>Ga0153974_1000012_pt1 | contig 50965 bp, 50 predicted proteins | sample TSGA058MetaG_FD_104741 | JGI IMG/M metagenome (GOLD analysis project Ga0153974, IMG submission 104741) | Attine ant fungus gardens microbial communities from Georgia, USA - TSGA058 MetaG | ecosystem: Host-associated > Fungi > Mycelium > Unclassified | place: USA: Georgia, Yuchi Wildlife... | reverse complement strand
TTGAGCAGCGGGGTCACCGCTTAGGACATGGTGTGTGGGATTTAATGTTTGAGAGGATTAAATAATGGCTGTTAATCGTAGTCGTCGTTTACGTAAAAAATTACATCTTGATGAGTTTCAAGAGTTCGGCTTTTCTGTCGCGTGGTCGTTTCCTGCGGGCACCGATACAGCCACCATCGATAAGACCGTTGATGATTTCATCAATGAAGTGATCGAGCCGCAAGGACTGGCTTACGATGGTAGTGGCTATCTACAATGGGAAGGCTTAGTCTGCTTGCAAAAAACCGGTAAATGTACCGACGAACACCGTACTGCAGTCAGTCAGTGGCTCTCTGCCAAAGGCTTAGAAAACGTTCAAGTCACGGAACTGTTCGATGTTTGGTGGGACTAAGTTAGTATAACCTCAAGACGGATGATACTGCCTGTATTGTCCGTCAACCACCTCCCCCTTTCTGGAGAAACTCCATGCTACGCAAAGCCCTACTCGCTACGCTACTTGTTTCAGCCGTACAAGCTCATGCTGCTTATCAGTGTGATTCGATTCCTAAAGATGATATTACCCTATCGCCTCAAAGTGTGGCTATTGTAGGAAGTGATGGCACCATGGTCATTACGCCCAATGGGGATATCACCTTTAATGGTAAAGCCCTTAGCCCCTCCGCGGCTGTTCGCCAACAAGCCATCAATTATCAAGCCGCTGTGCGTAAAGATATGCCGTGGATTAATCAAGGCGCACATCAACGCCTCGATCAAGCAAAAACCGCTTTAGACCGGATCATCACGGAAAAACTCGGTGCAGAAAGTGGGATCCATCAACGCTTAGACAAGTTAAATTCCCAACTAAAATTACAGTTTGCACGGGTTCTATCGCAGAAAAATGATGTGATGACTTATCATCACAGTGCTATCGATAGCGTTCACCAAGACAGCGAAAAACTGGTGCAAAATGCGATGGGAGGCGTTTTGCAAGACAGCCTGAACGAAATGGGTAATATGAAGAACCTCAGTAGTAACGGCAATCCGTTACAAGCCCTAGTGGGTAATCTGGGAGGCTTACAGCAAGCGGTGCAACAAGAGTGGAAACAGCACGAAGACGATTTCCAACAATTTGGCCAACAAGTTTGCCAACGTGTCACCCAACTTGAGACACAGCGTATCGCGCTCTACAAGTCTGCAAAATAAAAGAGCGGGGGCCATTGATGCCCCCTTCTTATTTCAGCTTCTGGGAGAAAACGTTATGACGTTCAGCGCTCTTTGGCTTACCGGCCCTAAAATGGATGCGGGGCCCGCGACATTAATTGAGGTCGATGAAACCGCCCTTCCTCATCATCCCGTTACACTTCGTGTCCTCTATTCATCACTTAATTATAAAGATGCCTTGGCGCTGCGTGGTAAAGCTCCGGTTATCCGCCAGTTTCCGCTGATCCCCGGTATTGATATGGTAGGTGAAGTGATTGCTAGCGAATTAACACAGTGGCCAAAAGGTAAACTCGCAGTTGTCACTGGCTGGGGAATTGGGGAACAGTATCACGGCGGGCTCGCCGAACAGTTTTCAGCGCGAGCCGAATGGCTGACCGCGCTACCTGCAGAGATCACTCCCCTCGATGCGGCAGCAATTGGTACAGCGGGTCTTACTGCTATGCTTGCCGTTTTACAGCTTGAGCAACAAGGGATCACCCCCGAAAAAGGCCCGATTGCCGTCAGTGGTGCCACGGGTGGGGTGGGCAGTTTTAGTACTTGGATTTTAGGGGAACTCGGTTATGAGGTCGTCGCTATCAGTGGTGACCCACAAGCCGAGGGATATTTGATCGAGACCCTCGGTGCGCATTCAATGCTATCGAGAAACGAACTGTCTGAATCCGGGAAGAAATTACAGGCCGAACGGTGGGCGGCAGCTATTGATTGTGTAGGAAGCCATACCCTTGCTAACCTACTCGCCGCAACGCAGCGCAATGGCTGCGTCGTCGCCTGTGGAATGGCTCAAGGGCTCGAACTCAACACCAGTGTCGCGCCCTTTATCCTTCGCAGTATTCGCTTAGTTGGCGTTGATAGCGTGTACTGCGAAGTCGAGCGGCGTAATGCAGCGTGGCAGCGCTTCGCGGAGTTATTGAGTCGTTCTTCACTGCCGATCCCCTATCAAACCATCAGGCTGGAACAAGCCACGGAGTTTGCAGACCATCTCCTTGCAGGAAAGGTTCGCGGGCGCATCGTTGTACAAACAACCTTCAATTAATCTTTGGCATGCCAGTAGGCAACAGCTCTGACTAATTCTGGTGAACAACCCCGCTGCTCAATAAAGTGATCGCTGAGTTGCTTCACCGCTTTTCCTTCTCCAGTCAGCCAGATGAAATGGTCATCCACTGGAAAATGTAGAGGGTTGCTGAGGCTAATACACTGCTCAATACCTTTAGTATCCATCGTATGATCTTCTAAACAATGTAAGGTGTAATCGGCTAGCAACGCTCCTAAGTACTCTTCGACGACCTTACGCTTGGCAAAAGCGATAAGCAAAACATTGTCAGCTCGCAGGCTAGCCAATCGCCGTTTCATGGCCGGTAATCCGGTTTCATCGAAAATATAAAGTTGCTGTGAATAATCATCTGGGATGATTAACGAGCCGCGTGGCCCACCGATCGTCAGCGAATCACCGATATTAACATTCTCCGCCCACTCACTTGCAACGCCCTGTTCGTGTCGATAAAAATCGATAACCAGCGATGCCTTACCATCAAACTCAAGGGGAGTGTAATCTCGTGATTCCGGCCGCTGATTATCTGGCCAGACGATACCTTCGTCCGTAATCTTTGGAATAACTGGCGTCGCTGCACTCTTTTGAGGGAAAAAGAGTTTAATATGATCATCACTCCCTGGTGAGTTAAAACCTGCTAATTCTTGAGATTGGAAAGATATGCGCCAGAATTGTTCTGCAACGAATTGTTTATCACTGACCGTTAGCGTTCGGAATTTTAATTCATTGCGAACACGATGTGGTGCCTGTTTACCAGAACTTAGGGTTTTAGTCATACTTTCTCCTTAGTAAGAATTTAGGGAAGTCTACCTTTGCGCACTTGAGTTTAATAGTAATAATTCTTATTATCATGTTACGACTCATATCATTCTTTACAGTCTCGCACCGAAAAGCACATATTTAGCCGTATTAGGATTTAGATGAAATCTTCGCTTACCTTTATATGAATACGCTCGTTCCCCTCTAACCACTGTTCGTTGTCTATACTTATCCGATACCCCAATTGCTTGTAAGCCCATGTGTTAGGGAGGCGATTCTTCATGTCGCAACAACAAAAAAAGCAGAACTTAGGTAGCGAAAATGAACGTTATGACGATGACGATCTTTATGAAAATAGTCAGGAATTCGAACTTACCAATCACGACGACGATCACGAGCCGGAACCTGAACATATCGCTGGTATGCCGTCTGCAGATGCGCTGACCCCGTCCGACCGCTATTTAGAATTATTCGAGGATGTCCAAAACCAACATATCTTTGAAGATAGCAAAACCTTTGCGGACTGTGCACCTAAATACGACCCTGTCGATATCCTGATCCTGTATCGTAAGTTAGCGCGTCGCAGTCAAGGCTTCTCTTTGCGTCAATTTGTGCAAGACAATTTCCACTTACCGGAAGAACCTCATAATTACGCTCACGACGACGCTGAGGAGAGAACACTAAGTCAGCATATCGATGCATTGTGGCCGGTGATGATCAGAAACCCACAGAGCCATCATCCCAATACTTCGCTACTGCCTCTACCTAAACCCTATATTGTCCCTGGCGGTCGCTTCACCGAGGTTTATTATTGGGACTCCTATTTTACAATGCTGGGATTGGCCGAAAGCGGCAAAGTCGATTTACTCAAAAATATGGCCGATAACTTCGCTTGGCTGATAGAGAAATATGGCCATATTCCTAATGGTAATAGAACCTACTACCTCAGCCGCTCGCAGCCCCCCGTTTTCGCGCTGATGGTAGAGCTATGTGAATCGGCTAATATCGGCGGAAATGAGCGTTATCTACCTTATCTGATTTCTGAATATCATTATTGGATGGACGGCTCTGGCTCGTTAAATCCAAATCAGGCATTTCGCCATGTCGTTAAAATGCCGGATGGTTCGATGCTCAACCGCTATTGGGATGATCGTGATACTCCTCGCGACGAATCATGGCGAGAAGATATCGAAACGGCTTCTTCATCAAAAAGGCCATCAAAGGAAGTTTTTCGCGATTTACGAGCAGGTGCCGCCTCCGGATGGGATTACTCCTCACGTTGGTTAAGAGACCCGATGAGGTTAGCCAGTATTCGTACCACTCAATATATTCCCATCGACCTAAATGCGTTGTTATATAAATTAGAGTGCACGATATCGAACATCGCTAAGAAGAATGGCGAAGAGATCACGGCTTTGGCATGGGAGAAAAAGGCTGAAGAGCGTTTAAATGCTATTAACCACTGGTTATGGGACGCGAAGAGTGGCGTTTTCCGCGACTACGACTGGCACAGAGAGCAATTTGGGCTATTTAGTGCAGCAACCTCGGTGGCCCTCTTCACCGAGCTCGCTACCCCAGTGCAAGCTCAGCGAATCGCTAAACAGATTAAAGAGCAACTTCTTGCTGCCGGTGGCTTAATTTCGACGACTATCGAAAGTGGTGAGCAATGGGACAAACCCAATGCTTGGGCGCCATTACAATGGATGACTATCCAAGGCTTAAAACATTATGGCGAGGACGAGCTAGCAGAAGAGATAGCCGTTCGCTGGCTTAAAACAGTAAATAAACTTTTTAAAGAAAAACACAAACTCGTCGAAAAGTATAATGTAGTAGACGAAGATAACGTGTCTGGCGGCGGAGGCGAGTACCCACTTCAGGATGGATTCGGTTGGACCAATGGCGTAACCCAATGCCTACTCAGTGAATATGGGCATCTTTTGAAGGAATAAAAAAGAGCCTCCTGATGGAGGCCCTTAAGCGACGACCTGTTAGTTGGTGCTGTCGCTAATTGATTTCTTAGCACTCGCCGCAGCGTCTTTGGTTTTTTGCCAGGCGCTGCTAGCGCCTTGCTTAGTACTGTCTACACCTTTGGACGTTGCTTCTTTGGTTTTATTCCAGCCTTCTTTGGTACCTTCTTTGGTTTTGTTCCAACCCTTGGTGGCACCTTCTTTGGTTTTGTTCCAGCTATGCTGAGCACTTTCTTTAGCTTTGGTACTCTCGCTGTTATCGCCTTGTAGACGGTGCTTTGCTTTATCTACATTTTCATTAAGGCGATTTTTAGATTCTGTGGTCGTTTCAGATGCACGATTTTGAGCTTTTTGTGAGGTCTCGGATGCGCGATCTTGGAGCTGCTGAGTCTTTTCTTGCAGTTGCTGGGAGGCCGTCGGCGTCGTATCAGCAAACGCATGAGATGCCAAAAGTGTCATTGAAATTGCTACTGCAGTTAATGTCTTTTTCATCTTGATCAATCCTTGTAAGTAGTAATGCCTGTTAAAAACATAGCAATCAAAGTTAAAACTGACAAGTAACCTGCTGCAAAACGGAATTTTCTTACATCGAGAGTCTTTAAGGAAGATAATCGATTGCTTAAATATTCATTATCTAATCATATGCGTGAAAAGGTTGAGCATTAAAATAATGAAAAAACTATTTATAACTAAGAAAAAGCTCAAAAAAAGAAATATTAAGATTTTAACGGAATTAAAAACAAGAAAAGTAACATTCCTATTTTAAGATTTTTTTAAATTTGCGTATGGTAGATAAAGTGAAAGCCTGACATAATAAACCCAATCTACTTGAAATTATTAGGATGAAATCAAGAAAAACATTAAAACGATTAACTAACTCATTAATTAACGCACACTTAACTTTAACTGTAATGATTATGGTGTTATATGAATAACAAGGAATACGTTCGTTCTATAGCTATCATTGATACATGCAATTTCACAAAAATTGCAATTGAATCAGTCTGCCAACAAATATCCAAAAAAATAGTTGTATTATGTTTTAATTCTGTACAAGAACTCATTCAATACCCTCAACGATCTCAAATTAATCTTGTTTTCTATGATACATTGACTACTAATAGCGTAGTTATTGACCCAGAATTAGATATAAAAAGAATCAGAGACAATATTAGCGGCGTAAAAATTTGTATATTTTCAATATTACATCAATTTATGTCTATAAAAAGTGCAGATTATGAAATCGATAAAAGATTATCTTTAGAAGATTTTAACTTTTTTACACGCGTGCTTTGTCAAGATGATGGCGAACGCTGCAAACGTAATTATAGCGTCGTATTTTACGATAGAATTAACTTATCTAAAGAACAGGTTTCTTTATTACGTGGCTATCTATTAAACTTGAACACAAAGAATATCGCTGACATCTTACAATGTAACCTTAGAAAGGTTTATTTTTATCGTGAGGGTATATTGCGAAAAGGAAAGATGAAAGAAAACTTTTATAAAGATATTGGTCGTTTGATTAACCCGTAATGCGCTAAAGGCTACGTTATAATGAAAACGTAGCCTTTAGCGTTTTAATTAATTGTTATCAATGTGGTACTTTAACGAACCAACGTAGAGAATTTGAGTACAGCTGGGGAGATTTAATAATTTTTCCTTCTTCAACTAGCTGAAGTAGCAAGCTCCTTGTGACATAGATACTTGAATCACATTTATCCGAAATATCACGTGTCTTAGGCCACAACGCTAAGTCAGGTAATTGGCCGCATTTAACCTTCTCGTTGCTATGTTTCTCACATAACTCATACACCGCATTCAATACTTCATCCTTTTTACTCATCGAGTCATCTCCATTATAAAACCATTCATATTCTGAATATATATTTCTTTATTTTTCTCGATAATTTCTCTTCGATGTATAAATAGAAGACATAACCGAATACCCAAGAAAAAAATAAAGATATAAATAACAGATTAAATCTAGCAGAAAAACTTGCGAACACATTATTACCAAAGAGTAATCTAGCGAACTCTATGGTGGAAAAAATAACAGCCATATGCAACAGATAAATTGAATATGATATCTTAGAGGTGAAGACTAAAAAAATGGGGGTAGACCTCCTATCTATATCGAAGAACTTTATACAAAAAATGAAAATAAATAAAGCAGGTAAAAACATTCCTCCCATGTGAAAATCATTAAAAAAACATAAAACCTTAATCCCAAAGCACATTGGAATCAAGAGAGCAAAGATAATAAATAAAAACACGCCATTCCTTACCTTACTCACTGCATAAGTAATGAATTTAAAGTAATAGGCAATAAAATACCCTGAGACAAACTCAAGAATGATGGGATTTGTTGCCAGATTGAACCATGCTATTACTCCAGAACTGAAGGCTATACCCAATGAGAGTAAAAGATACTTAGTAATAAGGATAGTGAGTAGAATAGCAGTAATTACTATATGCCTTTTTTTATTAGCTAAGATACTAACACTGACGATTAAGTAAAAAAAAACTCATAGTTCAGCGTCCAGCCCACATTCAAAATAGGAGACCCATATGATGGACTTCCCTCACTGGATTGAGGGAAAAAAGATAGGCTCTTGATTAAAGACCAGCTATCTGGGTACTTAGAGTTAAGTATAATGTTTACAGAAACATATAGAATTGTCACAATACAATAAGCAGGCCAAATCCGTATCATTCTACTAAACAGATACTTCACTGAATTAGAGGCTGACGAGGTACCTCTCTCGGTGGTATGGCATGCTAAAAACCCGCTAATAATAAAAAAGATATCGACACCTATTTCGCCTCTACGTAAAAATGTCGATTCGAGCGGATGAATAAACCAACTATAGTGGTAGAGCACTACACTGATAACTGCAATCCCACGTAGAACTTCAATAGCTACTATTTTATTTCTAGCATCAACAATCATATCTAGCCTGCTGTAAATAGAGGGTAAACCCTCTATTACGATTAAATCAGAAAGTAAAATTTAAGCCTGCAGAATAATAAATATTCGACATCGTATTTCTGATCTTGGGGAACTCAGCGGAGATAAAAGCTTGAGTTCTATTATTAATATCAAACCCAGAACCTAACTTAATATTAATAGTAGAACTATCTTTATTTTTTACTATAGTACTGAAACTACTGTTAGTACTTTTTAAACCGCCACGCACTGAACTCTCTTTTTTATAAAGAGGATGGATATAATTAACTTCAAGAAAAGGATTTATATGATTATTTCTCGAAGAGACATGCCATCCTAACGAAAGATAACTATCTGAAAAACGATAACGACTAAACTTCATTGAGCTACTGGTCGTCGATTTTTCAATAAAGCCATGCACTTTCCCTTTTCGATAAATTACTGAGGTATGTGGGCCATGAGTAAACTGTTCCCCTAGCGTGAAATCATAACCTGCATTAATCGATCCACTAAAATGGTTATCTTTTGTAGTGGCCCGTTCTTTCCGTAATGCTTTACCGAGAGGGATAGTGCGGGTGATGTGGTCAAATTTACCCTCGCCCATACTAATCTGAGTGGATAACCAGCTTTGACCCAATAATAATTGACCAAAAAGCGACAAAGTTCTGTGAGTATAATCAGTATGTAGCTGTGGACTGACCTTTAGATTATTGGTGTTACCGATACTAAAAGCACCACCTACCGCCACAGACTCATTAACACCGATAATAACGCCTAGGTTACTACTCCCTTGCTGTTGCCTTAAGGAGGAGGTATGAGCCATTTGGTGCCCTTGGTAGCCACCAAAAATTCGGTAGGGACGTGTAGACATTTTTTTTTGACGATAGAGGAATAATTGTGACATTAGAAAACTATTCTGCCCCAACATCAGGCTTCGTACCGGCTCAGCAAGTTTAGTAATCACTAATGGCGCATTAATTAATGAAGAGATGTATTGCACAATAACTTGATGAGCTTCAGGGCTTGGATGAAACCAGTCTGAAAAAAGGTAGGTTTGATCATCATGCCATGACGGCTGTGTCTTATTACAAAATGGTGCAGCAACGCCAATCTGACATACCGGTACTAGAATATTATCAAAGCCATAACTCAGTGGACTATCAATCATTTCTTGAAATAGCGCGTAGCTATCCACATAAGCAATATTGCCCTTTAACGCCGTAAGGCTTGACTCGAGGTCATGATTAAACTGTTGTGTTAAGCGGTTCTCCATAGCAAGTAGAGTACGATAAACGTTTGCGATAAGGTCGTGGGGTAGACGTAGACCATAATTAGTTAGAACAGTAGACAGAGAAGTGATGATTGCTTCTTGGCGTTGCTCTTCACCGTAGACATTACCCTGCTGGCGTAATGAGCTATCTTGGATCATATATAGACTAGGAAGATCCAAAACGTTGCCACCCAACAGCATTTGAGTAAAGCCGAATAGTGCCGTAGCAGTCCATGGACTTAATCCAGCGTTAGGAAGGTTGGGTACTACGACCAGACCGGCACCTCTTTCCAGCAGCGTTCCAACTTGCCTAGCAACGGCTTGAGGTGCATCTGAGAGCTGATAGTTAACGCCATCATTAAAAAGATTACCTAAATTCAACTTAAGTAAACTCATCTCTACGTCAGTAGTGATATCATTTGCACCTGCCCAGAAAATATACAAATCTTGCTTGCTCGCCTTACCATTATTTTTTTCAAGGTAGCTATCAACCTGCTGTTCAGTCTTATAAATGAGGAGAGGTGTATTGCTGGCAGTCGCACCCGATAAAGAGTAGTTGTTTCCCCCCTCTGTGCTGACCACTAAATTTTTATTAGTTAAATTTAAAGAGAGTATCTCATTATAAAGAAGTGTGTCGTCCCCTGAAATATATCTTGTTTTCGATCCAAAGAAATCCTGCGCTCCACCATCACTTAAGCTATCACCGAAGCTGACAACATTATCGAATGCGATAGAAGGTGTAGAGAATAAAGAGAAAAAAATCAGCGTAAAAATTGATTTTTTCATTTAATATCCTTATTAAATAAAAAGTGTTATTGATTGAATCGCTTTACAGCATCAAAATCGTAAAAATTAAAATATTTGTCGCCCTCTATTTTAAATGAAAAAACGTTAGTTCGTTGTAGAATAGCTTCGTTAACACAAGACGATAGATAAAATATATTATTTACTGACCTTGATTTGACGATAGCCGATGTTGCGAGTCTGAAAAATAGACTGGCCTGCTTGAAGTAATAGAAACTTACCAAGGCTTCATTACTCACGGCTCTCTTCTCAACGACTTCAACTATCGAGCCAGTACTATCTCTTTTGATATATGACCACTTAGGATGAATAGAAGGAAAACTAATTAGTCCTACTTCTACATTCTTTTTTCTGAAAGAATTTATTATTTCCTGGCAATCAACTCCAAGATATTGGTCAGCTGAATAAATAATTAACTCGTCATCATCATGCCAATATTCTGCGGCGAGTAAGCACGTACAGAGTGCGCCAGCTGTTATATCTGCCACATTAATAAAATTAGCGTTTTCGCCTACGATCCTTTGTATAATATTATCTATTTGGTATTGAACATTGGCGAAAGTAGGCCTAATAAAAATATTGGTAAACTCTTCATCAAGGGTTTCTAGATATTTTTGTGAATATTCGAAAATAGTTTTCCCTCTAACTTCGTTCAATATCTTTGGGAATAAATTATAGGCGGTTTTTTGATAGAGATCTTGCCCGACCATTGGGGTTACTATTTTTAACATAGAGTCCCTTCCAAAGAATTTATTTTAGATATAATATTGGTATAATTTACTTCTTCAATTTTTTTAATGGCTAAAACGTGAGCGCAACTGGCTTCTGCAGCTTTAATTCCATTCTCATTATCTTCAACAATTAAACATTCGAAGGGTGATAAGCCTAGGCGCGAAATAGCCTTCAAGTAAATATCCGGTGAGGGTTTACTTTTTACCACGTCCTCATTCGATAGATAAAAATCGAAATAGTCAATAATATTAGCTTTTGTAAGCATTACTTCGATAGTCTTCTGAATAGAGTTGGAGGCTACGGCTAATTTATAGCCATCCTGTGACAAGCGTGAGAGCAAAAATTCGTGTTGAAACGTTGGATGACAACTGGTTTCCACGATTTCCAACGTATATTTTTGCTTTAGTTGATTAATAAAATTAAATAATTTTGATGGTAGCCCTTGTTCTCTATGTAAAGTCAATAGCTTTTCTTTAGTTGGTAGGCCATCAAACCTTCGTAGGTGTTGTTCATAATCGATAGACATCCCAAATAACTTCAGTGCACGATTCAGCGCAAGATAATGCCACTCTTTAGCATCTATTAACACACCATCCATATCAAAAATAACAGCCTTAATTTTATTTTTCATAAAAGTAATCAACCACTTTTTCTATCTTATCAGTACAGAGCATTAATTGTTCGGAATAAAAGTATTCTTCCGATAGAGACTTAATATCTTGCCATACTTTACTTTCATCTCTACGATGAAGCTCCGGAGAGACTATACAAACTTTTTTACCTAATTCCATATATCTGACAATATCGCGACAATCTAGTGAGTTAACGCTAAAACTGTCCAACCAAATGCCTTTTGCATGGGAATAGAGTTGATTATCCACTTCATACTCACTACGCCTCATAAAAACATTCATATCCACTTCAAAATAATTTATCGAATCTGGAATAGACATATCGAAACAGAAATAGTTATCAACTTTGTAAAATTTTAAAAACTCATTTATATATTTAGCTAAACCGTCAGATTTAATATTAAGAGCTAATGGTAACCTATAATCATAACGAACAAATAAATCTAAAAAATCCTCAAATTTTAGAGAGTTCTTGGAAGGAAGATCATGACTAATCACTAGCTCCCCACAATAATCCCTGATATCAGTTTCGGTCCCGTAACCCTGAGAGAATGACCTTTTAAAAGCAATCATTGAATTTTTTTCAGAGGGGTTGAGCCAATAACCTCTATGTGATATTGAAATCATTCACCTAACTCCTTTACAATTAACCTCTAGATTTTAAATGCATGATAATTCGTCTAACGCTCCCCCACCTTAATGGAAGGTAGAAAAAGAAATATACTATTTTGAAAAATATCACTCTGCAGGTAAACTTATAACCGTATATCTTATCAAGATTATTTTTATATAATTTTTTATTTATCAGTAACCAGTCAGAATACTGGTAGACAGAATTAACCCCTCTATTTTTATACTTATAAAAATATTTAGGCCACACGAAACCAAGCTGTGCACAGCTAAAAGGCATGAAGTTATTCATATAATATTTTTCTGAAGAAGCAGTTATATCTGTTCCTCTATACTTATTGCCAATATAATCGAAATGACAAACTCTTCTCTTGATATAATTTACCCATAAATATTGCTCAGGGACTAAGTTCATTAGACTAAATAAGTATTTATTAAAAATAACTTCAAAGAGGCTTTCATCTGCAAGTGGTGAGCAGAAAAAGTTTAAAACATCTTCTTTTTTTCCAAGCATCATAATATCACCAGGATGATAGTCGAAAGGTCGATATGAGCGACTATGTCGAGCAAAAAGATTACAATTAATTATCCTTTCCGTAAATAAAGAATACACTACATCCCTATTATAACGTTTATTAATCATCTCTCTTTTCGAAAATATCTTCCTTAAATTATCATTTTTAAAGTAACTATCAGTCCTTAATTTTATAACGTAATCCCGAGTTGAACATTCAATACCATTCTTAGAAGAAAGAATCATTCTATTTATATTTGATGTCCACTCGCAACTTTTATCTCTATAAACCAGAGGTCCAGGATCGGTGCTGAATATTACTTTAACATCTAAATCCTTTAGCTTTTTTAGAAGATCATACTCTTTTTGTAAGCTCACTGACCATGTGGAAAGTATGATTTCTGATGATGGATAAATAACTCTAACACGTCGAATATTTTCAATTACTTCGCTACAGTCGTTATCAAAATATACTTTACCTTGAAATACAAATGATAGCTGGCGCATAAAGACTACTTATTTTTCTTAAGAGATTGTGAGAAAACAAAAATTTTTATAATAAAATTAGTTATTGAAAACCCTATAAACCTCATTGATAAACATTTGATAATTGCTGACAACTCACCATATTTTTGACTTCTCTCATAATGTGTATTTAGGTTAAAGAAATTAGTTAGCTCATTTTTATAATCTTGGTTCTTGTCTGAGACTATAAATATTGAAGTGTTATAATCCTTTTTATTTAATATCATCATTTTTATCAGAGTTATCAAATGCTCTCTATAGATATCGTAGGTTTTATCGTTATGTACCTTCACAAAGATAATATAGTCAGCATGGGTCAAATCTAGATCAAAGTTCTTCACATCTTCTAAGTTGAAACCAATTTTAGTAATGATAGTTTTATCACTTTGCGTAATATCCAACATTTTTTTATTAGAACCACCATTGCACCATATCCCATATTCTTCTTCTGTAATACCTCTCACCTTCAATTTCATTAGTTATTTTTCCAAGGAGTAGTGTCATGTAGACATTGATAGATTTTTTTTAGACTCTGAGGAAAATAGACTCCGGGAATAAAGTATTTTAAGTTTATAGCTGAGATAACAATACCTAAATAGCTTAAAACCCCTTTTTCAATAAACCAGTCATCATTCTTTCTATAAAATGGCGAGGTTGAGAATGAGTGAAACAGCTGATTGTTTAATATAAAGCTACTTACTAAAGTTTTTTTCTTAACCTTAGGACTGGCTGAGGAAAACATTATTCTTATAATGTCGTCATACTCGTTCGGTGCCATTGATTCACACAATATGTAGAAAGAAAAATCATGCATAAATTCCTCGATCAAATCTAGTCTGACCGTGATATCGCCAATCACTCTTTTAATAATAAGGTAGCGTGATAAACCTGTCATCGAAGAGCAAGAAACTAAAAGTAATGTCTGTTTACTCGCACCATACTTTCTTGCAAAGTTGTAGATACGCTGTCTAGCCTCTTCCTTGGAGATTCGAAATAAGGGCTTTCTTTTTATAAAAGGAAGACGCTCTAAGATGCAACGTGACATCGAAACACGACCTTTCAGGTTGTTGGTAGCCACATAACCGTAATAGTGAATAACTGAACGGGAATTCATACTTTGGGTAATAGCATGTGGATTTATCCGGGATGGGATCCCGTAATGACTCAATCTTATGCCATGTTCTATATCTTCGTAATCGTTCCAATATAATTTCTCATTTTGTGGGTATTTCAACCATAAACTCTTCTTGGTTAGATATAAACTACCAGTTAGATAATCGTGACCAAAACTTGACCTCGCTGGATGTTGATAGCAGTAGAATAATTTACTAATCAGCTTAGTATCTTTTTTTTCAACATTATTAATATCTACTTCTTGCGTTAGATCTTGAGCTATGGTGTTAAAATCTGAATATTTCCTGGGTAAAAAGTTATGCCTATCTTGAAAATAAAATGACTGAAAGGATGTTAACGGATAATTGTCACCGAACTTTGTTACTGCACTAAAAAAATTTAAGGGTAGGAATACACGGTCGTGTAAAATACATACATTGTCGAAATTGGCATTTTCAACCAATAAATTCTTTTTTTTGGTCAGATGGTTCGTTTCCCCATCACAACCATCATCGATAATCTCGACATATTGGAAATATTCAAAGTCAGCATGGGGCTTCCCACATAGAATTATTTCTTTGTGAGGGATATCCATATCCAATATTCTTTCTACACAACGATTAAGAAAAATTGGATCATTACTTCCTACGGGTATACAAAAGCTCCATGAGTTGATACCTTTATTTTTCTCAATTAACAATGGAGCTATTTTTTTGTATTTATGTATTTTATCATCGATAACCTCTATTAATTTAAAACTATCTTGATAATATTCTTTTTGTAAAAATGATTCTACTTCAAGATCTTCTTCTATATATAAAAAACAATTTTCATCTAACTGGTGAGCGATATCCCAGAGTATTTGTGAATAGAAAGGCGAGTCACACTGTATATTGTGAAGAAAAAAATTTATTCCCTTTATATCACCTAATCTTTTGGTGCCGTTAATTATCGAAATCTTTTTTTTGTCTGAATCAACTTTAGCAAAAGTTATTAATGTAGTATTATCTAGATCTAATCTCTCATAATATTTTTGGTCTAATATTCTAAATGTCTTTTTTAAAGCTAAAGTCTTATCATTTTTACAGTGTATTATATCCATAGTTTTTTATTTTAAAAATTGGTTGCTCTGCTCAAAACATCACATGACATAAATTTTTCTAGGTCTTTAGGTACGCCAAGGCCATACATTCCATTAAATTCACTACCTATATTGTAGTATCCTATTGCTGCTAAATTTTCGTTTATAAGATAGTTATATACAGGTGCCACATAGAATTCTCCCATAGAGTAGTTATTCTCCCTTATCATTTTCGTTGCTGCATAGCAAAAGTCTCTTCCACGCCTAAAATTATATATTCCTACTGAAGCTTCAGTTGAAATGACTTCCTTCTCTCTTACCTCTAAAACTTTTTCATCATCGTTCAGCCTAAGATAAGACCATTTATCATCATTGGCGGTCATGGTCATAATCAGCCCATCCAGATGACTTTTATCAAGTGCATCCAGATAATTATCTATATTAATATCAATCCACTGATCGCAATTAACTATCATTAATTGTGAATCATTATTAATATATTTTTTCGATTTGAGTACAGTTTCAGCGGCACCATTGGTTACGTGGTCAACTCCTAGAATAATACAGTCTTTACTAGATTTTTTTAGTACTGTTTCAAGTGCAGTCTCTTCTAAGTGTTGTGTTCGACAAATAAAGATAAATCTATGTGGTCGGTTAGGCTTAATATTATTAATCACCAGCTCAATCATTTTCTTATTATGTATATCTATCATAGGCTTAGGTTCTTTGTAGCCACTATATTTAAACCTGGTACCCTCTCCTGCCATCGGAATTACAATATTTAGCATCTATTATCCTCTTAGATATTTATCATTTTTAATACTAGGGTATTTTACTACCACTGTTATTACGTTAGTTAATGCTTTAAAATCAGTTTCTTCACCAGGCAATACAGTAACAATATCCCCGCTTTCAACAATAACATCTTTCATTTTTGCTTTACCCTCCACTATTACTGTAATTTCAGTAGCACGTTTATGCAGATGTTTTTTTTCGTAATTACCTGATTCATAACGTTTTACTGCTATCTCAAAATCATTTGTTAAATATAGCGAAGGAATAAAATTACCAATAAACCAACCTTTATTCATATCGTTCAAATTATTTATAATCAATTAAAAAAACCCCTAGATTTTCTATTGAATTATTATATTTTTTTGATTCTAAAAAATTCAATATTAACTGAAAACTTTAGAAATATTATTTTCTGCCTAAATAATTAGCTTCCACATATCTACCCCTCTAATTTTTGCGACATACTATATCGATTTTTATGCGCTGTAAAACTCATTTCACAAAATTTGAGTTGTTAGTAAACCTGAATAGCGATATTTTATTCCGTAGGTAATTGAATTGACCACTCGAAAATATTTCCTATACAATATCGATAATGTTAAAAGATCGTAATCATAATAAACTACGAGATTTAAATTTTATTTATAATATTAAAATAATAATACTTATTATTTATAATAAGCATCTTAATTATCTATTATATTTTTTGATAGAGATTAGCTGGAATGTGGGATTTTCATGTCAAGAAGAAGATATTTGAAGTTGTAGCGATTGGAGATTTAGAATATATCATCCGGGGTAATACCTACAATAATTTCGAGTGCACTCCGTAGAACAAGTGTTTTTTCCGCGTCACGCGACAGTTCGAGTTGCTTGACTAAACTAATAATAATAGCCTTGTTACTGATCACGCCAGTATCTATCAATAGCGCTTTAACTGTTTTTCCAAGGATCTCTTTTTCATTTTCAAAGCGATTATCGATGGATGAGATGAAATCTACCGCAAAGGTTGGTCGGCCCATCAGACGGTAATCTGCACTGTCCGTAAGCATGTTTAGCGACTTAGGAGGTAGTTCCCCCAGAAAAAAATCAATGCTTGGTGTCATAGTGGTGTAGTGAATTGCTACCTTCGAATAACGGGCTTCGGTTGTGGAGGAATTGGCTTCGTTCTTGATAGTGTTTAGAGATACTCTGCTTAATGTCAGCAATACCTTGTAAACAAATTTCGGTTCTTTGCAGATTTAGCGATGTCTTAGCCATATCAGTCAGTTGGGTGAGCAAGGCTGAAGTTGTTACTGGCCCCCCAGACTTCAACAGTGCGATCACGGCCTCTCCTATGATGTCATCCACATACTTTTGAGTAAAGCCGTTCTCGTTCACCATTAGTTCAACTCTCTTTCAAGTACCATTATCATTAAGTCTTGATAGCGTTTGATCTCTTGATCGCTTTCAGCAAGCTCAATACAGTTCAGAAGCTTGGCGCAGATACTTTTTCGATTAAGGCTTTTTCCCGATTCCAATAACTCGACGATAAGTCTTCCCATTAACTGGTCATCAGATAAGTTTTCGTTCATTGCTAAAGAGTTATTCTGCTTGGCAAGAGAAGATTCATGGTTTTGCTGGCGCATTTCTAGCTCCTTGTCTATTCATAGGACCCTAACTATTACCTACAAAATAAACAAAACCGATGCGTTTGTACAGATAAGATTAGTTAAATTGCTGTATTTGAGGAGTTTCTACTTATGAAAGGGGACAACGGGGGGATAAAGGGCTTGCGATAGTGGTGCAAGCCCTACTAGTTACGGTTAATCCTCATCACGAGAAACCACTAGTCGTAAATCAGCTGGTGACCGGAGAGATGCGGATTCTAGCTTATCTAACCATCCGGCACGCTCTGGTGTTAGGCACCCTAACCCGAGGTAACCTAGTAGCCAGCGCCTTACTTCATGCATCAGCAGCAGACGGATCTCGTCAGTTTCACTTTCAGCCATAGCTTTAAGTTCGCTTACCAAATTATCCGTAGTAACTTCTTCCCTGTTGAAGATAAGGCGGATGGTAACTTCACCAATCAACTCATTACGCTTTACTTCATCAGAAATATACAAATAAACCTCCTTGCATTGGAGTATAACTAAACAACTTAACACTCACTTAGTATAGCCTACCAATGCCTAAATTCTAGTTTTACAACTTATTTAAGAGTCAGGGACTGCCCTACCCTCATACCGTTCTGGTCGATTTTAAATTAAGTATAGGAGCTTATAAGCTAAAATGTAAAGAAAGCTGTTATAAAATATTGATAAGTAAGATAATTAATGGAACTTAAGTGCCACATTCTTTCATTAAATTTCTTAGCTTTAAGCAAAATCCCTACTCGTAACGATTAATCAGTATTTATTAAAATATTGATTTACATACTTTAATTCTAATATTCGAATTTCTTCGTCAACTTTGTTTCGACTAATAATGGTTTTGAAGAAGGAATAAATGAGATCATTCCTATCCCCAAAACTGCTTAGCAAGTAGGATGGCACCGTCCAACGCGCTACCTTTTGACTCAACCAACTGCTTACGTATCTTTGCTGAGAGCCAAGGTGTTAGCGGCTCGGCGATGCCCCCGAACAACGCAATATCATGCTGAGAGTGTTGACGTAGCGCACTGATCATTATCTCAGCCTCTGTAGCGCATTCTTTGACTAGAGCAACCGCATGGGTGTCGTTTTGTTGAGCGTAGTCGAAAATACACTTTGCATACTGTGCCCAATCTTTTGGCCTTGCGTTTTGGGTCCATAGCAACATTTTTTCTGGATTATGTTGAAATGTGTTCATGATGTGGCGTGTACAGGGACTCGCAGTGATAATGTTTTCATGTGATAACAACGCCAGGCGTAACGCTTTGTGTCCTAATATGGCTCCCGAGGCAAGATCAGATAACATAAACCCCCAGCCGCCGATTAGTTGAAAACGCTGACCGTCCCAGGTTGCGCCTTGACTGCCTGTTCCACAGATGAATATTGTTCCTGGTTGCCCCTGATGGGCGCCAAAACAGGCGGTTTCTACATCAGAAAGGATCTTGTGCCGTAAACCAGGAATATGCCACTCTGCGAGCCGTTGGAGAACACTCGGGACATTTGCGCCGGCAAGACCCGCGACCAATACACTCTCTTCGTATCGACTTATTGGTAAGTTTGCGAGGGTGAAAAGTTCTGTAACCACAGCCTCGACTTCGACTAGCGCAGATTCGAAGTGACTATAAACGTTGGCTGTTCCACCGCGACACTCAGCAAGGAAATTCCCTTTGCTATCCACTAAGCGACCGCGACAATGTGTGCCGCCGCCATCAATGCCGATTTTGTATGTTGACATATAACCTCTCCCTTTCATCTCCTCTCAGCGAGGAATATCCATTATTTATGTTTTATGATAATTGTGTGGTACTAGCTGAGGGCATTAACCACTACGAATCCCAATGCTGTCATCAGCAAAGAGCCTATCACATGCACGAGTATTGACCCCAAGGCCCATAGATAGTTTCCAACCTGTAGTTGCGAAAAAATTTCTAGCGAAAATGTCGAAAAGGTTGTCATTCCTCCACAAAGCCCAGTTGTAATAAGTAATTTCCAGTAAGGATCAAGTTGTGGTTGGCGCAGAAAGTAGGCTGTTGCCCCGCCTATGATAAATCCTCCGATCAAATTAACCAGAAGCGTTCCTGGGGGTAAATTTGGGAACAGGCTGTTCAACCTTAGTGTTAGTAACCAACGAATAACGCAGCCTAACGAGCCACCGACAATTACGGCCAATAACGATTTGAACATTTTATACTCCAAACGCTGTACATAAACATGGGAAATAGCACAAGTTGAGGGGGTTTTTCTGCGTAGTAAAGGTTAACACGCATTTCACTTTGCATTGGGGATTAAGAGAAAGGTGATACAGCATTGATTGATAAGGCGAAGAGCAGTTTTTTTCCATCACGGATCCTGACATATAAGCCATAAGCATTGAGTAAAATTATATATCAGGCGTCATCATCCAAAAGAATCTTAGCGGTTGGGAAAGGTGGAACACCATCACCTTATTGGTGAGCATACTGGATAGGGTGATCCCCTGCAAGCCCGGAAGGTTAACTCATTATAATGCCGGCGAATTGAAGGTAAATGGGGGACGCTACAGGTGATTTCTCTCCCTGTTATTCTTTCAACTGTTCGCCCCACTTAACCATCGTAGATTTACCGATGTTCATTACTGTTGTAGCAGCGGCAACCAAAGTCATGCTGAGAAAATAAGCTAGGCAGATTCGAGGCGAAAACAGGATTGATATTGCAATGGTAATCCGCAATAACTGGAGGAGATAAGCGAGATAAAATCCAGACACAAATACCTGGTGGGAAAAGGCTTCACCCAGCGCATTGTGAGAAACACGTTCACTCTCGAGGCGGAATTAGTGGCTAGCCTAAGAGATGATTTTCCTCTCATACTTAGTGGAATTTTATTAATTTCGCATCATTAATCTGAGTCGCTAACTCAGCTTTCCAGAAATTCCTTGTAAAATCCTAATATTTCGATTTAACCTTATGAAACCTAAATAATCCTATTAACATCATCACCCCAAATAGGTATAATTGGATTAATATCGCGTTATCATACCAAATAAAATAAAAAATTCTTCACTATTACATTGACGAAAAAATAAATTATTTGATTATAAACAGAATCTTAGTAGAAGCTATATTTTCATCCCAATGGTGTAATAATTATTAACTGGTGACCTAATGTTTAACTATTTTTTAGATGGAATTAGAAACTATGTTAACGTCTCAGGCGTTTCAAATAGGCCTCAATTTTGGTATTTTCAGCTAACTGTATGCATTTTAACTTTCCTCATTATGCTCGTAGGTGCAGCAGTTGGCTCCGATATATTATCTAATATTTTCTCATTTTTTGTATTTTTACCAAGCTTATCAATTGGCCTTCGTAGGCTACGCGATGCTGGATTTTCCCCATGGCTATTGTTAATCATATTCATACCTTTCATTGGGATAATTGCATTAATAGTACTGTGGTGTAGACCATCAAAGTGATGTTTTCGGTAGCTTTGTTGAATAAATTTTTTTTTCGGGCGAGTATCTCGGTAGCGAGTTAAGTTTCCAGGTAATACGCATGCTTTTTGGTATACCTCCCCTCGTCATTTAGTTCCGTGCACTTACCCTACTACCAATCAATATTGGTACACCAAATAATGGTGGTTCAGTGGTGACTTGATCTGGTCTTATTTTTATCGCGGCAGCAACCGATGATCTGATTCGAGCTATTGATATATCGACGGGTAAAACGTTCTGGTCAGCACCATTACCGGCTGGCGGTCAAGCTAACCCTGCTATCTATGAACATAATGGTAAAGAATATTTAGTCATTGAAGCAACCGGGCATCATTTTATGAGAACGGCAAAAGGTGATTATGTGATCGCTTATGCATTACCTGAATAATTATTAACAGACTATTACTCGCATCTTCTTTAAGTAGTGAAGGTGCGAGCTTTCTAGTTGAAAAATAGAATGATAATTTATTATTGCTTACAGGGTAAAGAAATCGGCCAGTATAATAAATTTCCCAGTTACAAAGGAAAAATAATATAAATGGTCATGTCTTATATCTTGCGAACACATACCTTATTATGAAAAATTCCCTAGTATTTTAATCGCGGTATGACAGCCATTTAAGTACGCCCCATGCACTGTTCCTGAATTCTCCACACTACAATGCTCACCAGAAAAATAAATTCGTGCGTCAATCGGTTGATTCAGCGTATCCACGAGTAATGAATCATGATGTAAGGATGGAAAACTAAAAGAACCAAGGCTGTAAGGATCAGCCCCCCAGCGAGTAATGATAGTTTCGATAATATTTATATCATCGCCAAAATTCCTCTTTAAAATAATAAGCAAATTGTTTTTTACTTCATCATCATTGAGATTGTCTATATTTTCAGAGCGTTTTCCACCCAATAGCATGAGATACATTGGCCTACCATATTCAGATGAGAAATCCATGATATTAAAACACCCAAGCTCATCCCAAAAATAGAGACTTAAAGGTGTTTTTCTTTTTTCATTGAATATAGGTTTATCAAGTGAGAAAAATATCTTATTAAAGCTTCCAAATCCTATTTTTTCAATTGCATTGTTATAAGATGAATTTAAAGGAGGAGTAAAAGATATAATTCCTTTTTTAAGTACACCTAGAGAAACGGTTATAGCTACATGACTGGCTTTGTATTCATTCCCATTTTCTTCCGTTATTATAATAGGGTTACCTTCGAAATTAACATTTTTTATCAATGCATTTTTTTTAATATTGACACCCTTTGATAACCTGTCGATTAGTTGGTTATAACCCTCTGGAAAAATAACCTCATCACCGCTAAAGTATCCCTCATGATCATTGAATTTTGAATGAAGATTTTCTAATTCTGTTGCATAGGGGTCATTTGCTAACAAGCTAAAAAAATCAAATAATTTCGACCGAAATTCAGCCACCTCAAATTTAGAATCTAGTTTTCCCAATTCGTTAATTGCATAATTAATTGCTGTAAGAGCTGACTCCGACTTTTTATTATATGCCATTAGCTCAATTTTTTTCAAATAACTCTCAATCTCTTTCTTTTCATCTTCATTGTATAAAACTCCATTTTTATGCATATAATCTGCATTGGTGTAGTTGAAAACTGTTGTTTTCAATTTGTACTTTTTTGTTAGTTCCCATATGGGATTATTTTCTATTCCATGTATCCATGATGCGCCTAAATCAAAGAACTCAGAACCTTGATTATAAGTTTTTATTCGCCCTCCTATTCTATTGTTACCTTCTAGAACAATCACATCTACGCCTGCCTCTATTAGTTTATTTGCACAAGCTAAACCTGCTATTCCAGCACCAATGATTATTATGGGGTGATCACTTCTTTTCCTATTCATATAGTTCATCTCTATGCAGAAAAATATAGCCTACATGATAATTAAAAAATATCATTTAGTATAGACCCAAGAATTAAAACAGCAACCATCCTTGATTAATCACCTTATAACTACAAGCGTTTTTCATGGGGATTTTTTATCATAAATTCATAGCATGAGACTTTGTGCTTGTCATCTTCCTTTGGTCTTTATTCTTATCCTGAGCGGAGAAGTAAATAATATTTTCTTATTGCCACCTTTCTTTATTTCATAATTTAAATAATTAGGAAGAATAAAATCCTTTTTATAGCCTTCCCTTATTACCTTCTCCCCTTGCTATTTTTATTATTAATTAATCCACCTTAAAGTAAGGGAGTCCTAATTTATATTTCAATGCCAGCAACCTAACAACAAAGCCAGAAATCAACGTTATAATCATTGCACTTTCATCATTAAAAAAGTAAGTGGAAATTATATAGGTTAATGATGAAATCACGGCTACTGAAGCATATAACTCATGTTGAAAAACCAATGGGACTTTACCGCAAAAAAGGTCTCTTATAACACCACCAAATACACCGGTGATAACTGCAGATATTACCATAACTATGAGACTTAATTTCATATCCATCGCAACCTTTGTCCCTATAATAGAAAAGACCACAAGGCCTAGCGAGTCTAAATAAATGAATATTTTATATATACTTTTAATAAAGGGTATGAATATTATTGTTAAAAATGATGCTACCAGTACCGTTATGATATATATGGGATGCTTAACCCAACCTAAAGGATAGTGGCCTAAAATCATATCTCTAAGCGACCCCCCTCCAATTGCTGTTACACTTGATATCATTAGCACACCAAAGACATCCATTTTATGCTTCCCTGCTGCTATAGCACCTGTAATCGATTCTGCTACTATCCCCAAAAAATAAAGAGAAATTAAAATCATATCTACACCTATAAATCATTATCTCATTGTTATTAATTGCGTTATATTTAGTTCTAAAGTTAGAATTTTATTTTTAATATTTTGATTGTTTCCTTTTTGGGTTTTTTTGTGGATGTTATAAGGATCATCTACTATTTCGTCTTTTAAAATTTCACTCGCATCCTGTGACAATGCCAATTCACTAATCGAAGGCTGTGTGAACATGCATCCCTGCAAAGCCATTATAGAAATAATACTGACTAGTGGTCCTTTAGGTAATAGTTGCATGGAATATTGGTATAATAATTATGATTTGTAGTACTGTGATTCTACCACCTGATTGGTAGAGATATGAAGTAAAATTAATTTGTAGCTCTCCGTTAATAGTCTATATTCACAATATTCTTACCCATTTTCTATAAATTTAATGAGTATGAATAGGCGAATTTAGCCCGTGAAACAGAAACGGTTAAGAGGCTAAATTCCCCCCACAACAACGAAAACACTACCGACTCCAAGGGTGTTTATCACTCTGGTCAGTACGTATCACTTCCTCACACAGTCCATGCGCTTGCTTTGCGATGTTTTTACCAAAGGTCATGATCGCCAAACCCGCCAGTGTATTCCCAGTCGAAACATATCCAAGAGGGACGCGAGATAAATGCCTTCACAAGGCTCACCTGTAATACAGTTAGCCGTAACACGATGACAATTCGAAACAAAAGGTGTTAGGGGTAAGATTTACCGACCCACGATAACGCACGCTCTTTGCTTTTGTAACGTTCGACCGGTGTCATGTCGTCACAATCAGTGTAAATCGATGTCGCCGTGTTATAGCTGCCTAATCGCTTCAAGAACTGAGCACCTGTGCGAACATAACAGTCGCGAGCTCGATGCGGCGGTACTCATTACCCAAAAACTTCCCTCATGTCAGGATAGTTGTCACCCCTTCTGAAAAATCAATCTGTGGGCATGGAGTGACAAATGAAACGTATTTCATCCGAACGAAAAGCCAGCATACTGACGAAACTGCTAGTGGGGAGGCAGCTAAAAGCCCCCAAAACGAGGTAAATGACTCGGAGAAGGCTAAGTAACGTCCTTGCCAAAGAAACGCTGAGAAAGGCCAAAAAACGTCAAACTAGGGTGTCAAGCAGATAGGTTGTGACGACCATAAAGAGACCATGGCCTAGAAATGACAAAGCCCCGCATTTCTGCAGGGCTTCTGAATAGTGGTGCCCGAACTCGGAATCGAACCAAGGACACGGGGATTTTCAATCCCCTGCTCTACCGACTGAGCTATTCGGGCAACGGGGCGCATTAAACCTTATTCACGCTGCCCCGTCAACACTCTTTATCAAAATTAGCTCCGTTTGCTCAACTTTACGACAACTTGCTGTGTTTAGCATCATCTTGGCTGAGCTATTGCAGGTTTAGGCGTCGCGGTGGTGACCGGTGCGGTAGGCGTTGCCAGTATGGCTCCCGGATGTGCGCTTTCCACCGGCAACATCGCAGGGACCCCTTCACCCGGCGTTAGACTCGCGTCTGAGTCGTGGGGAAGCATAATATGGTCGAGTATTTTGCGCATCACTGGTGCTGCCACAACACCGTCGCTTCCACCATTTTCTAAAATCAGGGTAACCGCGGCTTTAGGATCATCAAAAGGCGCGAAAGCCGTATAGAAAATATGATCGCGTAAACGGACGGGGATCATTTTGGCATTATAGACCTGGTTCTGACGCAAGCTAAAGACCTGAGAAGTACCACTCTTTGCCGCAATACCGTAAGGAGCGGTATGAAAATATTTATAGCCTGTTCCGTTCGGTGCGTTGGCCATACCAAACATTGCACGGCGTACAAGGCCCCAGTAAGGAGAGTCCGTTGTTCCTACCTGAGTGAATTGTTGCGGTGCCTGATAAGGCTCGACTTGATCGCCCAGTTGCTGCTTCTGTAGTAAGTGAGGGACCATCACTTTACCGTTATTCAACAGCGTAACTAATGCCTTCTCCATTTGAATCGGTGTCGCAATCCAGTAGCCTTGTCCGATGCCGACCGAGATGGTATCACCTTGGTACCACGCCTTCTTACGCGCTTTCAGCTTCCATTCGCGGCTAGGAAGTAGGCCGCGATACTCTTCATTGAGGTCAATACCCGACAATTTGCCGTAACCAAATTGACTCAACATATGATGTATTCGGTCAATACCCATCATGTAAGCGACTTGATAGAAGAAGGTATCTGCTGACTCTTCGATAGCCCGTGTAACATTCAACATACCGTGCCCGGTTTTTTTCCAGTCACGATAACGACGATCGGTACCCGGTAGTGTCCAGGTTGGCGCACCAAAGAAACTGGTTTGTGGTGTGATCACGTTGTTTAATAACGCTGACATAGCCATATAGGGCTTAACCGTTGAAGCGGGAGGATAGAGTCCTTGCGTCACACGGTTGATTAATGGCAGGTCTTTATCTTGCAGTAGCTGTTTGTAAGATTGGTAGCTTATCCCTTTAACGAATGGGTTCGGATCGTAACTCGGGCTCGAAACCATTGCTAAGACGGAACCATCGTGCGGATCTTCAACTAATACTGCGGCTCGCTGTCCGACGAGCTGACTTTCTACATATTGTTGTAGATGTAAATCAAGGGTTAGCCAGATATTCTTCCCAGCTGTTGGCGGCACTTCGTTCAACACGCGAATGATACGGCCATGGTTATCTACCTCAACTTCCTGATAACCAGTTTTACCGTGTAGAGCTGACTCGTAATACCCTTCGATACCCTGCTTACCGATATTATGATCCGCAGCGTAGTTTTCGCCAACGCCCTCTGCATTCAGTCGTTGCGCATCACGATCATTGATTTTCGAGACATAGCCGACGACATGCGCTAATGAGGCACCATAAGGATAGAATCGATCTTGGAATGAATTAATACTCACTCCTGGAAAACGGTATTCGTTAACCGAGAAGCGGGCAATCTCTTCCTCGCTCAGCTCCTCTTTCACCACAATCGGTTTATAACGACTCGTCGATTTAAGGCGCTTTTTGAAATCGGCAATATCCTCTGGCGTGAGGTCAATAATCGGGGCGAGCTGATCCAACGTATCCTGCATATTACCGATATTGTAAGGCGTTAACTGAAGATCGTATTGGGTCACGTTCTGAACCAACGGAATACCATTACGGTCGTAAATCATCCCGCGCGTTGGCGCGATAGGGATCATTTTAATATCGTTAGCATTGGAACGTGTTTGGTAATAGGCGTGTTGCTGAATCTGTAAATGCCAGAGGTTGATACCGAGAATGGTAAAGCATAGGCATACGAAGCCTAATGCCACCAGCGCTCTTCGGGTAAATAATTTTTTTTCTGTTTCAAAATTACGCAGGTTCATCGACAACTACTATTGGAGGGCCACAAAATTTCAACGCCTATCATAATGGGATTCACCCTCAGCGCCAGTAACATTCGCCTCTGAGACCAAATAAAGTGTGTCATTTGATAACAAAGAAGAGCGCCGAAGGCGCTCCATGTCTAATGATGATACGGATTAACTGGGGGGCTAGTCACCTAGCAAGACAGATTCCAGAGCAATCTTAATCATATCGTTGAAGGTTGTTTGACGCTCTTCAGCGGTAGTTTGCTCGTGCGTACGAATATGGTCTGAAACCGTACAGATAGCTAAGGCTTTCGCACCGAATTCTGCTGCAACGCCATAGATACCAGCGGCTTCCATTTCAACCCCGAGAATGCCGTATTTTTCCATTACATCAAACATTTCAGGTTGAGGAGAGTAAAACAGATCAGCAGAGAAGATGTTTCCCACTTTCGCATCAATGCCTAAGTTTTTCGCCGCGGTAACGGCATTGTTAACCATATCGAAATCGGCAATCGCTGCAAAATCGTGGTCTTTAAAACGCATACGGTTTACTTTGGAGTCTGTACTAGCACCGAGGCCAATCACAACATCACGTAATTTAATTTGTGGTAGGACCGCACCGCAGGAGCCAACACGGATAATCTTCTTCACACCAAATTCGGTGATCAGCTCTTTTGCATAGATAGAACAAGATGGGATACCCATTCCGTGTCCCATAACTGATATTTTACGACCCTTATAGGTTCCCGTGAAACCTAACATGCCACGAACATTATTTACTTCAACCGCATTTTCCAAAAAGTTTTCTGCGATAAATTTCGCGCGTAATGGGTCGCCCGGCATCAACACGACGTCAGCGAAATCACCCATTTCTGCATTAATATGTGGAGTAGCCATCTTTATTTCTTCCTTTCACTTTATCGACGAGGCTAATCGCCCTCTCGATCAATATTAAAAAAGTGCTTTGCCGTATTGCATCGGCTCTAGCTCAAAAAATTTCGCCAAGGTTTGCCCTATATCGGCAAAGGTCTCACGCTGTCCCAGGGACCCGGGTTTTATACCTGGACCATAGATTAACACTGGAATATGTTCACGGGTATGGTCAGTCCCAGACCAGGTTGGATCACAGCCATGATCGGCAGTAAGGAGTAAGATATCGCCCTCCTGCACGAGAGCCATCAGCTCTGGTAGCCGGCGGTCGAATAACTCTAAGCCCCCAGCATAACCCGGCACATCTCGACGGTGGCCCCAGCTTGAATCGAAATCGACAAAATTGGTGAAGACTATGCTGTTGTCGGGTGCCAGTTTCATTTCTTTGATCGTAGCATCGAACAAAGCGTCAAGGCCCGTCGCTTTCACTTTCTTGGTTATACCCTGTTCGGCGTAAATATCCGCAATTTTACCTACGGAGATCACCTCTCCTCCCGCCTGTTTCAGCTTGGCAAGGATGGTCGGTGAAGGGGGTTCCACCGCTAAATCGTGGCGGTTACCCGTACGCTCAAACTGACCAGCTTTCTCACCAATAAACGGACGTGCAATGACCCGCCCAATATTGTAACCACCATCAGTCAACAATTTACGGGCGATTTCACAGAGTTCGTACAGCCGATCCAGCCCGAAGGTCTCTTCATGGCATGCAATCTGGAAGACAGAATCTGCTGAGGTGTAAAAAATCGGTTTACCTGAGCGCATATGCTCTTCGCCTAGCGCATCTAAAATAACAGTACCCGATGAGTGACAGTTACCTAAATAGCCTGGTAATTGCGCTTCTTCCACCAACTGTTTTAACAAGACCTCAGGAAAAGAGTTCTCTTTCTCAGGGAAATAGCCCCAATCGAAAAGTACTGGAACGCCAGCAATTTCCCAATGTCCAGAAGGCGTGTCTTTACCTGAGGAGAGTTCTTGGGCACTGGCGTAAGCGCCTATTACCTTAGCGTCGCCATCCATGCCCGCTGCGATTTTTCCGGTTGAGATCTCCGCTGCTTTAACCAGACCCAGTGAGGTCAAATTGGGTAGCGTCAGCGGCCCTTGCCTGCCCTGATCGGCTAAGCCTTGCGCGCAGGCTTCAGCAATATGACCGAAGGTATCTGACCCTTTATCACCAAATTTTTCCGCGTCTTGGCTAGCGCCAATTCCGAATGAATCGAGGACCATTACAAAGGCACGTTTCATACTCATCTCCTTAACCAAGCCAGTGAGATAAAAATTATCGATCAGAACAGTATGCACCGATTATCGGTAAGAGTCTCAATATTTCGCTTGTAGGTCTTGCTCGCCTTCACCGCAGGTTGCCAGCAAACTGCTTAACAGGCCTGATGCACCAAAGCGAAAATGTCGTTTATCTGCCCAATCAGGACCTAAAACCTCGGCAGCTAACGCTAAATAGGCGGCTGCATCTTCAGTCGTACGTACGCCACCCGCTGCTTTAAACCCAACACTATCCGCTTTATTTTTATCGCGGATCACTTCAAGCATAATGCGTGCGGCCTCAAGTGTAGCGTTAACCGGTACTTTACCGGTTGATGTCTTGATAAAGTCGGCCCCCGCATCGATCGCAATTTCGCTGGCTTGACGAATGAGTTCGGCTTGCTTTAATTCACCACTTTCAATAATGACTTTTAATAAGACATTACTCAGTGCACAAGCGCTCTTACACTCCTTAACTAGGGCAAAACCAATTTCAGCATCCCCCGCCTGTAAAGCACGCCATGGGAAAACGACATCCACCTCATCCGCACCACTTGCAATCGCTGCACGGGTTTCGGCTACCGCAACGGTGATATCGGCATTGCCATGAGGGAAGTTGGTGACAGTCGCGATTTTAATTTCAGGAGTTTCTTGCAACTGTAACGTTTGTCGCGCCGTCGCAATGAATTGTGGGTAGATGCATACTGCAGCGGTATTCCCGATGGTGCTTTTGGCCTGCTGACACAGAGCAATAACTTTTTGTTCGGTGTCGTCGTCATTTAGCGTGGTTAAATCCATCAGCCCTAGAGCAAATTTAGCGGTCTGGGTTAAATCAATCATTATCCGTTACTCAATCTTAATATTTCAGCAATTATACCAAACTGTTAACAATTTAGTGTGAGCTATTAGCAAGATGTTTCATCTCATCTTAATAATTAAGATAATGCCGTCGATATTTTGGGGAACAGGCGTAAGCTATTGTGCCAAGTGCTCTCTTTAATCTTTTCAACCGGCTCGCCCCTCAGTTCTGCCAAAATCTGGCAGACGGTGACTACGCGTTCAGGTCGATTTGGCTCACCTTGGTAACCATTAAGCGGCATATCCGGTGCATCGGTCTCGAGCACTAACTGCTCCAAAGGAACTTTAGCCAACGCCTCTCGCGTTTTATTCGCCCGTGGATAGCTAATGCTGCCTCCCACCCCGAGATAAAATCCCAAGTCGATGAAGCGTTTAGCTTGATGGTAACTTCCTGTAAAGCCGTGAAGTACGCCGGTAGCGGGCAGTGCTATTTCCTTGAGTAACTTTGACAGGGGATCGTGGCTTTTACGCGAGTGGAGAATAACCGGAAGGTTGTATTCTTTTGCTAATCGCAGTTGTACAGTTAACACTTCCCACTGCCGAGCCGATAGAGCTGTCAGTTCAGTAGTAGAGAAATCTATACCGATTTCGCCAATTGCTACGATATCGTCGTGATTGTCCAAAAAATGCCTAAGTTGGAGTAAATCTTCATCATGGTGCTCGGCTGTCCATAAGGGATGTAGGCCTAGTGCCGGGAAGACCTCAGGCGTTGAATGGGAAAGATTTAATATAGAGGTAAACTCAGCAGCCTGTGTCGCCGGCGTGACAATAGCCTGCAACTGTGCTTGGCGAACAGCGCTAAGGCTTTGCGTAAGATGTTGCGCAAAAATTGGAAAATTAAAATGACAGTGAGTATCAATATAAGGCATAGACAGTAAAAGAGTATGCCAGCATCCTTGCCAGCGAGCTTAATCGTGAAGTTACTATAACTTTTTACGCCCGGTGAAGAGACTGACCAGGAACAAAATGATACCCACGACAAAGACAATTTTCGCGGCCCATGCGGCAGTACCGGCTAAAGAACCAAAACCGAGCGCTGCAGCGATCAATGCGATAACTAGAAAGATAATTCCCCAACGAAACATAAGCTACTCCTTATTAAATTCTATCTGTTTAACAGCACATGATGGGTAAAATGCTTCTGATGGATTAGCGCCCTACCTTCAGCTCATTTTTGACTTTATGGACACCTGAAATTTCGTTAACCAGTTTTTCAGCTTGCTGCTTTTCCGAGTGGGTCGGCACAACGCCAGTGAGAAATACTTCACCGTGTCTCGTCGCTACATGGAGGTGACGAGTCGTGATCTGTTTATCTGCAAAGAGACGCATTATGGCTTCACTCGTCGTTGCAACATCGCTGGCGTAAACTCTAACTGAACTCTCTTTTGGACGACGGACGCGCAATTGATTGTCTAAGTTATCAACGCCTGGAACTTTCTGAACTAATAGTCGGATATGGTCTTTATCTTCCATAGTCGGAACAAAACCACTAACCGTTACCTTTCCTTGTTCAGTGTTTACGGATAAAGAAGCGACTTGGATTTTTTTATCGTCCAAAATGGCTGCTTTGACTTTAGCGGTTACCGCAGTATCGCTCAAATAATGGTCGACATGATTAACAGATTGGCTCACCAGTGAGCGACTCTGTTGCGCGGTAACCTCTAAACTTGCCAGAGCGCTAAGGCTTAACATCAATAGCGCGACTGTTCTAAAATTTAATTTCACTTTCATGGCATTTTTTCTCAGGGGCTAGCTGCTTGCTGAGAATGACGTATTCTTTCTTTTAATCGGTATTGTAATAAGAATAGTAGAGTTTATTTATTTTGTGGGGTTTTAAGATTTAACTGACTGGCGAGATTAAAAAAAACCCACCGTGAGGGTGGGTTGATAAGCGTTAGTGCTCGCGGGTTTTACGGAAAACCACGTCTGGGTAACGTTCTTGGGTTATATTGAGATTGACCATAGTTGGCGCGATATAGGTCAGGTTATCCCCGCCATCCAATGCGAGATTAACTTCATTTTTTCGCTGGAACTCATCGAATTTCTTAACGTCGTCGCACTCCACCCAGCGTGCGGTAGACACGTTAATCGACTCGTAGATGGCTTCAACGTTATATTCTGATTTTAATCGCGCAACGACCACATCAAACTGGAGGACGCCCACTGCACCGACGATTAAATCGTTGTTGCCGACTGGACGGAAAACCTGTACCGCGCCTTCTTCAGATAATTGAACCAGCCCTTTAAGTAACTGCTTTTGCTTCAAAGGATCACGAAGACGAATACGACGGAACAGCTCCGGCGCGAAGTTAGGGATACCCGTAAACTTCATTTTCTCGCCTTGCGTAAACGAGTCGCCAATCTGAATCGTACCATGGTTATGCAGACCAATGATGTCGCCGGGCCAAGCTTCTTCAACGTGGGCACGATCACCCGCCATAAAGGTTAGCGCGTCAGATATCACCACATCTTTTCCGGTACGCACCTGGTACATTTTCATACCTTTCTCGTACTTACCAGAGACGATACGCATAAACGCAACACGGTCACGGTGCTTAGGGTCCATGTTCGCTTGAATTTTGAAGACGAAACCAGAGAACTTCTCTTCGCCCGCGATAACTTGTCGTTGGTCTGTAGGACGAGGCATAGGAGAAGGTGCCCAGTCGACTAAACCATTTAGCATATGATCGACACCAAAGTTACCCAACGCGGTGCCGAAAAATACCGGACTAAGTTTACCCTGCAGAAATAGCTCGTGGTCAAACTCATGGGAGGCGCCCTGAACTAGTTCGAGCTCTTCGCGTAATTGTCCCGCCAGTTCGTCACCAATCGCCGCGTCGACCTCAGGATTATTTAATCCCTTGATTTTTCGAACTTCTTGAATAGTGTGGCCTTTGCCTGACTGATACAAAATCACTTCATCATCATAGAGATGATAAACGCCTTTAAACAGCTTGCCACAGCCAATTGGCCAAGTAATCGGCGCACAGGCAATTTTTAATTCACTCTCAACTTCATCGAGCACTTCCATCGGATCGCGGATATCACGGTCCAATTTGTTCATAAAAGTCAGAATGGGGGTATCGCGTAAACGGGTGACTTCCATCAGTTTACGGGTTCGATCCTCTACCCCTTTTGCCGCATCGATAACCATTAAGCAGCAGTCGACTGCGGTCAAGGTTCGATAGGTATCTTCAGAGAAGTCTTCGTGCCCGGGGGTATCGAGAAGATTGACCAGTTTGTCATGGTAAGGAAACTGCATCACAGAGGTCGTAATGGAAATCCCTCTCTGTTTTTCCATTTCCATCCAGTCAGATTTCGCGTGTTGATTTGAACCGCGTCCTTTAACCGTTCCTGCAGTCTGAATAGCTTGCCCAAATAGCAGAACTTTTTCAGTAATAGTGGTTTTACCTGCATCAGGGTGAGAAATGATAGCGAAAGTGCGCCGAAGGGCGACTTCTTGCAGAAGGCGTTCTGTAGACATGCTTTTAACTTTACTTCCCGATATTTGCGAGTACTTGAGCACTCATTAAAGACAATTGCCGTTAGTTTACACGATTTTGCCAGTGTTCGGTAATACCCAGTGACCTCGTTAGGATAAAAATTACTTCACAGGCCGAGTCTGAGAGTAGGTAGATAATACGGACTAAGAATGATTAACAATTACATTCAATATATGAAATGATTTTTATTATTAACCAATTGATTTAAATGATTTTTTTTGATTACTGGACTTTATTTACCCCGAAGCTTAGTGCATAATTAATAACCATAGACAGCCGACTTTACTTTTTGGGGATACAACTATGCTGACGCCTGATATGGTTTCTCGCTTAAATGAACAGCTCAATCTCGAGTTTTACTCTGCCAACCTTTATCTGCAAATGAGTGCTTGGTGCAGTGACAAAGGCCTTGAAGGTGCTGCGTCTTTTCTACGTTCTCATTCACGTGAAGAAATGGACCACATGCAACGCCTATTCAACTATCTAAGTGATGCCGGAGCACTACCTGTACTGGGTACGATCGAAGCACCCCCTGTAACCTTCGATTCAGTCAGCGACCTGTTTACGTTAACCTACCGTCATGAGCAGCTTATTACGCAGAAGATTAATGAGCTAGCACATGCCGCGATGACGTCGCAGGACTATTCAACGTTTAACTTCCTGCAGTGGTATGTCGCTGAACAACACGAAGAAGAGAAGTTATTTAAAACGGTGTTGGACAAACTTGGAATGCTTGAGAACAGCTCGAATGGACTGTTCTTAATCGATAAGGATTTAGCGACAATGAATACAGAGTCGCATCCAGGTACCGCTCATCACTAATGACTACCATTGCGGGCCTGTTGAAGGTCCGCAATAGTCTTAGGCGCGCACGGGGTACTTATTAGCTACCACGGTGATTTCAGAAGGGGGTACTGGTCGGCTAAAATAGTAGCCTTGATGGACATCGCAGCCTAGATTGACTAAATAGGTCTGCTGCTCTTCGCTCTCGACTCCCTCCGCAACAATATTTAGGTTCATATTTTTCGCGAGTTCGATGATCATCGCCAATAGTCTAGGATCAGTATCCTTATGGCCAATACTGTTGATAAAAGCCCGGTCAATTTTAAGTTCTGTTGCCGGCATATTTTGTAAATAGAGTAAGCTCGAGTAGCCCGTTCCAAAATCATCGATAGCCACTTGCACACCAAGCGCTTTCAGTTCCTCGAGAATCTTAATACTCTCCAGCGGGTAACGCATCGCCGTGGTTTCAGTGATTTCCAAAATCAATTTCTCTGCAGGCAGGCGATATTCTTCAAGCGCCCTAGTCACCAAGTAGACCAAGCTCTTTTGTTCAAACTGTTGAGCAGAGAGATTGACGGAGATAGAGAGATGATCCGCTCCCTGTTGATGCCAAAATGCTAGCTGACGACAGGCCTCATTTAATACCCACTCGCCTAACAACAGGATCATCCCCGTTTGCTCGGCGATAGGCAGAAACTTATCCGGGGTTTTCAATCCTCTTTCTGGATGCTGCCAGCGGACCAATGCCTCATAACCGATGATCTCCCCTGACGTCACATTGAGTTTCGGTTGATAGAATAATCGTAACTCATCGTTATGAATTGCACGCCAGAGTTCATTTTTAAGCTGGACTTGACTGCGGCCAACCGGGCTCATTGAGGGCTTATAAACACTAAAACCATTACGTCCACTATTCTTAGTGTGATACATGGCTGAGTCAGCATTAAACAGCATTTCTCGTGCTTCAATACCGTGTACGGGGAACATCGCAATACCAATGCTTAGCGAGACCCTTAACTCGTAGCTTTCTACGCGAAATTCAGGCTCTATCGTTGCAACTAATGTTTCGGCTAATGATGTCGCTTCAGTTTCTGTGCTCACCGATGACAATAAAACAAATTCATCCCCGCCGACTCGCGCCAAAATATCATCGGAGGGGGCCTCGGTATTAAGGCGCTTAGCTACCTCTATCAATAACTTATCGCCGATATCGTGGCCATAGGCATCATTGACCATCTTAAAGCCGTCGAGATCCATATACAGCAGGGTAAAGCTTGAGGAATTTTGCTGAGCATACCGGATGTAGTCGTTGAGCTTATCCTCGAATAGAGTACGGTTAGCGAGAGCCGTGAGAGGATCATGCAGTGCCATTTGGCGAAGTTCTTCGTTGGTCTGCTTGAGCTTGCTGGCCATACGAGACACCCTGAGTTGGGACTCAATCATTGCACCGAATAGGTTACTGCCGAGAATGACTAGGGTAAAAATAAACACCCAAATAGTGAGTCGTTGTGGGTCGAGCCCGCCAGGTAGAACCTGCATTGTGGATTGGAAGTGAGCAGCATACATTCCGGTATAGTGCATACCCGCTATCGCTGCGCCCATAACTAACGCCGCGATGAAGCGTCGGTTTAATACTCCCTCATCGTTGTTGCGCAGCCTAAATGCCAACCATAATGCGGCGGTCGAGGCGGTATAAGCGATGATAATTGAGAGAATAACCGGCATCTTATGCCAAATAATCGGCTGACTTATTCGTAAACCAGCCATCCCGGTATAGTGCATCGCGACGACCGATGACCCTAAAACTATCGAGCCGCTCAGTAGATTCAGTAGAGTAAATCTGTTATGTCGAAATACCGCCCACAACGCAATAATGGAACCGACTACTGCAAGAATAATGGAAATAATCGTTTCACTCGGGTTATAGCGCATCGGTATTTGGAAATGCATCGCCATCATACCGATAAAATGCATCGACCAAATACCAATCCCCATTGCTGCCCCGCCACCGACAAGCCATAGCAGGGATTTCGTTCCGTGATTATCAGCCACTCTAGCGACAGTATCTAAGGCAGAGAAAGAGGCAAGAAATGCAATAAATACAGAGGCGAGCACTAAGCCGCTGTCCCACGTAACATGCATCATATTCATTGTGTCCATCTGGCTCTCCTACTTAGCACTGCCAACGCAGCTTAGACGTCTATCTAAACATCAGAATAATCAAAGTCTGGATATTACGTGATTCAGCCACCAGTAAACAGATTTTTTAAGAATATGATGATTAATTTATTTTATATTTTAGGTTAGTAGCAGATAAACGATTATCTACTGCTACTAACAGTCAATCCCACTATTTAGCAGTAAGGTCTAAGCGCTTCACCAACCATCCCAGCCAAAGTGATCCAACAAAACCACATATCGCCGCCAAAGTTAACCAAGCTCCAGGCATCGCCTTATCGCCCGTACTATGAATTAAATAGCTCGATATAGCTGGCGTAAAACCACCAAATAGAGCCGTCGCTAAGCTGTAGGCAAGAGAGAACCCTGAGGCTTTAACGTCGGCGGGCATAACTTCCGCCAGCCAAACCACCATCGCACCGTTATAGCTAGCATAAAGAAACGACAGCCATAACTCGGTTTCAATGAGATGGGCAAAGGTTGGCGCCGCCACTAGCCAGTGCAGCACGGGCCACGTAGTGGCAATCATCAATAACGTAAAAATAATGAGTAACGGACGGCGACCCACGCGATCAGAAAGCGATCCCATCAGCGGTAACCAAAACAGGTTGGAGACACCAACGAACAAAGTAACCATAAAGCTTTGCTGATCACTCATATTCAATACTGATTTACCAAAGGTCGGAGTAAATGCGGTGATCATGTAAAACATGACGGTCGTCGTCACCACCATAAACATTCCTGCAATCACTAATGGCCAGTTACGTAATACCGAACGAGCAATTTCACGCATACCTGGACGGTGTTTTTTCTCTTTAAATGCTTCTGTCTCTTCTAATGAGCGACGAATATAAAATAAGAAGGGTACCACCATACAGCCAACAAAAAAGGGAATACGCCAAGCCCAATCGGAGACCGCCTGTTTACCTAATAAATGATTCAGCCCTAATCCTAATAATGCGGCAAATATCACTGAGATTTGTTGGCTGCCTGACTGCCAACTAACGAAAAATCCACGCCGCCCAGGGGGGGCTATTTCGGAAAGATAAACGGATACCCCACCCAACTCTACTCCCGCAGAGAAGCCTTGAAGTAAGCGGCCCACCAGTACTAATATTGGCGCGAGAACACCAAGGGTATGATAACCTGGAACAACGGCAATGGTTAATGTACCTAAAGCCATCAAACCCAAGGTAATCAATAATCCTTTGCGCCGCCCATGTTGATCGATGTAGGTACCGAGGATTACGGCCCCCAGCGGACGCATTAAAAATCCCGCCCCAAAGGTCATCAGCGTCAACATTAAGGAGGCAAAGGGATCGCTTCCGGGGAAGAAGGTGTTAGCGATGGCGCTGGCGTAATAACCGAAAACCATGAAATCGTACATTTCGAGGAAATTGCCGCTTGTCACGCGGAAGATCGATTTCGCATTTTGCCAAGTCGAGGGACTGGAGGAAGATTCTGAATAGCTCATTCAACATTTCTCACTTTTTGTATTTTTCGCTTATCGCTCTCCCTTTTTAATATCAATAAATATACTTTTCATTAAAAAAATTATAACAAATAATAAACACAAAATATTTCGACAAAAAAAATCCTCCCGAAGGAGGATCATTTATGCCATTGACTGCTACTTGGCTGCACTCTCTAAGCCCATCAGCCCTATCTTTAGGTAACCTGCACTACGTAGGTCGTCCATGATACTCATCAGTGTGGCGTAATCGATACTTTTGTCCGCTTGGAAAAAAATCGTCGACTCTTTGTTACCTTGAGTCTGCTCAATAATTTTCTGAACTAGCCCTTCTTTACTGACCGCATCATTACCAACGAAAAGCTGGTTACCCTCTTTCACACTGAGGTAAACGGGTTTTTCTGGTCTAGGCTGCGGCGTGCTGGTCGATGCAGGAAGATTCACGCGTACATCAACCGTTGCTAGAGGCGCAGCTACCATAAAGATGATGAGCAAAACCAACATCACGTCGATAAAAGGCGTGACGTTGATTTCATGCATTTCACCGTCGCCATCTACTTCATCATTGAGTCGCATTGCCATGACAATTACCCTACGCGTAGTTTTTGAGTAGCTGTATTTTGTGTCATTGACGTGTAATGACTTTTTTGCAGATCCGCATCACGACTCTGTAACAGAATAATCTGCGCGGCACTGTCACCTAAAGACGCTTTATACCCAGCGATCATGCGAGCAAAAACGTTATAGATAACAACGGCTGGAATGGCCGCAACTAATCCTACCGCAGTCGCTAATAGGGCTTCCGCAATTCCTGGTGCAACAACGGCGAGATTCGTTGTTTGAGTTTTAGCGATGCCAATAAAACTATTCATAATCCCCCACACCGTACCGAACAGACCGATAAAGGGTGAGACTGAACCGATAGTGGCGAGAAAGCCGTTATTACGGCCAGCGTGGCGGCCAATTCGTGCAACTTGGCGCTCTAAGCGGAAGACCGTGCGCTCTTTAACCCCTGCTTGGTCATCGCTCTGTGCGGATAAGATGCGTTCATCAAGGGCTTCTGCAACCAGCATCGCAGCATGGCTGTTTTTGGCAAATTGCTGAGCAATTTGTCCTGCGCCATCGAGGGTACGAGCCTCTTTCAATGCTAACTGATCGGCTTTCAGGCGTCGTTTCGCCGCACTCAGCTCAGTATACTTCGCAAAGAAAATTGCCCAGGTTGCAACGGAGGCGAGTAGCAAACCTATCATCACAACTTTTACAACGATATCAGCATGTTGGTACATGCCCAATACAGATAAATCTGTCTGCATCAGATTATTGGTCACCACACTCATTTTCTAGCCTCGGTTTGTTGCTTAAAACAATGGGTACCATGATACCAAAAGCAAATTCTATTGATAGTAGTTATCATTACTATTTACATAATGAAAGGAGTCTCAGGAATAATATTCGCTAAAAACAGCCAGTTATAACCATAGATCGGGCTAAGTTTTTTAAGAGGCGGTAAGTATACTGTTATGACGCTTTAGCCTAAGAAAAATCTCCCCTTTTCAATCAACTCTGCTTACTCTATTCATCATTGAACTATCTTGATTTGGGGATCCTAATGTCCGATAAGCAACATCTTGAAACGACGCTCATTAGTGCTGGTCGTAAACCACGGTATACACAAGGTTCAGTCAACGCGGTTATTCAACGCGCCTCCTCCTTAGTCTTCCCAACGGTAGCGGATAAGAAAATTGCGACCGCAGGCCGAGCAAAAGGCGAACTATTTTATGGCCGCCGCGGCACCTTGACGCACTTTGCGTTACAAGATGCGATGACTGAGCTAGAGAATGGCGCAGGCTGCGTGCTCTACCCCTGCGGCGCGGCGGCTGTGGCGAATGCTATTTTGGCTTTTGTCGAAGCGGGCGATCATATTCTGGTAAGCGGATCTGTCTACGAACCGACACAGGATTTTTGTTCGACCATTTTAAAAAAACTTGCCGTCGAAACGACCTATTTCCCCGTACTTTCTGGTAAAGAAATCGCTGAATGGCTCCGTCCGACAACCCGAGTGGTCTTTTTGGAGTCACCCTCCTCAATCACCATGGAAGTTCAAGATATCCCTACCCTCATCGCTACGGTACGTCGTATTGCACCGCAGGCGGTGATTATTGTCGATAATACTTGGGCCGCCGGAGTCTTGTTTAAGGCCTTGGAGGCAGGTGCAGATATTTCAATTCAGGCAGGAACCAAATATTTAGTGGGCCATTCTGATGCCATGATTGGTACCGCCGTGGCGAATGAACGGTGCGTGGAGCAACTGCGAGAAAACTCTTATTTGATGGGCCAGATGGTCGATGCAGATACTGCGTACGTGACGGCGCGTGGATTACGCACGCTGGCAGTTCGCCTACGACAGCACGAGGCGGCAAGTCTAGAGATTGCTCAGTGGCTAAGTCAACGAGATGAAGTCTTTCGGGTAAACCATCCAGCTCTTCCCGAATGCCCGGGACACGCATTCTGGCAACGAGACTTTTCAGGGAGTAGCGGTTTATTCTCTTTTATTCTTCACGAGAAGCTAGATCCTGCACGACTCGCCCACTACCTCGATCATTTCGAGCACTTTAGTATGGCTTACTCTTGGGGCGGTTTTGAGTCGTTGATTTTGGCTAACCAACCCGAGGAGATCGCTGCGATTCGTCCGGTCGGTCAATTAGATTTTACGGGTACATTGATTCGACTCCATGTCGGGTTGGAGCATCCTCAGGATTTAATCGCTGATTTAGAAAGAGGCTTCGAGCGACTGAATCATTCGGTGTAAACACTCTGAAAAACAGGATTTTGTCCCACAATCTGCCTTTATTGACTACACTTAGGCTCTTTATCCATGATTATTTGATCGAGAGAAGGAGCCTAGAATGTCTCAGCAACTTGATGTCACGCTGCACGATGGTCATACCATGCCTCAACTTGGGTTAGGGGTTTGGCAAGCTTCGATTGAACAAACTCAGGAAGCGGTCACCCACGCCCTCAATACCGGTTATCGTTCTATCGACACCGCGGCAATTTATAAAAATGAGGAAGGTGTTGGTCAGGCATTGCAGGAGTCCTCGCTGGCCCGTGACGATCTATTTATCACCACTAAATTATGGAATTCCGATCAGACCAATTGGCAAGGCGCACTAGAGACCAGCCTTGGTAAGCTTCAACTGGATTATGTAAATCTCTACCTGATGCACTGGCCCTGCCCGCAACAGGATAACTTTGTTAAAGCATGGGAAGGTATGATCGATCTACAACGTCAAGGACTCGTTAAGAGTATCGGCGTATGTAATTTCCAAGAGAATCATCTGGAGCGTATTATTCGCGAAACGGGTGTTACTCCTGTCGTAAACCAGATCGAATTACATCCTTTGTTCCAGCAACGCCAGCAACATACTTGGAATGCTCTGCATAAAATTCATACTGAGTCTTGGAGCCCTCTGGCTCAAGGTGGTGAGGGGGTCTTCGATCAAGAGATCATCCAAACCCTCGCGAAAAAATATCAGAAAACCCCAGCGCAAATTGTTATTCGTTGGCACTTAGAGAGTGGTCTGATCGTTATACCAAAGTCAGTCACGCCTAAGCGCATCGATGAGAACTTCGCTGTGTTTGATTTCAAACTTGAAAAAGAAGAGTTAAAGGCGATTGCCGCCTTAGATAGTGGTAAGCGTCTCGGCCCAGAACCAGAGACCTTCGAGAAGTTGTAAACATAAAAGCCTCCTCATCGGGAGGCTTAATTCATTAGTAGCTATTACTTGTGTCAGCCGAGGGTTGAACCACAAGTTGGCCCACCGCCCCTTGATCAAATTGCTCTAATGTTTGGCTACCATAGAGGAAAGGGAAGTGTGATGAGGAGCTCTGTGGGAAGGTTACGAGCATCTCGACATTACCGTCTACCCAAACAGTATCCTTCCATCCGCGGTCTTCAACCATTGGTGGCGCACCGTTAACACTCTTAATCAAGAACATCGCCCCTTGAACTGAGAAGGATTGAGGTAGGTCAGCCTCTACCGTCCAACGCTCAAAGCTCCCCTGCTGCACCGTCATATCCACACGTTTAGCGTCCCATGCTCTATCGTTGATGCCTGCAGGAGAGTCATTTAAGCGAATATGGCGGGTTTGACTGGTGAGCCCGGTCTCAAGTGCAGAGGCTAAGGAGGTCGGTACACTATCAGTGACCAGAGGCAATAATCCTGTTGGCCGTAATGTTAATACTAAGGTCGACGTCAGCACCGTTGAGGGTTCGAAGATGCCGCGAATTCGCTCCATGATAGTCGCTTCTGTCCCCGCCGTGATTGAAACATTATGACCATCTGATAAGTCGATTAATACTTCGCGACGCTCACCCGGAGCCAGAGATAGCTGAGTGGTGGTCACCGGTGCAGACATAAACCCTTGGTCACCCGCAATCACAGTAAAAGGTCGATTATCGGAAAGCTGTAAGAGATAGCGACGCGCATTCGATGCATTCAATAAACGCAAGCGAACCCAACCGCGCGAGGCATTGAAAAAAGGTTTCTGTGTACCATTGACCAGCAGTGTATCGCCCAGAAAAGATGTTGAGCCCTCTTCATAGACAGGTGTACCAAAGTTATCCAACCGTTTGTCTTGAATGATTAAAGGAATATCATCGACACCGTAGTGCTTGGGTAGTTGCAGCTGCTTGCTTACTTCATCCTCAACTAGCCATAATCCCGCAAGACCACGATAAACTTGCGAGCCAGCTTGTTGCGCAGTATTCGAATGATACCAGAGCGTCGCGGCCGGTTGACGGATAGGCAGGATAGGCGACCAGTCCACTTCCGGTGAGATCAAGCGTGGCGCCCCACCGGATAACGGACCTGGAACATGTAAGCCGCTCACCATCATCGAGACAGGCTCTGCTAGACGGTTACTGTAGATCAATTTGACATCGTCACCGCGCCACACTTTCACCGTCGGCCCCAAGTACATGCCATTAAAACCGATACAATCAGCTTGATTACGGCCGTTAAATGCCCAATGCGCTTCTTGCATCATTAAAAATATAGGCTGCCCGCGGCGAGATTCAATTAACGGCGGAATATAAAGGGGGTTACTTCCCTCATTATCGGCAGCAAAGACCGTTTTAGGGAGTATGGTGGGGCCTACAGCTGCCACCGCTGAATACTGGATAAATTTGCGCCGGGTAAAAGACATTAACGAGCAACCTTAAACAAAAGGGTAATAGGTGAGCCTTGATATAAGCCGTAATTAATTAACGCGGTTAGCTTCACGACGTGCTACTTCAGCGTTTAACTCATCCAATTTTTGCTGCATCACTTCACGACAATGATTGGTTAACTTCCTTGCTGACTGGTCTTGAAAGGGAGCGGTATCAATTGGCGGAAGCATTTCAACGATAACTAAACCATTTTTCAGGCGGTTAAGGTTGATTTTGTCATGCGTATTCGATACGACGATAGGAATGATCGGTACCCCTGCCGCCAGGGCAGCATGAAATGCGCCAGTTTTAAAAGGTAATAATCCACGCCCGCGGCTACGAGTTCCTTCAGGAAACATCCAAAATGATACGCGACCATTTTTTAGTTGGTCGACAACTTGGTTGATACTGCCGTGTGCTTTCGTCTTGTTATCGCGATCAATCAGTAAATTCCCCGTTAACCAATATAACTGACCGAAGAAAGGGATCCAGGCTAAGCTTTTTTTACCCACGGTCACGGTTGGCGCTTGCACCATATTTGCCGCAGTAACCATGTCGTAATTATTTTGGTGATTAGCGATATAAATCGCGTTACCCACCTTTTCAATCCCAGCTGGCTTACGAATATCGAGTGTAATACCCAATACATGGCTCAATTTACCGAACATATGTGCGAAGGTTGCCACATGTCGGGGATTGCGTGGTGAAAATAGGCACCATATACAGCCGACTAAACAGACCAAAATAGAGTACACGACGACAATGATCGCTCGTAAAATTAACAGCATATAACCCTCAAATAAGGGGAATGCGCTCACTCCCCTTTCTAAACGCTTTAATCAAGGAGAGTATCGTATCGTCTAAACCTCTAGATACGACACTCTTATCCTAGTTTCTGTATTCTGCTAAGTGAATACGTTTAATCAATATCGACACGGTCAATACGCTGTAATCCGCGCGGTAACAGCGTCCCTTTACGGCCTCTCTCGGCTTTGAATTTCTGTAGCTCTTCACTACGCAGTTTCAATTTACGTTTACCGACATAGAGTGTAACGCTACTCGCCTCGTTCAGTAAAAGTAGCCATAACAGCTTATCTTTCCCTGCCGTGAAATCAGCACTTGGAATGGAAACAATTTTATTTCCCTTTCCTTTAGATAGCTGAGGGAGATCGTTGACGGAGAACATCAGCATACGACCCGCTTCGGTAATCACTAACAATTGATCCTTAGCCGGATCGATAACTTGTGGCGTCATCACCTTCGCTTGGTCGGGTAATGTCAGCAAGGCCTTACCGGATTTAGTCCGCGATTGTAAGTCCGCGAAGGTACAGATGAAGCCGTAGCCGGCATCTGATGCCATCAGTATCTTGGTTTCATCGGGTTCCATCAGCACCTGTTGCACGGTTGCCCCAGGCGGCGGTGTAATTTTACCGGTAATCGGTTCGCCCTGCCCTCGTGCCGAAGGAAGTGTACTCGCATCTAAGGTATAGCTACGACCCGTCGAGTCAATCACACTGACTGGCTGATTACTCTTACCTTTAGCCGATGTTAAGTAGCTATCTCCGGCCTTATAGCTCAACCCAGTTGGATCGATATCGTGGCCCCGTGCAGCGCGTATCCATCCCATCTGCGACAGAACGATGGTTACCGGCTCTGAAGGCACTAAGTCCGTTTCGCTGATCGCTTTGGCTTCGCTGCGCTCTTGCAGAGGTGAGCGACGATCGTCGCCATAGAGTTTGGCATCCGCTTGTAACTCTTTCTTCAGTAACGTATTCATTTTACGTTCTGAGGCTAAAAGCGCTTGTAATTCATCGCGCTCTTTTTCTAACTCTTGCTGTTCGCCTTTGATCTTCATCTCTTCGAGACGAGCGAGATGACGTAATTTTAACTCGAGAATGGCTTCCGCTTGAGTTTCGCTGAGTGCAAAACGGGCGATCAACGCACGCTTCGGCTCGTCTTCATTACGGATTATTTCAATTACTTCGTCGATATTCAAGAATGCGACTAACAGGCCTTCTAAAATATGTAAGCGATTTAACACTTTTTCTAGGCGATATGACAGCCGGCGACGTACGGTATCGCGGCGATACGTTAGCCACTCACTAAGAATCTCGCGAAGGTTTTTGACGGCTGGGCGATTATCCAAGCCGATCATATTCAAGTTAACGCGATAGCTTTTTTCTAGATCGGTCGTCGCAAAGAGATGGTTCATCAATGCTTCACTGTCTACCCGATTTGAACGCGGTACAATCACGATACGCGTAGGGCTTTGGTGGTCAGACTCGTCACGAAGATCCTCGACCATCGGCAGCTTCTTATTACGCATTTGGCTCGCTATCTGCTCCAACACTTTGGAGCCAGAGGCTTGGTGAGGTAACGCAGTGACGACGATCTCCCCATCCTCTAGCTGATAGACCGCACGCTGGCGAATGCTACCACGCCCTGTTTCGTAGATTTTACGGATCTCTTTGCGTGGGGTAATGATTTCCGCTTCAGTTGGAAAATCCGGACCTTGAACAATATCGAGCAGCACTTCGAGTGGAGTATCGGGTTTTTCGATTAAGGCGATGGTCGCTTGAGCCACTTCACGTAGATTATGTGGCGGAATATCGGTGGCCATGCCCACCGCAATACCGGTAGTGCCATTTAGCAGAATATTTGGTAAACGCGCTGGCAACATTTTCGGTTGTTCAAGCGTACCATCGAAGTTGGGAATAAAATCGACCGTGCCCTGCCCTAATTCTGCCAACAGTATTTGGGCATATTTGGAAAGCCGCGACTCGGTATAACGCATCGCCGCAAAGGATTTGGGATCATCAGGAGCCCCCCAGTTACCTTGCCCATCGATCAGTGGATAACGATAGGAAAAAGGTTGCGCCATCAGTACCATGGCTTCATAGCAGGCGCTATCGCCATGGGGATGGTACTTACCTAGCACATCGCCGACAGTACGCGCCGATTTCTTAAATTTTGCGCTCGCGTTAAGCCCCAGTTCTGACATCGCATAGATGATGCGACGCTGTACCGGTTTAAGACCGTCGCCTATATAGGGTAATGCCCGATCCATAATGACATACATCGAATAATTGAGATAAGAATCCTCAGTAAATTCGTGTAGTGCGCGGCGCTCAACACCGTCCTGCGTGATTACACTCATGAATTATTCCTCACTTCACTCCCGGGATGTCTGTTTCTAGCGGGATCATTTGCCCGCGATAGTACCTTATTAGACATCGTTAGTCACAATAACTCTGGTTTTGCTCTGTGCCGCTACCGCATAGAGCGTTAATTATCTGCATGTGAATTAGGATAATTTTTGAAGATACATTCCTTAATTCAACATGAGAGAAGACAGATGAGCCATATCCATATCGTTGATGGCGGAACGACCTTCGGCCACTCGCAAGGTGAACTTAACCACACCCTAGCGACCACTGCACAAGAAACGCTTAGCGCTCTAGGACACAAAGTCACGAAAGTCCGTGTGACCGATGACTACGCTATTGAACAAGAGATTGAACAGTTCGTCGCGGCGGACAGTATTATCCTGCAGATGCCAGGCTGGTGGATGGGTGAGCCATGGACGGTTAAGAAATATATCGACGAGGTCTTTACTTTCGGCCATGGACGCCTGTATGCCAATGATGGGCGCAGTCGCGCCGATAGCGAAAAGCATTATGGCTCGGGTGGCTTGTTACAGGGCAAACACTATTTGCTGTCGTTGACTTGGAACGCACCGTTGCAAGCATTCACCGATAAAGAACAGTTTTTCGAGGGCGTTGGCGTGGATGGGGTTTACCTGCATACCCATAAAGCCTTCCAATTCTTGGGCATGAGCGCCCATCCAACCTTTATCTGTAACGATGTGATCAAGCGCCCTGATGTCCCGACCTATGTTCAAAACTATCAAAAACACCTGACCGACACCTTCGGCCAGGCGTAATATTTCTGGGGATCAGAGTTCAATCTCGACCTGGTCTCCATGTTCCTGAAGCCAATTGCGTCGATCTTCCGAACGCTTTTTCGCGAGCAGCATATCCATGACTCTAAGGGTTTCCGCCTCGTCTTCGTCGCTAATTGTCAGCTGTACTAGACGACGCGTATTCGGATCGAGGGTCGTTTCGCGCAGTTGAGAGGGGTTCATTTCACCCAAGCCTTTAAAGCGTTGGACGCTGATTTTTCCCCGCTTACGGCTAAGCTTATCAATAATGACCTCTTTTTCGTTGTCGTCCAGCGCATAGTGTACCTCTTTACCTAAATCGATACGATACAGCGGCGGCATGGCGACATAGACGTGACCGTTACGCACTAAGTTACGAAAATGCTTAACGAATAGCGCACATAATAAGGTAGCAATATGTAATCCATCCGAGTCAGCATCAGCCAGAATACAAATTTTACCGTAACGCAGTTGGCTTAAGTCTTCGCTGTCAGGGTCGATACCAATCGCGACCGAAATATCGTGCACCTCCTGAGATCCCAGCACTTCATCGGAAGAGACTTCCCAGGTATTAAGGATTTTTCCCTTGAGCGGCATAATGGCTTGGAACTCACGCTCACGGGCTTGTTTTGCCGATCCACCTGCCGAGTCACCCTCAACCAGAAACAGTTCAGTGCGCGAGAGATCTTGAGCCGTACAATCGGCTAATTTTCCGGGTAATGCCGGGCCACTAGTGAGTTTCTTACGCACCACTTTTTTAGCTGCACGTAGACGCCGCTGGGCGCTAGCAATCGCCAGTTCTGCCAGTTGTTCTGCGATCTGGACGTTTTGGTTTAACCATAAACTGAACGCATCTTTCACCACGTTAGCAACAAAACCCGCAGATTGACGCGAGGATAAACGCTCTTTGGTCTGCCCGGCGAATTGCGGATCCTGCATTTTTACCGACAGCACATAGGCGCAGCGATCCCAAATATCCTCTGCCGAGAGTTTCACTCCGCGCGGCAGAATATTACGGTACTCACAGAAGTTACGCATGGCATCCAACAACCCTTGACGTAACCCATTGACGTGAGTTCCCCCTTGCATGGTCGGGATCAAATTGACGTAACTTTCGGTAAGTAGCTCACCACCCTCAGGTAACCAGAGTAGCGCCCAATCGACCGCTTCCGTCTCACCAGAGAACGAGCCAACGAAAGGCTCTTCAGGTAAGACTGGGAGTCCATTAACCGCTTCACGTAAGTAGTCGGTAAGACCGTCCTGATAACACCAGCGCTGCTCGCTATTGTTAACCTTATCTTTGAAAACAATCTCAACACCTGGACAGAGAACAGCTTTCGCTTTTAATAAATGGCTCAGACGGCTGACGGAAAATTTTGGCGTATCAAAAAAATGACTATCGGGCCAAAAGTGGACTCGCGTTCCAGTATTGCGACGGCCAACCGTACCAGTGACAACTAAGTCTTGGACCTTATCACCATTTTCGAACGCCATATCGTAGACTTCGCCGCCACGCTTAACCGTGACTTCCACACGCGTAGACAAAGCATTGACGACTGAAATACCCACACCGTGTAAGCCACCGGAGAACTGATAGTTTTTATTGGAAAATTTCCCCCCTGCATGAAGACGGCAAAGAATGAGCTCTACCGCTGGCACGCCCTCTTCTGGGTGGATATCAACAGGCATTCCTCGCCCATCATCGATCACCTCCAGTGATTGGTCGGCATGGAGAATGACCTCAACACGCTTCGCATGTCCCGCGAGTGCTTCATCGATGCTGTTATCGATCACTTCTTGAGCTAAGTGATTAGGGCGTACAGTATCGGTATACATACCGGGTCGACGTCGTACTGGCTCCAGTCCGGTGAGAACTTCGATATCGGCAGCGTTATAACTTGATTGAGTCATTATCTTCTTTCGTTTATACAGTGTGAGTGGCTAACAACGCGTTAAACCAAGAAATTCGATTATTGCTGGGAAGTGACGCTCGACAGAGATAAAAGCATGGTTCCCCCCCTGCTCAATCGTTTGACGGCATGCTGAATAGTAAGCAACGGCTTGGGTGTAATCCAATACCTCATCGCCGGTTTGTTGCAGCAACCAGAGCAGTTTAGGCTCGACTAATGAGGTCACTTCAAGCGTCTTTAAATCGTCTATATGGCGAGACTCTAGCACATATTTTTGCCCGGTGTATGGATTCTGATTATCACCTAAAAAATTCAATAATAACTCGAAGGGCCTTACCGCCGGATTGATCACCACTGCGGGAACACCATAACGTTGTGACAGCCATGTTGCGTAGTATCCGCCTAATGATGACCCCACTATTCCAAGCGGAGGCTGTTCACACTGCGTAAATTGTGCCTCTAAGAACGTCGCAATATTCTCTGGCGTTGCGGGGAGTTCTGGAACTTGTAACCTGATCGTTGGCGCATTGATCGCCAGCCATTCGGCTAATAAAGCTGCTTTTTCAGAACGAGGCGAGCTATTGAAGCCATGGAGATAAAGCAGGGTCGGCATAATTAATACCCTTCAGAGTGAAAATCGGGCTGAAATTGTGCGTCGATAAGACGTTGGACCTCAGTCACTATCTCCCCATCTGGACGTAATTCTAGCCAACGCCAACCTGGAGACTGGTTATCGATAGTAAAGCCGGTGCATTGTGGACGGAACTGTACGCAGGTCGAGGGCGTAGAAAGAACACGCCGTCCCTGCCAGAGCTCGTCCATCTCTTGATGGATATGGCCGCACACTAGCGTTTTGGCAAGCGGGTAATCCTGTAACACCTCGACGAGTTGATGCGAGTTACGCAGGCTGTGAGTATCTAACCAAGTACACCCAGAAGGAATAGGATGATGGTGAAGCAAAATAATGGTGTGGCGTTGCGGATGCCGAGCTAGTGCATCGCTTAACCATTGCAGCTGATAGTCGCTAAGTAAGCCATGAGGAACGCCATGCACTTGGCTATCGAGCAGTAGGAGCTGCCACTGATCGCCAAGTAGGACAGATTTTTGATCACAGATCCCTTCACTTGCCAGAGTTTTGACCATGGCAGGCTGAAAGTCATGATTACCCGGTAACCATACACAAGGCTTGCGTAATCGACGAATACCTTTGGCAAAAGCATGGTAAGCCTCAGGGCTATGATCTTGGGCGAGGTCCCCTGTGGCAATAACTAAATCAAACTGTCGTTGTTCTGCGATGACCGCGTCGATAACTGCTTGATAGCTTTGCCAAGTATTGACCCCTAACAGACTCTCTTGCGGAGTTTTAAAGAGATGCATATCAGTGAGTTGCAGGAGGCGAATACTCCGTTTATCAGCGATCTCTGGCACTAAAGAATTCACTAAAACTCACCTTATATCCGTGTTGAAGTCATTATTGTCTCACATCTCAGGCAACGGCGTTGCCATGACACCTTGCACCAGACAATAACGTAGCCATTCAGAAAGAAACTGATTAATTTGATGCTTTTCATCACGTTGATGCAGTTTCCGATTAGGGTAATCATAGCGTGCTTTGAAGCGATAGATCTGTTGTGTCGAACAC
>Ga0153974_1000011_pt1 | contig 51290 bp, 49 predicted proteins | sample TSGA058MetaG_FD_104741 | JGI IMG/M metagenome (GOLD analysis project Ga0153974, IMG submission 104741) | Attine ant fungus gardens microbial communities from Georgia, USA - TSGA058 MetaG | ecosystem: Host-associated > Fungi > Mycelium > Unclassified | place: USA: Georgia, Yuchi Wildlife... | reverse complement strand
TCTGTGTAATTTTTCATCAGGAGAGAGTGCAATGGCCAGTCGCGGCGTAAACAAAGTGATTCTTGTCGGTAATTTGGGTCAAGATCCAGAAGTCCGGTATATGCCAAATGGAGGAGCTGTGACGAACATTACGCTGGCAACCTCCGAAAGCTGGCGTGATAAGCAAACCGGTGAAAATAAAGAGATCACTGAATGGCACCGTGTCGTGCTGTTCGGCAAGCTAGCAGAAGTTGCGGGTGAATACCTGCGTAAAGGCTCTCAAGTCTACATTGAAGGCCAGCTGCGTACCCGCAAATGGCAAGATCAAGGTGGCCAAGACCGTTACACCACAGAGGTGGTTGTTAACGTTGGCGGCACCATGCAAATGCTGGGCGGCCGTCAAGGTAATAACGCTCCTCAAGGCGGTGGTGCACCAAACAATAATAACGGTTGGGGTCAGCCACAACAGCCGCAATCTTCGGGCGCGCAATTTAGTGGTGGCGGACAAGCTCCACAATCGCCTAAAGCGCCTGCTGGCGGTAATGAGCCACCAATGGATTTTGATGACGATATTCCATTCTAATCGCTTTACTTACAAGCCCTCGTTGATACGAGGGTTTTTTTTATCGTCGTTTTTATAATGATGTTATATCGCTTTGTAGCCTAATCTACTTTTCACCAATAAATTTCCTCTTAAGAACATAAACTTTTCAAAAAATGAAAAAGGATATTATCGTAATGGTATCTTTTAAAATTCGCATCGATACGGAATCTTTCGGAACTGTTTATTTAAATAATTTAGAATAATTTTATATATTCAATCTACTGTATAATATATCTGATTGAGTTGAGCTAGCCGCTGTGTAACCTTATTTAATTTCTGAGTTTAATAATGGACTCATAAAATTAGCGTGTTTAATTTTGGTATTATTAGCGATAATAAATTTAATAGCATGGTATTTTAAATAAAAATAATCAACTAATTTTATATTATCTACATCCTTAGCCATAGTGCCAGGTTTTCACCTCCTGATAGCGTTAACCCTCGTGGTGTTAATAAGTCATCAATCTTTTCAATGGAACTGAATATGTTTGAAATTAGTCGAGCCGTTCTTTTCGACAAACTGGAACCCCTACTCTTTTCCTCATTAGAGAGTGCGACGGCATTTTGTAAGTTGCGTGGTAATCCTACGTAGAGCTGGTGCATTGGCTACATCAACTTATGCAGCAACAAGGTGACCTACAGCAGATCATCCAGCACTTTTCCCTCGATGAGGCCGCGTTAACCCGCGATATTATTACCGCGTTGGATGCACTCCCTCGTGGTGCAAGTTCTGTCTCTGATCTATCGGAGCATATCGGTAGTGCGGTAGAACGTGCTTGGGTGATCGGATCACTTAAATTTGGTGTTAATCGTCTGCGTACCGGGCATTTACTTATCGGGATCCTCAAAACATGGAATCTCGCTACGGTCTTAAAGGGGATATCACCCCAATTCACCCGTATCAATGTGGAACTGTTAAGTGAACAGTTCACTACGCTACTGTCACAGAGTAAAGAAGGCAGCAGGCCTCAGCCGAGGTAGGACCTTCACCAGGCGTCCCCGCAGCCTCCCAGACACTGGCTCAGTATGGACAAGATATGACTCAGCGTGCGCGAGACGGGAAGATTGATCCGGTTGTCGGACGTGATGAAGAAATCCGTCAACTGATCGATATCTTAATGCGGCGTCGGCAGAATAATCCGCTACTGACCGGTGAGGCGGGAGTAGGTAAGACGGCGGTGGTGGAAGGCTTTGCACGGCGTATTGCCGCAGGCGAGGTGCCGGAACCCTTACAACATGTTCAGTTATGGTTGCTCGATATCGGTCTATTACAAGCTGGCGCCGGGATGAAAGGCGAATTCGAGGCACGTTTGCAATCGTTGATCAACGAAGTGCAATCCAGTCCAACACCGATTATTTTGTTTATCGATGAAATTCATACCCTGGTCGGTGCGGGCGGCCAGCAGGGTACGGGGGACGCGGCCAATTTACTTAAGCCTGCGTTAGCACGCGGCCAGCTGCGGACGATTGGCGCAACCACTTGGGCTGAGTATAAAAAATATATTGAGAAAGACCCTGCACTGACGCGACGTTTTCAACCTATCCAAGTGCCTGAACCGGATGAAAGCAAAGCGGTTCTAATGCTACGTAGCACGGTCTCACCCTTAGAAAAACATCACCAAGTTTTACTATTGGATGAAGCGGTCAGCGCAGCGGTGAAGCTCTCTCATCGTTATATTCCTGCGCGTCAACTTCCCGATAAAGCGATTGCTTTGTTAGATACAGCCTGCGCGCGCGTCGCGGTCAGTCAGAGTGCCCCTCCCGCGCAACTCGACGACTGTCGCCAACAGATAGCGGCGCTTGAAGTCGAGATCGAGATTGCAAAGCGCGAAGCCCTTATCGCATTAGGTGATAATCAGCGTATCGAACAGTTAAAAAGTACACTTAACGCTCCTAAGACCGAGTGTGATGCATTGGCGTCACGTTGGCAGCAAGAGAAAGCGATAGTCAGTCAGCTTATTGCACTACGGACGTAGCTTCAGCAAGAAAATCCTGAGGCGTTAACCGAGATCCGCCAGCAATTACAGATGACACCGCAGCAGTTAGCCGAACTACAAGGGGAAGCTCCCCTATTATTTGCCGCGGTCGATGAAAATGTCGTGGCGGCCTTGGTATTAGATTGGACCGGTATTCCCTTAGGGCGGATGGTGAAAAACGAAATCGATGCGGTGTTAACTCTCGCAGATACCCTGAATCAACGGGTGATTGGCCAACGCCATGGGTTAGATCTCATTGCCAAGCGTGTTCGTACTTCACGAGCGCGTCTAGATGATCCGAATAAACCCGTGGGGGTCTTTATGCTGTGCGGGCTATCCGGCGTCGGCAAAACGGAAACCGCCTTGGCATTAGCGGAGTCCTTATACGGTGGTGAACAAAATGTCATTACCATTAATATGAGTGAGTTCCAAGAAGCCCACACTGTATCTACCTTAAAAGGTGCGCCTCCTGGTTATGTTGGATACGGAGAGGGCGGCGTCTTAACCGAAGCGGTTCGCCGTCGTCCTTATAGCGTGGTGTTACTCGATGAAATTGAAAAGGTGCATCCTGATATCCACGAAATCTTTTTCCAAGTGTTCGATAAAGGTTGGATGGAAGATGGTGAAGGGCGACATATTGATTTTCGTAATACGCTGATTATTCTGACCTCCAATGTGGGAACAGACATCATCACCAGAATGTGTATCGATCCAACTCTACTGCCTGATGCAGAGGCTTTAGCTACTGCTTTACGCGGACCACTACTACAAGTTTTTTCGCCTGCTTTGTTAGGGCGGCTATTGGTCGTGCCTTATTACCCATTGAGTGATCAAATGCTCGGTGAGATCGTCCGTTTACAATTAGCCTGTATTCAGCAACGTTTATTTGATAACCATCGTATCTTTACCGAAATCGACGACAGTGTCGTCGCGCAAATCATCGTACGTTGTACGCAAGTAGAATAGGGGGGACGGATGATCGATGCGATCCTCACTAATACCTTATTACCTCAAATCAGTCAGAAACTGCTTACCGCAAGCCGCGACAGTATCGATCGTTACATATTAGCGCTGAGCAGGGCGAGATCCATTGCCAATTTACCGCTAACCACGCTGATTGATTGGGCATTAAAGATACCTAAAAAAGATTCTCGTTAAATCATGAGTTTATTTAATAAATAAATTCTTATTCGGAGTGGATATATTTTTTCTATTAATTTTATATTTCCTCGCCGTTGTTAAAATTCAATATAAGATATTAGCCTTAAATTACTTACTACGATGCCTATTATACTGGTCAGCTAACCTTTATCGGTAGGCCATTCTCGCCCTAATCTGCCGCGCTTTTACTTCCAATCTCAGCAAAAAAAGTTAACAATCAAGCTTCTTAATGGTTAATGGAGTAACGATTGTGTGGCAGCGTTATCAATGGAAGAAGCCTCTACTTTTTGTGCAGGCTGGGTTACTCACTGGCTGCACGCTCTCGCCCGCTATCCCTGTATTGGGTGCGGCTTTTCCCGCTTGGCTCTTTTGTAGTCTAGCGGGCGCGTTACTCTTGATCCCGACTCATCTGCTACTAGCTCGCCAAGGGTGGCTACGCGCATTTTCCCCGCTGGTCATCAGTTATCTGGCCTTAATGTTTATCTATGCCGTCATTGTATGGCTACTTTTCTTTATGGGTTGAGTCCTCATGACAACATCGAATACCTCTTTTATTCGACAGAGATGGCCATTATTAGCGGTGGTCTGCGTGGCGATCGTAGCGTTGATTGGTGTGATTGCCACTTTACAAACCTCCCCGCAGACCAATGATGCTTACGTCTATGCGGATACTATTGATGTCGTGCCGGAGGTAAGTGGCCAAATTATTGAGATGCCTATTCAGGATAATCAGCGGGTAAAAAAAGGCGATCTTCTCTTCAGAATCGATGATCGGCAATACAGGGCAATGCTCGCCGATGCCCAGTCACGATTGGCGGCTTTAGAGGCGCAAATTCGTCTTACCGGGCGAACGGTCAAAGCCCAAGAATATAATGCACAGTCCGTTAATGCGGCGGTCGCCAGAGCACAAGCCTTAGTACAGCAAACAACCTCCTCGCGTCAGCGACTCGAACCGCTAGTGCCGCAGGGGTTTGCATCACAAGAGGAACTGGACCAAGCCCGCACCGCCGAGAAAGCCGCACGGGCAGAGCTCAATGCCACCTTACTCCAAGCTAAACAAGCGACGGCCGCGGTATCGGGCGTGGATGCACTCGTGGCGCAACGCGAAGGGGCGCTTGCACAGATAGCCTTAGCGACCATTAATCTTGAGCATACTGAAGTGAGGGCTCCCTTCTCAGGCACAGTGGTGGCCTTAAAAACGACAACGGGTCAGTTTGCCTCAGCGATAAAGCCGGTTTTCACATTAATCGATAGCGAGCACTGGTACGTGGTGGCGAATTTCAGAGAAACTGACCTCAATGATATTCACCCCGGAACGGCCGCAACGATACGAGTCATGACCGATCACCACCGTGTCTTTTCAGGCCGTGTCGATTCAGTGGGAGCAGGGGTACTCGCCAGCGGTGATAGTGTGATTGAAGGCTTGCCTGTTATCCAAAAGAGTATTAATTGGGTCCATGTTTCACAACGCTTTCCAGTGAAAATCGCTGTAACGGATGCCGATCCTCGCCTATTCCGCCTCGGGGCCTCGGCGACGGCGACCCTAAAGATCGGGGTGTCTCAACCATGAGCGTACGGTCATGGTTAGCCGAAGCTAGTCAGGTTTCAAGTGAGCGTTGTCATGCCGCGCTGCGACTGACACTTTGCTGTCTCGTCATGACCTTACTCTTTCTTAGCCTACAAATACCTTTTTTAGCCGTCGCGATCATCGTCGTTTTTTATGTCACGCAAAAGAATGTTGTCCTTACAGTAGGAATTGGCCTAGGTTTTATCGTCGTTGCGCTATTCGCTCTGGGTGGGATGCTACTGATTATTAAGTACACTTACGATTATCCGTTGATTCGCTTGGTGGCCTCGCTGTTTCTCTTTTTCTGGGCGATGTTTTTTATGCGGGTATTGGGTAAGCTGGGGTTAGCCTTCTTTGTCGTCGCTTTGGTCCTAATCTACGCGCAAACCTTCCCCTCTATGACGGGTGAAAGCGAAATTATCGTGCGGCTTATTCTATGGTTATGGATGTCGATGGTCGTTGCTATAGGGGTTACAGTGTTAGTGAATGCTTGCTTTATACAGGCGTATCCCCACTACCAGTTTGCTCAGCAGGTAGCCGACCTTTATGAGCAGGCGGCCGACAGGCTAGAGCCAACCCAGCCTATCGAGGGACATGCAGGCATTATTATCGCTGAGCATCTAAGCCAACTTCAGACGTTATTGACTCTCGCCAGCTTATCCAATAGTCGATTCAAAAAAGATAAAGAAAGTTGGCGCTCACTATCAAATATGGCTTTCAGATGCCTAGAATTAGCCGAGGCATATCGACTTAATCCTGATAAAAACGATCCGCAACACGCCACCGCGCTCGCTGATTACTTACGCCAACTGTCCGAGCGAACGCGTCAGCGACAATTATCCTCTCCAAGCAGCCTCATGTCAGTAACTGAAGACCCAGTACTGGCTGAAATAACTAGACTATGTCGTCGATTTGCTGACGGGCACTCTATCGCATCACCGCCCGGCGAGACCGACAAGCCACCCTTGATGGCCGATGATGCGTGGCGTAATCCAATTTATTTGCAGTTTGCCCTGAAGACCTTATTGGCGAGCCTACTCTGTTATCTCTTCTACACCGCGACGGCATGGCAAGGCGTGCATACCATTATGCTCAGTTGTGTCATCGTCGCACAGCCAGGATTAGGCGCGACCTATCAGAAAGCGGGCTTACGTATTGTTGGCGCGTTTATCGCCGCAGTCGCGGCGGTAGGTTGTATGGTCTTTATTCAGCCCCATCTCGAGACCATTGTTGGGCTGCTTTTGATGTGTTTACCCGTTTTTGTCCTGTCGGCTTGGCTGGCGGCGGGTAGCGAACGCATTGCTTATGCAGGCATACAGTTAGGCTTTACCTTCGCGCTACTTTTTCTGTCCGGCTTTGGCCCGATGAGTAATTTGACGGAATTACGCGATCGAATGATTGGCATTGTGTTGGGCGTTGTTGTCGCCTCTATTATCTATCTCTACTTATGGCCAGATAGTGATGCACCAAGGTTACGAGAAAGGATGGCTACACTCTATCGACAGGTGGCGAACTATTTTTCTCACCCCACAGAGCGGGCCACGCCATTACCGATTTACCAATCTGCGGAACAGGCCACTATGCTTTCGACTCGGCTACTCGCTGAACCCTTGGCGAGCACGACCCATCCCTATCCAGCCGCTGCACGGTGGCCGATTAACCAGAGTATTGATCTTGCTCAACAGCTAGCCATACTGGCCACGGGGTATCGCTATTATGCAGACAGTGAGGATCGTTTTCTAATGGATGCGGCAGCCTGGTTAGAGGCTTATGCAGACCACCTCGCCCATGGGGGGGAGTATCCTGAGCGGATGATTTCCGCTCCAACAAGGCATAATCCTTATGGCATAGAACTGGAACAGGCTTTATGCCGCCTCACCGCTTTTCAGACAACTCAGGAAGTTAGAGATGGCGCATAAAAGAGGATGTTTATTAACGCTTGGCAGTTTACTACTGAGCGGTTGCGCGTTAATTCATGATGAACCGGCGCAGGTCAAACAGTTAGATGCGCAGCAGGCGCAACTCTCTCAGGTTATTCATTTGGCAAATAGCCAGTGGCCGCAAGCACGCTGGTGGGAGGCTTATCATGACTCGCAACTCTCCAGCCTGATTGTACTCGGGTTGGCTAACTCGCCTACCTTCCAAGCGGCTAAACTACGTATTCAACAGTCGCAATCGTCGGTAGAGATTGCCCAGTCGGCATTAGGCCTTCAGGCAACCGGCATCGCTGCGCAGAATTATATGAAAGTAACTAATCGTCAAACAACCTGGCCTTATTCGATCTCTCTTCCCACCGATAAACGCGGTCCATGGTACACCCTCAGTACGGTAGGGGTGGGTGCGGATCTCAATATCGATCTATGGGGTGCAAATCGTGCTAACGTAGCGGCTGCCATGGGCGAGCAAAACGCGCAATTAGCGCAGACCGCAGGTATACAATTAGATCTGGCCTCCAGTATTGCGCAGCTTTACTTCTCTCTCCAAGCGAATTATCGACGTGCGGCGCTATTAACGCAGCAAGAAGCGATTGCCGCTTTCTCCCTTAAAGCCCATCAGCAGCGTGCCGCGCGCGGCCTTGAAGACCAAGTTAATATCGCCTCGGCGCAAACGGAGTGGTATAGCGCTCAGCAGCAACGTATTACCGCACAAACTGCGATGATGCAGGATCGAGAAAACTTGCGTGCGCTTACGGGCATGACGGCTCAGCAGAAGCTAGTGATAGCTGAGCAGCCTTGGCCACAGCTTCAGCAGAGCTTACCCGCATCGCTCTCTTTCGAGCTGCTGGCGCGTAGGCCCGATCTGCAAGCGATGAGCCACACCGTCCAGGCTTCGTTAAGCCGAGTGGATGCGGCGAAAGCGGCGTTTTACCCGCATATTGATATTAAAGCCTTTTGGGGTTACAACGCGCTGAGTATCGGCGATCTATTTAAGCACTCTTTTCAACAATTTAATCTATTACCAGGACTCTATTTACCGCTCTTCGATGGGGGAAGGTTAAATGCGGCACTGCGTTCGACCCGAACAACCAGTAATATTCTCATTAAGCAGTATAACCAAGCGATTTTGAATGCCGTAAGGGACGTCGCAATCACCTCGCAGCAATTGAATGATCTCAACCAACAAGTTGCCTTACAGCAACAGAAAGTCGCCGCCGCACAGCTCACAACAGAAAGCGTACAAGCCCATTATCATCGGGGATTGACCAGCCTTTACCAGGCACAAGAAGCGAAACGAGCGAGGTTAACCCAACAACTATTATTGGTCGATCTAGATGCTCAGCAGTTAAGCTGCGACCTATTGCTAATCAAGGCGTTGGGGGGCGGATATCGTGGCGAACAGTCACCTATTTTAGGTGTAAAACCCTAATCATCCCTTGGTCGAATTAGGATCGCCAAGGGATTTTATCACCTTATTAACTGGCCTCTACTGGACCAATTAGACGGCGTAATAGTGGGATTAATAGCGCGAGCACTACTGCGGTGAGTCCAGAGGCGATCGCCAGTAAGATAAACAGATGGCTATAGCCTGGATTGGTTAACAGTGGAGTAGAGCCCTGTGCGGTTGGCATTGCTTGCGATAAATAACCCGCTAGGATAGAGGCGATACCAGAAATCATCATCCATGTCCCCATTAACAAGCCTTGGTATTGTTGCGGGGCCAAGCGACCAATCATGGCGTAGCCTATTGGCGAGATCAGTAGTTCGCCGATACTTTGCAGCAAGTAACTCCAAAATATCCATTGGAAATCGACCAATCCATTAGAACCAGCAAGATTAATACCAATAGGAAGTACTAACATACCTCCCCCCATAAAGAGCAAGGATGCGGCAAATTGACTGGGGATGTCGATTGTGACGCCTCGTGCACGGAGCCGTTTAAAGAGCAGGGCAAGCAGCGGGCCGCCAAGGACAATCACTAACGTATTGATATCTTGTATCCATTGTGGGGCGATGTGCCAGCCGAAAAGTTGTAAATTGAGATTATTCTCGGCGAATAGCATCAAGCCCATCGGGGCAAGTTGATACAGAGACCAAAAGACCAATGATCCAAGAGTAAGGATCAGGTAGGCAATCATCCGTGAACGTTCTGCGGCGACCGAATGTCGGCCTGTGATAATACAGAGAGCAATAAGGACTAATGTGCCGAGCCCTAAGACGAAGTAACTACTTACTTCGGAGTGGGTAAGCATAACCTTAACAACGGGAAGTAGTAGCAATAAGATGAGACAGCCTATCGCCAGCCTTTGACGCATCACCGACCCTGAAGCTTGACTCAGAGGTGTATTGAGATCAGCCAAGTGGCGCCAGAATATCCCAGTGAGTACGATGGCGATAAGGTTACCAAGGGTCGCAAATAAAAATAGGGCATGATAATTCAGGCTTAACTGAAAATAGCCAGCAACGGTAAAGCCCATAAAAAAGCCCAGATTCATCCCAGCATAGTTCCACAGAAAAGCCGATTCGCGACGGGGATCATTGGGGGTAAATCGTTGGGTTAACATCATATTTATACAGGTAACATTCAGACCACTACCGGTTAAAAATAGCGCGAGTCCCCAGTATAGTCCCTCCAACTGAGCACTCGACAGTAGATAACAGCCGATAACCTGTAAGACCATCCCAATAACAAAAAGATTGCGGTTACTTAGAAACCGCCCGCCAAGGTAGCCGCCGAATAAATGGAGTCCATAGTTAAATGCACCGAAAATGCCCATAATAGCGTTGGCCGAATATTCACTGAAGCCTAACTTTTTGGTAGCGTAAAGCACCAGCGAAGAATAGAGTACCGCAAACCCCATGGTGGCAAACATCTGTACAAAGCAAAGAATATTCGCCCCAGCAATTTTATTCTGTTTCTGTAGTGTAACGTCCAACCTAACCCCTTAACGCTTAATTTGTCTTTACTAAAAGCTGATTAGGAAAATTGCCATTTTTTGATTGTTCAAACAACTATTAATAGGATAAAAAACCCTGTTAATAACTTATATCAGGGGCTTTAACTGTAATTTTTTATTACGATAGAAGAAAACTGAGGAGAATCGATGCAATATATTCTTACCCCAACGCTTAATAGTACCGACCAACAAGAACTCTTCGTCGGGCTGCGCCGCTACAATCATACTTTCCTGACACCTCAAGAAGTGGGGCATTTCGGGGTTTATTGCCGTGATGAACAGGGAACGATGTTGGGAGGACTCAATGCCTCGATCAAAGGGCAGTGGTTATGTATCGATTATCTGTGGGTGGATGAATCGGTTCGGGGTAAGGGAGTGGGTGGACGCTTAATGCAGCAAGCGGAAAACCACGCGAAGCAACTAGGGTGCCAGCTAAGCTTAGTGGATACTTTTAGCTTCCAGGCACCATTATTCTACACAAAGCTTGGTTATCAGACCGTCATGACGTTGGACGATTTCCCTAAGGTCGGTATGCAACGCCACTATTTACGTAAAGACTTAAACTTGTAACGACTGATAGCTGACCATCACGTGGCGTTGGTAAGCGGGCCGTTCGGTGAGACGGTGATAGTAAGTTGCGAGCGCAGGGAAGTGTTGCTGGCCGATAGCTAATTGGTTGTAACGGTAGAGAAGGTGGCCTAGTTGAATATCGGCCAAGCTAAAGTGCTCACCGGCTAAATAGGGGTATCGATTTAGCTGTTGTTCGGCGATGGCGAGTTTACTCTCGAATTGGCTGATCGCTCGCTCGATAGCAGGAAGATCGCGATCCTTGGCGGGGGTACGGACTAATTGCCAAAATATAGGCTGAGTGAAGAGTGATGCCACACTGACTTTTGCCCACTCTGCCCAACGATCCACTTCACATCGAGCGAAAATGTCCTTAGGCCAAAACGTCTCCGGGCCATAGCGAGTGGCTAAATAACGCAGGATCGCCCCACTTTCCCATAACGGTGGATGATCATCGTCCTGTAACACCGGAATAGTACGATTGGGATTCAGTTGATAGAAAGCGTCACTGTCCAGTCCGCCGAAGTGGTGACCGTAATCGTAACGTTGAACGTCTAACCCCAATTCCCCGATACACCACATGACGGCTTGGACATTTGAAGAGGTTTCTCTTCCCCATACCTGCAACATATTTAGTCTCCAGAGCTATAGCCTTTTTACCCAATATCTCTTAACGTATAGGCTTCACGGCATGAGGTAAAGGGAAACTAATGATTATATTGAGTGGTTTTTTACGTTGTCGTACCCCTGAAGAGTCGCAAACTGTCAGCCACTATCTGCCCGAGCACCAGCAGCTGTCGCGGGCCGAAGCGGGATGTTTATCTTTTTCTGTTAGCCAAACCTCCGACCCCTTGGTATGGCGGGTCGACGAATCATTTACCGATCATAAAGCGTTTGATCAGCACCAACAACGTGTCGCCGATTCAGAATGGGGCCGCAAGACCATCGGTATCGTTAGGGACTACACGATTAGCGAGGGCTAAAATCATGTCAGACGCGCTGTTAATTATTGATATGCAGCAATACGTGCAGCAACGCATCGATCAAGGTATTGATATGTTCCCGCATCGAGGGATCGCAAGCGGGCTATCGCTACTCAATGCTTATCGACAGCGCCAACGCCCCGTTATTCACATCTATCATCATGATCACGATAAGCAGGGAACCTTACATCCCGATCAGGCTGCAGCCATGCCGCTCGAGGGTTTCCAACCTCTACCGAATGAAAAATTTTTCATTAAACACGCCTCTTCTGCCTTTAGTCATACTGAGCTTTACCAGCATTTAATGGCTGAGGGCATCTCGCATCTCACCGTTATCGGCGCGGTGGCAGGATTTTGTGTGAATTCAACAGTACGGGCGGCAGCCGATTTAGGGTTAAAGATTACGTTGGTTGACGATGCCGTGTTGAGCTTTGCCCTCGCTGGCACGCCGTACAATGCCGAATTATTATGGAATACCACCTTAGCCCTGCTTGCTGCGGATTTTGCTGAGTTAAGCAGCCTCGCACAGTGGCGGAGTAAAAATGAAAATAGTATCGAGTAGTGACTTTACCGGCGAGCGTGCTTGGCAAGCGCTAGATATTGCTGACTTCGACGGGACTTCCGTCCGACTACATTGGACCGATCAACCCTATAAGTGGCATGTCAATGATGGCCAAGAGGTGTTCGTAGTGCTGCAAGGCTGCGTTGAGATGTACTACCGCGTTGCCGGGGAAGAGAGAGCGGTGACATTACAGGTAGGCGATATCTTCTATGCCAGTGTTGGAACCGAACATGTCGCCCACCCGCGCGGGGAAGCTCGAGTCTTAGTGATAGAAAAAGCCGGTTCAGTCTAATTATTATCTTAAGGCGCTAAAATGGCAGGTAAAGATTCGCAAAGCCGCGAGATTTACCGCTATTGCTGTGCCAGAATTAAGCTAACACTACTACCGAGGACAAATTTTTTCCGCAATGATGAGAAGCAACCCCGCGGATAAATTGTAATTTCTATGCGTATGCCGATCCAAAAAGAAGGATTCTTTTGTTCGACTGTTTTATCCCCTTTCTCCAGTTCTGCGAGTGATCAACACTGGCGCTCCGCGCTTTAGCTCCGCTCTTCCTGATCGATTTTACTTTATCTCTCACCTATTTATGGTGCAGAGCACTTATGCCATGATTTGGAAGAATTACCATGTTTTATTGGATGCTATTAGTACTCGCGATAATTTTTGAAGTTATTGGAACCTTATCGATGAAGTGGTCCACACTCAGTGGATCCGCCAGTGGTTATTACATAATGTTGTTGATGATCGGCTGTTCCTATCTTGTTTTATCTATTGCGATTAAAAAAATCGCGTTAGGGGTCGCCTACGCGATGTGGGAAGGAATAGGCATTATTCTGATCTCATTATCTAGCTTATGGCTATTTGGCGAATCCCTGTCAGCGGGTAAGCTCTGGGGCCTAGTGTTATTGATCCTCGGGATCACCTTGATCAAGATTGGGACGCGTTCAGCGGATCCCAAAGCGCAAGGAGTGACGCAATGATCGATTTCTTACGAGAATGGCAACATAGTTTCTGGTTACTGCTTGCGGTGATTATCGAAATTGGCGCTAACGTTTTATTGAAACTCTCTAATGGATTCCAAAGGAAAGGTTACGGCATATTGTCGCTTATCGCGGTATTGGCAGCATTTAGTGCGCTAGGCCAAGCGGTAAAGGGCATTGATTTAGCGGTGGCGTATGCGTTGTGGGGTGGATTGGGGCTGCTGGCAACGATTATTTTTGGCTGGATCTTATTTGGTCAGCGACTTAATTGGATCGGTGGCTTAGGGATCCTGTTACTACTGCTTGGTATGACGATCATTAAATTCGCCTAAGATCCATACCGGCAAAATTACGCTCAACAACCGAAAAAAGGGGGAGTTATCCCCCCAATTTTACTTACTTATAAAGATCGACTACGGCATCGAAGTTCGGACCGTGTTCACGTGCAGCAATAACCACGTAATATTTCGCCCCTTTTTCATCCGCGCGTTTAGAGATCTCTTGGTGTAGATCGGAAGGAGAAGAGATGCTCCCACCTGTTTCCGACACTGAGATTGTCGCCACTTTGGTTAATTTAAAGTGTTTTACTTCATCTTTTGAAATGTTCTGGGCAGCTTGTGCAGTCAAACAGCAGGTTAGACCGAACAGACCTGCGAAAAGCATAGAGCGTGTTATTTTCATTATTTTATTTCCTCGAGGTAGAGAAACATGGGCGAGCATCATTGCATCGTTATCTGATCAGGCGAGATAAGATGATCCTTTATAATTAAACAACTACTATAATAATCGAGATAAAATTAGCATTTTTCATAATGTATTTGTGAGTTCAATCACAAGATGCATTGATCTACGTCAGACATTTTTTATCCCTTTCGGCGAAAAGCAGTTGGCGATACACCGGTATCACGTTTAATTCGTTGGCTTAAATGACTCGCTGAACTAAAACCACATTGATAGGCAATATCCGTCATACTGCATTGACTCTTCGCAAGCAGCTGCTTGGCTCGCTGTAAACGACGCTGCATAACATAGTGATGGGGAGGGACCGACATCGAGGCGCTGAACATCCGCGCAAAATGGTATTCACTCAGCGCCGCCTGTTGTGCCAAAACGGTTAATGTTAGTGGCTCGGCGAGATGGGCATCGATATAGTCGCACACATTGCGTAAAACATAAGGCGATAAGCCACCCGTTACTGTCGGTAGACGCCATTTCACTTGGCTGTAATGCTGAATAAGGTGGGTTAATAACAGTGAGCTCGCTGAACTGAGTGCCAGCTGGTTTGCGTTCTCCTGCCAATCGTAGCTGAGTAAAAAATGACGATATAGCGCCGTGACCTTATCATCACGCTGAAAACTGGTCTCGACTAAACTCAATTCCGCTGGGCTACGGTCCCAAATTTGTTCACCGATATGTCGAAGATGCTGCTGGGTGCAATAGAGATGGACAAAAGATAACGGCCCACGGATATCCCAATGGCTCTCCACGTCTTTTGGCATGATACAGAGCTTATCGGGGCCTCCGCCATTATGCCAACCGCCACGACACTTTTGAAAACTTTGGTAGCCGCCATGAGTATAGAGGCTGAGGGTATGATGATCACTCAACACCTTGATTTGATCACGCTCGTTTGACCACGAGGCCAACTGAATACCCGTATTAAGCGCAACCTTCTGATGCAAGGTCGCTCGTTGCTTGCTCAAGGTGTCGAACGTTTGGTAATGCATGCAACGCTCCAGATAATCAGGGAATAATCCAGTGTATAAATCGACAGGCAGAATTACTAGTCCTTCGAATTCCTCTATAACAAAAACCGCAAGAATATATAAACCGTCCTTGTGGCGATGACAGCATTTCGGGTTGACTTAGTGCACAGTGGCTAGGCAAACAGAGTGGGGATGCTAATGAACGGATTATTATATTTTTGTGTTGTGGGAATTTGGGGCACAACCTGGTTCGCGATTGCGCTACAGCAAGGTGAGGTGCCTATTCTGGTCTCAATTTTCTGGCGCTTTGCACTGGCGGGCGGCCTATTATTGTTGATAAGTCGCTGGCGGTTGGGAGGAAACCACTTATCGTGGCGTGATCATGCCTTTTGTCTATTACAAGGACTCTGTTCCTTTAGTCTAAACTTTTGCTGTTTTTATCTTGCCGCCTCACACATTACGACAGGGATCGAGTCCGTGATCTTCTCGATGGCCATTCTATTTAATGCCATCAACCAAGCGCTTTTTTATCGTATCACGCCAGTGAAACGGTTCTGGCTTGCCGCAGCGTTGGGGATCATTGGTATCGCTATACTCTTTAGCGATCAGTGGGGAGCCAAACAGTTCTCGGCCTCGCTGGGCTTAGGTGTAGCGTTAAGCTTATTGGGGACCTATGGTTTCTCGCTAGGGAATATGTTGAGTATTCGGCATCAGCGCCGGTGCTTAGCCATACTCACAACAAATAGTTGGGCAATGTGTTATGGCGCGGCGGTGGCGGGTGCACTCTCTTATTTACTTGGTTACTCTTTTATCTTGCCTGTACAGCCTCTTTATCTCGGCGCCTTGGTTTATTTAGCACTCTTTGGCTCGGTGATTGGCTTTGGCGCTTACTATTTATTAGTCGGGCGAATCGGTGCGGGGCAGGCTGCGTACACAACGGTGCTATTCCCCTTAGTGGCTTTAGCAATTTCCACTCGGTTCGAGGGATATCAGTGGCATCTCCACGCAGTCATTGGATTAGGTGTGATTTTACTGGGGAATTTTATTATGTTTTTCCCCCTGCATAGGCTGAGAAAAAAGTCGGCTCCGTTCCCCCTTGCGTCAGTAACGACAGAAGAGAAACGGAGCCACCTTCCCTGAGTCTTATCTGTTATAAGCAGCTTAAGCTGTTGCATCAGAAGAGGGGACTCTTCTTGCCCTGGTGAGGCGGGTGACCCAAAATGCTATCGCTAATTTTGGGTCTCTTGCACAGTAATTTTTAATCGACGATAAAAACTCAGGAGCGAATTATAGAGAGAGTAAGGTAGCGCAGCAATATCTGATATTTGCTGGGGATTGATAGATATCAATTCAATTAGACTTTTTTAACAATCAATAAACGGCTATAACATTAGCATTTGCTACTTACTCGAAGGTAAGCTCAATGTTCCCCATCGCATTTTATAGCCGTCATGCTGAAACTGATTTATGGCTTGAGCCATTACAAAGCGCATTACCTGAAGCTATCCTGAATATCTGGCCTGCCTACGATGAACGGGCCACAGTTGCGCTGACTTGGGCACCTGACCAAGCCTTTATCGATGCCCATCCGAATCTTAAAGTCATTTTTAATATGGGCGCTGGTGTAGATGCGATCTTATCCCTCAAGCTACCTGCCGATATTGCGATTATCCGTGTAAAAGATGGCGGAATGGCCGTGCAATTAGCGGAATACTGTTGCGAAGCAGTGATCCGTTTTTATCGCGAGTTTCCACGCTATGAGCAACAGCGTCAGCAACATCAGTGGCAAAACAACTTACTCCCTAACCGCGAGGATTATCCAGTCGGTGTAATGGGTTTGGGAGTATTAGGCGAGAAGATCGCCCAATCTTTACGTCAGTTTGACTATCCGGTTAATGGTTGGAGTAATACCCTTAAAACGATTCCTGGGGTGACTTGTTACGATGGGCAGCAGTTAAAGGATTTCTTGCGGGCGTCACGGATAGTGATTTGTGTACTGCCCTTAACCGACAAAACGCGAGGTATCCTTAATTTTCACCATCTTTCTTTGCTTAAAGAAGACGGTTACCTGATTAATGTTGCTCGAGGCGGTCATCTGATCGAAGACGATCTTATACAACTGATTCAAGCAGGTAAACTTCGCGGTGCGACACTAGACGTGACTCAGAATGAACCCTTGAGTGAGCAGGATCCTCTCTGGCAAGTCCCGCAAGTCCGTATTACTCCCCATATCGCGGGCAAAACACAGGTGGAGCACGTGTTAGCACAGGTCGTGCCGCAGATAACACGCTGGATGACGCTGGGGGAGGTAGAAGGAGCGATCGATTTACATCAGGGATATTAATCAGTCTTTGCATAGATGGCATTTTTTGAGCGGAAAAACTGTCGCGTCGGTTCTATTATTCACAATTCTATAACTAAATTTACATTTGTTTAGCTTATGGCTCTTGCGACAGCTTTCCACTCACTCTTTTTCACAGGTCACCGCCATGAAAGGTAAATTGATATTACTCAGGATCGTGTCTGTCTTACTGCTGCTCACTAGTATCGTCATGATTGCAGGTGGCGGTTATCTACTCTCCTTATCAGGGTCTCCCTATTATCTAATCGCAGGGATTTTCCTGCTTATCAGTACGATTCAGCTTTTTCGCCGTAAGTCCTCCGGCGTGATACTCTTTTTTATCGTCTACCTTGCCACCATTCTTTGGACCATTCATGAGAGTGGGTCGGATTATTGGGGATGGGTACCTCGTTTATCCTTACTCACCGTTTATGGTTTCCTCTTAGCGCTAAGTTTGCCTGCACTGCAACGTCGACCTTCTAATAAATTGAGTTTTAGTTTGGCTGGGATTTTTGTGGTGATCTTCGCGGTCGCCTTCGGCATGGCGTTTGTGCCAACGCATGTCTTTAATTCAGGTGATGCGTTACCTCAGCAACCTTTGGTCAAGACGCCTACCCCTTCGCAGGCGGAACAACCGGATAGCGACTGGACCTACTATGGCCGAGATGCCGATGCCTCACGCTTCTCCCCCTTAAGCCAAATCACTCCAGAGAACGTAGGTCAGCTCAAGCGTGCCTGGACTTACCGGACTGGTGATTTACCGGCACCTGGACAGGTCAACAAATGGGCGGCGGAGAATACTCCGATCAAGGTTGGTGACGCCGTCTATGTCTGTTCAGCACGCAACAATATCATCAAGTTAGAGGCCAAAACCGGTAAAAAAATCTGGGAACACAACACTGGCGTAAAATATGAAAGTATTCCCTACACCGCTGCCTGTAAAGGATTGAGCTACTATACCTCGACCCAAATCCCCGTTGGTCAGGCCTGTCATACTCGTCTTATCGTGGGCACCTTGGATGAACGTTTAGTGGCGGTTGATAGTGAAACTGGGCAGTCTTGCCAGAACTTCGGCGACAAAGGCCAAACTAACTTACTCAAAGGCCTGGGCTATACCGTACCTGGATTCGTTGCCGTGACGGCGCCAGTACCTATCATCAATGGCACTATTGTCGTTAATCATGAAGTTCTGGATGGACAACGTCGTTGGGCGCCTTCTGGCGTGATCCGCGGATACGATGCGGAAACAGGGCAATTCAAATGGGCGTGGGACGTTAATAATCCTTCGGACCATCAAGAACCGGCAGCAGGTAAAGAGTATAGTCGCGGTACCCCTAACTCTTGGGCGACGATGGTCGGGGATAATCGTTTAGGACTCGTGTACGTCCCAACCGGCAACTCTGCCGCCGATTACTACAGCAAACTACGCTCGGCGAATGAAAATAAGGTTTCTTCATCCATCGTTGCCATCGATGTGAAAACCGGGGACGTCCGCTGGGTCTTCCAAACCGTTCACAAAGATGTGTGGGACTACGATATAGGTTCCCAACCTACGTTATTCGACTTCCCTGGGCCCAACGGCTCAACGATCCCAGCGATAATTGTACCGACAAAGCGTGGCCAAACGTTTATTCTCAATCGCGAAACGGGCAAGCCTCTCACGCCTGTTGAAGAGAAAGCGGCGCCTGCGGCAGTGGTTAAAGAGGATCCCCGTGCGCCGACCCAGCCTTGGTCCGTCGGTATGCCACGTCTGGGACTTCCGGACCTCAGCGAGCGTAAGATGTGGGGCCTAACGATGTTCGATCAGCTGGCCTGTCGCATTAAGTTCCGCAAGGCCCGTTACGAAGGTGAATTTACGCCACCGAGTTTAGATAAGCCGTGGATCGAATACCCTGGGTATAATGGCGGGAGCGACTGGGGCAGTGTCGCTTACAACCCACAAAATGGCGTACTGATTGCCAACTGGAATAACACGCCGATGTATGACCAGTTAATCACGCGTAAAAAAGCCGACAAATTGGGACTCCAATCAATCGACTCGCCAAAATACAAGCCTGGCGGCGGTGGCGCTGAAGGTAATGGTGCCATGGCTGATACGCCGTATGCGATTCAAGTTTCGCCATTCTATCTAGATAGTACGCAGATGCTGTGTAATGAACCGCCTTACGGCATGATTACGGCAATCGATATGCATACCCGTAAAGTGTTATGGCAACACCCGTTGGGAAGTGGTGAGAAGAACGGTCCATTCGGTTTGCCTACCCACATGCCAATCAATGTTGGGACCCCCAATAATGGTGGCCCAATTATCACGGCAGGGGGATTAACCTTTGTTGCGGCGACGACGGATAATAAAATTCGTGCCTTTGATAATCGTACAGGTAAAGAAGTCTGGAGCGATACCTTACCTGCAGGAGGGCAAGCAACACCTATGACCTATTCTGCTGGCGGTAAGCAATATCTCGTGATTATGGCCGGTGGCCACCACTTTATGCGTACCAACGTCGGCGATTATGTTATCGCTTATGCCCTCCCTGATACCCATTAATTGTTACGGCCCTGCGGGGCCGTTTACATATTGATAAAAAGTTTTCATCAATTCATCCGGCTAATGTGATCTTCGTCAACTATAGTTATTAACCTAAACCTAATTTGTTTGACAACGGAGCTAACTAATGGTCAAGAAAGTTGAAATTCACGCGCAATCACAAAAATTACCAGGTTCTGAAGCAAAATTGTCACCTAAAGCGGAAATGATCCGCGAAGATTACCGTGGCAGTGGTAAGCTCGCAGGAAAAGTGGCATTAGTCACCGGCGGCGATAGTGGTATTGGTCGTTCTGCGGCACTCCACTTTGCTCGTGAAGGTGCCGATGTCGCCATCACCTATCTCCCTAATAACGAAGATGAAGCTGCAGATGCGCGCTCAATCAAAGCCTTGATCGAGCAAGAAGGGCAGCAGTGCGCCATTTACCCAGTCGATTTACGTAAAGCTGAAAATTGCCGTAAATTGATTGCTGATGTGGTTGAAGCTTTCGGTAAATTAAACGTGTTGGTAAACAATGCCGGTACCCAATATCCGAACGAAGACCTCACTACCCTGAGTGACGAACAGTGGCTCAATACCTTTGATACCAATATTCACAGCATCTTCTTCCTGACCAAGGCGGCCCTCCCGCACTTAAAAGAAGACGATAGCATTATTAATACTACCTCAGTGAATGCCTACATCGGCCCACAAATGCTGATCGACTACACTGCGACAAAAGGCGCGATTGTTAGCTTTACGCGTGCGCTGTCTAATCAAATTGCAGGGAAAGGTATCCGCGTTAATGCCGTCGCACCGGGTCCAGTCTGGACACCTCTGCAACCGGCAACCCTAGGCGATTACAACCCGGAACTATTGGAAAACTTTGGCCATGAAACGCCAATGGGGCGTGCAGGACAACCGTCTGAACTCGGCCCAATTTACGTCTTCCTTGCCAGCCTAGACTCTTCTTATATCAGTGGCCAAGTGATCCACCCGAACGGTGGCACCATGGTCGGCGGCTGATTTTCACGTTCTTTATGAGGTGTTGTTATGTTATTTGCGCAATTTAGTCACAGTTGGCTAAGCCAGGAATATCATCATCACTGGTTGGAAGATCAAGGCCGGCAGCTACTTGCCTTTTACAAACGTTCCAGATGCGAACGGGGCGGCTTCACTGCCCTCGACGACAAGGGCTATCAAGCGAAGGATAGCCAACCGGACACCATGGAAACCGCGCGAATGACTCACTGCTTCGCTTTGGCTTCCTTACAAGGTGAACCGGGGGCGGCAGAGCTGGCGCAGTGGGGGGTGGATTCCTTACTCGGCGTGTTAAAAGATACTCAACACGGCGGCTGGCTCAGTACCTTACCGGAAAAAGTGGCCGATGAGCGAAAGGCCTCTTACTTGCATGTCTTCGTAACGCTTGCTGGCTGTAGTGCTAGCCTTGCTGGCATCCCACGGGCTGATGAGCTTTATCAGCAAGCGGTCGATATCTTAGAAAGCTACTTCTGGATGGCTGACGAAGAGGCTTTATGTGAAACCTACACCCGTGACTGGCAAGATCGTCAAGCCTATCGGGGCGGCAACAGTAACATGCACTGTACAGAACTGTTCCTGCAACTGGCGGACTTTACCGAAAATCCAATCTGGCGTGCCCGTGCGCTGGCGATTGTCGATAAAGTGATCCATCAGCATGCGCCAGCCAATGACTACTTCTTGGTTGAACACTTTCACGAAGATTGGCAAGAGTGGCGCGAGTACAATAAGGATAAACCGACCGACAGTTTCCATCCTTACGGCGTGACACCAGGCCATGCCTGTGAATGGGCGAGGCTGCTGTTGCATCTTGAGGCCTCATTGCAAGCTGCTGGGGAACCGGTTCCATCATGGCTGCTTGACGATGCGAAAGGGTTATTCCACGCAGGGACAACCCATGGCTGGCACGCCGACGGCTCTCCGGGCATCGTTTATACCCATGATTGGGAAGGTAAACCCGTCACTCGTAGCCGTATTCACTGGACGTTAGCCGAAAGCTGTGCGACGGCGGCAAGTCTGCTTAAGCGTACCGGTGAGCAGGTCTATGAGGAGTGGTATCGCCGTCTTTGGGACTACATTGGTTGCTACCTGATCGATACGCAAAACGGTAGCTGGTGGCACGAACTCGATGCGCAGCAGCACCCCTCGACCGTGGTCTGGGAAGGTAAGCCTGACCTATACCACGCTTGGCAACTGACGCAAATCTCTCGCCTACCTCTCACACCGATGATTGGTTTGTCCATTAAACAGGGACATCACCAACGTTAAGCCTCAAGGCCCTATACCGACTTACGGTGTAGGGCCTTTTTCATCCTCAGATAAAAGTGGTGCGTTTTAAGCGCAAGGCATTGCCTAAGACGAATACACTGGAAAGTGCCATGGCTCCTGCGGCGAGAATAGGGGAAAGCTGGATCCCAAAAGCGGGATAGAGCGCGCCTGCCGCAACCGGTATCAACACTAAATTGTAGATAAAAGCCCAAAATAGATTTTGGTGGATGTTGGTCATTGTGGCTTGTGAAACATAGCGAGCATTCAGCACATTGACGAGTGAATCGGACATTAACACTACATCGGCGGACTCCATCGCGATATCCGTTCCGCTCCCTAAGGCAATACCGACATCTGCAGCCGCCAAAGCCGGCGCATCGTTTATCCCGTCTCCAACAAAACTGACACTGGCGAAGCGTTGCTGCCAGCCTTGAATCGCCTCGACCTTACCTTGGGGCTTGACCTCGGCGACTACTTCGCTGATACCGAGCTGTTTCGCGACCGCTTGCGCAGTTAGGCGGTTATCACCGGTAACCATCGCTACGGTGATCCCCTGAGCTTGCAGTTGACTGACTACCTCTCGGCTAACTGTTTTAATCGGATCGGCAACGGCAATCAGTCCGGCTAGCCGCTCATCAATCGCGATATAAAACGGGCTCTTTCCTTGCTCTGCGTAGTGCATAGCAAGCGCATCAAGATCACTGGACGCAATAGATAGGCTTTGCAGATAACGTTGGGCACCGATATCGACTCGCTGCCCCTGTACCCAAGCACTAACGCCCATTCCACTGTGGGTCGTGAAATCCGTTGCAGACAGTCGTTCAAGCTGCTGAGCGTCCGCGGCTTTCACTACCGCACTGGCCAGAGGGTGTTCAGAGTAACGTTCGACTGCGGCGGCATAGGCTAATAGCTGTTGTGCGCTATAGCCGTCGGCAGGCTTGATGTCGGTCAGGGCAGGTTGCCCTTCGGTCAAGGTCCCGGTCTTATCAAAAGCGATCAGTGTTGTTTCACGTAGCTGCTGTAAAGCACTACCTTGGCGGAATAAGATCCCTTTCTCTGCAGCACGCCCCGTGGCGACCATGATAGAGGTCGGGGTCGCTAAGCCCATCGCGCAGGGGCAGGCAATAATTAGCACGGCTACAGCGTTTACGATCGCCAGGCCAATCCCTGCCTGTGGCGCAAGATATAGCCAGCCAACTAAGGTTAATAGTGCTGCCACGAATACCACTGGTACAAACCAAAGAGTGACTTTATCGACCACGCCCTGAATCGGCAGTTTCGCCGCTTGCGCTTGTTCTACCGCCTGAACAATCTGGGCCAAGACGGTATGTTCTCCTGTTGCGGTAACCTTGAGGCGTAAATAGCCTTGTTGATTGAGGGTGCCGCCTGTTAATGTATCGCCAGTTTTTTTTCGCACAGCGAGAGGCTCGCCAGTCACCATCGATTCCTCAACATGGCTTTCCCCCGCAACGACTTCACCATCAATAGGGATTTTCTCGCCCGGTCTCACTTCGACGATATCGCCAACGACCAGGCTCTCGGTAGCGACTTCTTCACTTTGCTCGTTGTGCCAGCGGTGGGCAACGCTAGGCTGTAGTTGCAACAACCGCTGCATCGCCTGCGACGTTTTACCTTTTGCGCGCGCTTCGAGCAAACGGCCAATCAGCACTAAACAGACAATCATCGCAGCTGCTTCATAATAAACGTGAACGCTCTGTGCCGGGAGCCACCGCGGAAGAAAAGTGGCGAATAGCGAATAGCCCCATGCTGCGAGAGTCCCTATTGCCACCAAGGTGATCATATCAGGTGCACGGTGCCATAAGGCGGGTAAGCCCAGTCGGTAGAATTGTCGGCCAGGGCCAAAAAGGACTAAGGTCGAGAGTACAGCCTCTGCCACCCACCGCCCCGGTACCGGAAGGTAATTATCGACCCAGTTCTGTAGCGTTTGACTAAGGTGCATCGCCATCTCTACGCTAAAAATAGGTAGCGTTAGCAATACTGCAATTAATACGTTGCGTTGTAACACTGCTATATGGTGCTGCTTTTTTTGCTGTTGTAAGGCACGGGTCTCGGCAGCATCGACGAAGATTTTCGCTGGATACCCGGCGGCGGTAACGGCTTGAGCTACACTTTCGGCTACCACGTCACCCGTTATGGTGGCGCGTTCAGTTGCCAAATTAACGCTAGCTTGCTCAACACCGGGCTGAGCGGCTAATACTCGCTCTACGCGTCCGACACAGCTGGCACAAGACATCCCCTCAACCGTAAGTTGTAGCGAGTGACGAGATGCAGATGATGGATTAGACATGATGGACCCCTCCTGATCAATTAAGCCTAGCCTACAGCTTCCTGCAAGGGAAAGGTCAAGTGAGGAAAAGCTGGACGCACTTTGCTATCTACGCTGTAATATTAGGTATGAAAAGAGCACCTGTTAGGGAACAGACTATGTGTACTGATCCATGTATTGAGCCGCACACGGCAGAGCAGCCGCCATTACCCGTATTGAGTAGTCAAGATATTGCACTATTGGCAGATACGTTTAAGTTATTAGGTGATCCCTCACGTTTACGTATTTTGCTTCAGTGCTTAGCTCATCCGGCCGCGGTAAACGATATTGCCGAGACATTGCAGCTCTCTCAATCCTTGGTTAGTCATCACTTACGGCTATTGAAGGCGGCTCGGTTGGTGATTGGCGAACGCAGTGCTCGCCATGTCTACTACCGCGTTGCCGACAACCATGTTAGCCATGTACTGCGCGATATGGCCATCCACCTGACCGAAGAGCCTACACAATATTAATGCGAGTGAGAATGTGGCGTTGCCCCACAGTCGTGATGATTACTTGCCTCACTCAGTAGACAGTGTGGTGAGGAAGGCTCGTCCGCCCAATCAATCGCGATTGTGCTGTGACTAATAGAGAATTTCTCCTGTAAGGTCGCTTCCACTGCCCGCACCACCTGCTTCGCCTGACTATCCTCTACCGCACGAATGTGTAGGGTTGCTAGCGTATAACCGGTACTGATTTGCCAGACGTGAATATGTGATACCTCACTTAGCCCAGAGACATGCTCTAATAAATGCGCGCTAATTAAGCTCGGTGCGGCCTCGTCAGGGGCACCTTCCAATAGGATATGCGACGTTTTTCGGATCAGTTTCCACGCCCCACGCAGAATCAATACCGCCACCAATACAGACAGTATTGGATCAATCGGCGCCCAACCCGTCAGGCCAATGACCACTGCTGCAACGATGGCCGCAAACGAGCCAAGCAAGTCACCCATCACATGTAAAATAACGCCTTTAATGTTCACATTTTCGGTCTCGCCGCGCGTCATAATCCACAACACCACAAGATTAATAATCAGTCCGGCACAGGCGACGATAAACATTGGCCAAGGCATAACAGTGGCCGGTGCGGTGAGGCGTTGCCATGCTTCATAGATGATAAAAATCGCGATCAGGAACAGCGTCATGGCGTTAAATAAACTGGCCAAGACTTCAAAGCGAATATACCCGAAGGTAAGGCGATTGTTAGGTTGGCGCTGTCCAAAATAAAAAGCGGCCCAAGCCAGTGCAAGTGCGAAAGCGTCGGTCAACATATGCCCAGCATCAGCCATCAATGCCAAGGATCCGGCATAAACACCACCGACAAATTCGACGATCATAAAGGTAAAAATGAGGACAAAAGAGAGCAACACTTTCTTCTGATTGGCTCGATTGACTTTTGGGACATGGGAGTGGTCGTGACCATGTTGATGATCGTGACCATCGTGACCATCGTGGTGAGAGTGGGATGACATTGCCGCCTCGCTATCATTAATAAATGAACATATGAATACATATTAATATATAGTGGGCGGCAGAGGAAGAGGTATTTGGGTTTAACGTTGTACAGAACACCCTTGGAAAGCTTTGGTCCGTCTACGGCATAGCACGCGGATCAAGGTGAGTAAGGAAACGGCAAGTAAGATAGAGCCAGCTAAAATGAAGGCATTCATCCCTAACCATTCGTAACCCAGAATTCCGATCACTCCACCGACAAAGAAGGAGATAAACGAAGTCACATAGACGCTCAGTAAATAGCGAAACTGCTTCATATGTGCCGGAGGGTGACGCATGATGGGGTGTAATAACAGGTTAGCCAATACTATGCCTGCATCGGTCAAGGTTCCCGTCACATGGGTAGTACGGACTTTACCTTGCGAAAGCTGGGTAGAGGTGGCGTTATGCACACCGAGAAGGAAGCTAAGACCAAAGAGATAATAGCCGTGCTGGAGGTCTTGAGGGTACCAGAACCCAACGACCACGGGAGCAATCAGCAGTATGCCCTCAACCAACAGAATATGTGCATAAATAGTGCGCAGGTTGACTTTCTTCGCAATCGACACGGCAACTCGTGACGTAAAGGCGCCAGCAAGAAAGCAAGTCAGCAGCAGAATCAGCGGGATCATCTCAAGCTTGTCCCACTGCAGTAATTCTTGGGAAAGTTGCGTCGCGTTACCAGTCATATTTGAGGGAAACAGTCCGAATGCACCTAATGCCAAGACATTAAGCATCCCAGCGCACCCTGCCAAAGCAACGGCAAGCTGGCGGTCTTCGTTACCAGTACGGCCAGACTTTTTGTCAATAAGCATAATTTACCTTCCCTATTAAAGTGGGAGCGTTATAAAGACCGATTTTCTAATAGGAAAGGCATCTAATTATTCAGTAAGTTCAGTAGCAGCCTGACTTTTCTTACTTTTCTTAGCCGCACGAGCGTTAAGTGTTCGTTGTAGCGGACGCAGGCTATGTATTCGTGGTTTTAATACAACACGATGCATTCGACGGATCCGCCTACCCCGTTTAATCAAACGCGGTCGTTCCAACCATAATTTCAAGCCAATCACCGTGATGGCGAGCAGTGCGGTAATACCGTTTGCCATCATTACGGGGATATCGTGAACGCGAAAGCCATAGCCTGTCCAGCAGGCAACGCCGAAGAACAGTGCCGACCACATGCCTAACGAAAGGGCTTTAGTCTCTTTGTTCTTAACGATATGGAGTACCTGCAGACAAAACGAGCCAGTCGTGACCCAAGCTGCTAGCGTCCCTAGCCACACAGGCCAGGGAGTCAGAACCGCTATTGAAATCAGCGCTAGAGCGATAGTCATAGCAACAATAAAAATATTTTTCATGATGTTAGAGAGATCCCGCTAAAGTACTTTCAACCTGCTTTACCACCCTGCGTAAATCTTCGGTGAAAGTCGGATGTTCAGCTAAGCTACCCATCAACGCAGAAGACTGTGCGAAGGCCTTAAGGCTATCTTGCTCAGCGAAGATCGCCTCGAATGGAACGCTGTCGAGTGCCCGGTCTTGATACTCGAAGGGAAGTGTTCCGGCCGCGCGGCGTTGCATAAAAAGATACCATAATGCCACTAATACCAGCGTTGCCTCAGGGACTTCGCCTTGTTGGTAGCGCGTTTTTAGCGTTGGCAAAATAAATTGCTGTAACTTGGCAATACTGTCTGACGAGACTCGCTGATTGGTATCCCTGACCTTGGCGTTACTGAAACGGTGTAACGTAGTTTTACAGTACTGATCCAGATCAATCGGTCCGCTCGGTAATGCCGCAGTCACATCTTGCGCGATATAGTCACGGATCCATTCTTGGACCTGCGGCGTCAGGCTTTCGTCGATGGACTGCGCGCCGAGTAACGCACCCGCCCAAGCAATACCGCTATGACTCGCATTCAGTACACGGATCTTAGCCTCTTCAAAGGGGATAACATCCTCGACAAATTCAACCCCAACACGCTCTAGCTCAGGGCGGCCGGCGATGAAATCATCTTCTATTACCCATTGCGAGAAAGCTTCGCACGCTACGGGAACCCGGTCGTTATCAATACCCTGTTCGGCCAAGCGCTCGAGTAGGGCGTCATCAGTTTGAGGGGTAATACGGTCAACCATGCTATTCGGAGTACTGATGGCGTTATCACACCAAGCGGCTAAGGCTTTATCGCCCAGTGCCGCGATATACTCATTGAGTCCGGTACGTAAGCAGTCACCGTTGTGACGCAGGTTATCGCAATTAAGTAAGGTAATAGGTCCTGCTTGCGTCGCGAGGCGTTGGCGCAAAATAGCGACCAGTGCGCCATACACCGTAGCAATGGTATGAGGTTCGGCCAACTCTTGAACGATGACGGGATGCTCAAGGTCGAGATGTCCATCATCTTTCAGGAAATAGCCGCCTTCCGTCACAGTAAAAGAGATAAGCTTTGTTTCAGGATGGGCACCCACCTCAATCAGCTGCGATAAGTTGGCATCCCAAGGAATAACCTTCTTTATGGCGGTGATCGTTTGGTAATCGATATCACCCTCTGGGCTAATCACTTCTAGAGTATAAACACCTTGCTGACGACCCAGTTGATCGAGGGTAGCTTGGCTCGCGCTGTTACGAATATTACCGAGGGCTAATGACCAGCGGGTATCACCGAGTTTGTGAAGTTCATTGAGATACCAACTTTGGTGGGCTCGGTGAAAAGCGCCCGCGCCTAAATGTAGCCATGTAGAGTGGGTGGAAGGTGTACTGTTTGGTGTAGTGTGCAAAGGGCATCCTTAGTCGCAATCGACAATTGTTACGTTAGAATGTTACTGGTAACCATAGCACAATTAGTCAAAATGCAAAGTTTTGGGCCGAAATAAGTGATAAATGACGAAATGAGAAGTAACTAAGGCTTTACTTTGTAACAAAGTTTGATAAACAGTAGCCTAACTTAATTATAGACAGGTTTAGCCAGCTTCGAGGGTAATATGGGTGAAATTTTCCAGCACTGGGATTGGGTCGCAATCTTAGCGCAAATCCTATTAATTGATTTACTGTTGGGTGGCGATAACGCCGTCGTCATTGCCATGGCGTGTCGTGGGTTACCGGAAAACTTACGTCGAAAAGCGATCTTTATTGGCACGCTAGGCGCCATCGTTGCACGGATTGTATTGTTGGTGGTCGCTGTATACCTGTTAACGTTGCCAGGCCTAAAATTAGTCGGTGGCTTATTGCTGTTATGGATTGGCTATAAGCTGGTCTCCGGTGAAGAAGAGGGCGACGAGCAGGGGAAAACGTCGTCAAGTCTATGGAAAACGGCACTGACTATTACTATCGCCGATGTCATCATGTCATTGGATAATGTGTTAGCGGTAGCGGCGGCAGGTAGAGGTCACTTGGTCATCGTTGCGGTGGGCGTATTATTAAGCATTCCGATTATTGTCGCGGGTAGCCGCTTGGTGCTGCATCTCCTTGATCGTTGGCCGGTGATTATTTTGGCGGGTGGGGCGTTAATTGGCTGGATAGCGGGCAGTATGTTATTGACCGACCCACTGCTGCACCCCTACATGGTGGGTAAAAACCTTGCCTTTTACGAGCATTGCGCGGGGGGCGTGTGTGCGCTGCTGATCTTTATCATCGGGTGGAGTAAAACGCGTAAGAGCGCTTAAATAAAAAAGGGTGAATCGACCAGCAGGCGATTCACCCTTTTTTTATCCGCTAACGGCTATTATGCCGTACCGGTTCCGCCATCAGAGCACCATACTTGGCCAGAGGCGAAGGAGTTTTCATCTGACGCGAGGGTGACGTACAGCGGCGCAATTTCAACAGGCTGACCAGGGCGAGCCAGTGGGGCCTCTTCACCGAAGTGCGCGACTTTTTCTTGGGGTTGTCCGCCACAAACTTGTAACGCAGTCCAATAAGGGCCAGGGGCCACCGCATTGACACGGATACCTTTCGGTCCTAATTGTTTTGCTAAGGCTTTGGTGAATGCAACGTTACAAGCTTTAGTCTGAGCATAATCAAGAAGGATGTCGCTAGGTTTAAAGGCCTGAACCGAAGAGGTATTGATAATTGACGCACCTTCTCCTAAATGCGCAACCGCTGCGCGCGTGATCCAGAATGGCGCGTAAACGTTAGTCTTAAAGGTCGCATCGAACGACTCAGTAGTCAGTTCGCTAATGCTTTCACAGAACTGCTGACGGCCGGCGTTATTGACTAAAATATCTAAGCCACCCAATTCCTGAACTGCCTTGTCGACCAAGGTTTTACAAAAAGCTTCATCAGTGATATCGCCTGGAATAGCCACAGCTTTACGACCTTCAGCTTTAATCAGATCGACCACTTCTTTGGCATCGCTCTCTTCTTGTGGCAGATAGTTGATCGCAACATCAGCACCCTCGCGGGCATAGGCGATAGCCACCGCACGGCCAATACCTGAATCACCTCCAGTGATAAGCGCTTTTTTACCTGTTAAACGATTATGGCCCTGATAACTTTTTTCACCATGATCGGGTAAGGGGTGCATCTCAGATGCTAGGCCTGGAAATTGCTGAGGCTGTTTGTCGAAGGGTGGGCGTGGAAGACGTTTTTTCTCGGTTGACATCATTAACTCCCTTAGTGTGAAAAAGTAAAGAACCTCAGTTAAGGGTAGACACAATTGTGCGAGTTGCAGTCGAATTGTCGAATTTATTTTGTGATCTCGATCACTGATGATAGGGAGAAAAACACCGAAATTATGATTATTGACCACACTTGTTAGCTAACAACCACTTTTAGGAGCCGCCGGTGAGCCACTTTTTATTCAATAAAAAAACAACAATTGTCGACCAAGCAATAGAGGGCCTCATCCGTACTTCTCCCCATCAAAACTTAGTGCGTCTTAAAACTGACGAGGGGTTACGCATCGTTGTACGCCAAGATTGGGATAAGTCAAAAGTGGCCATCATTTCCGGCGGGGGCTCCGGGCATGAACCGATGCACGTTGGGTTCGTGGGTAAAGGAATGCTTACTGCAGCGGTATGCGGCGATATCTTTGCTTCGCCTGGCGTCGACGCCATTTTGCATGCCATCGTCACGGTAACGGGAAAAAATGGCTGCCTATTGGTGGTAAAAAACTATACGGGAGACCGCCTAAACTTTGGGCTAGCGGCCGAGAAAGCGCGAGCGTTGGGTTATAAAGTCGAAATAATTTTGGTTAAAGACGATATTTCGCTGCCAAAGAACCCTCAGCCTCGCGGTTTAGCTGGAACGATATTGGCGCATAAAGTGGCGGGGTACCATGCCGAGAAAGGCAAATCACTTAACTATGTGGTTACACAAACCCAACAGATGCTCGATACCGTCGCGACAATCGGGGTAGCACTCTCTTCTTGTCATCTTCCTGGCAGTGACGAAGAAGGAGGTATTCCTAAAGGGAAAAGCGAACTGGGTATGGGGATCCATGGCGAACATGGCGTAGCGACTCTCGATACCCAAAATAGCAGCAAGATTGCTAAGCAATTAGCCAAAAACTTACTTAAACATATCGGAGAAGAAGATAATTTATTACTTCTCATCAATAATCTCGGCGGTCTTTCGGTACTCGAAATGGCTTTAGCCACGCAGGAGGTGTTACAAACCCCCCTCGCCGATCGCGTAAGCCATATTCAAGGTCCCGGTACCCTGGTCAGCGCGCTCGATATGAAAGGGCTTTCGCTTACCGTTTTACCACTCGACAACAAACTACTGACTGCACTTGAAGCCCCGGTCGCGGTGACAGGATGGCTACCCATTACGCCTTGCCAAACCATGCAATGGCAGGAGGCAGAAGTTTTGCCCGAGATAGAGTTAGCCAAGCCTTCGCAAAATACTCAAGTTGCACAAGCGGTGAAACAGATTTGCCAAGCGCTGATTGATAGCGAGGGCGAGTTAAATAAGCTTGACGGACAAGTGGGGGATGGGGATACCGGATCAACTCTGGCTACCGGCGCAAACTTTGTATTGAAAGCGTTAAAGCAGAAAAAACTGCCGTTAAACGATCCACAAGCGTTGCTGCACTGGCTGGGAGAGAAGATCACCACCCCGATGGGTGGCTCTGGAGGAGTACTACTCTCGCTCCTGTTTAGTGCTTCTGGCGCGGCTTACCCTGATGCCAAAAATTTAGGCGAAAGCCTGCTGGCAGGACTTCAGAAAATGAAAGATTACGGTGGGGCAGATCAAGGCGATCGCACGATGATCGATGCCTTACAGCCAGCTTTTGAAGCGATAGAGGCCGGGAAAAGTTGGTCGGCAGTGTACAAGGCTGCAGCATCGGGCGCGGAGTCAACGAAGAAGATGGAAAAAGCGAAGGCTGGACGTTCATCGTACTTAAATGCCGAAAGCTTGAAAGGGCATATGGATCCGGGGGCTTATGCGGTGAGTAAAGTCTTCGAGCAGCTAAAAGATTAAGTACAAAAAATACTAATTTTAATAGGGTGATAATGTAAAAAGAGGGTATAGCGGTGACAACCGCTATACCCTCTTTTTTAGACGTCTAGGTGGGGAAATTGATCCCCAAGGCCTAAGTAAGCATGGACTGCGCAATAACCAAAGAAAGCCAAAATAATGGCGAAAATTGCAATGGAACCGATTTCAAATGCGAGCGTAAAATGGCGTTTAGTCATAATTTCCCTCCAGTACCCAAAAGTCACTACCCCTTCAGCATAGCGAACTTATTCAGCGAAACAAGGTCAATTTACACTCAGTAATACAATAAGAATTCTCTTCATATAATTAATCAATTTAATTAACAACCGTCACTATTACGTAAAAATATCCCTGTGTTTATTGCGGTTTTTGCACCAAAATGATCCGAATCTACACTGATTAACTCAATACAAAAAAAGTTTGCTCTCACAAAGATCGCATCATATATCAATTTACATATTTAAATGTATAAATATAATGGTCGAAATTTTTTGGTTATAGAGACCGTTATGCACACTACACTTTTTACCCCTCTCGAACTGGGCGGGATAACCTTACGCAACCGTATCGCGCTACCACCTTTAACCCGCTGTCGCAGCGCTCAGCCTGGCAACATTCCCAATGAAATGATGCGCGACTATTACGTTCAGCGTGCCAGCGCGGGGTTTATGGTAACAGAAGGTACGCAGATTGAGCCAAGAGGGCAGGGTTATGCCTGGACTCCCGGGATCCATAGTGCTGAACAGATTGTGGGTTGGCAAAAAGTCACCCAAGCCGTTCATTCGCAGGGTGGCACACTCTTTTGTCAGTTATGGCATGTCGGGCGGGTCTCGCATCGGGCGCTGCAACCTGACCAGCAAGCTCCCTTAGCGCCTTCTGCCATCGCGGCGACAAACGTGCGAGTCTTTATCGAAACCGGTCCGGGCGAAGGTGAGTTGGTGGCCCCTAGCGAGCCGCGCGCGCTAGATACCGAAGAAATTCCACAGCTGGTAGAACTGTACCGACAAGCCGCTATTAATGCGAAACAAGCAGGGTTTGATGGGATTGAATTACATGCGGCGAATGGTTATCTCATCAACCAATTTCTCTCGACACATACCAATTTTCGTACTGACCAGTACGGTGGGAGTTTGACTAACCGGCTGCGCTTCCTTAAAGAGATCGTTGAAGCGGTTTCGACGGTGTTTGATAGCGGTCGAGTCGGCGTACGCTTCTCACCCTTATTCTCCACCACCGAAGAGGATCGTGTTTACTTAGGATTGGTTGAAGAGAATCCGGCAGAAACTTACTTAGCGGCAGCGAAGATGCTCAATGAGATGAGAATCGGCTATCTCTCTATTGCGGAAGCCGATTGGGATAATAGCCCGACATTACCGGAAAGTTTCCGTACTGCGCTGCGCGAGACATTTACTTCAGTGATCATGGTGGCTGGCCGTTACGATCAGGCTAAAGCTCAGCACGTTCTCGCGCAGGGGTGGGCAGATTTAGTCGGGTTCGGACGGACGTTTATCGCTAACCCAGACCTTCCCGATCGCCTGCAACGTGGTTTGGTATTAAACAGCGCCGACCCAAGTTCTTTGTATGGCGGTACGGCGAAAGGGTATACTGACTACCCGACCTCTGACAAATAGATAATGAGAGCCAATGCTTGCTGAAAATGCGATGAAACTATTAGCCAACCCATTACGGGTGGCTATTTTAACATGGTTGAAACAACCGGACGTCGCGTTCGCCGCCTACAGTCACCTATATCCTTACGATCAATATGGTGTCTGTGCCAGCCTAATTCAGGATAAAGCTGGGCTTTCGCAGCCAGCCATCTCCCTCTGTTTAAAATCGCTACATGAATTAGGTGTGGTTGAGGCACAAAAGGTCGGAAAATGGACCTACTATCGTCGAAACGAAAGCAATATCCGGCTGATAGTCGATAGCATCACTCAGCAATTGCAGCAACTTTAAGGTCGTCGCCACTTGGGCGACTCCCTTGCTATTCGCCTCGACGTTGCGCACAAAACATTAGGGTATCGGTAGTAAAAGACCCTTCTTCCTGTAGCTGAAAATAGGACTGAACCTGGCTGGAGACCGCCTGCTGTAAAGTGCGGATCGCTGCGACAATAGGGGCCGGAGTTTTCATTCTACTAACCCATTGTTGAAAATCTAACGCCAACTGCCCGGTGATTAGCTGCTCAATACGCAAGCCACTCTCAGTTGCCATCTGTAGCCACTCTCCCGGTGAATAGTTTCGGATATGGGAAGGATCGCGTAGTACTTCAATACTCTGTAACCAGATGTCGTACAGTGGTGCCCCCGGTGAGGCGATATCCATCATGATCAGCTTACCACCCGGTTTCAGTACGCGAAAAACCTCGCGTAACGCTTGAGGGACATCTTGCCAGTGATGCGCCGAGTAGCGACTGATCACGCAATCAAATTGCTGATCGTTAAAAGGCAATGATTCTGCTATACCCTGCTGACAGTCAATGTTTACCATCTGTCTGCTATCTGCCGTCTCTTTAACGACTCTTAGCATCTCACTCGATAAATCGTAAGCGGTAACCTGTTTGACCAGAGGTGAAGCCGTAAAGCTAGCATGCCCGGCGCCACATCCAATATCTAGAATATGGCCATTACTAAAGGGGGCCAGCCACTGTTGTAAGCGTTGTAAGTCTTCACCCGCCGAATGGACAGAGCTGGTTAGGTAAGCATTGGCTTGTGGGCTAAATTGTTCGGAAATTCGTTGAGCGTGTGCAGTGTGCGTCATAAAGTACCCTTAATATTTATCTGGTTGTTGCAAGTTAGGCTACTTAACTTATTATACCGGGACAATACCTGTATTTATCCTAGTATAAGAGGTAATAGGTTGTGGTCGAGAGATACCAAAATCCGGCAAAACAGCTAGGTGAGTTCTTACGCCTAAGACGAGAGCAACTTAGCCCAGAACGGGCTGGATTGATCAAAGGCCCCCGTCGGCGTACGCCAGGATTACGGCGAGAAGAAGTGGCACAACTTAGTTATGTCAGCACCACATGGTATACCTGGTTAGAGCAAGGGAGAGAAATCGCGGTCTCCCCCCGTAGCCTAAGTAGCATCGCTACCGCCTTACAGCTTTCTCAAGCCGAACGAGATTACTTATTTAATCTAGCGGAATTGACCGATCCGCTGGAACCCGCAGCGCTTTCGTTTGAACCCGATGTCGAGGCGATAGTCGGGATGATGGCAACCCCTTGCTATATTATGAATGCCGCGTGGCAAGTGGTGGCGTGGAATCCCCCAGCCGCCAGGCTGTTTGGTGATTGGTTAATCGACGGCCAGACACCCAATATGCTGGAGTTTATTTTTATTAATCCTTTGGCTCGTCAGTTGGTTCTAGATTGGCCTGAGCGGGCGCAGCGGATCGTGGCGGAACTGCGTGCAGAGTCCATTCATCTAGAAGACTCTGCACCGTTAAAAGCCACTATCGATGGCCTATTACAGCAGAGTATCGAATTCGCTCAATGGTGGCAAAAACACCATGTTATCCACCGAGAAGGTGGGAGACGGAGTTTTCAGCATCCTCAGCAGGGACTCCTGCACTATCAGCAAACAACCTGGCAGTTAGCACCGAATCCGACGATAAAATTGGTCACGCTGATACCGCTTTCAGAAGACTAGACTTAGGCAACGTACCATTATCGCCTTAAGGGGAGTCATTAAAAGAACGTCACTCGCTTATCTAGTCATTTAGGCGAGCGACGTTGGTGAGAATGTGAGGCGAGGATCTGCCTTAGCGTAGCCTGCGCCTGCATCAGTCTAGAAATGTACGTTGGCAGTAAGCATCCACGTTCGCGGAGCACCCGGCGTATAACGATAACCACTGCGATTAAGCGCTGCGATATATTTCTTATTGGTCAGGTTATAGACATTCAACTGAAGATCGAGATTAGGATTAATGCGCCATGCCGCCATCGAGTCGGCGACCCAGTAGTGTCCTACTGAGGATGGGGTACCTGTCGCGCCATCTTTTATCTTATGCATGGTGCCGACATAGCGGGCCCCAACACCTACCGTCACGTTATCGACCACATCCCAGGTTGCCCAAGAGGTAAAGGAGTGCTTAGGCGTGAAAGGAATAGCGGTTGAACCGTCGTTGGTACTGCTGGTCTTATCGGTGCGAGTATTTTGCTGCGCGTAGCCGGCCATCAGGTGAACCGTATCGGTGACATCCCCTGCAGCACTCAGCTCGTACCCTTCGACACGCTTCGAGCCATTTTGCACGTATTCGTTGGTGGTCGCATCGAGCTCTGCATCATTTTTAATATTGGTTCTAAAAATAGCGGCACTGAGTAGTAATTTCTTATTAAACAGTGACCATTTTGTTCCCACCTCGGTCGTCTCTGCTTTCTCTGGGCTAAAGTTGATATTCTCGCCGCCACGGGAAGTACGGTCGGTACTGTCATTAGTCAGTTTAAAATCAACGCCGCCTGGAGGTTGTTGAGAAACGCCGTAGTTAGCGTAAACATTGCCATTGTCAGTGAGGTGATAGAGTGCACCGACTTTCCAGTTAAAGAGGTTATCAGACTGCTTCAGATTGCTATGGCCGGTAGCGCTATCCGCAATATAGTGTGTTTGGTAGCTATCGACGCGAAGCCCTCCATTCACAGATAAGCGATTGGTTAGGGCTAGCGTATCGAAGGCATAGACACCTAAGGTATTGGTTCGTCCACGCGTGGCATAACCGGTGGTAGGCGAGACGGTGATATCTGAAGAAGGGTGTAATAAGTCGACGCTATTCGAGGCAAAAGCATAAGGGTAACTATTATAATTTTCTTGCGTCAGCTCGACACCGGTACTGACGGTGTGAGCCACTCCTAGGGTTGAGAATTTCGCTGTTAGGTTAGTTTGGTTGGTCAGGATCTTATTTACCGTATCACTGGCATTCATCAAACGCGTGCCATACACCTCACCATTTTTTGTGGTGAAAGAACGCCCCATCACAGCGGATAATAAATAGGATTGACGGATTTCAGACCAGCGTGTGGTGTTAGTTAGGGTGAGATTATCGTTAAAATCATGTTCGAAACGCGATGTGAAGGTATCTTGCACATCGTGTTCGTAATCTGAGTCCGTACCATAGAAGGTTTTACGCGAAACGGGTGATGAGCGATTCAACAAGGCATTGGTACTACTGTAGCCGGGTAAACCGACAGTATAGACGCCGCCATCAGGCGTACTGTCTTGCTGCACGTGTAGATAGTCGAGGTAAAGCCGTGTCGAGGTGCCTAAACCGAAGGCGATCGATGGGGCTATGCCGTATTTTTCGTGATCGACATCATTACGCCCTTTGGTATTTCCTTTGTCACCCATGACATTGACGCGAAAGGCAGTGGTATCGTTGACCATCTGGTTATAGTCCAGCGTTCCCCGCCGTTCTGATGCGCTCTCATAGCCGACGGAAGCATCAACACCGGTATAGAGCTCAGGCTGCTTACTTTCCATATTTATGGATCCTGATGGAGCTGTGCGTCCATAGTCCGATCCAGAAGGACCTTTAATAATCTCGATATTCTTGGTGTTGAAGGTATCGCGAGTAATGCTCCCGATATCGCGCACGCCATCGACATAGATACTATTAGAGGTATCTATTCCGCGCATCATGATCGCATCGCCCATATTTGACGATCCATTTTCCCCCGAGAAGAAAGCCCCGACGCCGGGTGAGTTTTTCAGGGCATCGCTCAGCGTATTGGCTTGCTGTTCATGTAGGACTTTTTGTGGGACGACCTGTACCGTCCGTGTCGTGTCAGCAATGGGAGAAGTAAATTTCGTACCCGATAATTTTTCGGGTGCATAAAGTGATGGCTGTGCATTAGCCGTAACGACGATATCATCACTCTTTTTAGGCGCTGTTGTGTTTTCTGCGCCTTGGGCGCCAACTATCATGCTAGATAAGCCGGTGAAAAGGGTAACTTGGCTGAGAACCTTTAGCGATGGGGAAACATTATTTCTATTTTTCATTATTGTATTTACATGAGTTTATTAATGGTAATCATTATCATTACTATTCTCTTGCATTGTAAGTTCTGGCTTACATAAATTTACATATTAATGTATTCTGAAATCACTTTATCTTTCAATCAATTATGTTGGTATTTTGTTAATTTTAGGAGGGAGGATTGGGAAGTTACTCATAATTTGTCGCCAAAACGACTCGACGTAGCCGGTCGTAATGATAGAAATGTGGCATTGAAGAAAGTGTTTAGAGCATGGAGAGTGAGCCGACTGTACAGATACCTATGTGATAGCCAAAATGTAACAATTACAGAGTGAACTAAGCCGCTATTTCACGCTGATCACTGCATGACAGAACCTCGATAATCATTAAAAATAGCCTCGCCTAGCGCAACAGAAAAAGAGCTAATATAACATCGTATTCTCTAAGGTTAATTCACAAGCATGATATAAATTTTTCATTGTTTATTTTTATAAAGGGTATAATCGCCTACCTTACTCTCGTATTAAGAAATAAAACCCTTCTTTGGGGTCGTGAGTATGCCTATTGTTTTGTTACCGCCGTTAGCCTCGGGAAAATCGCTCAACTAAGAAAATAGGCTTACGTCATATTTTATGCTAGAAATAAAATAAAATTGATAAATTAATAATACCGTTGGGATTATCATGGGAAAATCTTTAAATTTAAAGGTTGGTAACGAATTCTCAAGTTATAGAATTAAGAAAATTATCTCAATGGTCAACATTCAAGATGATGAGATATTTATCTTCAAGGCCTACACTATAGTCGATTATATCAGCGCATCGCGCTTCATTAAAAAGGAATATATAAGGTCGGGAATAAAGAAAGAGAGTGATAAGGGCTTTATCTGTAATAAGATGCTAGTCAATACTGGTAGCTCTTTATTTATTGCACAACGATGTGGCACTATTATCGGTACCATCAGTATTATAGCCGATACTGATTTAGGGATCCCTTGTAGAGAGCTATTCAAAGATGATGTTGATGCTATTATTTCTGAACAGGATAAAGCCTATGAAATAGGGACGTTATCCACCACCTGTTTATGTAAAGATAATAGTATTGTTTTTAATATGTACTTCCATGCTTTTATTCATTGCGTTTTATCGAAAAATATAGATATCATTTTTATTCAAGTACAAGAGAAACATGCTAAGTTTTATACCAATAACCTCTTCTTTAAGCGTGCATCGGAAACCAAAAGCCATCCAGAATATAATAATATCAATGCTGTATTATTATCTATCGATGTGAAAGGTTTTAAAAAAATGCTTACAACGAATAGCTGCTTTTTCTTTGGTATCGGAAGAATGCTCCACGCTTTGAACATGAGAAATATGGTTAATCAAGTTCTGAAAGATAAAGCATCATTAGCGACTAGTTCTTTAAGTAATGACGACAAATCAGTTTACCGATTTTTGTGTGAGATCGACTGATGATGTCGTGATATAACAAAATTACCGTCCATAATATTCATCAGCAGAGGGAGAAATATCCCCTCTCTGCCTCTTTATTAACGTGGCCAAGCAAGTGGTAATAGCTGATTTTCAGTAAGCGGGGCTAAAGTGATATGTTGGCATTCATCTTGTGATAACCAGACGGCTTCCTCTATTTCGGCAGCAGGAATAGGGGTAAATGATTCTCTCTGAATTCGAAATAAATGAGCGGTAAGCTGATGATCTGTTTCATTTGCTGCAATATCGTGAAAACATCCCATAGCGACCAGTTCCTCTCTCTTGATAACCAGCTGCAATTCCTCATTGAGTTCTCTTATTAATGCTTCCTCAGGCGTTTCATCTTGATCGATTTTCCCCCCGGGCTGCATAAAGAACGGCGATCCGCGTTTTCTAACGAGTAAGATATTTTTATTATCATCCATAAGTAAGGCGGCAGCGATGGTGATGCGATGAGTAGCGGACATAGGGTTACCTAGTTTGAGATTCATAAGATGATGAGCTTTAACTCAGGATCAATCAGACTAGAGACAGAGAATAGCGCTGCCTCTAGTCTAAAAGCTTTAGTCAGTACGGGTCTTATCACTTTTTAAAATAAATAACGTAATTTCAGAAGGATATCCCAAACGCAGCGCGAATCCATTCCATAACCCGGTTCCGTTACTGACGTAAAGATAACGGTGCCCTATTGGATAAAGTCCGGACGAAAATCCCTGGTTAGCACGCTTAACGATGGTTGCAAGGCCGTAGACCATGCCACCATGAGTATGACCTGATAGCTGCAAGTCTACCCCCTCGGCGAGATTTTTTCGGGCATTCTCTGGACGGTGATCCAGCAGAATAATCGGCGCTTGACGATCCACACCCGTCAGCGCCAAGTCCAAGTCAGGGCCTGCCTGGTCATAACGTAAAGCGGCTTCATCCGTTACCCCTGCAATATAGAGCTTGCTTCCCTCTTTTTCTACGGCTACGGAGCTGTTGATTAACTCATGAAACCCTAACTGCTGCATCCGGTGCATCCATGGTGAATAGCCAGAGTAGTACTCATGGTTGCCGGGGATAGCAAAACGCCCCTGTTTGGCCGTTAACTCGCCGAGTGGCGCGACATCCTCAAAACGTTTTTCAATACTGCCGTCTGCGACATCTCCCGTGAATAAGATCACATCCGCATCAAGCTGATTGGTTCTTTCGACGACTTTTTTCATCCAGCGTCCAGTAAACAGCGTACTGGCATGTAAATCGGTTAATTGGACGACACGGTAGCCATCAAAGGCCTTAGGTAAATTTCGTAGTGTTAAGGTGACGGTTTTCACCCGAGGAACTTTGACCGCTTGATAGGTGGCGTATGCAGCAGTGGGTAGGGAAATACCGAGCAGTATAGAGTGAGTACTGCGATGGGGTGGCCATGATCCTTGCAGAGCAAACTGACAAGCACTGACGATATCACTCAAGATCAATAACAGCGTAAAAGCGATCATCGTTCCGAAAAGGAAATTGATTCCAATCATCACAGTATGGGGAAACTCGGGCGCGAAGCGATTACCAAACACCAATTTGTAAACCAGATGACACTCTGCCACCAATACCACGGCAATAAAGCAGAGTAGCCGAAGGATAAAAGGGAGAGGGAGCGGCAAGATAAAGCGCCCACCGATATAGAGAGCGGGTAGAAGTGTTATCCAAGCAAACACATAACCTCCAAAAAAATGGTATCGATTCACTTACTGTAGCATCGCACCAAAACAATGTAAGCAAAGGATAAAGAATAAAAAAAAAGTGAACTTTTACTAGGATCACTATTGATAATCATTATCATAATTATATAGATTCGCATTCAATAAAATAAAGACTGTTAACTCAAGTCATTTGTCACCTTTTGCGAATTGCCGCACTTTTAGGAATACACAGCCTCTATGCGTAAATACTCTAAGACCGCCTTGCCCGTTTCAGCTCGCCCCCGTTTATCGTTGCTAGCACTTAGCCTTAGCGGGCTATATTGTGCGGCGGCAACCGCTGCGAATCTCCCTCTCACTGAACAGGCTCAACAGGATGATACCTTGGTCGTCACTGGAGTAACGCCGAAAATCGAGGCCAATAATAAAGTCGTCGTCAGCGCAAAGCAGATGCAAAAAAATGGCTCGAATGATTTTGGAACATTGATGCGGTATCAGCCTCTGGTCAGTGCGACAGGCTCTAGTGGGGGATCAAATAGCGGTAAAAGTGGCTTCGATCGTGGGGGTTATACTGGCTATAACATTCGTGGTTTAGAGAGTAACCGTGTCGGTATTGATGTTGATGGTGTTGCGATGCCGCAAGCGACGGGGCGGCCTTATGCCGGGCGCACCGGGGTGAATACTTTTGGGATAGGTCGTGACTATATTGATCCTTATCTCTTCGGCCAGATGGATATCGAAGCGGGGGCAACCGCGGTATCCCAGCCCAACACCTCGATTGGCGGACTCGTAGCTTTCCACTCGAAATCTGCGGACGATTACTTAACGCCGACACGCCAACACTATTTCGGTTATCAAACCGATTACGACTCGGCCAATCGTGCGTGGCATAACGGTATCACTGCAGCGGCAGGCGATGATCAACTGCGCGGAATTTTTGTCTATAGCCGACGCGATGGACAAGAGACGCGGACCCAAGGCAATAATCAAGCATGGCCAGAAAATTGGCACTCCGATGCCTTCGCGGCCAGTACCATTTGGCAGTTGAATGATGAGCATAAACTCACGGCTAGCGGTAACTATTATCAAAAAACTAGCCATACTCATTTCGATACTTGGGGCTCAGACGGTAAAGCGGTTCTCGGTACGAGTCAGCAGTCCAGCCAAACTCGTCGTTTCGGGGTCGCTTTACAAGATGACTACACACCACTAAATCAGTGGGTAGACCAGCTGACGAGCCGCGTGTACTGGCAGAAGACACAGGCGCATGACAATACTTACGGCCCGAGTGATACCTTGGTCCCGACGCGTACGCTATCCGATTTCAATACCAATAAATTTGGGTTCTCTTCTGAATTGGCAAAAACACTTGGCCGCCACGATCTTCGTGCTGGCTTAAATGGGGATATGACGCGTACCGAACGGCCTTTTTCACAATCGCCAGCTCCTCTCGTCTATTATCGAGTTATGCAATCGCAAGCAGATAGCCAAACAACTACGCTTGGCGGTTTCGTCGAAGATAAAATTAATGGCGATTGGCAGGGACACCATGTGGCCCTTACACCAGGTATTCGTGTCGCCTATGTTAAGAATAAGCCTCGTAATCTTAGTAGTTTAGCCGCTGGCAGTAGTGTATTAACCGAAGAGAGTATTTCAACACTTTATAGTAGCCAAAGCGATACGCAATTTTTACCCTCATTAAGTTTCGAATACTCCTTAACCCCGCAGTTGTTAACGTATATCCGCTACCAACGTGGCGCGCAGTTCCCCGAAGCCAGTCAGCTGTACGGCTCATGGAACCTAGGGTCAAGCTATGCCGGTACGCAACAATACGCGCTAATTGGTAATAACGCTCTTAAGACCGAGACCAGTAACGATCTCGAGTGGGGAATAAAGGGACAAGCAGTACCGGGAGTCGATATCCACGCATCGATGTTCTATAACGACTACGATAACTTTATTGCGTATACCCGCTACACGCGCAGCGCATCACCGAGCAAGTTTACTAACGTCCCCTCGAATATTTACACCGTTTACCAAGCAGAAAACCGTGATAAAGCATTTATCTACGGTGGAGAACTGACCACCAAGATCCACTACGGAGAGTGGTTCCCGACAGTGAATGGCTTAAGCACTAGTTTTGCCTTGGGCTATACCAAAGGAATGTCTAAGTCCTCCCTTGACGGCGATAAGTACGTCGATCTAGATAGCGTCGCCCCGATGAAAGCGATTATTGGCGTCGCGTGGGATGATCCGGCGCAACGTTATGGGGCAGCAGTGACTGCTACCTTCGTAAAAGGAAAACAGGCAAAACAAACCACCCGCGATACCACGACTACCGGCAGCGCGACGGAAGTCGATAACAGTAAATACTGGCGCATCCCGGGTTATGGCATGGTGGATATGACGGCGTATTGGCAGGTTACCCCAACGGTAAAACTCAGTGGTGGCGTGTATAACCTGACTAACCGTAAATATTGGGATTACTTAAGTAGCCGTGACTTAACGACCGACACAGCCCAGCATCAAGCGGATATTGCGCTGGCGACGATGCCAGGACGAACCTTCCAACTCGGTCTTAATGTTGATTTCTAATTTTTTAGCCCCGATTTGTCGGGGCGTTATAGAGGACGTAACCGATGAATAAACACTATCTTGATTATTTAGCGCTAAAAACGGAACACCCGCACCTGTATGCTCGGGACCTTGCGGCGATAATGGCGATCAGCGAAGCTGAACTCACCTTAATTCGTTGTGGCCATGATGCCCAATCGCTTCAGCCCGAGTTTGAGGCGCTACTCAAAGGGCTAGCAGCGGTTGGTGAAATTAAGAGCCTGGTCCGCAATGATTATGCCGTCCATGAGCAAATGGGTCGTTATGATAATTTGCATTTTGGCCCGCATGCCGGATTGGTATTAAATCCGCGCGCATTGGATCAACGTTTTTTCCCTCAACAATGGCAGAGCGTTTTTGCGTTAACCGAATTAGGTGCGACCGGCGAACGGCATAGCCTACAAATTTTTGATACTCAGGGCGATGCAGTCGTGAAAATCTATACGACTCCGCAAACCGATACTGATGCATGGCAAGCATTGATTGCTCAGTGGCAGCAGGTCACCCCCTCTACGCTCGCGTTACAGCCGTCTCCTGCGGTGACGCAATCGGCAGAAATCGATCCGCAAACGGTGGAACAAGCGTGGCGGGCAATGACCGATGTGCATCAATTTTTTCAATTGCTACGCCGCCATCAACTCACTCGTCAACAAGCCTTTAAGCTGGTCAGCGACGACTTAGCTCGCCAAGTCAGTAACGACAGTTTTGCATTATTACTTGAGCGTGTTCAGCAGCAGCAAAATGAGATCATGATTTTTGTCGGCAACCGTGGCTGCACGCAAATTTTTACCGGTCGTCTTGGCAAAGTCGTGGAAATGAAAGGTTGGCTCAATATCTTCAATGAACAGTTCACTCTGCATCTTCAGGATAAAAAAATCGCTGAAACCTGGATCACTCGCAAGCCTACGGCAGACGGGCACGTCACCAGCCTTGAGCTATTTGCGGAAGATGGTACGCAAATAGCTCAGCTTTATGGACAACGGTCTGAGGGGCAGCCAGAGCAAAGTCTTTGGCGTCAACAGCTTGACGAATTAGCCGGAGAACTCTGCTAATGAAACTCGCCGTATTACTACTCTGTTTAGTCACGCTACCCGTAACGGCTGCGCAGCGGTTGGTCTCGATTGGCGGTGACGTCACCGAGATTATTTATGCGCTGGGCAGTGGCGACCAACTGGTTGGCCGTGACACCACCAGCCAGCGTCCTGAGGCAAGCCTCAAGCTTCCTGACATTGGCTATATGCGTCAATTAAACAGTGAAGGAATACTGGCGCTGAAGCCGACTCTAGTGCTAACCAATGCGCAGGCGCAGCCGTCTCAGGTCTTCCAGCAAATCGAAAAGGTCGGCGTAAAAGTCGTCACCGTTCCGGCGACACCACAGTTGTCGGAGATTGCGGTCAAGGTTCACACGCTGGCCCAAGCGCTGGGAAAAACGGCGCAAGCACAGCCGATTCTGCAGCGGCTGGCTCAACAATTAAGTGCGCTGGATCAGCCATTATCAGGGGGCAGTCATAAAGCCCTCTATATTATGGCGAATCAGGGGATGCAGAGCTTGGTCGCGGGTAAAGAGACCGCTGCAGATGTCGCGCTTCGCAGTGCAGGATTAACCAACGTGATGGGGCAGGTGGTACATTATCAGCAGATGTCACAGGAAGGCGTGATAGCGGCCGCTCCCGAGGTGGTGATTATTGACCAGCACTCTCTACAGCAGATGGGGGGAGCGAGCCAGCTTTGGAAGCTTCCTGGACTCGCCTTAACGCCTGCGGGCAAAGCCCATCGGCTGGTGGTGATCGACCAAATGGCATTATTAGGATTCGGCATCGACACTCCGCAGGCTATCCTTAAACTGCGCCAAGATGTTGCAAAGAGCTATGCGCGTCAGCCTTAATCGCCAAACTCGGTTGCTGATCTTTATTGTCTTGATGCTGATCAGTGCTATAGCCGCGACTCAGCTTGGGGCAATGCGACTGTCGCTAACCGAAATCTGGCAGCAGCCTTTCGACAGTATAGCGTGGCAAGTCTGGTTGACCATTCGAGTTCCCCGCGTGCTATTCGCTCTACTGATCGGTGCTGCACTTGCCGTATCGGGCACCATCATGCAGGGATTATTTCGTAACCCGTTAGCGGATCCTGGGTTATTGGGGATTAGCAGTGGTGCAGGCCTAATGGTGGCGTTGGCCTTGCTCTTGCCCCTGCAATTGCCGGCATTCGCCAGTCTATGGCTACCGGTGATTGCCGCCTTTGTCGGTAGTATAGTGGTGACGCTGTTAATCTTTCAGTTGAATAAGATTAGCCAAGGTCAACTTTCACGTTTACTCCTGCTAGGGATTGCGATCAATGCATTATCGGGATCGCTAATCGGTGTCCTGTCATGGCTGAGTAACGATCAACAGCTGCGACAGCTTTCACTCTGGGGAATGGGATCCTTGGCTCAAGCACAATGGCCGATCGTAGGGATCTGCGCGTTGATCATTATCCCGACTTCCCTATTGCTACTTCGATCGGCTCGCGCCTTAAACCTTTTACAATTAGGTGAAGAGGATGCCTTCTACAGTGGTCTGGATGTATTGCGGACCCAGCAGTATTTATTGATCGGTAACGCCTTGTTAGTCGGTACGGCGGTCTCCTTCACCGGTATTATTAGTTTTATCGGTTTAGTTATCCCCCATTTGGTAAGAGTGGTATTCGGTAGTGATCACCGTTGGTTACTGCCCGGATCGAGTGTTATTGGCGGATTACTGTTGCTGCTATCGGACACTCTAGCCCGAACCTTGGTACAACCCGCTGAAATGCCTGTCGGTCTCTTAACGAGTCTACTGGGTGCGCCGTGGTTTTTTATCGTGATCCTTAAACGCTTAAAGGCTAGCTATGGATAAAAGGCTTACCGCAAGGCAGCTCACACTGCAGATAGGATCGCGTACCGTTGTTAATCCATTGGATCTCACTCTTGAACTAGGCGAGTTTGTCACAATCATGGGGCCTAACGGGGCGGGTAAATCGACATTACTACGTTTATTGACTGGTTTTCTGAGCGCCACAACAGGAGAGTGTTGTTTAGCTGGTAAGCCCTACACGCAGTGGGACAGAAAGCAGCTTGCTAGCCAACGGGCCGTTATGCGCCAACATAATCAGCTCGCCTTTGCCATGTCGGCTGAAGAGGTGATCTTATTGGGGATCAGCCATTATCCAATACGGCGACAACGCACAATATTAGATCAAGTCGTTGCGCTGATCGGTTGCCTGGCGCTATGCGACCGTAATTATGCCACCCTATCGGGGGGCGAGCAGCAGCAAATTCAGTTGGCAAGAGTACTGGCTCAATTATGGAAAGAAGAGGGACCAGAGGGATGGCTGTTTCTCGATGAACCGACTTCGGCGCTCGACCTTTTTCATCAACAACATCTGTTACGTTTACTGCATCGGCTAACACGAAATGGAAAGCTAATGGTCTGCGCGGTATTACATGACGTTAATTTGGCCGCAACCTGGTCGGATAGGATAGTCGTCATGCAGCAGGGGACATTGGTGGCTGATGGTTCGGTACAGCAGGTGCTTACTGAATCGCAGCTCACGACGTGGTATCAGGCTGAATTAAGGGTTATTCAGCCTGATTCATCTTCTCACCCAATCGTTTTATTGAACAAGTGATCGCTTAATCGTTGAACTGTAGTTCATGGTATTCCCCTTCATCAGGCGTATGCCGACGCCGCGGCGGCGCGCTCGATTCTTCAGGAAAAGGACGTTGACGGGTGGCAAACAGCGTTTCATAAAGATCGTTATCATAATCGCTCATAGGTAAACCTCGTGAATATGCCGATGACTACCGCTAGCTTGCCGCATCAAGATGACAGATTCATGACATCTAGCGTTTTAGCACGGTCTACCCCTTACAAGGGGGTAGACCGCGGCACTTAACGATAGCCGAAGGTTTGGGCAGTCAATGTCAGTTTACCGCTGAGTACTGGCGTAGCAGCATCGGTGGCTTGATAGATATCGTATTCTTCGCCAATAATCGTCCAGTGCTGCTGAGTGCTATCCCATTGCGCCACCACTCGTGGTTCAATACGCAAGCTGACGCGCTGTGACTCCCCTGGGTCGAGGGTAACTTTACGAAAGGCTACCAGTCGTGAGGGATAACGCCCAGACAGGGGCCGTAGATAGATCTGTACCACATCGCTGCCTTGCCGTTCGCCACAGTTGGTCACGGTTAAACTAGCGGTGATTTCGTCTGGAGTCTGGCATAGCTGGAGATCGTCATAGCGAAATTGCGTGTAGGAAAGACCGAAACCGAACGGAAATAACGGTTTAAGCTGTTGGCGTTCAAACCAGCGATAGCCAACGTCGGCCCCTTCAACATCGTAATCGATTTCGAATATCTCACCTTTCACCTCAACACCAGGCAATGAGGTGGTGGTGCTGGGATCGACCTGTTTGGGATGAGGCAATTGCTGAGCCTCAGCAGGGAAGGTAATAGGTAACCGGCCAGCAGGATTAACCCGGCCAAATAACACGCCGGCAATCGCTTCACCGCCTCCGGAGCCGGGGTACCAGGCTTCAAGCAGAGCAGGGACCTTATCGAGCCATGGCAATCTCACCGCGCCGCCGGTTTCCAGCACGACGACGACTTTAGGGTGAACTGCGGATAGCCGCTCGATCAATTGATTTTGATGGTCATCGAGATCTAATCCTTGCGCATCGAGTGCTTCCGAACGCCACTCCTCAGCAAAAATAATCACGGCATCCGATCCTTGACTCGCCTCGACTGCTGCGTCGATCGAGTCTCCCGATATAAAATCAACCTGCTTAGCGAGCGAATTTCGGCGAATAGCCGCCAGCGGTGAGCTCGGATGGTAGACTTTTGGCGTTTGGATCCCCATAAAATCGACACCTTCTTCCTGTAAGCTCTCTTGCGGGGTCACCGCGGAGGAGCCGCCGCCTGCTAACACCCCTTTATCCGCCTGCGCGCCAATCACCAGGATCCGGTTCAACTCGGCAGGTAGGGGTAAAGTCTGCTGGGCATTTTTCAGTAAGACGATGCCTTGTTCGGCCTCACGCTGGGCAATGAGTTGATGCCAGCTGTAGTCGAGACGATTTCCGCGTTGGGCTGGATATTGGATAGCGCCGCAGGCGAAGAGGCTACGCAAGATCCGCTGGATCATACTATCGATCTGTGAAGCGGGGATCTCACCTTGCGCGACAGCCTGGCGCAGCGGTTGATCGAACCAGACGCATTGATCGAGATTAGCGCCCGATTGAACGTCCAACCCCGCGCGTACCGCTTTCGTGGCAGAGTGGGTTGCTCCCCAATCCGACATTACCCAGCCTGGATATTGCCAGTCGCCTTTTAATACATGTGTTAAGAGAAAAGGGTTTTCAGAGGCCCATTCGCCGTTAACTAAGTTATAGCCCGGCATTACCGCGCCGGGTTGACCAATCTCAATGGCCAGTTCGAAAGCGAGCAAATCGGACTCTCGTAGTGCTGACTCGCTGATCCGTGAGTCCGCCAGTACCCTACCGGTTTCTTGGGCGTTGACCGCGAAGTGTTTGACCGTTGAAACAACATGTTGAGATTGAACACCTCGCACGCTGTGACCAGCCAGCACCCCTGTGAGTAACGGATCTTCAGAGATATATTCGAAATTACGGCCCCCACGCGGTTCGCGGATCAGATTCGCCCCACCGGCAAGTTGCACATTGAACCCCTTACCAAAAGCTTCACGGCCCAGCATCTCGCCGGTGGCCAGCGCCAAGTCTGGGTCGAAAGAGGCACCTAAAGCGAGGCTACTCGCGAGTGCAGTGGCGTGATCGCCTGGGCGGACGCCGCCTAATGCACTGACTCCTAAACTAGCATCACTCTGCTGTAATGCGGGGATCCCTAATCGAGGGATCGCCGGATAGTAAGCGGCTGAACCTATTGCCTCGGCGGGTAGTTTATCGCCTTTTTTTAACGGGATAGCCATCGGTCCAGAGAGCCATGCAAACTTTTCATCCGTCGTCATCTCGGCGACAACGGCGGCAGCTTGTTGGTCGGCGGTTAAGCCAGGTTTTTGCCAGGGGAAAGACATCACATAAGCTCCTAAGCATGAGGGTGTTCTCTTAGCTTAGTCGCCTATAAGATAACTGAGGGGGGATCTGTGCGCTTAAATCTGGAAATCGTAACCCAGTTCTGTTGTTTCGCTAATCCCGCGTGCCATCTGCTTCAATTCATCTTCGGAAAGATTAGGGTTGCAGAGCGTCATAAATTGCCAGAGATAGTCGCGCTGTAGTTGCCCTTGCTTCACGCCCAACCAGACGGTATTACTGTTAAAGAGGTGACGAGCGTCTAGCGAGATGAGTTCAGGATCGTCCTGATCCGCTGCGGTCTCGGCAATAATACCGATCCCCATCCCTAAGCGAACATAGGTTTTTACCACATCGGAATCTTGCGCACTGAGCACCACATTAGGCAGTAGTGAGACGGCTTGAAAAGCCTCATCAATTACTGAGCGCCCAGTCATTCCGGCGCGATAGGTCACTAGCGGCCAGTTTGCCAGTTGCTCAAGGCTGAGTCTATCTTCCTGCGCGAGCGGATGATCGTGCGGCACCAATATACGGTGGTTCCATTTAAACCACGGAAAAGTCGATAACTTACCGCTGTGCGCCAACCCTTCTGAGGCGATACCGATATCGGCTTCACCAGAAATAACCTGATCGCGGATCTCTTCCGGAGTCGCTTGATTAAGCACAACCTGAATATGCGGATAGCGGCTACGAAACTGTTTTAAGATAGCTGGCAAGGAGTAACGGGCTTGAGTGTGGGTGGTGGCAATGGTGAGTATACCGGCCTCTTGGGCGGTGAATAACTGGCCGAGGCGCTTAGCTTTCGCCGACTCATCTAAGATCCGCTGAGCAATCACTAACATCTCTTTTCCCGGCCCAGTCAGTCCGAGCATACGCTTACCGTGACGAATAAATAGTTCAACGCTTAGTTCGTCTTCTAACTCACGAATATGGCGACTGATCCCCGATTGGGAGGTATAAAGAATTTTTGCTACCTCAGTTAAGTTGCACTGGCAGCGGGCAGCTTCGCGAATAATTTTAAGTTGCTGGAAATTCATAAGGCTTGCTCTTTCGGCATCGAATGACTCCCACAGTAGTAAATTGC
>Ga0153974_1000010_pt1 | contig 52030 bp, 54 predicted proteins | sample TSGA058MetaG_FD_104741 | JGI IMG/M metagenome (GOLD analysis project Ga0153974, IMG submission 104741) | Attine ant fungus gardens microbial communities from Georgia, USA - TSGA058 MetaG | ecosystem: Host-associated > Fungi > Mycelium > Unclassified | place: USA: Georgia, Yuchi Wildlife... | reverse complement strand
TGTAGATATATACAGCCTCCTCTTACTAATGCAACGGTGCTTATGGACGTTTCTGAACTGCTCGACGGCTTAAATGATAAACAGCGCGAGGCGGTAGCCGCCCCGCGGAGTAACTTATTGGTTTTAGCTGGCGCAGGCAGTGGTAAAACCCGAGTATTAGTCCATCGTATCGCGTGGTTATTAACGGTTGAACGCTGTTCTCCCTACTCTATTATGGCGGTGACCTTTACCAATAAAGCTGCCGCGGAGATGCGTCATCGTATCGAGGAAGTTGTCGGGACCAGTCAAGGCGGGATGTGGATCGGTACGTTCCATGGCTTGGCGCATCGTCTATTGCGTGCGCATCCGCTTGATGCGGGTCTCCCCGCAGACTTTCAAATTCTTGATAGCGAAGACCAGTTACGTCTGCTAAAACGGTTAATTAAAGCGTTGAATTTGGACGATAAACAGTGGCCAGCGCGACAAGCCATGTGGTACATCAATGGTAAAAAAGACGAAGGCTTAAGGCCTAAACATATTGATAGTTACGGTAATCCGGTCGAAAAGACCTGGCTATCTATCTATCAAGCCTATCAAGAAGCCTGTGACCGTGCAGGACTGGTTGATTTTGCGGAACTACTCTTGCGCGCCCACGAGTTGTGGCTTAATAAACCTCATCTGCTTAACCATTATCGTGAGCGCTTCACTAATCTCTTGGTCGACGAATTCCAAGATACTAACAATATCCAATATGCTTGGATCCGTATGTTGGCAGGCGATAGCAGTAAAGTAATGATTGTCGGCGATGATGACCAATCTATTTATGGATGGCGCGGCGCCCAAGTCGAAAATATTCAACGCTTCCTCAGCGATTTCCCTGGGGCACAGACTATTCGTTTGGAGCAAAACTACCGCTCCACGCGGAATATTCTACAGGCCGCAAATATTCTGATTGCCAACAACTCAGGACGACTCGGTAAAGAGCTTTGGACGGAGGATGACTCCGGTGAGCCTATTTCCCTTTATTGTGCATTTAACGAGCTAGACGAGGCGCGCTTTGTCGTTAACCGGATCCGCCAATGGCATGAGCAAGGTGGGGCGCTGGCCGATTGCGCAATACTCTATCGCAGCAATGCCCAGTCTCGGGTACTGGAAGAAGCCTTACTGCAAAGTACCTTACCTTACCGTATTTATGGCGGGATGCGCTTCTTCGAGCGACAAGAGATTAAAGATGCCTTGGCTTATTTACGATTGATGGCGAACCGTAATGACGATGCGGCGTTCGAACGAGTCGTCAATACGCCAACGCGAGGAATCGGCGACCGTACATTAGACGTGGTACGCCAGTTCGCACGTGACCGGCAGATGACCCTTTGGCAAAGTGCGCGTGAGCTTCTGCAAGAAAGAGTCTTAGCGGGGCGTGCAGCATCGGCCCTGCAACGTTTTATCGAGTTGATCGAATCCTTAGTTTATGAAACTGGGGAAATGCCGCTCCACGTTCAAACCGATCGAGTTATTAAAGACTCGGGACTTTGGATCATGTACGAGCAGGAGAAAGGGGAAAAAGGGCAAGCTCGAATAGAGAACTTGGAGGAGCTGGTCACCGCAACGCGTCAATATAGCTATCAAGACGAAAACGAAGACTTGATGCCACTACAAGCTTTCCTTTCTCACGCAGCACTTGAAGCGGGTGAAGGGCAAGCGGATAAATGGCAAGATGCGGTACAACTGATGACCTTACACTCGGCGAAAGGCTTAGAATTCAGCCAAGTCTTTATTGTCGGAATGGAAGAAGGGATGTTCCCGAGCCAAATGTCTATTGAAGAGAGTGGTCGTTTGGAAGAAGAACGTCGCCTCGCCTATGTCGGGGTCACTCGAGCAATGAAAAAACTGACGCTAACCTTTGCGGAAAGTCGACGTTTGTATGGTAAGGAAGTCAGTCATCGTCCATCGCGGTTTATTGGTGAGTTACCTGAAGAGTGTGTCGAAGAGGTCAGGTCTCGCGCGAACATCACGCGTCCGGTCGACACCAAACGGATGGGAGCGCCAGTCATTGCTAACGATAGCGGATGGTCCTTGGGTCAGCGAGTGCGTCATAGTAAATTCGGCGAAGGGACTATTATCAATCTTGAAGGGAGTGGCGAACATTGTCGCTTACAAATAGCCTTCCAAGGACAAGGCGTGAAATGGCTTGTTGCGGCTTATGCACGTTTGGAAACAGTTTAATCGTTAGGGTTCTTGACGATATTTTCGTCTCGGCGTAACATGCGCGCACTATAATTCTTAGAGGACAATGACCTTGGACACACCCAGTCGATGCTGGATCACTTTCCTACCGATTAGGAAAAACTGCTAAGGTTACCGTTCTTTGGCCGGTGAACTTAGCTGTTTACCGGTGATTATTTCCCGTCACCACGATCGTCAGCACTGATATTTTCACAATCTGTGAGCCCCGTGTTCAAGTAACGCTACTTTACTCATTGAAATGAGTAAGGAATGGCTTTGTCTTGTCCCTGCCGATGAAGCAAGGGGAGTCATACTGCTATGTTGAGTGCTTTCAAACTCGAAGAGAATCGCTTAAGCCGGATGGAACCTGAAGAGAGTAATGTCGCGCTCTCTGATGCCGTTTGGGTGGATTTAATCGAGCCAGAAGAAGATGAACGCGATCTGGTACAACAAACTTTAGGCCAGGGGTTAGCGACTCGGCCTGAACTTGAAGATATTGAAGCGTCTGCACGTTTTTTTGAAGATGAAGACGGGCTACACATTCACTCATTTTTCTTTTACGAAGATGCTGACGATCACGCCGGTAATGCGACCGTCGCTTTTACTATTCGAGATGGGCGTCTTTTTACGTTACGTGAACGTGAACTCCCCGCTTTTCGCTTATATCGAATGCGCGCCCGCAGCCAGACTTTGGTGGATGGCAATGTATTTGAGGTCTTATTAGATCTGTTTGAGACCAAAATCGAGCAGCTGGCCGACGAGATTGAGAATATCTATAGCGCATTGGAAAAACTAAGCCGTGTAATTATGGAAGGGCAGCAGGGCGAAGAGTACGACGAGGCGCTTTCCCGCTTGGCGGAATTAGAAGATATCGGTTGGAAAGTTCGCCTCTGTTTGATGGATACCCAACGCGCCTTGAACTTCCTGATCCGCAAAGCGCGACTTCCGGTAAACCAGTTAGAACAAGCTCGCGAGGTGCTACGTGATATCGACTCATTATTGCCGCACAACGAGTCACTCTTTCAGAAAGTGAACTTTTTGATGCAAGCGGCGATGGGTTTCATTAGCATTGAGCAAAACCGTATCATTAAAATATTCTCGGTGGTATCCGTCGTATTCTTACCGCCAACGCTGGTGGCATCAAGCTATGGGATGAACTTTGAGTTTATGCCAGAACTGAAATGGAGCTTTGGCTACCCCGGCGCTATCCTATTGATGATCCTGGCAGGTTTGGCACCTTATCTTTACTTTAAGCGTAAAAACTGGTTGTAACCTTCAAAACGGCGCCTAAGGCGCCGTTTTTACATTATCCAACTTTCTGGCGGATATATTGATAGCCTTAACATTTGGCTTCCCTTCGAAAACCCAAGATATATTTAGTCATAAATATTCCTAGCCATTGATATATATCAATTTTATTTTATTTTCACTATCTTTTTATGTGATGTGATCCGCAAAATGTCAAAAAATATATTAATAATTGGTAAGATTTAATTCAGTTTTTTACAAAACGAAACGCTTAATTACGACCCAAGATGTACCTTTAGGGCTCACACCAGGGAGTCTTAATTATGAAAAAAACAACTATCGCTATGCTTGCTTTACTTGCACTACCAGCCGTTTCTTTTGCAAAAAGCATTTCTGTCACCGATATCTCGTTACACGGGGCTGAAAAGAAAATTATGCAGATTGCTGATAACCATGATGCTGATTACACTATTACAGGGGCTAGCTCCGGTAATTTCGTCAGAATGACGGCTGTATTGCACAATATCCAAGATGTTTCAGGGTTAGGTCGTAAGAACTAATCAGTCGTTTAGGAGGGTGACGCACAGCTTTCATCCTCCTATGCAATACCCTCTGCTACCCATTAATTTATCCCATCACTCTCAGGCGGCTGCCTAAATCAGCTCCAATTTCAATTCGTATAGAGAAGTTCTCTTTTATCATCATATTCTGCTGTCATAAAAATCCGTTTCAGGTCAAAATTACGCCCTTAATTAGATTTTCTAGTCATATTTGACGAATACTGGTGATAGGGACAACTATGCAACGAAAGTGTTTGGTATTGGCGACAGCGTTAGCGTTACCTCTAGGGGCTAACGCAGAAAGTAATGGGTATGATGTAGGGGTACAAAATAACCCGCCAGTTCATGGCAGCATTATCTCCAATCTATTACAACCCCATGATAGCGCTTTCGTTCTTTATCCATACGAAAGTAACTATGTGTTGTATACCTACACCAGTAATATAAACAAGAGCGCGATTGAGAGCTATAACTGGGGACATAATGCCCGTAAAGATGAGCTTAAATTTCAATTAAGCTTAGCCTTCCCAATTTGGCGTGGGATTTTAGGGGATAACTCAGTCTTAGCCGCTTCTTACACCCAGCGTTCTTGGTGGCAAATCTCCAACAGTAAAGAGTCGTCTCCTTTCCGCGAAACAAACTACGAACCTCAACTCTTCGTTGGCTGGGCGACAGATTACTCGTTGGGTGACTGGACGTTACGCGATGTAGAGACCGGTTTAAACCATGAATCGAATGGGCGTAGTGATCCGACTTCTCGTAGTTGGAACCGTGGCTACCTGCGTTTGATGGCAGAAAATGGTAATATGACTGCAGAAATTAAGCCTTGGGTACGGCTTGATACAGGCGGTGGTGACGACGATAACCCCGATATCATCAAATATATGGGGCATTATCGTGCTAAATTAGGCTATAAGTGGGGCGAAAGCGTCTTCAGCGTTGAAGGACAATATAACTGGAATTCCGGTTACGGTGGCGCCCAACTTGGCTGGAGCTATCCAATCACCCACAACGTCAGATTTTACACCCAAGTCTACAGTGGTTATGGCGAGTCGTTAATCGATTACAATCACCGTCAAACACGAGTGGGTATTGGTCTAACTCTTAATGATGTTCTCTGATTAAAACAGGTAGCGCGTGGCAACATTGCTAGAAACAGACCGGGAGGCCGATGCCATTCAGGTACTGCAGGAGACCTTCGGTTACCAGCAGTTCCGTCCTGGTCAGGACAGTATTATTCAAGCGGCAATCTCCGGACAAGACTGTCTTGTGGTAATGCCTACTGGCGGTGGTAAGTCACTGTGTTACCAGATACCAGCGTTAGTCCTCACGGGACTCACGCTGGTGGTTTCCCCTCTTATTTCACTCATGAAAGATCAGGTCGACCAGCTGCGTGCGAACGGGGTTAGCGCCGAGAGCCTCAACTCAAGTCAACCTCGCGAGGTTCAACAGCAGATCTATCAAGCCTGTCGGGAAGGTAAGGTCAAACTGTTATACGTGGCTCCCGAACGTTTGATGATGGAGAGTTTTCTCGACACCTTGAGTGGCTGGCAGCCAGCGTTGATCGCGGTAGATGAAGCGCACTGTATTTCGCAATGGGGCCACGATTTTCGTCCAGAATATGGTGCAATAGGCCGCCTCAGGGAAAGATTCCCCACTCTACCGATCATGGCCTTAACGGCTACGGCAGACAGTACAACTCGCCAAGATATCTTGCAGCGTCTTCAGCTTCACGAACCGTTTATACAGGTTAGTAGTTTTGACCGACCTAATATTCGCTATACGTTAGTCGATAAGTATAAACCGACTGATCAGTTGCTCACTTACTTACGCGATCAGCGAGGTAAGTGTGGGATTATTTACTGTAATAGCCGCGCAAAAGTCGAGGATATTACCGCCCGGTTGCAGAGTCGCGGATGGAGTGTGGGTGCCTATCATGCAGGCCTCGAGACAGACGAGCGCGCGCGGGTACAAGAAGCCTTCCAACGCGATGACCTACAAATCGTGGTCGCGACCGTTGCGTTCGGTATGGGGATTAATAAGCCCAATGTCCGCTTTGTTTTTCATCTCGATATTCCGCGTAATATTGAATCCTATTACCAGGAGACGGGCAGGGCGGGCCGCGACGGTTTACCGGCAGAAGCGATGATGTTGTATGACCCCGCAGACATGGGGTGGTTACGCCGTTGCCTCGATGAAAAAAGCCCTGGATTAAGTCAAGATATTGAGCGGCATAAGCTCAATGCTATGGGGGCCTTTGCCGAAGCCCAAACGTGTCGACGCCTAGTGCTCCTCAACTACTTCGGCGAAAATCGTCAAGTAGCCTGTGGTAACTGTGATATTTGTTTGGATCCACCTCGTCGCTACGATGGTCTGGTCGATGCACAAAAAGCGCTCTCTACCATTTACCGAGTCGGTCAACGTTTTGGGATGGGCTATATTGTTGAAGTGCTTAGGGGAGCTGCGAACCAGCGTATAAAAGAGTTTGGGCACGATAAGCTACCGGTCTATGCGATTGGTCGGGACCAGAGTCACGAACACTGGGTTAACGTATTACGGCAACTGATCCATCTAGGATTAGTGACCCAAAATATTAGTCAGCATTCCGCACTGCAACTCACAGAGAGTGCTCGGCCCGTATTACGCAGTGAGTCTCCCCTTCAATTAGCGGTGCCTCGTATCATCGTCACCAAGACCCGTCCGGCGGTGAGTCGTTTATCGGGAAGCCAATACGATAAGAAGCTCTTTGCTAAATTACGTAAGCTACGTAAGGCGATAGCCGATGAGGAAAATATTCCTCCTTACGTGGTCTTTAACGACGCAACACTGATTGAGCTTTCAGAAATCCAACCAATATCGCCCTCTGAAATGTTAGGGATAAATGGTATTGGGCAACGTAAATTAGAGCGTTTTGGACGTCCTTTTATGCAGTTGATTAAGCAACACTTAGACGATGAGTAATTTATCCCGCCGCGAGGCCTAAATAAGGAGCTTTCATGATATCCCTTTTTCTTACCGTTGCCGTTGTTCAGATCGTCGCTCTGGCCAGTCCCGGCCCTGACTTTTTCTTCATTTCACAGACGGCGGCGAGCCAATCACGACGTGATGCATTCAAAGGCGTAATCGGTATTACGCTTGCCGTCGCAATTTGGGCGGCGGTGGCTCTGCTCGGTTTGAACCTGATACTGAAACAGATGGCTTGGTTACATCAACTGATCTTGCTGGCGGGGGGAGCATACTTGATGTGGATGGGAATTCAGATGATTAAATCAGCGCGTCAAGCGCAACCTGTCGTCGCAGAGGCCACCCCTGTCACGACATCGCGTAAGAAAAATATCTTTCTACGTGGCCTATTAACGAACCTCTCTAATCCGAAAGCAATTATCTATTTTGGGAGCATCTTTTCATTAATTGTTGGCGATGATGTCAGCAGTGCGACCCGTACCGCAATCTTTATTTTAATCGTGGCGGAAACATTGATTTGGTTTAGCTTGGTTGCCACACTGTTCTCACTTCCTTGGGTCAAAGCGAAATATCAGAAACTGGCGAAATGGATTGATGGTATCGCAGGAACGTTATTTGTTGCCTTTGGCCTACATCTGATCTTTTCGCGGTAAGAATGAAAAAGCAACAGTCGCAGTGGACGCATCGAGAAAAGTCTTTCTCCGCATTCGTTACCGGTCCCTTATTGTCGTTTTGGCGCCAGCGGCAAGAGCGCCAATTCGTCGGTAAAGATGGGGTGGTGATTCGCTATATGCGGATGACTGCCGCCTCGCATAAGAAAGCGATCGTTATTGTACCGGGCCGCTCGGAAAGCTATAGCAAATATCCAGAAGTGGTATGGGATTTGTTCAACTGTGGCTATGATATCTTTGTGATTGACCACCGTGGACAAGGCCTATCGGGAAGATTGTTGGACGATCCCCAGTTAGGGCATGTGGCGCAGTTCTCTGATTATGTAGACGATTTGGAGAGGTTGTGTGAGTTGGAGCTATCAGGTGGGCGCTATCAACAGACCTTTGCGCTCGCCCACTCGATGGGCGGAGCTATTGCAACGCTGTTATCTCAGCGTCACCCTTCCTTGTTCACCGCTTCGGCGCTGGTTGCCCCGATGTTCGGTATTATCCTGCCTATGCCAGAATGGGTGGTTGAGCGGATCCTCAATTGGACCGCTACGCGGCCACATCTACGGGAAGGCTTTGCCTTTGGGACGGGCCGTTGGCATGCGACCCCGTTCGGGATCAATACGCTGACTCACAGCCGGGTACGTTACCAACGTAACCTACGTTGTTATGCCGACCATCCTGAATTACAACTCGGTGGGCCGACCACGCACTGGGTGCGTGAGGCAATCTTAACCGGCCGATATATCGAGAGCATTGCTCCAGCGTTACACCATCCGATATTGCTGCTGCAAGCCAGCGAGGATCAAGTGGTTGATAACCAAGCGCAGAACCGATTTTCGCTGGCGAGAAACCTAGCAGGCTTCCCGTGCTATGGTGACCATCCGCAGGTGATGGAGGGCGCGCGCCATGAAATTTTATTTGAAAAAGACGAGATCCGTGCTGCAGCCCTACAAAAGATTACGGAATATTTTTCAACTTTTAGTCGTTAACTTTACAGGTTCGAAAGGGTTTTGAGCCTGTACCTTCAAGAGGTCATCATGTACCAAATAGTTGCTTCTGATCTTGATGGGACGTTGCTCTCACCAGAACATTCCCTGACCGACTTTGCCACGCAAACATTGCAACGCGTTACCGAACAAGGCGTCTCGTTTGTCTTCGCCACCGGTCGCCACCATGTAGATGTCGGGCAAATCCGTGAGAAGCTCGGGATAGAGGCTTATATGATCACGTCAAATGGCGCTCGTGTACACGACACAGAAGGAAATCTCGTGTTTGCACACAATCTGGAAAAATCTATCGCCGATGAGTTGATCATGCTCTGCTATAACGATCCTGAGATCCTCACACAAATTTATCGTGATGATGAGTGGTTTATTGCGCGGGAAAGTCGCGACGAAGCCTCATTCTTTATGGAATCAGACTTTCGTTATCAGATTTACAACCCAGCGGATTTCTCGGTCGAGGGCGTCAGCAAAGTTTTCTTCACCTGTAATGACCATCAGCGTCTGGTTCAACTTGAAGAGGCACTGGTGTCGCGTTTTGGGGATCGCGTTAATGTCAGCTTCTCATTACCGATATGCTTAGAAGTGATGGCGGGAGGGGTATCGAAGGGTCATGCGCTCGATAGTGTCTCTCGCCGTTTAGGCTATAGCCTTAAGGACTGCATCGCCTTTGGCGATGGCATGAACGACAAAGAGATGCTGAGTATGGCGGGTAAAGGTTGCATTATGGAAAATGGCCAACAGCGGCTGAAAGATCTGTTACCAGAACTCGCCGTTATCGGCCCTAATAGTCAAGACGCTGTACCCCATTATCTGCGTAAGCTATTTACCGTCGCGGAGTAATGGCTAAAGGGCTGCTGAATGATCAGCAGCCTGCTAATTTAACCAGCCGATGAATGGCTGGCTAGCCACGATACGGCTTTATCGGGGAAGTCAGTAAATAACCCTGAAACGTCGGCTTGTTGGTAAAGGATTTGGTATAACTCGTCGACGTTGCTGACATAGCTTGGTAACTGATCGGCACGAACGGTATAAGGGTGGATAGGGAGCTTATAGCGATGTGCTGCGGCAACCATCGGGGTTAGACCGATATGACCTTTCACAGACTGTGAATCGATAAGCATATGGTAATCAGGGCCAATTCCATCCACTGTTTTCGATAATTTCTCGATCCCCTTTGGGGTCATCATCCAATCATAGTCGTAATTACGCCAGTGACCGTCTTGCAGGGTCTGTGTCTCGTTATCTTTGGTGTAAGCGATTAACTGTACCCGCTTCAGGTCCATGCCCAGTTCCGGCTCCAGCGTCTGTTTTATCCGTTGAAGCTCGTCGTAATCGAAACATTGTAACCATGCCTTATCACTAGGTTTAGTATAGCCATACTGTTTTAGGGTGATCAGCACGGCTTTACTGATATCTTTTCCCTCTTTACGATGAAACCATGGCGATTTTATCTCGGTATAGACACCAATATTCTTTCCAGTGGAATGATTCAGCCCTTGAATAAATTCCAGCTCTTCTGCAAGGGTATGAACACGAAACGCCGAGCGGTTCATCGGAAAGCGGCCAGGATAATTCTGAACCTGCTTTTTACCTTCGAGATGAAAACCCTCGGTAAAATGTAGTTGCCTGATCTCCGCGAGGGTAAAGTCAATCGCGTAATACCGGCCATCTGCTCGATGACGGTTAGGAAACTGCTGAGCAACATCGGTGACCCGATCTAGAAAGTGATCGTGTAGTACGACGAGTTGATCGTCACGGGTCATCACCACATCTTGTTCAAGATAATCGGCACCCTGAGCATAAGCCATTGCCTTGGCAGGCAAGGTGTGTTCGGGGAGATAGCCGCTGGCCCCGCGATGGGCGATGACCAGCTTGGCATCGCTAGCGTGCGCGGCTAGGCTACAGGAGAATAACGCCAGTCCCGTTAATAGAGCTTTCATTCTCTTCTCCTAATCATTCTGCAGCAGAGTTTGTTTATGTTTCTTTTCACTGACGGTGGTGAGCAGAAGCAGGAGCACGGCTAACACTGATCCTACGATCATCACCAAGAAGCCACCGTCCCAACCAAAGTAATCAACGGTGTAACCCACGATAGCGCTAGCCGCGACTGAGCCTCCTAAGTAGCCGAAGAGGCCGGTGAATCCCGCGGCAGTGCCTGCGGCCTTCTTCGGTGCTAACTCTAGAGCGTGTAAACCGATAAGCATTACCGGGCCATAAATAAGAAAGCCAATCACGGTCATACAAGCCATATCTACACCTGGGTTACCTGCGGGGTTAAGCCAGTAAACAATGGTGGCAACGGTGACTAAGCTCATAAAGATAACGCCAGTGATCCCTCTGTTCCCCTTAAAGACTTTATCGGAAACCCATCCGCACAGCAGGGTTCCAGGAATACCGGCATATTCATAAAAGAAGTAGGCCCAGGATGACTTATCTAAGGTGAAATGTTTGACCTCTTTCAGGTACGTTGGCGACCAATCGAGAATACCGTAACGCAGTAAATAGACGAAGACGTTCGCTAAAGCGATATACCATAGGAGCTTATTGGGGAGAATATATTGGCTAAAAATCTGCTTGGTGGTTAATTCAGTCTCACTTTCAGCACTATAGTTGGCAGGATAATCATTTTTATAGGCTTCGATCGGCGGCAACCCACAGGACTGCGGGGTATCTCGCATCAGGGCAAAAGCGATCAGCGCGATAATAATAGCCAAGAACGCAGGCATATAAAACGCGGCCTTCCAATCACCGAACCACATCATGCCTAATAAGAAGAGCAGTGGAGGGATACCCCCTCCGACATTGTGCGCACAATTCCAGACCGAAACGATACCCCCACGCTCCTTTTGCGACCACCAGTGGACCATCGTTCTACCACAAGGGGGCCAGCCCATACCTTGGAACCAACCACATAGAAACAGTAAGAAGAACATCACCATGATGCTCGAGGTGGCCCAAGGAATAAAGCCCATCATCAGCATGACTAATGCGGCTAAAATAAGTCCGGCAGGGAGGAAGTAACGGGGGTTTGAGCGATCAGAGACCGAGCCCATAATAAATTTAGAAAAACCGTAAGCGATCGAGATCCCGGATAGAGCAAAGCCCAAATCACCGCGGCTGAACCCTTGTTCAACCAGTGAGGGGATAGCCAAAGCGAAGTTTTTTCTGACTAAGTAGTAGGCGGCATAACCGAAGAAGATACCGATAAAGATTTGCCAACGCAGTCGGCGATAGGTGGGGTCAATAAGCTTGTCAGCAAGCGGTGTGACATGGGCTGCCGGTTTAAATAGATTGAACATCGTCTTCTCCCTAATCGGATGGGCACGAAAATGACGCTTTCGTGAGTGCATGCGGCAAGGGTAACGATTATTGTGCGCAGTAACTTTGACCCATCACACAAATGTTACAAAATATTTAAATAAATGTATTAAAGGCCTAGGCTGTTACTAAAGCCCCTGAAGCATCTCGAACAAAAGGTAATTGACGCGCATGTTGTTGCGCATGAGTAATAAAGGCATCCAACATTGGTTGGCGATTCTCACCTTCCCGAGTTGCCGCATACAGACGGCTCCAAAGGCCGTTATCTAGCGTACGGGTTACGACTAGCTTCTGCCGCTCAACATTTTCGACGACCCAGTGCGGTAATGCAGCAATCCCCATATTTGCAGAGACCATCTGGATCAATAACAGCGTGTTATCGACAGTTTTTAAGGACGGGCTTATACCCGCGGGTTGCAGAAAATGACGCCAGATATCCATACGTTGGCGCTGTACCGGATAGATAAGTAGCGTCTCATCGCTAAGGTCTTCCGGTAATATCACCGCTTTGGTCGCGAGGGGGTGGCCAACGGCAACAACCAGTCTCACTTCAAAATCGAAGAGCGGTGTGTAGTGTAGTCCGCTCTTCGGCAAGATATCCGAAGTCAATACGAGGTCTAATTCACCTTGCTGCAAGGCGGGCTGTGGATCAAAGGTAACTCCTGACGCGAATTCGACGGACACCTGTGGCCACTGTTCGCGAAAGCTATTTAACGCAGGGGTCATCCATTGAATACAGCTGTGGCATTCTATCGCGATACGTAAGGTGGTCTGCTGAGGGGCCTGGCATGCTTGAAGTGCTTGATTAACTTGCGGTAGCACGTTATCGGCGAGTTGTAATAATACTTCACCTTGGCGAGTAAAGCGCAGCGGCTGACTCTTGCGTATAAAAAGCTTAAAGCCTAAACGTTGCTCGATATCACTAAACTGATGAGAGAGAGCTGACTGAGTTTGATGCAGAGAAGCGGCAGCGGCAGCAAGGGATCCGGTCTGCTTCAGTGCTTGCAGTGTTTTCAGATGCTTAATCTCAATCATGGTGCGCCTTAAGGGTAGAAATCATCACTTTATTTGTCCAAGAGACAATGTACTGATTATTACTAGGCGTGTAAACATCTGGATGTCTAAACATCTGTATTATTTTTTTTCAATTTGATCACGCATTTATTTCATCATCTTATTAGCGGACGAGGTCCTAGCAAGGAGTCGCATAATTTCTCGAGCGAATATCGCACTGCTCTTGACGTTTCGTCATTGCTTACATAGATTTTAAAGGGTGTGTAAATAAGGAGGCTGAGAAGGCGCTTTCGCAGGGTCCAGCCGTGTTATCTGAACGAAGGAGCAGTCACTGCACGATGAAAAAAAATAATACCTTGCTCGGTCAGGCCGCGCGAGCCCACCATTTGGAATGGGAGACCTATCTTATGTGGGCGGCTGATAGCTTTAAACTGAATCATACCGCGACGCGGTTGGAGAATAATGCTCTCGCCCGATTAATCCCAATATTGTCGCCGTACGCCGCCCATGATGATCTCGAACAGCTCGAGTCCTTTGAAGAGTATGAATATCCCAACGAGATAGGCCCCTGCGTTTATGATATTCACGGGTCATGCCTATCGGATATCGACTGGATGGCCGATCGTTTGGATAAGGTGCTGTAATCCCCGCCTTGGCGTACTGCGGGGCGTATCGATTAGCGGAGTGGCGTTAAGCTAGTGGCGAGCACTGCATGCCATGACATTCCCTTTCTTACACGCAAGCGTCGCATATTGGCGCGCCTTGGGGAGATTTTTATCTACGCCACGGCCATAACGATAGATATTTGATAGGTAGAGATAGGAGGTTGCATCGCCCATCTCTGCCCCCTGTTGATAAAGCTCGCGCGCGCGCGTCAAGTCTTGCGGAACAGCATAGCCGTTTTCAAACATATGCCCCAGTGCACTATAAGCCGCAGGCTGCTTCAATCCTGTCCCTAGCTGGTAATAGCGTAAAGCTTGTGAATAATAGTGGCTGCCACGCATTTCAAACATCGTTCCTGCCGACAGACAGGCTTCCCCCTGCTGATTTTCACATCCCTTAATTTTTTGGTCGAGTTCAGCTTGCTGCGCATAAGGGGTGGTTGGCGAGGATGAAGAAAAATAATCAATAAACCGATGGTAAGTGCTACAGCCCGACAGGGTTAAGGTCAATGCTGCTACCGCGGCAGGGATTAATACTTTCATAGGCCCTCTCATTCAACATAATCTCTTTAGGAACCGGCTCCCTGAGGAGGCGAGAGAAGAGTGTACGCCGATCATCACCTAAATGCTTTACGCCTAACTCCGAAAGAGAGGCTTAATATGTACATACACTACCGTACATACCATTAAGTATATCTAAGCTTAATTTTATAATAATCCTCAAGACCACGAGGTCGATTAAATAATTTCTTTTGCTACCCAAGAATCTTAGTATTTTTAAGGTAAGCTATCACAAGAGAGATAGTGCATTTATTGCTAGAAAAAATGGCTCTAGTGCTATCACTTTTCCCAATTACGGCTCAAGTCGTAACTGTACTCTATTCGATTAAACCAGAAAGTCGGTTTACCATGCTAGTCGTCAGGGATGGCCTGAGTATGAACAGTGGCTTAAGGTCTGGTATGGCAGAGCTAGTGCTTGTAATCTGCAATTTGTATTACCACTTGATGAGAATGAAGCGAGAGGAATAGCTGAAAGTATCACAAATTGGACTATTAAAAACTTGAATGAAGCCTCATTTATTAATTTTTATCTAAAATTCATTCCGTTAGAGGTCAGACAAGCGATGGAGGCGGAAGGCGAATGAAGATAGGTAAACCATGGGAGATACTAGTTATTAGTCGCTCCACATGGTACAGAAAGCTAAGAAATACGTAATAATGAAAGTATATTTTCTTTAGTTGATTCTATGATTGCTTTGTTTTTTTTATACATCTCAATATTTATTTTTTTCATTTCTTCAGTTACTTTATCTCTTATTTTTGATTTCATTTCTTCATTTAATATTTCTGATGTTTTTATATTCTCACCGGTAGGTGTTCCTTCTGGAAATCCATTGCTCATCGACAGGTTCAATAGTGTATCGAAAATTATTTTCGAGAAACTCTGCGTTTTTCCATCAAGGTCATCCTGATAAAACATTAACCATAAATCAACTGTGTTAAAATGAGCTGATCGTATACGTATCTTATTTCCTTTTTTTTCTAATCCAAACGTTGAGTTTTCAATTTCATTTTGTATTATTTTGTTTACCAACTCTTCGCTTGGGTTTTCCCACTGATCGACACCAAGTTTTTCCATTAATGGGATGGTTATATTTTTTGAGAAATGTAACTTATCTATATTTTTTAAAAAAGAAATAGTATTCATCATTTCAATATTTTCACTTATCATATTTTCAATGACGTCGCTATAAAATATATCCTTTACATCATCGCTCATCTCTTTTATAAAGACAGCTGCATGATACTCACAAATTGATTTATGTAAAAATGAATATCTTTCATACCCATCTTTCTGTATCAAGCAAGTTACATCAACAAAATCATCACAGAGATCTTCTGGCGAAAATTCACTTGGTTTTTCTAACATTATGTTCTTAATTGCTACTCTTGCATTCTCTATCATTTCCAAATACTTCATGGATATTTGTTTTTTTTGTAAGCTAATAAAGCTAAAGGCACAAAATCCATCAAATGCTTGACTGTTCGTTAACTTTGATTTTTTCTCCCGAGTATACCCCTTTAATCTATCATGCCTTAAATATAATGTATTAAAAATGTCGCTATAAAACTCAACATGATTGTTTGGCGTTGAATCCATGTATGGGTAGCATATGAATAATAAGGTTGCCAAGATTGGAGATACTACCACATCAGATAACTTATCCTCACTCCTTACCTTATTAATTAAATCATCTTCACATCCAGATAGTAAGTGAGGGTTGTTTTTACTCAGTTTCTTTATGATTCCGATTACATCATCTTTTTGTAATTTACAGACATTTAAATTCCTTATGTTTGGGGTGTTACATATTTCAGTCCCTGGTCTAGATGATGTTATTATTTTTATTTCATACTTATTATTTATTTCTGTTATTTCTTCTAGTAATTTCTTTCTGTTTAGATGGGATATTTCATCAAATCCATCTAGGAATAGAACTACCATGTTTGATTCCAATAATTCAGTTATAAATTTATCATTTACTTCAACCCCTAAGCTATCTAGTATTTTTCTCATCTGTGAGAGCACACCATTACTCTCGGTCATCCTGAGTTCAATGAATAAGGGCAGTTTATCTACATGGTGTAAATGCTGTACAAAAAGCTTCCTAAGTATTGTGCTTTTTCCTTGACCGGCAACTCCAATTACATTTGTAAATTTATCAGGAAAAGAAACGAAAGAGTCATCTATTTTTATTATTGATCTTCCTGTTTCCTCAATAGAAAAATCTGAAATGTAATTACTAACACTCAATGGATAATAAATATCATTTAATATGACATCTGACTCACTGCTATGGATTGTGCGCATTTTTATTACAGATGACACATGGTTTGTTAAATATTTTATAAATCCATCGGAGCTATTCAGATGCCTCATGCCTTTTTTAGCTATTAAATTCTCATTATTCCAAGATGAAACGATACGCGACATCATTTCTTTAGTCGCTGTTGTTATTCCGGCCTTTACCATTAGTTCGAACACTAAGTTCATATGCACACTACACTCCATTATCGTTGATGAAAAAAATCCTATATCAGATAAAAGCTATTCTATAGGCTTTTTTCTTTTACCGTTCTTATTGATACTTTAATATGAATTATTCATTTATAAGTTAGTGCATACGGCGACCCTCTAACGAAGCCTCGGTAGGTACGGTGAGAATCTTTTGCAAGTCATTCCCACTCTTACTGTGAATCAATGCGGTTTTATGTTAAGTGTCCACGTATCGTGACTTCTCGGTCTTCAGGCACTTCATTATAGGACAGGACAAACAGTTCTGGTGAAAAGGAGCGCGCATAGCGGGCGAGTAGAGGACGCAATGCTGGCGGTACAATCAATACTGGCGGTAAGTTCTCAGCCTTCATTTGCTGGGTAATTAACGGCATATTGGTTTGTAACTGTGATAACAAATGGGGATCGAGAGGAATATTATCGAGCTCTTTATTTCCCGCCGCTTGTTGCGCCCTTAACAATAGGTTCTCCAGTTCATCGCTCAGCGTGAATACCGCAAACTGTGGCCGGTTTTTGTTGATCCCTTGAACAATTTGCCGACGCAATGCATAACGCACGTCGGCGGCGAGAAGGAGCGGGTCTTTGGTGACTTGATGCCCCATTAATAGCGCGGTAGCGATGGTCACAATATCCTTTAGACTTACGCCATCAATCAGCAGCGTGCGATAAATACGCAGTTGTTGCGCATAGGTAAGGGCTTGCTGGAGGTCATCGCTTAAACGCGGGGCTTGCGCGGCTAAACGTTTGTGTAGCTGAGTAATGTCGTCGTATTGAAAGAGTTCGGGTAGGTGCAGTTTAGCGACTTTATTAACATGGGTAGCAATCACACTGGCGCAGTCAACCACTTGATAGCCAAAGCGTAAGGCTTGGCTTTTTTGTGGCGGGTCAATCCAGATGGCAGACATGCCATAGGCGGGATCAGTCCCGAGAATACCGTCGAGTTCGCCGTAAATTTCATTACTTGCTAATGCCATAAGCTTGTCGGCATAGACTTCTCCCATTGCGGCTTGGATCCCTTGTACCGTAATACTGTATTGTGTTGGTTTTAAACGGAAGTTTTCTCTCACCTGAATTTTAGGCAGTAACATGCCACTATTTTCAGACAGAATCTGGCGTACGCCGGTAATGCGCTGCGAGAGTAGGCTACCCTGTGCCGGGTCAATAAGCGTCACCAATTTGTAGCCTAAGTTTAGGCCGAGGGCTTCGGTCTGGGTAAGGTTCTCCCATTCCAAGGGCGGGGTCTGCACCTCAAGGTGACGATCAATCTCAGTAGTCGGTATGGCCTTCGCCGCCGTGATACGTTTCGACTGGCGCCAGGCGGTAAAGCCTAATAATAGGGTGAAACTTAGAAAAGCGATATGTGGCATGCCAGGCACAAGGGCCATGACCAGCATAATGCCCGCCACCGTATAAAGAACGGTAGGTTGCGCAAGCAGTTGCTCGCGAACTTCATGGCGGATATCTTGGCCATCGCTCACGCGGGTGACGATAATCGCTGCCGCTGTCGACAGCAGTAGCGAAGGTAACTGTGCAACAAGACCGTCACCAATGGTTAGCAACACGTATTGCTGGAACGCTTGGCTGGCGTCGAGATGATATTTCACCATCCCTATCGTAATGCCACCGACCATATTAATGACTAGGATTAACATCCCTGCGATGGCATCACCCCGTACAAACTTCGATGCACCGTCCATCGAGCCATAAAAGTCAGCCTCTCGGGTCACTTCCGCACGTCGTTCGCGAGCTTGTGTCTGAGTGATGGCCCCAGCATTTAATTCGGCATCGATAGCCATCTGTTTACCGGGCATAGCATCAAGAGTAAAACGGGCGGATACCTCTGAAATCCGTTCTGCCCCTTTGGTGATGACCACAAAGTTAACAATCATCAGAATAATGAAAACCACTAAACCGACCACAAAATCGCCACCGATGACCACCTGACCGAAGGCTTCGATCACCTTCCCGGCAGCCCCTTCCCCCTCATGTCCGTGTAGCAATACCACCCGAGTCGAGGCAACGTTTAATGATAACCGTAGCAAGGTGGTGATCAGCAGCAATGTTGGGAAGATACTAAAATCAAGCGGGCGTTGAGCATTGACCGATACGAGCAATATCAGGATGGCCAACACGATGTTGAAGGTAAAAAGACAATCGAGGACCAAGGGATTTAACGGTAAAATCACCATCGACAGTACCGACAACAACAGGATCGGCAGACCTAATGGAAATTTTTTGGCAGAGTTGATCCATGGCGTGAGTGGGAATTTATTCACTAAATTGTCCTTCGGCTGGCAGCTTTAACATTTTGTTTATTCTTGGTTTTTGTGACGATTGATCTTTCCGCCAACGCTGTAACTGCATGACATAAGTCAAGACATGGGCAATGGCCTGGTACAGCTGGTGGGGAATTTGTTGGTTCACGCGAGTCGAGGCGTACACCGCACGAGCCAATGGAGGAAACTCTACCACCTCAATTGCGTGCTCTTGCCCTAGCTGTCGGATAAATAGCGCGAGATCATCGATACCTTTCGCGACAACATAGGGCGCGGCGGCGGCTTGTGGATCGTATTTTAAGGCCACGGCATAATGGGTGGGGTTAGTAATAATGACATTGGCTTGCGGAACGGTCTGACGTAATTGACCTTGGGCAATCTGCCGCTGTAGCTGACGTAAGCGCCCTTTAATCTGCGGATTGCCTTCTGTATTTTTGAATTCGTCTTTCACTTCCTGGCGGCTCATACGCATTTTACGCTGGAACTGGTAGCGGCTTAATGGCCATTCAACCAGGCCAAAACCCACCATCAACACTACAAAATAAGTGAAAAGCTTAACCGCTAGCATCAAGCTGGTTGAGAGTACACTTGGCCAGCTAAGACGTGAAAGCAGCATAATCTCAGGTAGCGCATGGCGTAGCATAATCACTAACATTCCCAAGATGATGATGCTCTTAACCATCACCTTACTCAGTTCGATCAGGTTATCGAGAGCGACAAGACGTGCAATGCCGGTCAGGGGATTGAGACGCTTAAAATCGGGTAACAGTTTAGGCAGGCTAAAGATCCAGCCACCGCTAAAGAGTGCAACTAAGCTTGCGGTTATGGGGACGATACAAAAGCTGAGCACAATCAATAGTACGCTATGCAGGCAACTGCCAACCAGGGAAAGTAACTCTTCGTTTGAATAAGGGGCAGTTCTGTACTGAGGTAGACGCTGAAATAATTCGGCAATTACGTGCCAATACCAAGGGGTTAACAGTATCAACGTAGCGAAAGCGACAGCCAAAGACGCCGCGGAAGAGAGTTCTTTCGCCCGACCGGTATCCCCTTTCTCACGTGCCTTTTTTAGTTTTGCGGGGGTCGCTTTTTCCGTTTTATCGCTGGCTTGAGACATTGGCCCCTCGCAACAGATCAAACTGGTGAATAATCTGGTTGGTCAACGACAAGTAATGCTCAGACAAAGACGGGACTAGTAAAGCGATACTCAGGATACCGGCTAAGGTTGCGAGCGGAAATCCTAGTGAAAACAAGTTAAGGCTGGGTGAAACCTTATTAAGTAATCCAAATACGCCTTGGATGAGTAACATAATGACCGTCGAGGGCAGTGCGATAATGACTGCTGCACTGATAATCCAGCCAAAACTGCTGATCAGTACCTGTAGGCTAGGCCAGCTTAATGCCGCGCCGATAGGCCAATAGATGAAGCCTTTATACAATATGGTGATCAGCAGTAAGTGGCCGTTTGCCGCAAAGAAAATTAACATTGTGGTCAAGTTGAAGAGTTGTGCGACCAAGGTATTGCTCGTGCCATTCACTGGGTCGTTCTGGACGGCCATCGATAAGCCCATATTCATCGCAATAATCTGCCCAGCAGTTTGTAACGACGAAAAGGCGAACTGTAGCAGTTGGCCGAAGATGGCTCCCCAGCCGATCTGTTCTACAACTAATACCAACATGGTGCTCGAGAGCAATGCGGGCAAAGGTGGTAGGGTCAGCAATGGCCCGATAAGCGCGGTCAGCACCATAGAAAGGAGCAGCTTCACTTTACGTGAGATCAACGCGCTTTCGGCGAGAGGACTGAATTGCAAGAAGGCGAGTATACGCACCCAAGGCAATAATAGGGTAAGAAGATGACTATAGAAACCCGTTAAGTCCAGCATACGGCTACCCAGTCAGAGACCCGGCTTGATGGAACAATAGCTCAGTGAAATCGATCAACTTGATCAATATCCATTTCCCCGCAACGATCAACACGAGCAGAGTCACTACTAAGCGGGGCAGGAAACTGAGCGTCTGTTCATTAATTTGTGTTGCGGCTTGGAAGATACTGACACATAGCCCGACCACGAGACCAGGTAAAATAATCACGGCTGAAATAAGCAATACCAGTTGAATGGCGCCGCCCATCTGATCGCTAATACTATCCAGCGTAAACATTTTAAAACCCCTGGATACTGTGCGTAAGCGTACCGGTAATTAATGTCCAGCCATCACATAAAACAAACAGCAGCAATTTAAAAGGCAAGGAGACAACCATCGGCGATAGCATCATCATGCCCATGGCCATCAAAATACTCGAGACAATAAGGTCAATGACCAGAAAAGGCAGATAGATCATAAAACCTATCTGAAAGGCGGTTTTCAACTCACTGAGTAAATAAGCAGGAGTAATGATCGTAAGGTCTTGATCTTCAGGATTACCGCTAGCTTTAGCAATACTCATTATCTGTGCAAGTGCCGGTTTACTGGTTTGCGCGAGCATAAATTTTTTCAACGGAACGGAGGCTCGCTGCAGGGCATCGGTCAATGAAATCTGCTGCGCTTGGTAAGGTTGGAACGCCTGTTGATTAATAGTGGTCCAGACTGGGCGCATTACCAGCAAGGTCAGGCATAACGCGATACCCGTCAGCACTTTATTCGGTGGGGTCTGCTGTAAACCCAAGGCTTGGCGTAGGATCGCTAATACAATAATAAAGCGGGTAAAACTAGTCATCATCAATACCATAATCGGTAATAAACCGAGTAGGGTCATTAGCACCAAAACTTCAATGTTGACGCTATATTGCTGCGATCCATTAGCCGCTTGGGTACTGAAGAGGGCTAGTCCTGGTTGGGCAGCAAAGAGCGGTGCCGAGGCTAATAGCCCAATAGCGGCCACTGAGCTACCGACTTTTGCAGTGAGGCTCATGGCGTCAGATCACTCAACGATTGCCCTGTAAACTCAATAATACGTAAGCCATACTTATCATTTACGACCACGACTTCGGCTTTACCAAACAGCACGCCGTTGACTTTTAAATCGAGTGGCTCTCCTGCCATCTTATTTAATTCAATGACTGAACTATTATCGATCGCTAATAACTCAGCGAGAGAGACATTTACCGAAGCGACTTCCAGCGTTAAGGTTAAGGGGATACGGTTAAAAAGCTGTCGTTTACGTTCATCCGCTTTTTGTTGCGCATAATCGGTCTTAGCAGTGGGATCTGTCACCTGAGGGCCGAGTTCATCCAAGTGAATATCGTCCAAAGAAAAAGCGGACGGGGGACTATTATTATCGTAGTTCATACTGTGTTACCTGGTGTTTTGATCAATAAAATCTGACAAGACGAGCTGTCCCTGATGCTCAGAAACTTTAGCTTGGAAGAGGACTTCATCACCTAAAATAACCGGCACGGACTCATTGAGAAAAATGGGTAAAACCTCTTCAACCTGTAACGTTAGCAGGCGTTCAAGCGTCGTGTCGACACTGGCCAGTTGCGCCGTTAAGGTAAAGGGGACTCGCCGAAGCTGTCGCTCCAATTGGTCGCCGGATAGTGTCGCCTGCACAGCCTGTTCAGTTTCTTGGCGCAAACTACTTAAAATCTGATCAATCAGTTGATGATCAAAGTGTAAGGTGATCACGCCCTGCGAATAGCCGCGAAGCTGGAAGGAAAGAGACCAAGCCCAATGACTATGTTGTTGGTTATGATGGGGATGTAAGGTAATGGGCATCCCAACCACCTCTGAAGTCAAAAATAGTTGACTGATCTCATCCCCAAGCCGCTCCTGTAACCGCAACTCTGTCTGGGTGACTTCGTTCGTTTCATTTAGCTCAGCGCTATCGGTAACGCCGTAAAAGTCATTCAATAAGATAAGTAATAAAGGTCGGTCGATTTCGAAGGCTATTTTCCCGACTGAGCAGGAATAAAGTTGGTGGCATTTTTTATTTTCTTCGATAGAAAAAATAATATTAGCGAGCGAAGTATTTATTCTAAATTTATTTAAAAAATAACGGCTCAAGCTTACATCGAAATTATCATAATTTTTATTAATATGTTCTGCGAGCTTGTGCCAAGGCTTACCGAGCTGACTTACTGCCAAAGGCAGCACGTTATCATTCCCGTCAATGTTTAGTTTTTTCAAAGTGTCTTTAGCGAAAACCATGCTCTGTCCGGCGCTATGATGCTGTATTCAATTAGCAATACTAAGCATTTTGTAAGGAATTGATAAGAATATTATGAGATATTGGTTGCGGCTTGCAAGGCTTTTGTTTAAATTTGTATCGGAAGATTCCGGAAAAATGATCTAAAAAGCATCTATTTCTGGTTGAAAAATAAGCCCTGTCAGGTAAAAAGGGTCGATTAGGTATGGATTTTCGTCAATTTCAATAAATTCTAAACAATAGAAGCGTTCTCTCCATCTAAAGTTCGCCTATAAACTGAACAGATTAGTTTGTCATTGTTAATTTTAAATATTAATAAAAATTAGCAAAACATCTACTTTACACTTGGGAAATATCAATGAGTACTTATTCTTCTGGGATAAATACTGCTGATGCTGATCTTATTTCATGCGCTGCAAAGAGTATCGACACTTTACGCCTAGCGGAAAAAATAGCCAAGGTGAATGTGCCTGTTCTAATTTATGGCGAGTCAGGCACCGGCAAAGAGTGTATTGCTCGCTACATTCATCGGCTACAATTCGGCGCATTGACCCGCGCGCCCTATATCGGCGTTAACTGTGCGGCAATCCCCGATAGCTTGTTAGAAGCGACCTTATTTGGTTACGAGAAGGGCGCCTTTACTGGCGCCGTCCAAACCATGCCCGGTAAATTCGAACAAGCAAATGGCGGGACTTTACTCCTCGATGAAATTGGGGATATGCCGTTATCACTGCAAGTTAAGCTACTGAGAGTGTTACAAGAGCAGGAAGTTGAGCGGCTAGGAAGCACTCGGCGTATCAAGCTTAACGTCAGAATTATCGCCGCGACACATCAAGATATTCCTCTCGCGGTGAAAGAGGGGCGGTTTCGCCAAGATCTTTTCTATCGTCTTGCCGTTTTACCCATCACCATCGCACCGCTACGCGAACGACCTGAAGATATTCTGCCCTTGGTGGACCATTTTATGCAGAAGTATCGGGCGTTTACCTCTTCAGAGGTTACGGTTCCTCCCTCCGTTAAACGGGCATTAGTCAGCTATGACTGGCCGGGTAATGTGCGAGAGTTGGAAAATAAAGTGCAGCGGGGGCTGATTCTTTGTCAAGGCGGTAGCCTGACTAGCGAAGATCTTGGATTACCTGAAATGTGTTCACCTCAGAAAATATCAACGAGCGAAGTCGATGGTATTCCGGCGATCAGGGGCTTAGGGAAGCAGGTGGAACAACAATATGTGCTGGACGTCCTCAAACAATTTAACGGCAACAAAACGTTGACCGCTGAAAAGCTCGGGATTACGCCGCGAGCATTGCGTTACCGCCTTAGCTCAATGCGTCAAGCCGGTTTATGTCGTTAAGTTCTCGGAGGAATGGATAAATGAGTAATGACCTAACTATTTCGCTGTTTACCCCCAGCATTCAGGGGGGAAATAGTTTCCCGCAGTCCCCAGCCTTGGCCGCAAGCCATTCTACCGATAGTTTCCAATCGGTACTCGCTGACGCGGTTGGGCAAGTGAATCAACTGCAGTTAGCGGCAAATGAACAGCAACAAGCCATCAACGCTGGTCAAAGTGACGATTTGGCGGGAGCAATGGTGGCTAGCCAACAAGCGAATATTAGCTTTAGTGCGTTACTGCAAGTACGCAATAAGTTAACGAGCGCGCTAGACGACATTTTGAATACCCCCCTCTAATGCGGAGCCACCATGTTTGATTCACTTAGCGCGTGGTTCGCACAACGCAATCTCACGATAGAGTTATTAAAAAAACCTTGGGTACTTGCTACCGCTGGGGGACTGTTAACTCTTATCATCGTCGCGACATTATGGCGCGGACAGGTAGATTATGTTCCATTATACGGCGCCCATCAGCGCGTTCCCAACGATACGGTTGCCAGCGCCTTAGCGGCTGAACAGATCGATTTTCGTATTAACCCTGAAAATGGCCAAGTCTTAGTCGCCGATAAACTCTTACCGCGGGCGAGAATGGTGTTGGCAGGTAAAAATATCCAGCCGATCGTCGCTCCCGGCTTTGAGCTAATGGATAAAGATGAGGTTTTAGGGGCCAGTCAATATATCCAAAACATCCGTTATCAACGCGGGTTAGAGGGGGAGTTGGCACGCAGTATTATGTCACTGCAAGGGGTTGAGGAGGCTCGGGTTCATCTGGGCATTCAAGCCGAAAGTGGTTTTGTACTGTCCAATCAACCGGCAAGTAGCGCCTCGGTATTGGTGACCTTAGCGCCTGGTATTCGTTTAACCGGCCAGCAAGTTCGGGCGATTACTCAGCTCGTGGCAGGGAGTGTCCCGGGCTTAACGGCAAGCAATATTCATATTGTCGACCAAACGGGTGCGCTATTGAATGAAGCAACGCAAGATACGGCCAGTGTTTCACCGGATATTATTCATAGTATTAGCCAACCTATTACCCAGAACTTAACGCAACTTCTCGACTCTGCCGTCGGAGCAAAGAATTATCGCGTCACGGTGATGCCAGAGATAGATTTTCGTCGCACAGAAGAAACCCAAGAGACCTATCAAGGGGACCCGAAGGTACTCGAAGAACAGGTCAACAACGACAGTAGCGACCAAGCGGCTGCTACGGGGGTGCCGGGGACACTCAGTAATCGTCCCACTACCGAGACATCAAATAGCGCCGAGCCACAAAAATCTCAGCGGTCCGTCAGCCAAACGCAGCGTAAATACGCCTATGACCATCAAATCAGACATATTAATTACCCGGTACAGCAGTTGGCAAGGCTACAGATAGCCGTCGCATTAAATACGGGCACTGATGCGGTGGCTAAAATGTCGGCAAGCCAACTGGACCAGCTCAAAAGCTTACTCGAAAATGCCGCCGGACTGGACGCTAAACGGGGCGATACCTTAACCCTCGATAAGCTTGCCTTTATTGTTCCCGCACCTCTCTCCATCCCTGTACTGAGTTGGTGGCAGCAACCGGATATCCAGTTTTGGGCGATCTGGGGAGGCGTTGGCGTAGTCGTGATCCTGATGATTCTCTTTGCCTTCCGACCGGCTATGAATGCGCTAACCCGCAAGCGCTCAGGAGCTTCGGCCGAGGAGAGTGCTGTTAATAGCGAGCAAGCCGTGGCGGCGGGTGCTGAAAAGCATCAGTTTGAAAAGGAAGCGGACCTACCACCTCGTGCGTCGGGTATCGAAGATAAAGTGAGCTATTTACAACAATTGGCGGCGAATGAGACTGACCGCGTCGCTGAAGTGATCAAACAGTGGATAAACAGTAATGACCGATCCCGCGACAACGTCTAACGTTTCTTTGCTCACGCGACAACGCAATAGTGTCGAGCAAGCGGCTATTCTGCTACTCAGTATTGGCGAGGATGCCGCCTCGCAGGTAATGCAAAAACTTTCTCGAGAGGAGGTGATTGTCTTGAGTGAAACGATGGCACGGCTACAAGGTGTAAAAGTTTCGCAAGCCCATCAGGCGTTTAATCACTTCTTTGACGACTACCGTCAGCAAAGTGGTATCCATGGCGGGTCACGTGCTTATTTGCAGAGCATTTTACAAAAATCATTGGGCCAAGAGATCGCGACCAGCGTGATGAATCATATCTATGGAGACGCTATCCGCTACCGTATGGCGCGACTACAGTGGGTAGATACCTCGCAACTCTCGGCCTTAATTGGCCAAGAGCATGTTCAACTACAAGCGATCTTTCTCGCCTTTCTTCCTCCCGACGTTGCGGCTGAGGTCCTCGCCCTGCAACCGCTCGCGCAGCAAGATAAAATTCTGTTCAAGATTGCGCGGCTAGATGATATTAACCGGGATGTTATCGACGAGCTGGACCGGCTAATCGAACGCGGCATCACCACGATTTCCGAACATGGTTCGCGTATCACTGGCGCACGCCATGCGGCAAATATTATCAATCGTCTCCCGGCGCAGCAGACCCAACTACTGGCGCAGATGAAACAGTACGATGCTGACGTATTCAAAGCACTTGAAGATCAAATGTACGAATTCTTTATCTTGAGCCGCCAAAGCGAAGAGACGTTACAGCGTCTTTTCGACGAGGTTTCCCTTGAAGAGTGGGCAATCGCGTTGAAAGGAGCAGAACCCGTGTTGCGTGATGCACTATTCAGCATTATGCCGAAACGTCAGGTGGGCCAATTGGAGCAAACCTCTAACCGGCTAGGGCCTATACCTATCAGCCGAATCGAACAGGTACGACGGGATATTATGGCAATACTTCGCCAGTTAGCGGAAGAGGGCGAGATTACCATTCAAATGTACGCTGAGCGTACGGTCGAATAGTGAATTAACGATGAGCAGCCCCCCTATCCCTTATCGCTTCCCCGCGTTACACACCGACGATGCTGTTGCCGTCGAGGATCCCCATGAAGCGAGTATCACCGTCGAGAGTCATTCACTGATCGATGAAGCGAAACAGGCTGGCTTCCAGCAAGGTCTGACGGAAGGTCACGCACAGGGCATGGTGCAGGGACTTGAAGACGGCAAACAGCAAGGTTACGAGCAGGGCTATGCGTCAGGAATGGCGAGCAGTAAAGCATTATTCGAGCAGGCCAGCTTACCGCTTACTCATCTCGTCGAGACACTTAATCAGTTCTCTATTCACGCCGAACAGCAGCAAAAAGAGGCGACCTTAGCTCTAGTGACTCGTATAACAGAGCTGGTGATCCAACACGAGATGGCGACACAACCAGAGTTATTGCTTACTTGGATTGAAGAGAAAGTGGCCGATGAGCAGCTGTTAGCCGCTACCTTTACCGTGAGAGTGGCTGAAGAGGACTATCACGCCTTACAGCGTATAGCCCCAGAGAAAATCGACCTCTGGAAGCTGCAACCCCAAACTAACCTACCTCGTGGCGAGTGCGTCATCGATACGGCGGAGCAGCATTTCGATCTAGGGTGCCAGCAACGGCTGGAAAGCTGCTTATCGACGCTCGAACAGAGCCTCACGACAACGAGCCATGAAGAATGAAAGGGCTTGAACGCGCGCTCTCTTCACTTGGGGCCATTCCCCTAAGTCAAGACTTTGGCAAGTTGTGTCGGGTTACGGGGTTGTTGATGGAGGTCAGCGGCTGTCCATTAGCGATAGGTGAACGCTGTGAAGTTGAAACCGTCGATAAAAAAAGAGTTATCGCTGAAGTGGTGGGCTTCAATCGTGAACTCACTTATTTAATGCCGCTTCACACTCTTACAGGCTTGAGGAGTGGGGCTAGGGTGCTCCCTTCTACTCAGCGCCCAAGATTAACTATGGGTCTGGAATGGTTGGGACGTGTCGTTAATGGGTTGGGAGAACCCATTGATGAGAAAGGCCCTATCGCCGGCAGTGTGACGCTCCCTAACCAATTACCCTCCATCTCGGCGCTGCGGCGTCGTCCAATCTCAGCCCCCTTAGACGTAGGGATCCGTGCGATTAATGGTCTATTGACCTTAGGGCGCGGTCAGCGGGTAGGGCTTATGGCGGGAAGCGGTGTCGGGAAAAGTGTCTTGCTTGGTATGATGGCGCGCGCCACGGATGCCCAGATAGTGGTGGTTGGATTAATTGGTGAGCGCGGGCGGGAAGTGAATGAATTTCTCTTCCATACGCTTGGCGAAGAGGGGTTAAAAAAGGCCGTTGTGGTTGCTGCCCCCGCCGACGAAAGCCCCTTGATGCGCTTGAAAGCGACGGAGCTCTGCCATGCCATCGCCGCCTTTTTTCGCGACCAAGGTTACCATGTACTATTGATGATCGACTCTCTAACCCGCTATGCCATGGCACAGCGTGAGATCGCATTATCCCTTGGTGAAGCACCGGCCACTAAAGGCTATCCCGCGTCTGTTTTCTCTTTGATCCCTCGTTTGGTGGAAACGGCCGGTAATAGCGATAGTGAGGGGAGCCTAACGGCTATTTATACGGTATTAGCAGAGGGCGATGATCAGCAAGACCCCATTGTCGATGCCGTCCGAGCGGTGTTGGATGGTCACATTGTCCTATCCCGACCCCTAGCGGAGATAGGGCACTTTCCGGCGATTGATATTGGTCAATCGGTGAGTCGTTGCATGGGATTGGTAACCACCGTGGAACATCGTCAGCTGGCGCGGGCCTTTAAGCAGCATTACAGTCGTTATCAAGAGATTAAGCCGATGATCGCCTTAGGAGGGTATATCGCGGGTGCTGATCCTGATGCCGATCGAGCAATACAGTTAGCACCGGCTCTCAGCCAATTCCTGCAACAAGAGGACCAGCAGTTAAGCCCATTTAGCCAAAGTCTGCAGGCGCTTTCTTCCGTGGTACAGGGTTAACGATGAGTTCCCTTCTCACTTCTCAGCTTAAGGTGTTAGAGCGCTTAAGGCAGCAGCGTCGAGCTCAGTGCCAACAACGGGTCAATGCACAGCTTCACCAAGTTGAACAGATGCGTAGTAAGTTGACGACCTTGCAACACTTTATCGATTCCCCCATCCCGACGATGAGTAACGGCTTAGCGCTAAGGAACCATGAGAGTTATGTGCAAGAGCTGCGGCGGTTATATCAATGGCAACAGCAACAGTGCCAAGCAGCAGAGCAAACGCTAGCGCAACGAAAAGCCGAGCTTATCGCCTACCATCGTCAAGAAAAGCAACTTGAGCAGTACTGCCAAATCGTCACCGAGACTCAGGAGAAGCAACAGCAGCAGCGGGAGCAAAAATTTAACGATGAATTAGCGGCGTTACGGTTTAGTCGAAAAACTTAGCCCACACTATCAGGATGATAAAGCCAGGCGGCTGGGTCTGCCTCAGGCATATACTCGGTAAAGAGGTTATGCTGCATTTCTAAGAGTTGTTGATTGGCACTATTCGCTTGTTGGCAGCGCTGCAATTGTGTCGGAAGATCTTGCCAAATTTTCAGCAGATGCTGCTGGGCGGCGGGCGCAAGGCCTTCAAGCAGTTGCTGCATACCCTGCTGGTCGGCACTCAAGGACAATTGTTGCAGACCCCGTATACGTTGCTGGGCATGTTGATGAATGTGTCGATAATGCTGCATCAGCTGCTCGGTATGGCTTTCAAGCTGCGAAGGCGTAAAGCTGATAATAGCCTGTCGCTGGGCACCAAGCAGTGCCTCTATCCGCTGGAAATGCTGGTGGTCATCCAGTAAATCAGCCACTAACTGGCGCACAACGTCAATCCGTTTCATTCAGACCTCTGAAAGAAAGCGAGCATAGATTGCGCCAATGCGTCGCTGTCGAGCCCAATCTCACCCCGGCTTAATGCTGCTTTAACTTCGGCAACCTTATCGAGATCGACTTCGGGCAGTTGTCCCAACTGATCACGAGCTTGCGTGAGAGTCTGTTCTGTCGACAGCGAAGGCATTTTCGACGGCGCAACTTTCTCACTATTCTCGGTCTTCACCGATTGAGTCAAAGAGGTGCTGACTCGTTCATTGGGCAATGTCGGGGTTAGTTTTATCATAAAAAATCTCCATTTATGACTTACAACGACTCAAAGAGTAGAGAAATTAAGTCGTCTCACCAATTTTATTCGATTACACGAATCAGTACCTGCTGCGCATTCATCACCGTACCGCTGACGGTCCGACCACTGGCACTATTTTTAACGCGGATCGTATCGTCTTTACCGCCATGCTGCAAAGCGACACCCGCTGTCGTCAACTCAAGCCCCTCTTGCTGGATAACGAGGGTGACAGCCTGATTACGTGCGATCAGTTGCGGTGAGCTGAGGAAAAGGGGGCTCAAGGGTTGCCCCGCGACCACTGCTCGTTTCAGGCTCATCTGTTGCGCTGCCTCGATTTGTGTCATCACGCGAGCCCTTGTCCCAGGTTGCAGTACAACAGGCATCATTTGAATATCATTGGTCGTTAAGATCGTACCAGCGGGTAATGCTGTCACGGCCACTACCGCAGCCAAATGTATCTCGACGTTGGCCTGCGCCCTAATTTTCCACGAACCACTGGGCGAGTTACAGCTGATAACCAGAGGGAAGCGGGTCGGTGACTGCGGGAGTAAGGGAGCGGTGAAGACTAAGGGAGTTCCACAGGAGGATAAATGATTATTAGCATTAAACAGCTGTACGTTCGCAACACTGCGCAACGATTGCCACCCTTGCTGTTGACCTAACTGCTGGATCTGCTGGTCGATCCATTGCGTTGCTTGCCTGTCGATCGGTATGGCGGCCGAGGCAAGGTTAGCCCATGCGCCTAAAAGCGAGCCCCACAGCGTAATACTGATGAAGCGAGCAAAGCGGAAGTCGTGTTTCCTCTTTACCAGTGACATAAATTTAACTCCCTGAAAGATAGACCAAAAAAATAAATAATTAATTGGCATGAAAATTGCTTAACGGTTTCAGGGATTAAGAACAGGGCTTCTTTTAATGAGCATATCTTTCAGCCGTGCGTTAGGCAATAGCGTGCAGGCCATCGACTTACGATTACAGCGGTCTGAAATATTAAGTAGCAATCTGGCGAACACTGATACACCAAATTATCAAGCCAAAGATATTGATTTTTCGGCTGAAATGCAACGACAGCATACAAATATGGCCTCTCAACCGGCACAGGTACTTTATCGCGTTCCCCAGCAAATCGGAGCGGATGGTAACACGGTCGAGTTACATACCGAACAAGCGGCTTTTGCCAGTAACAGTCAGAGTTTTCAGGTGAGTTTATCCTTCCTTTCGATGCAACTAGCGAGCCTGCAAAAGGCGATTGAGGGGAAAAGCTGATGAAGAGGGATGATGATGGGATTTAATGCGATTTATCAAATTGCCGGGTCGGCAATGAATGCACAAATGATTCGCTTAAATACGGTTGCCAGTAATTTAGCGAATGCTGATACGCCGGCCTCGTCGGCGGATACTGTCTACCAGGCGCGGGTTCCTGTCTTTAGCGCGGTAATGGATCAGACCTCATCAGATCCCACCTCTGCGCAGAGCGTTGCCGTTACGGCAATTCGTCAGCAGCCTGGTTATGTCGCGCGCTTCGAACCTAATCATCCTTTAGCGGATGAGCAAGGCTATGTCTATTATCCAGCGATCAATACAGTGGATCAGATGGCGGATATGATGTCCGCTAGCCGCAGTTTTGAAACCAATGTTGATGTGCTGACCAACGTTAAAAGCATGCAACAAAGCTTACTACGCCTCGGTGAGGTGACCTAATGAATATCAGCAACAGCTCAGCGTCTGCAACCACAACCAGCACGAGTGGTACCACAGCATCAACCAGCGCTAACAGCCAAATTAGCGATATGTTTTTGCAGCTCCTCGTGGCGCAAATAAAAAATCAAGACCCGACCAATCCCACGGACGGTAAAGAGTATGTCAGCCAGTTGGCGCAACTCAGCCAGGTACAGTCTATGGATAGCATCTCAAGCTTGATGACCAGTACCTCTCGACAAGTTAGCTCGTTACAAAAACAGAGCATCGGCGCATTAACCGGACAAAAGGTAATGGTGGCAACCGATCAGCTGTCGACGGATGGCACGACCGCTGTTACAGGTCGTACCACACTGGCCCATGCTGCGTCGCAAGTTACCTTAACGCTTAAAGATGCGGCGGGTAATAGCTATCCTCTTTCCCTTGGTGCGGCATCGGCGGGCGATATGAATTTCACCGTCGATCCACAAGCCATGGGGCTGCCAGCGGGGAGTTATAGCTTAAGCATCACGACAGATAACAATCAAAATAATCTCTCTACCGAGCTATTAGGTACGGTAAAAGCGGTACGTTTTCCGCTCTCTGGCAGTGATCCAGTATTGAGCTTACAAGGTATTGGCGACGTCAATTACAGCACTATCACCCAATTTACGATGGCATAGCCTTCGACATCATTTAAGGACACTCAAGATGAGTTTTAATATTGCGATTCGTGGACTGGATGCGGTCAGTGCCCAGTTAGATACCATCTCAAACAATATTGCGAATGCGGACACTGTTGGCTATAAGTCAGGCCGCGAAAATTTTGCTGCGTTATATGTCAATGGCAAAGGTAATGGTGTGCTGGATCAAGGCATTCAACAGAGCCTAAGTACCAACGGCTCCGTCATCAATGGTGCGAGTAATTTAGATTTAGCCATCAGCGGTGAAGGGTTTTTCGCACTGCAAGATACGAATGGTAGCCAAAAATTTAGCCGCGCAGGATACGTGCAAGTGGATAAAGACGGGTATTTAGTTAATAACGCGGGACTTAAATACCAAGGCTATCCAGTGGGAACGACAACGGGTGCCGTTTCTTCAATTGTGATTCCGCCAACGCGTAATGAAGGCACCTTAAGTGGCGTTAACCTTGACGAAAAAGGCAACGTTCAGGCGACCTATAGTAACGGAGAGACAGCAACCGTGGGGCAAGTCGCGCTGGCCAGCTTTGCTAATATGGACCAATTAGTCCCCGAAGACGGTACCCTGTGGCGTGCAACGCAAGGCTCCGGAGCGCCGCAATTTGGCGTTGCTCAGACTGGGGTATTAGGCAGCTTACATAATGGCTCGCTCGAATCCTCGAACGTCAATCTTACCAGCGAGCTGGTGAACTTGATGAGTGCGCAGCGTAACTACCAAGCCAATACTAAAGTCATTAGCACCGACAGCAGTATGTTTACCGCACTGTTTCAAGCCATCTAATGGATAGACTACTCTATACCGCGCTTAGCGGGGCAAATGTGGCGCAGCAGCAGCAGCAAATCCATGCGAATAACTTGGCGAACGTCAATACGGAAGGGTTTCGCGCCGATTTGGCCTTTGCCCAGCAACAAGCCCTGTCGCAACGCGAGAATGAAACACGGGTATTAAGCGCAGAACAGCCTTCGGCAGTAGATCTGTCTGCGGGGGCTATCCAGTCGACCGGGCGCAATCTCGATGTCGCCATTCAGGGTCATGGCTATCTTACGCTGGTCACGCCGAATGGTGAGGCGTATACGCGAGACGGCCAGCTGATGATTGATCAGCAAGGGCAACTGTTTGCTCACGGCTATCCGGTATCGGGTGACAATGGCCCGATCATCTTGCCACCTTTCTCTTCCGTCAGTATTGGTGCAGATGGCATTGTCTCTATCGTGCCGCAAGAGAGTGGTAATACCACACCCATCGAGGTCGATCGGATTAAGCTCGCCAGCCCCCCTGCCGCCAGCTTATCGAAAAACGAACAAGGTTTACTGGTAAGCAGTAACCGTAATAATCCTGTGGATGAAACGATAAGTATAACCTCGGGGCACCTCGAAGGCTCTAATGTCTCGGCGATCGGTGAAATGCTGGCCAGCATGTCAATCAATCGGCAATTCGAAGCACAGATCAAGATGATGAAAACCGCCGATGATTTGGCGTCGGCAGGCAATCAGCTACTGAGAAATAGTTAAGCGAGAATAAATCATGAATCCAGCGTTATGGATAAGTAAAACCGGCCTAAGTGCTCAAGATGCGCGCCTGACCTCTATTTCGAACAACCTAGCCAACGTGAATACGACGGCGTTTAAAAAAGACCGTACCTTATTTGCGGATCTGTTTTATCAAAATCAGCGTGCGCCGGGTAGCCCGCTCGATCAGCAAGATAATACCCCGATCGGCACGCAATATGGCACAGGGGTAAAGATCGTTGGGACACAAAAAGAGTTCAGTGTCGGCAACATCCAAAATACCGGACAAAAATTAGATGTGGCCATTACCGGCGAGGGTTTTTTCCAAGTGCAATTAGCCAACGGTGATGTCGGCTATACCCGTGCGGGAAATTTCCAGCGTAATCAAGATGGTGTATTGACTACGGCGCAAGGCCTGCCGCTACAGCCGCAAATCGATATTCCCGCTAATACCACCGATATACAGATAGGCAAAGATGGCACAGTACGGGCAACGGTTGCCGGTCAAACCGACCCTGAAGAGTTAGGGCAACTGACACTGGTTAACTTTATGAACCCTGCAGGGCTGTCGGCGCAAGGCGATAACCTCTATCAAGAAACCGCGGCGAGTGGCGAACCGACAGAAGGAACACCTGGCGAAGACGGACTAGGGCAGCTGGAGCAAGGTGCATTGGAAGGGTCTAACGTACAAGTGGTGGAAGAGATGGTGGATATGATCACGGTACAGCGTGCCTACGAGATGAATGCCAAGATGGTCTCTGCTGCCGACGATATGCTGAAATTTGTGACCCAAACGCTATAGGAACGATGATGCGCTACCCATTGCTCGTGATGATCGCCATGGCTTTTCTGCTATCAGGATGTGAAAGCTCGCCTTATTTGGTCAAAAAAGACGATGAAGCCTACGCGCCGCCGGATGAAATTTTGGCCCCTACGCCTACCAACCATGGCGGAGGGGTGTTTACTACAGGATTCAATTGGTCGTTGACGCAAGACAGGCGCGCCTATCGGGTCGGCGATATTCTGACTGTTAGGCTGGATGAAGCGACTCAAGCCAGTAAGCAGGCCAAGACTGGGTTTGATAAGAAGAACGACACAACCTTCGGTATCCCCAATGTTTTTGGTCATTCGGTCAATAGCCTTTCTGCTTCGGTCGATGGTGACCGCACCTTCAATGGTAATGGCAGCTCGCAGCAGCAAAATAGCTTAAAGGGTTTTATTTCGGTGGCCGTTTACCGCGTATTAGCCAACGGTGTGCTGGTGATACGCGGTGAGAAATGGTTAACGCTCAATCAAGGCGATGAATATATCCGGATTACCGGTTTAGTCCGCGCGGACGATATTGATCGCGATAACTCAGTGAATTCGCAACGTATTGCTAATGCACGGATCTCCTATGCGGGACGTGGGGCATTAAGCGATGCCAATAGCGCTGGGTGGCTCACCCGCTTCTTCAATCATCCACTTTTCCCAATGTAAGGGGCGTTCAGTGCACTATCGAATTACGCAATGGCTCTTGCTATCGTTGCTCTTTTCCAGTTCAGTCTTCGCCTCGCGTCTCGGCGATCTGGTCGATGTTGAAGGGATCCGCGGAAACCAGCTTATTGGTTACAGTCTAGTGGTCGGGCTGGATGGAACGGGAGACAAAAATCAGGTCCGTTTTACCAACCAATCGGTGACCAATATGCTGCGTCAATTTGGCGTACAGCTGCCCCCGAAAATCGATCCCAAGGTTAAGAATGTCGCGGCGGTGGCGGTAAGCGCTATTTTACCGCCGGGTTACAGTCGTGGCCAATCGATTGATGTCACCGTGTCGTCGATCGGCGATGCGAAAAGTTTACGAGGGGGCACATTACTGTTAGCGCAACTGCGGGGGGCCGATGGGGAAATCTATGCGTTGGCTCAAGGCAGCGTGGTGGTTGGCGGGATGCAAGCCCAAGGCAACAGTGGATCGAGCATTACGATAAATACGCCTACCGCCGGACTCATCCCTAACGGGGCGACTGTTGAGCGAGAAATTGCAACGGACTTTCAGAGTAACAATCTGGTTTATCTTAACCTGCATCGTCCTGAGTTTAAAACCGCCAATAATATCGCCACCGCGCTAAATCAGAACTTTGGCTATGGCACCGCGACGGCAGAGAGCGCAACGCGTATCGCCGTCAAGGCCCCGCTTAGCCCGGGGAGTCGGGTCGCCTTTATGTCGGCATTGGAAGATGTTGAGGTAACCCCTGGCAAAATGTCGCCACGTGTTGTGTTTAACTCGCGTACCGGTACCGTGGTAATAGGCGACAACGTGGTGGTACATGCTGCAGCAGTCTCCCATGGTAGCCTAACGGTCACCATCCGTGAATCGAATGCGGTAAGTCAACCGGGGCCGTTAAGCAATGGCCGTACGGCAGTGACACCACAAAGTGAACTTAGGGTTAATCAAGGCAATGGTCATAGCGTGGTAATCCCGACCGCAACGACACTACGCAGCATTGTCAATGCACTAAATGGCCTGGGCGCAGCCCCTGACGATATTATGTCGATTTTACAAGCCTTACACGAGGCGGGCGCATTAGATGCAGAGTTGGTGGTGATATGACCGTTTCGTTAACCGGTTCACCCGGCCTGAGCGAGGCATTGATCCCTGGCGATATCGGGACCCAGCAGAAACCGCACTCGCTAGCGCAGGCCGCTGAGCAGTTTGAAAACCAGTTTCTCAGACAGATGATTAAAGAGATGCGTCATGCAACGGATGCATTAGTGAAAGATTCGCCGGTAGACAGTAAGCAGCAGGCGATGTGGCGCGATTTTTACGACGATCAATTGAGTGCCAATCTGGCGGCGACTCATTCCACCGGTTTAGCGGAAATGATCGTCAAACAGCTTTCTCCGCGCGTTAGCCCTTCAGAAATCGCGACGGACGGTCGTTCTGTCATGACAGAACAACATTCAACGGAACAAGGCTGATGATGAACCTTTTCACGATTGCGGCGCAGGGTGCACAGGCTGCTCAGAACCAGTTGTCGGTTAGCGCGGGAAATATTGCTAATCAGCAAACGGCCGGTTATTCCCGCCAGCAGATAACGCAGACGGCGTCGCTGGTCGATGCGATCGGTAATGGGGTGAGAACTAGCGATGCCAGCCGGATAACCGATCAAACGCTCAACCAAGCGCTATGGCGCACACAGAGTTCGGCGGGCTATTACCAATCGTTAAATAGCTGGGGAACCTCGTTAGAAAAGGTGATCTCCTCTAGTGCGACGCAGCCATCAACGCTACTGACCAGCTTTTTTAATTCTGTCAGCGCGTTAACCAGTCAACCCGACTCGACGGCCTATCGCCAGCAACTGATCAGTAGTGCGACCAGTCTTGCGACAGGCTTATCGCAGACCAGCCAGACTCTCGCCGATCAGCAGACGAGTATTGGACAACAGCAGCAGTCTACGATTCAGCAAGTCAATCAACTCTCATCGAACATTGCAGATCTTAATCAGCAGATTGAACGCTTAGGGGCCGGTGCCGAGAGTAATAGCTTACAGGACCAGCGCGACCAACAGGTTAAAACGCTAAGTGGGTTGATTGCCGTATCGGTCGAGAAAACGGATACCGGAAGCTATACCCTCACCACGCAAGGCACGACTCTGGTTGCGGGGAAACAAGCGGCAGTGATTTCTTCCGGCTCGGATACGCAAGGCAATGGACAATTACAGAGTCGCTTGGGTCAGGCGTCATCAACCTTGTCCACAGCCACTGGTGGGCAACTGGGGGCGTTATACGACTATCAACAGCAGGTACTCTCACCATTGCAAACGCAGGTCACCGATCTGATGTCCTCCGTCAGCGACCAAGTTAACAATACCTTGGCCAAAGGTTATGACTTACAGGGCGAGCAGGGCAAGGCGTTATTTAATGTTTCTACCGACAGTGCGGGGGTATCGACGTTAGCAACTACTGATATAACGCCTGCTCAGCTGGGCCTGTCTCTTGAGCAGAAGACCCCAGCGAATGGCGGTAATCTTACTGCGTTGAGCGGATTGCAGACCACAAGCGGTTTCACTGACCACGCTGCAGCGATCACCAGTCATCTCGCGTTGGCGAACAGTCAGAGTAGTAATCAGCTCGCGGTAGCCAATGCCGTAAACCAACAGTGGCAACAGCAACGTGATAATTTAAGCGCGGTGAATAAAGACGAAGAAGCCGTGAACCTGCAAACCTACCTACAATCTTACCAGGCCAATATGAAAGTGATGTCAGTGGGTAACCAGCTATTCACCGAACTATTGACGCTGTTTAGCTAGCGGAGGAGATCGTTATGCGTATCAGTAGTCTCAGCCAGCCGCAGAGAATGTTGGCGACCTTGGAAGCGGGTAATACCCAAATTCAGAAATTACAGGATCAGTTGGCTACGCAACAAAAGCAGTCGCTACCCTCAGAGGACCCGCTCAATGCTGCCCGTACGGCGGCCGTGACGCAACAACAGGCGATAACCGCTCAGTACCAGCAGAATATTACTTCGGCCAATGACGCCTTGACCGGTCAAGATACGCTATTGAGTAGCATGAGTGATCTGGTGCTGTCGTTACAAGACCAGCTACGCAGCATGAATAATTCGACGCAATCTGCGAGCACTACAGCGGGTTATAGCGCCCAACTCTCCAGCCTAAGCGAAGGGATCGTAAATCTCCTCAACAGCCAAGATGCGCAGGGGCACTATATTTTCGCTGGCAGCAATAATACTCAACCACCGGTGGTTAAAGCCGATGGAAAGTATCAATGGCAGGGTAACGATGAGACGCAGAGCGTCCAAGTTGGGCAACAACAACGCATCAGTGCCGGTACAGCGGTGACTGCGTTATTCGCGCAGGGCAGTGATCCCCTTAGCTTATTAAATAAGATCGGTGAACTCACTCAGTCCATGAGTCAATCACAGCCAAGTACCGCGACGCTTTCAGCGTTGATCCAACAGAGCAGCGATGCATCGGATAAGGTGAGCAGCGCCAGAGCGTCGATCGGCAGCAGACAAAACCAGCTCACGCAGCTTTCGGATATGTATACCGATCTCAGTGCCGCCAATAGCGAAGTGTTAAGCCACTTGCAAAGTACTGATACCGCTGAAACGACGCTGCAGCTGCAATCTTGGATGAAAACGGTGGAATACAGCAGCAAGGCGTATGGTTTAATGAATCAGTTTTCTCTTTTTGATGTGATTTAATCATGTTATCACCACTCTCATCTGGATCGTTCAATCGTCCCCTTAGCGGTGACGGGGCAACGCGTGCGCAACCCTCCACTATCCCAACCAGCAATGATGTGATCGAGCGTGTCGCCTCGTCACGACAGGGACTACGGTTTCCCGACGAACTATTGATTAGCCGTGATCCCCAGCGATTCAACACCCAATTAAATCTACAAATCACGGCAGTACAGCGTGCCAGCGATTATTTGAATGAAGCTGAGTTATCCTTAAGGGGCTTGGTCCAGACGATGAGTCGAGAAAAGCGACAGCTACAGCTGCGTCGTACTCGTCAACTGGTTGAGCGTCGCGTACAGCAGTCGGGGGGAACGGTGGACCGTAATTTTACCGCCTGTCTGGATCGCCCGGCACAGATTATTTTCCACTGTGAGGCGTTGGAAGTCCTATTGGCGACCGAAGAGCGGGAAATTATTACCTTCGCCTTGGGGGAAGGGACCTTTCGCCGTTGGGCGTCGTTGGTCATCACGCCCGATATGTCGTTGGGTCAACGAATTTTTGCGCTGAATCGCGCGTTAGGCCAATTTCGGATCTGGTGTTATTACGACTTGCCGACGCAGCGCTTGTTATTCACGCTACCGGAAAGCCAGTGGTCCTATGTTGCGCAGTGGACAGTACGGGGAGGTGGCATCTGTTTTGCGGCGGATAGTTTGACGGTATTACGCCCCCAACCGATTCACTGTTTCGAGCAGCAGCTACAACAGCTGCTCACAGGCGAGCCGATTACTGCTGGCTTAAGCGCCGAGCAAGCGGTTCGGCACCTTCAACAGGAACGGCAAAAACTGCTACTCCAACGACAACAAGTCGATCAGCAGTTAGCGCAACGAGCCATCCCTTTAGAGCGTCAGCAGGCACTACGTTTGGCGCAGCATATTCGCCAGCAGCTTGCGGCATGTCATGGCGGATTTCGTAGCTTAAACCAAGCCCTACAGTGCCAGGCGAATCTTCCCTCTGCCGTGGTCTATCAATTACTGATCGGCGAATAGAAAAAATTTACCTTAGCCCTTTATTTTTGTGAGACGCCAGTCGTTATTAACTTCTGTTACGACTCATCGTCCACTTTTGAAGGAACCACCAGATGGCTATCACACTATTTACTAACTCATCCGCAATGTCTGCCAGCAATGCATTGCAAAAAGCTAACTCGACATTAGCCACCGCTATGGAGCACTTAGGCACCGGTAAACGTATTACTAAGGCTTCTGACGATGCGGCAGGGCTGCAAGTAGCGACCCGTCTGCAAGGGCAAACCAACGGTATGGCGGTTGCTCAGCGTAATATCGCCGATGCCTCGACCATGCTACAGACCGGTGAAGGGGCGATGGACGAAGTGAGTAACATCATGTACCGCATGAAAGATCTGGCGACCCAAGGCGCGACCGATACCAATACCGCCGATAGCCGTAAAGCGATTAATGATGAGCTTTCAAGTTTAAATGACGAGCTAGGCAGCATTATGAATAATACCTCCTATGCGGGGGATTCATTATTTGGGACATTGGCTAATAATGCTACTACCTCAACTAAAAGTGGAACTGCATCAACAGCAACGAAAGCAAGCGATGGTAAAATGTCCGGAAATATGACATTCCAGATCGGCGCAAGTAAAGGTGAAACTTCAACGGTTAGTGTTGCGGATAAATTGAACCAACTAAAAAGTATGATCACCAGTTTTGGTAAAAGTGGAAATGTTGATACGACTATTGCAGATACTGCTTTGACTAGTGATGAGCTAACAAAGTTTAAACCTACGTCTGTAAACGGCGTTACGACGTCGCTTAATAGTGATAATAAAGTCGTCACCGTCACTGATAAAACCACTAGCGGCTTAGATGTTTCCACCTCAGCCAAGGCGAACAGTTTAATCGATACCCTAAACACTGCGCTTGATAACGTCTCTAGCCTACGTTCTTCTTTTGGTGCGTCGATTAACAGCTTAGGTCATGCGTCGTCTAACTTAACCAATATGAAAGACAATACCGATCAAGCGCTGGGCAATATTCAAGATGCCGACTTCGCGTCAGAAGCATCGAAAATGACCCGTAGCCAAATGCTGGCACAAACCAGTACCTCTATGCTTAAGCAGTCGAACAGCATGTCGAGCCTAGTAATGAGTATCTTAGGCTAAGGAAGCAATGTGAAGGCATGACCTTCGGCTTTCCTTTTCGTCAATAAAGCGGAAGTTTATCTTCCGCTTTGTCGTTTCTTATCAGCCTTCGAGCGGCGCTTTACAATCTGGCACGATTATTGCTTATATGCGTTATAAAGCCGAAGCCACCGTCTGTTGATAAGTTTTTTAAGCGGGTATAACCACCATGACCGATATCAGTTCTCTCGATCCGCAAACCCTCGCGACGCAAATGGCCGGATACGATATTCAAGCGTCGCAAAGTGCCGCCACCAAGCAACAAAGCTCGCTGACCACGCAAACGAACAACCTTAGTAAACTAAAAACGGCGCTCACTACCTTTCGCAGTAGCCTGGCCAGTTTGAATAGCTCGACTCAAGGCATGTTGGCCAACAGTGCCAGCTTAAGTCAATCGACCGTGGCCACCGTGACGACGACCTCACAAGCTAATCGCGGCACCTATTCACTGAGCGTCAGTCAGCTCGCCTCTGCTCAGCAGACAGCCTATACCAGTCTCACCGACGATATGGTGAAGCAGGCGAGCGGTTCATTGACGCTGGCGATCAAAGATAAAAGCATCACCATAGATATGGGTAAGCTGACTTCGTTGGCTGATTTTGCCGACGCCGTCAATCAATCAACTGATAACCCCGGCGTTACCGCCTCGTTAATTAAAACCGACGGTAAAGTCCAGCTGATGCTAAGTAGCGACGAGAGTGGCGTTGCCAATGCCCTAGCCTTAACCACCAGTCAGTTGGATAGCCAGACGGCGGCGGCGCTTAGTCAGGGGGTGGAGATCTCTGCGGCGAAAGACGCGAAAGTCAGTATCGGCTCGTTGGCTTTTAGCAGCAGCTCCAATAAATTAGATTCTCTAATCGAAGGGGTCACCATCAACCTGCAAACCGTCACACCGGCGGATACGCCGTTAACCCTGACGGTCGGGACCGATACGAGCGGTACCCAAAAAAATCTACAGAGTTTTGTCGATGCCTATAACAGCTTACGCTCGGTATTGGATACCCAAGGATCGGCGAGCGGCGGCAACGATGGCTTGGTCTCCTCACTGAATACCGAACTTAGCAGCGTGATCCGTGGGACGGCGAACGGCTTCGATATGACTCGCTTTGGCGTGACCTCAGATAAAGACGGTAAGTTGACGCTGAATAGCGATACCTTAAAGACGCAACTGGGTAAAAACCCGCAATCGATCAATCAATTCTTTAATAGCCAAGGTTTGCTCTCGACTATTGATAAATCGATGAATAACTACCTCAGTACCAGCCATGGCGTCCTGCAAAGTCGCCAAGAGGTGCTCGATCGACAACAGAGTGATATCACCGATCGACAGACAAAAATTACCACCCGTTATAACGATGCCTATAACCGCTACTTAACGCAGTTCACTAAACTAAAGAGTGCGATGCAGGACATGAATAATACCCTTAGTAGCTTCTTGGGTTAACGAGACCGATTATGTACAGTAACGACAACCTTGATGGCTACGACTATCTTTCCGCCGACTTGGAGCGCCAAGTCGCCACCGCAACCCCCCATCAGCTCGTGCTGATCATGTTCAGTGGATTGATGGATGAACTGGTCAGAGCGAAAAGCCATATTCACGCTAAACGCTATGAGCAAAAGGCGACGAGTATCAATCGCTGTATCGATATTCTTAATGCGCTGAGCAGCGCGCTAGACGTAGAGCAGGGCGGCGAGCTAGCCAAGTCATTAGCCAGCCTTTACGACTATGCGGTCCGCTGCCTCTATGAGGCCAGTCATCAGCTCTCCATCGATAAAATTACCGAGGTGGAGCGATTGATGGCGGAGATCGAGGCCGGTTGGCGCGAGATGGCGGTATAACATGCTGGACGAGCGACGCGTAAAACAGCTGGTTCTCGCGATCAATGAGGCAATCCGCCAGCAGGATTGGGATGCCCTGTCCCGCGCCAATCAACAGCTCGCCTTGAGTATAGAGGCTGAGGGTGTGACGGATTTACAGCGTCAGCAACTCCAACATTTCTATCGTTTAAGCTTGGCAGCATGCCAAGATCAGGCCGATGCGTTATGGCATAAAATCCAAAAAACGCTGGAGGATCGCGAGGCGATGGCGGCCTACGCCTGTTTCGGTGATGCCGAGAGTTTCTCGGGATAGATGGATGAACGCTATCTCCTTATCTTCTCTGACCTCGCCTACCACAGCGGCCAACTCGACGGTCGACGTTTCGGCACACGCCGCGTTGTCAGCAATGCCTTTTCAATTGCCGTCAGAAGAGCAAGATAGCCAGCGCAGTAGTAAGCCTACCGCTGCTGCGGTTGGCGGGCTCACAGCCGAAAAAGCGCAACCGCTGATGGAGAGTCTAGAAGCTCAGCTTTCATATCGCATGGCGGCGGGACAAGGGCAGAATGGCGATCAGCCAAGAGCCAACCTCGCCTCTGCCGACGCCCCGACGCAAGTCCAATCGTCAGTCATACCTACGTTATCATCGACAACCGAAGAAGGCAGTAGCAACGCTGAGGGGGCTTCTACGAGGGGTGATGCACCAACAGCCGAAGAAGCGCAGCCACTGAGGGAGCGTCTAGAAGCTCAGCTTTCATATCGTGAGCGAGTCACTCGGGGACAAGACGCTGATCGTTTAGCGGCGGTTACGCGCGCGCCGTCGTCCAGCGATCTACCTCGTTCCGATCTTGTCTTAAGTCTGTTGACTCATCGGGAGAGTTCAGAGCAGGTCGCCGACGATAATCTAATCACGGCGGATAATTCTCATCAGCCTGACCATGAGATGGGGTCAGATGTAGCGAACCTATTCTTCTTTCAGCTAATGGCTGATCGCGCTTTGAGGGTAAATAATGCGCCAGCCTCATTGCCATTAACTGGCGCAGACAACGCTGCCTCTCAAGCCTTATCGGATAGTAGCTTCGTATTCGCATCAGCCGTCACATCGCCAGCAGGCGGGTCTACGACCTTCGCCGCCAATCCTCAGTCTACCGCCGCAGATCAAAGCGTATTAACGTTACCGCTAACGCTAACTCGTGACCAGACGGGTTATGCACAGCCATTAGTCAGCGCACTCGGTGAACACTTAAGCTGGCAAATTACCCAGCAACATCAGCGTGTCGAGCTGCAACTCCATCCTGCTGAACTCGGGGCAATGACGATTACGCTGCATATGAATGCCAATACGTTGCAGTTGCATATCCACGCCGAGGTGCCTGCAACACAGCAACTGGTACAACAGACGGCTAACGAGTTAAAAGAAAGCCTGACGCTTAGTCAGGGTGGCCAGGTGGCCGTCGATGTCTCGTCGCAGGGCCATCAACAACGCCGTCAGGCTCCTCAGCCGCAACATCCCAAGGTCTCCGCCAATCATCTTAGCCTTATTGATACTCAGGCGTCGGCGACCGATCACTCCATTTTAATTACGCTATAAGAGTCCGCCATGAAGAAATCGCTCATCCTTGTCTTAATCGTGCTTCTCCTGGTAATCATCGGGGCGGGGGGCTGGTGGTTAATGGCCGATCATAAAACAGACAATCACGTCTCACAGGGGATGGGCAGTTGGTTTAAAAGTAAGCCACCGCAGGCGAGTTTTATCGAAATCAAAGATTTAGTGATTACGTTGCAGGCGGAAGAGAACCGTCCACGCTATCTGTTGTTAGATGTTGTATTAGTTGTTCGAGGGGAAGAGCAATCAACGCAATCTCAGGCTTTTGAACCCGCGGTGAGAAGCGCGACGGTCGCGTTATTAAATAACCAGCCTTTCGATGAGGTCCGGTCGCGCACGCTCCTCTCGCTGCACGATCAATTACTGAAACGGTATCAAGACGAGGCGAAGCACCTTGGCTTTCAGGCGCTCCCCTTCGATGACATCATGATCAGTAAGATGGTTTTCCAGTAAGTGAGCAACATGTCAGTTAATGAATATGCACAAACCGATGCTTTCACCGCCGAGCAGGAAGCCGGATATATTCAGCAGTATCTGCCATTAGTAAATAAAATCTTACGGCAGCTGAGTTATCACGCCAATGCGGTCATCGATAGTTACGATTTAAAGCAAATTGCATTAGTAGGGCTGTTAACGGCCCTACGTCGCTATGGCATTCCGGATGCGGAGTTTCCCGGTTATGCCAAGTACCGCATCCGCGGCGCGATTCTCGATGAGTTACGTCAGGCCGATTGGCGGCCAAGGACGGTTAGGCAGCAGACGCATCAACTCGCTAAGCAAATACAGCAACTCACCCAAAAACTGGGACGAGAGCCAGATTTCAGCGATCTGCAACAAGCGTTAGCTATCGACGTACAAACCTACCACGATTACCTACAAAGCGAGTATCTAGTCAGCGTAGAGAGCCTTGATGCAGTGATGGAAGGTGAGGGCGACGCACAGTTCGGTACGCAGCGTGACAACCCTGAACGCTTTTATGCCAGACAGCAGCAACTCTCGCAGGCGATTGCGATTTTGGATGAGCGCGAAAGATTAATTCTTACGCTCTATTACCATCATGAAATGAATTTAAAAGAGATCGCCTTGGTGCTGGAAGTGAGCGAAGCGCGTGTCTGTCAACTAAACAAGCGATTAAACGATAAGTTAGTCGCTCATATAAAGCAAAGTGAGTCGGTATGTTAAAGATAGGCGGAATACTTATTGTATTTATCTGTTTAATTTGGGGATATATGCATTCGGGCGGCCGCCTCGTAGCGTTTTGGCAGCCAGGCGAGATTGTGATTATTCTTGGCTGTGGTATCGGCACCTTAGTGCTGGCAAACTCTGGCACTGTCCTTAAGCAGATCCTTGCACAGATTAAAGAGGTCATGCGTAAAAACCAGTTTAACGGGGAGTATTCGCAGCAGCTCTTAATGCTGATGTACGAGCTGTTGGACAGTGTGCAAAATGGCGGGCTGAGAAGTCTGGATAATCACATTGAAAATCCTAGCGATAGCGAGCTATTTCAACGCTATCCCCTTATTGCCAGCGATAGCGAACTCTGCACCTTTATCGCGGATAATTTTCGAATGATGGCGATGGGAAAAATTAACGAGCACGAGCTAGAAGGATTATTAGAGCAAGAACTTAGCTCGGTCGAAGAGAATCTCCTACAAGCCTCGCGCTCCTTACAAAGAATGGGCGAAGCAATGCCTGGATTTGGTATCTGCGCGGCGGTATTAGGAATTGTTATTACGATGCAATCCATCGATGGATCGATAGCGGTCATCGGCGTGAAAGTGGCGGCTGCACTGATTGGAACCTTCCTCGGCGTATTTATTTGCTACTGCCTTATCGATCCCTTAGCCAATGCGATGGAGCAATTGGTGAAGAAAAAGATGACTGCTTTCGAATGTTTACGCACCATAATGGTTAACCAAGTTGCGGGCAAACCCCCCCTCCTTGCAGTGGATGCGGGGCGTAAAATGTTGCCGGTAGAAAGTAAGCCATCCTTCACCCAGCTGGAAACCTGGGTCGATACGCGCCAAGAGTCACAAGCGGCATGAGTGGTCGTCAGAAAGGCCACACTACGATCATTAAACGCAGTTCCCGTCGTGCTCATGCGGGGGGACACGGCGGGGCATGGAAAGTCGCTTTTGCAGATTTTATGCTGGCTTTAATGTCTTTGTTTATGGTGATGTGGATCATGGGGCAGGTCTCCGAGAAAGACCGTAAAGCGATCATGTATACCTTAAACAACCAATCGATATTCGATAGCCACTCTTACAGTCCGATCTCCTTTGCGGCTCGCGATCCCGCCCCGGCCAATGCGCCAGAAGTGACGCCGAGCGTGGTGGGAAACTCGGACGTTACGCCACAGCCGGCAAAAGATTCAGTAACAGGTATGGCTAAGCAGTCGCTCACTAAACAGGCTGACGCCGACCAACGTCAGTTACAGCAAGCGTTGCAAAGTCTGATGATCGGTAAGCAAGCGCAGGGAAATATGCGAATTGAACGTCTAGCCCAAGGCATACGAGTCGTTGTCAATGATGATCAGCATCGTATGATGTTTGAGCGTGGTAGCGCTAAGATGACGGCCTATTTCCAACAGCTCCTTGCGAGCCTAGTCCCTGCATTGAAGCAGAGTAGCTCCCATCTGATGATCATCGGACATACCGACGCGACCCCGTATCAACAAAATCCGTTTTACGACAATTGGAGTTTATCCGTTAACCGCGCGCAGTCTGCTCGGCAGGTATTGTTACACGCCGGTATTGAAAGCGATAAAATTATCCAGATCTCTGGCGTGGCCGATCAAAAACTCTTGGATCCGCAACAGCCGACTAACGCAATTAACCGACGTATAGAGTTTATTATTCTCTCTGCAGCAGGCATGGCAGCCTGGGAGAAATCCTTCGCTATGCCTGCCACGCACTCCATACCGGCATCGTCAGTAGATAAGTAGTGAGGGCGGGGGTGCGTGGTTTACTGATCGTCATGATGCTCCTTGCGATACCTCCGGTTTATGCCGAGACGACACTTGGTATACCTCAGCACACTACCGACAAACAGCAGCGCGAACGGAATCGGCTACGCTTATGGCAGCAGGCAGCACATCGGCAGGCAATTATTCTAGCCCCTACTCGGACTGACTCAGTAGAAGAGAAGAAACGGCGTCGGCAACGCTCTCTTTTTCTGTTAAATCGAGGAATTATTCCCGGCGACAGTGGCTTGGGCTGGGCATTATTACCTACCGATGAGTTATTACGAGAAACCGGATCGCCGAAATTATTAGCCACGCTTGAGAAGGTGATCGCTACCTTGCAGGCCCAGATAGGGCTACCCTATCGGTGGGGAGGGCAAACCCCTAATCAAGGATTCGATTGTAGTGGGTTAGTCTGGTTTGCTTTTCGAAACCATGTCAATTGGCCTCTTCCGCGTACGGCAAGCTTACTGTTTAGCGACAGACGGATGAACAGAATCAATCCAAAAGACTTACGCCGTGGTGATTTACTCTTTTTCACGATCCATCGACAAACCAGTCCTGATCATGTCGGCGTTTATTTAGGCAATCACCAATTTATTGAAGCGCCGCGTACCGGTTTAGCGATTCGCATTAGCCAACTTGATGCGCCGTTTTGGCAACAGCACTTTGCCGGCGCTCGCCGAGTATTAACGGAATGGACAATACGTGACCAATTTGGCGGTAAAGTGAGTGAGGAGTAGATTAATTTTGAGAACGTTATCGATTTTTCTAGTCACAAGTGTTGGCGTTCCGCTAGGGTGTCATAAGATTAACGTCAATGATTTCCAGCACAAGTGAGGGTCGTATGTCGAAAGCAGAAGTTTTTCACCTTGGTTTAACAAAAGCCGATCTACAAGGCGCGACGCTAGCCATTGTTCCTGGAGCACCTGAAAGGGTCAGAAAAATTGCCGAGTTAATGGATAATCCACAACCGCTGGCTTCGCATCGTGAGTTCACCTCTTGGCGAGCAGAAATCGATGGCCAAGCTGTCATCGTCTGCTCAACAGGGATCGGTGGGCCTTCTACCTCTATTGCGGTGGAAGAGTTAGCGCAATTAGGCGTCCGGACTTTTTTACGTATCGGTACAACCGGCGCTATTCAACCGGATATTCAAGTGGGCGATGTCTTAGTCACCACTGGAGCGGTACGATTAGACGGTGCCAGCCGCCATTTCGCACCGATAGAGTTTCCAGCGGTAGCCGACTTTAGCTGTACCACCGCTTTAGTCGATGCTGCCAAAGCCTTAGGGGCGTCAACCCATATCGGTATTACGGCCTCTTCTGATACCTTCTATTCAGGCCAAGAGCGCTACGATACCTATTCAGGTCGTGTCGTCAGTGCCTTTCAAGGCAGCTTACAGGAATGGCAGCTGATGGGGGTGCTGAACTATGAAATGGAATCAGCCACGCTATTTACTCAGTGTGCGAGCCAAGGACTGCGTGCAGGGATGATCGCAGGTGTGATTGTGAACCGTACTCAGCAAGAGATCCCAGACGAAAGTACAATGCAGAATACCGAAAGTATGGCCGTACGTATCGTGGTCGAGGCAGCGCGTCGCTTGCTATAAACCGATCTCGCTTTATTAGTGAGAAAACGTATAGTGTTGCTATTAGCTCAATTAACTCAAGAGGTCGATTGTAATGATAGCCACACTATTAGCTTTTAGCCTTGCAGCAGTACTCCTTACCTTAACGCCTGGACTCGATACCGCCCTCATTCTAAGAACCTCGCTTGCCGAAGGCCGTAAAAATGGCTTTAAAGCAGCGTTAGGAATTAATGCGGGTTGCTATATTTGGGGTACGCTCGTGGCGCTTGGACTCGGTGCGCTACTTGCTGCCTCACAAATTGCCTACGACTGCTTAAAATGGGTTGGCGCCGCTTACTTACTCTGGTTAGCGATACAACTTATTCTTGCCCGTCCCCAACCCTTAACTATTACTTCGACGAGTCAGCAATCTAAAACGACGAACTGGTTTTTGCGTGGTTGTCTGGGAAATGTATTGAACCCTAAAATTGGTATTTTTTACGTCAGCTTTTTGCCGCAATTCATCCCTGTTGGGCAATCGCCCGTAATTTGGACCTTCTTGCTCGTCTCCATCCATGTTGCTATCGGAACCCTATGGTCAACAGTGTTAATCAATATTGCTGCGAAAGCATCTGGCTACTTAAAGCGGCCTAAAATCGTTCAGTGGATGAACCGTGTCACTGCCGGTGTTTTTGTGTTGTTTGCAGCAAAACTCGCGTTTAGTTCGCGCTAAAACAGCAAAATATTAAGAGGGTGACCTTGGATTTTCAGAATGTAATTTATGTGGCGTTGCTATTGTGTGGCATTGTAGTGGGGTGGCTAATCGCCATCCTACGCACAGGACGCAGCACGGCGGTACGGGAGGCAGAATTCGCCCACCTCTCGCAGAACTTACAGCTGAGTGAGCAGCGGGCTCAGGAGCAGCAACAGCAGCTGCAGCTGTTACAACAGCGCCAAAGCGAGTGGCAGGCTAAAGCCGCGGCCGCACAGGAAAAGCTTCAACAACTGGATTACTGGCAGCAACAGACCGAACAACTCAATCAGGAATTGCGTCACCAATTCGACCTTAATCGTGCGCAAGAGGCGGAGCTAAGGGAAGTCACTACCCGTTGGCAAGAGTCGCAACGAGCAATGGAAGAGAAGCATCAGCTATTAACTGACAGTGAAAAACGTCTCAGTACGCAGTTTGAGAATCTAGCCAGCCGAATTTTCGAACAGAGCCATCGTCGAGTTGACGAACAGAACCGTCAAAGTCTAACTGGACTATTATCGCCTTTACGCGAGCAACTGGATGGATTTCGTCGCCACGTAAGCGAAAGCTTTAATCAAGAGGCGCGCGAAAGACATACGCTTACGCATGAAATAAAACAGTTACAACAACTGAATAGCCAAATGGCGCAAGAAGCCCTTAACCTAACCAATGCCCTGAAAGGAGATAACAAAATTCAGGGGAACTGGGGAGAAGTTGTTCTCGCCCGGGTGTTAGAAGCTTCTGGGTTACGTGAGGGCTATGAATACCAGACCCAAGTCAGTATTCAGAGTGAACAAAAGCGTTATCAACCCGATGTCATTGTGCGATTGCCTCAAGGGAAAGATGTGGTTATCGATGCTAAAATGACCTTGGTGGCTTACGAGCGCTATTTTAACACCACGGATGACGCGGTTCGCCAGCAAGCGGCCCAAGAACATATTACGGCTGTACGTCAGCACATTCGTGGGCTAGGTCGTAAAGATTATCAAGAGTTGCCAGGGTTGCGCAGCCTTGATTATGTATTGATGTTTATTCCCGTTGAACCGGCTTTTCTTTTAGCGTTAGACCGAGAGCCGGAACTGATTAATGAAGCGCTATCACATAATATTATGCTGGTCAGCCCTACCACATTGTTGGTGGCGCTGCGTACGATTAATAATCTTTGGCGCTACGAGCACCAAAGTCAGAACGCGCAAAAAATCGCTGAACGTGCGGCAAAACTCTACGACAAAATGCGGCTATTTGTAGAGGATATGACGATGCTAGGCGGCACATTGGATAAGGCGCAATCCAGTTACCATCAGGCGATGAAAAAGCTTACCCATGGGCGAGGTAACATGCTGGCACAAACCGAAGCATTTCGACAGCTAGGGGTTGAGGTAAAACGTCCTATAGACAAGCAATTAACCGAACAAGCCATGTCAGATGAGCCGGACTCTGATACACTTGATACAGACGCATTGACTAAGCAGGTAAATACAGATGGCAGAT
>Ga0153974_1000009_pt1 | contig 52980 bp, 44 predicted proteins | sample TSGA058MetaG_FD_104741 | JGI IMG/M metagenome (GOLD analysis project Ga0153974, IMG submission 104741) | Attine ant fungus gardens microbial communities from Georgia, USA - TSGA058 MetaG | ecosystem: Host-associated > Fungi > Mycelium > Unclassified | place: USA: Georgia, Yuchi Wildlife... | reverse complement strand
GGGTGAATCCAACACCGGTGACGCAACGGCATACCTCGCACGCCTGCGCAGCCTGCGTGACGACTGGCGGGGGCGGTTCGGCGCGCACACGCCGCTGCTGCTGGTGCAGCTGGCCGGCTATGGCCAGCCACCCGTGGCGCCGGTTGAAAGTGGCTGGGCGCAGGTGCGCGAGGCGCAGCGGCTCGCTGCGGCGGAAGACCCGCGCACCGGGCTGGCCGTGGCCATCGACATCGGCGATGCCTACGACATCCACCCGCCGAACAAGCAGGAACTGGGCCGGCGGCTGGCGCGGGCAGCGCGCCATGTGGTCTATGGCGAGCGCAGCCTGGCGCCCGCCGGCCCAACTGCACGCGAAGCATCGGCCACGCGCGCCGGCGTGCGTATCCGCTTCAACGGGATCACCGGCACCCTGGTCACGACCGGCGCGAACGGCCCCATCGGCTTCGAGCTGTGCGACGCCGATGCGCACCACTGCCACTACGCCGACGCGGTGCTGCACGGGCACGACGTCGTGCTGCGCAGCCCGCTGGCAGACGCGGGCGGGCGCGTGCGCTACTGCTGGGCCGATGGCCCGGTGTGCACCCTGCGCGACAGCAGTGGGGCGCCCGCCGGCCCGTTCGAGCTTTCCATCACCCCTGCGGAGGTTCCCTGATGCGTCTGCTGCTGGCTCCAGTACTCGTGTTGATGTCGTTGCTGCCGCAGGCGTGGGCAGCGCCGCCCGCGCCGCCGGTCTACTTCGACTGGTTCGAGTACAGCGGTCGCGACGTGGCCTTCGATGCGCCGTTGCCGGCCGGGCACTATCGCAACCCGATTCTTGCCGGGTTCCATGCCGACCCCAGCATCGTCGCCGCAAACGGGCGCTTCTATCTGGTCAATTCCAGCTTCACCTACTTCCCGGGCATCCCGGTATTCGAAAGCGTGGACCTGGTGCACTGGAAGCAGGTCGGCAATGTGATCGACCGACCGTCGCAGCTGGACTTCGACGGACTGGGCGTGTCGCGCGGTATCTTCGCGCCGGCCATCAGTTACCACGACGGCATGTTCTACGTGGTCACCACGGCCGTCGACAGCGGCGGCAACTTCATCGCTACCGCCCGTGATCCTGCCGGTCCCTGGTCCGACCCGCACTGGCTGCCTGGCATCGATGGAATCGATCCGTCATTGTTCTTCGACAACGACGGCACCGTGTATCTGCTCAACAACGATGTACCGCCCGGCCCGCCACGTTACGAGGGCCACCGTGCCATCTGGATGCAGCAGATTGATCTGGCGACCTTCGCCCCGGTAGGTCCCCGCAAGGTGTTGATCGACGGCGGGGTGGAGCCGGCCAGGAACCCTATCTGGATCGAGGGGCCGCACATCTACCAACGCGATGGCTGGTACTACCTCTCCGACGCGGAAGGCGGCACCGGGCCGCAACATTCGCAGGTGGTGTTGCGCAGCCGTAATGTATGGGGGCCCTACGTGCCGTATGCGGGCAATCCGATTCTCACCCAGCGCGACCTGCCCGCCGACAGGCCGTTGCCGATCACCAATGCCGGGCATGCGGATCTGGTGGAGGGGCCGGACGGCTCATGGTGGGCGGTGTTCCTTGCCAGCCGCAACTACGACACGCGCCACTACAACACCGGGCGCGAGACCTATCTGCTGCCGGTGCAATGGCGTGACGGCTGGCCGGTGATCCTGCCGGCCAACCAGGCCATTCCGTATGTGGCCAGAGCGCCCTCCTGGATGCAGGGCGAAGCGTCGCAGGCGCCGTCCACCGGCAATTTCACCGAACGTGACGAATTCGATGCGCCGGCACTCGGCAGCGGCTGGCTGCGCGTGCGCATCCCCAGGCAGCCGTGGGCGGACCTGCGCGAGCGACCGGGGGCCTTGGCCGTGCACCCGCTGGCGGAGAACCTGGACACGCTGCGCAACCCCGCGTTCCTCGGCCGGCGCCAGCAGCACCTGCGCTTCGAGTCCAGCACGGCCATGACCCGGCCGGCGGCGGGCGTGGCCGCAGGCCTGGCAGCTTTCCAGAGCGAGACCCACTGGTATTTCCTTGGCGTGCGCAGCCTCGGCGGTGACCGCGTGGCGGTCTTCCTGGAAGCGCGCGACGGCAGCGGTGTCACCCGCACCCTGGCAACGCGCCAGGCAACGGCAGCGACGTCGCTGCGCCTGAAGATCGCCGGTGACGAAGGCCGCTATGCGTTCGCCTTCGACAGCGGCGACGGGCGTGGCTGGCAGACACTGGCCGATGACGTGGACGGAACGGTGTTGAGTACGGATCGTGCAGGCGGCTTCGTCGGCGCCCTGCTGGGACCATTCGCGCGCGACGAGCGTGCATTGAGGAGCAAATGATGACGCGCACTCCCATCTTCCGCACGCTGGCCCTGTGCGCAGCCATCGCGCTGGCGGGCACGGGTTACGCATCCGAGCCGGCGCCCTGGCTCGACACCTCGGCCAGCTTCGAAAACCGCGCCGCTGCCCTGGTCGCACGGATGACCCTGGAGGAGAAGGCAGCGCAGATGCAGAACGCCGCGCCCGCGATCGAGCGCCTGGGCGTTCCCGCCTACGACTGGTGGAACGAAGGCCTGCATGGCGTGGCGCGGGCAGGGCAGGCCACCGTGTTTCCGCAGGCCATCGGCCTGGCGGCCACCTTCGATGTGCCGCTGATGGGGCAGGTGGCCAGCACCATCAGCGACGAAGCCCGTGCCAAGCACCACCAGTTCCTCCGTGAAGGCTCGCATGGCCGCTACCAGGGGCTGACCTACTGGTCGCCGAACATCAACATCTTCCGCGACCCGCGATGGGGCCGTGGCCAGGAAACCTACGGCGAGGACCCGTACCTCACCGCCCGCATGGGCGTGGCCTTCGTGCACGGTCTGCAGGGCGATGACCCGGTGTACCGCAAGCTCGACGCCACCGCCAAGCACCTGGCCGTGCACAGTGGCCCCGAGGCCGACCGCCACCACTTCGATGCGCGCCCGAGCAAGCGCGACCTGTACGACACCTACCTGCCCGCGTTCGAGGCGCTGGTGAAAGAGGGGCAGGTGGACGCGGTGATGGGCGCCTACAACCGGGTGTACGGCGAGTCCGCCAGCGCCAGCCGGTTCCTGCTGCGCGACGTGCTGCGCCGCGACTGGGGCTTCAAGGGCTACGTGGTGTCCGACTGCTGGGCCATCGTCGACATCTGGAAACATCACCGGATCGTTCCCAGCCGCGAGGCGGCTGCCGCGTTGGCGGTCCGCAACGGCACCGAACTGGAGTGCGGCCAGGAGTACGTCACGCTGCCGGCGGCAGTACGGCAGGGCCTGATCAGCGAGGCGGAGATCGACGATGCGGTGACCCGCCTGTTTGCCGCGCGGATGCGGCTGGGCATGTTCGACCCACCCGAGCGCGTGCGCTGGGCGCAGATTCCCGCGTCGGTCAACCAGGCTCCGGCGCATGATGCGCTGGCCCTGAAGGCCGCCCAGGAATCGCTGGTGCTGCTGAAGAACGATGGCGTGCTGCCGCTGTCCCGCAACCTCAAGCGCATCGCCGTGATCGGGCCCACGGCCGATGACACCATGGCACTGCTCGGCAACTACTTCGGCACCCCGGCCGCGCCGGTCACCCTCCTGCAGGGCATCCGCGATGCCGCCAAGGGAATCGAGGTGAGCTACGCACGCGGCGTGGACCTGGTTGAAGGGCGCGACGATCCCAGCGCTACACCCTTGATCGAAGCGACCTACCTGCGCCCGTCGGCTGATTCGCCGGAGCGCGGGCTGCGCGGCGAGTACTTCCGTACCGCCGATCTTTCCGGCACTCCGGCCCTGGTCCGCACCGATGCCCAGATCGGATTCCGCTGGGATCGGGGCTCCCCGACCGACAACCTGCTGGCCCGTGGTGAAGCCGCACCGGGGCAGGGCATCCCCAGCGATGGTTTCAGCATCCGCTGGACTGGCCAGTTGCTGCCGCCCGTCTCGGGGCGCTACCGGATCGAGGCGGCCGCCGACGATGGTTTCCGCCTCTACGTGGACGGCAAGCGGGTGCTGGACCACTGGGCCAACAGTGATCGCCTGCACGGCGATGGCGCGGACCTGGACCTGCAGGCCGGCCGCGCCTATGACCTGAGGCTTGAGTACTTCGACGCCGAGCGCGATGCCGGCGTCCGCCTGGGGTGGCGCATGCCCGGAGCCAAGCCGCCGTTCGAAGCGGCACTGGAGGCCGCGCGCAACGCCGATGTGGTGGTGTTCGTGGGCGGCCTCACCGGCGACGTCGAAGGCGAAGAGATGAAGGTCAACTACCCGGGCTTCGCCGGCGGTGACCGTACCGACCTGCGCCTGCCCGCGCCCCAGCGCTCGCTGCTGGAAGCGCTGCATGGCACCGGCAAACCGGTGGTGATGGTCCTCACCGGCGGCTCTGCCATGGCGGTGGACTGGGCGCAGCAGAATCTGTCCGCCATCCTGATGAGCTGGTATCCCGGGCAACGCGGCGGCACTGCCGTCGGCCAGGCGCTGTTCGGCGACGTCAATCCGGGCGGGCGCCTGCCGGTGACCTTCTACAAGGCGGACGAGGCGATGCCGGCCTTTGACGACTACACGATGGAAGGACGCACCTACCGCTACTTCCGCGGTACCCCGCTGTATCCGTTCGGGCACGGGCTGTCGTACACCCGCTTCGACTACGGCAGGCTGCAGCTAGATTCAACGCGCATCGCCAACGACGGGACACTCAAGTTGCAGGTCGAGATCGCCAACACGGGCAAGCGCGCCGGCGACGAAGTGGTCCAGCTGTATGTGCGACGGCTGCAGGCCGGGCCAGGCGACGCACGCCAGACATTGCGCGGCTTCCAGCGTGTGCACCTGGCCGCAGGCGAGCGGCGCACCGTGGTGTTCGACCTGGAAGCGCAGCAGGCCCTGCGCCACTATGACGACGCGCGCGGCGGCTATGCCGTGCCGGCGGGCGCGTACGAGGCATGGGTGGGCAGCTCCAGCGCCGACATCCGCGCGAGGGCCGGGTTCACCGTGGAGACCAACCGTGACTGATGCGCGCCGCATGGAAAGCACCGGGCACACGCTGTCCATCCGGGAGAAGCTCGGCTACAGCCTGGGCGACCTGGCCGCCAACCTGATCTTCCAGACGCTGATCACCTACCTCGCGTTCTTCTACACCGATGTGTATCGGCTGCCGCCCGCCACAGCCGCCACGATCATCTTCGTGATCGGCGTGCTCGGTGCCTTCGTGTTCACCCCGTTGATCGGCATCGCCGCCGATCGCACGGTCAGCCGCTGGGGCAAGTTCCGGCCGTGGATCCTGTGGACGGCGATTCCCTTCGGGGTGCTGTCACTGCTGGCCTTCAGCACCCCCGACCTGGCGCCGCGCGCCAAGGTCGTCTACGCCCTGGCCACCTACGGCCTGTTGATGCTCGTGTATGCGGCCAACAATCTGCCGTACTCGGCACTCAGTGGCGTGCTCACCGGCAGCATGGCCCAGCGCAACAGCCTGTCGGCCTACCGCTTCGTGGCGGTGATGATCGCGCAGTTCATCATCCAGGTCCTGCTGCTGCCGCTGGTGCTGATCCTCGGCGACGGCGACCGGGTGCTGGGCTTCGAGCGGGTCATGACGGTATTTGCGGTGGTGGGAACGGTGTTCTTCCTGATCACCTTCGCCACCACGCGCGAGCGCATCGGACCGGCGAAGGAACAGACTGCCGGGGTGCTGCAGGACCTGTCCGACCTGCTGCGCAACCGCCCATGGAAGGTGATGCTGGCGCTGACCATCCTGGTCTTCATCAACCTGTCGCTGAAGGGCGGTACCTACGTCTACTACTTCCAGTACTACATGAGCGAGGCCGCCCTGGCGGGATTTCTCGACAGCTCCGGCTTCAACCGCTTCATCGGCGCCGTCAACGCGGCACTCAACGGTCTGGGCCTGGCCGGGTTCGCCTGGCCGAAGGATCCGGCAACATCGGCATTCAGCCTGTTCAACGCCTGCGGCATCGTCTGCATGATCCTGGGCATCGGTGTATCGCGCCGCCTGGCCGACCGTTTCGGCAAGCGTGATGTCTTTGGCGGTGCTTTGCTGGTGTCCACCGTGTTCCTGCTGGCGTTCTATTTCTTCCCGCCCACGGCGGTCGCCGTGGCCTTCGCTGCCTTCATGCTGCACGGGTTCTGCTACGGCATCACCATCCCGGTGCTGTGGGCGATGATCGCCGACGTCGCCGACTACTCCGAATGGAAGAACCATCGCCGTGCCACCGCCATCGTCTTCTCGGCGATGCTGTGTGGCCTGAAGATCGGGCTCAGCATCGGTGGCGCGCTGGTCGCCGGCATCCTCGCCCATCACGGCTACCAGGCAGGCGCACCGCAACAGCCCGAAGCCGTGGTGGATGGTATCCGCCTGACGGTGAGCGTGTACTGCTCCCTGCCGTTCCTGGCTGCAGTCGCGCTGCTTTTCTTCTACGAGATCAACAAGCGCATGGAGACCCGCATCGAGCAGGACCTGCAGTCGCGGCGCCAGGGCAGCGATCTGCAGCAACTGGCAGCGCACGCCATCTCCCAGCCCCTGGTAAGCCACATCTACACGGCCGACCCTTCGGCCCATGTGTTCGAGGGGCGGCTGTACATCTATCCATCGCACGACATCGACAGCGGCGCCCCCTTCGACGATGAGGGCGGGCACTTCGGCATGCAGGACTACCACGTGCTGCGGATGGAAACACCGGAGGGCGAGGCCACCGACTGCGGCGTGGCGCTGCATGTGCGCGACGTCCCCTGGGCCAGCCAGCAGATGTGGGCACCGGATGCCGCCTCCCGCGATGGCCGCTATTACCTGTACTTCCCGGCCAAGGACGCCCACGGCATGTTCCGCATCGGCGTTGCGGCGGCGGATCGGCCGGAGGGCCCGTTCACTCCAGAGCCCGATCCCATCGAGGGCGCGTACTCGATCGACCCGGCCGTGTTCGAGGACGACGACGGCACGCACTACCTCTGTTTCGGTGGCATCTGGGGTGGCCAGCTGCAGAAGTATCGCGACAACCGCTACGACCCGGCGCATGAAGAACCTGCAGGTGAGGCGTCGGCACTGGGCCCGCGTATCGGGCGACTGGACGCCGGCATGACCCGGCTTGCCGAACCCACCCGGGAGATCGTCATCCTGGACGAGCACGGGCAGCCGCTGCGCGCCGACGACCATGCCCGTCGCTTCTTCGAAGGACCGTGGCTGCACAAGTACCAGGGCCGGTATTACCTGTCGTACTCCACTGGTGATACGCACCTGCTGTGCTATGCCACCAGCGACAGCCCGTACGGGCCGTTCACCTATCGCGGCGTGATTCTCACCCCCGTGGTGGGCTGGACCACCCATCACTCCATCTGTGCGTTCCAGGGGCGGTGGTACCTGTTCTATCACGACGCGTTGTTGTCCGGCGGGGTCACCCACCTGCGTTCGGTCAAGTGCACACCGCTGCACATGGAAGCAGATGGCAGCATCCGGACGATCCATCCCTATGGCACCTGAGCCGACTTCGCCCACGGATGATGCGCAGGCGGCACTGCCTGCCGGCCCACTGCACTGGTTGCGGGCAGGCAGGCTGGAGGTCGCGCTTGCACCGGAAGCCGGTGGGCGCATCGCCCAACTACGCTGTGACGGTGTGGACTGGCTCGTCAGCGAACATGAAGTAGGGCAGGCGGGCATTGCGTGGGGGTGCTATCCCATGCTGCCCTGGGCCGGGCGCATCCGGCACGGACGCTTCGTCTTCGAAGGCAGGCCCTATCAGCTGCCGGTGAACTTCGGAATGCACGCCATCCATGGCGTCGGCTTCTCACGGCCGTGGCGCATCGACCGCCTTGAACCGGACGGCGCCTCGCTGTCGCTGGACCTGCCTGAGGACGCCTATTGGCCCTTCGGAGGCAGGGCATCGCAGCATCTCCTCGTGCAACCCGACCGCCTGACGCTGCACCTCGCAGTGCAGGCCGGTGCCATGGCAATGCCAGCCGTGCTTGGCTGGCATCCCTGGTTCCGCAAGCCGGATCGACTGCTGTTCGCACCCAGCGCGATGTACCCGCGCGACGGGGAGGGCATCGCCACCTTGCCCTGCGTGCAGCCAACGCAGGGGCCGTGGGATGACTGCTTCATCAACCAGGCCGAAGTGACGCTGCTTGCCGCCGGCCAGCGGCTGCGGCTGAGCGCCGACACCGATCACTGGGTGGTCTACGACGGGGCAGTGCACGCCACCTGCGTGGAGCCGCAGACCGGCCCACCCGACGGATTCACGCTGGCGCCGACCCGGTTGCAGCCGGGACAACAGCTGGAACTGAACTTCGAACTGCGTTGGGAGATCGACAGCGATGGCGATCTGGCTGGCGTCGACGCCAGCTGATCCCCTGTCCGCAGCAGAAGCCAGGAACTCCCCGCGGCTGTTCCACCGCATCGAATGCCTGCCGGCCCTTCTGTTCTTCGCATCCGCCGGGCATGGCCCGGCGCTACCCATCTTTGCGTCCGCCGGGCATGGCCCGGCGCAACCCATCTTCGCGTCCGCCGGGAATGACCCGGCGTTACCCATGCGTCGCGTCCGGTAGTGCCGGCCGCTGGCCGGCAACACGCGATCCGGCGCGCGCTTACAGCGCGCTCTGCGGGCGCACCTCCAGCAAGGGCGCAGGCCATGCCGCGTGGCACGCACGCTGGCTTCAATTGGCGTCAACCTGCCGTGCCTACCCGGTCGGATCTGGATCAGGCCGTTCGTAGTCGTCGGGCGCAGCTTTGGGGTCATCACCATCATCGGGCATGCCGTGCTCCTTCCATGTCGCTTTGTCATTCCTGAGCCTGTCCGGGGTATGGCTCTTCGACGCATCGTCCACGTCGGCGCCAGGGTTGAAAGGCAGGTCATCCCGCAGCTTCTTCTCGTTCACTGGAATGTGCTCCTCGGGCGTGTTGACCAGCCTCTGCCACGGGGCGTTAACGCTGCAACACAGGCGGATGAAGGGCTGCCGCACGGCCCATCAACCCATGTGCGCAGCCTCGGCATGCGGCTGCGATGCAGCGCGCCTGCCTCATTGACCTGTCGTTGACGCACAGATGTCAGACTCGCGCACAAAGGGGTGTCCGGGTGAATTGCAGGGGAGTGATCATCAGGAGAGCTGGCAATGCCGTTTCTCACTGACTCAACAGAAGTCGCCGTCGAGGGCGTCGGTGCAGCCCGGCGCATCGGCTGGATGCGCTTCGTGGGGAACGGCTTGGGCGCGCTTCCGATTGCCTCGATCATTCTGGAGCGTCAGGCGGATGCTGCGCCCTGGGTGCTGCTGTTGCTCAACGCCATCGCATGGCCGGCGCTGGCGATGCTCCTGACACGTCGCGCCCGCGAACCTGCAGCAGCGCAGTTCCGCTGCATGATCGTCGACTCTCTCTTTGGAGGCGCATGGATCGCCTTCATGGCCCTCAGCACGGTGCCCAGTGCGTTGTTTGCCGCGTTGCTGGTGGCCGACAAGATCGCCGCCGGCGGCATCCGCCTGGCAACGAGGGCAACCCTGGCCCTGGTGGTCGGGTTCGCCGCTACCTGGCTTGCCCTGGGCCTGCCTTATCAACCCATCACCTCGCAGCGCACCGTTGTCCTCAGCCTGCCTTTCCTGTTCGTCTACGGCATCGGGTTGAGCGTGCTGAGCTGGCGGCTGGCGCGCCGGGTGAAATCACAGAATCGCCAACTGCAGCGCCTGAGCCGGATGGATCCGCTGGTGGAGCTGGCCAACCGCGGTTTCCTGATCCAGCGCGCCCAGCAGATGCTGCAGACGGGGCAGCACCACGGCGGCGATGCGTGCCTGCTGATGCTCGATGTTGATGATTTCAAGCGGATCAATGATTCGCATGGCCATCGTGCCGGCGATGAGGTGCTTCGCCGCATCGCCGTGGTGCTGCGTCAGCTGGCCCAGCCGGGTGACATGCCGGCGCGCCTGGGCGGTGATGAGTTCGCCGTCCTGCTGCGCCAGCGGATACCGGCAGAGGCCATGGATGTGGCCGAGCAGATAAGGCACTACCTGCAGGAGCCGGGCGCCCCTGAAACAGCCCATATCCAGTTCAGCGTCAGTATCGGCATCGCCGCAGCGGCTGGCACGGGCAGCGCAGAAGATTGGCTGGCGAAGGCGGACAAGGCGCTCTATCACGCAAAACGGCACGGCAAGAACACCGCAAGCTACGCCGAGTAATCTGCACCGGGCAAGTGTCTGTGAAGCAGCTGCCGATCCTGGGCGCTGCGCTGGTCGCGATAGGTGGCCTGGCGTTCCAGCCCGCGCCTGATCAGAGCAGCAGCAACGCCCCGATCAGCGCGGGCGGCATCACCAGCGCGCCGACACGCAGGAAGTCGAGCGCGCTGACATGCTCGCCTTCGCGGCGCAGCGCCACCAGCCACAGCATGGTAGCCAGCGAGCCGGTCACCGACAGGTTCGGGCCCAGGTCCACGCCGATCAGCAACGCCGCGCGCGTCTGCGCCGGCAGCTCGGCCATCTGGCCCAGCGAGCCCGCAGCCAGGCCCACCGGCAGATTGTTGGCCACGTTGCTGAGCAGTGCGGCTGCGCCTCCGGCCAGCCAGCCCGCCTGGTGCGGCGAGGTCTGCGCCAGCGCCTGCAGGTTGCTGGCCGCTGTCTGGATGACACCGGTCTGCGAAACCGCTTCAACCAGCACGAACAGGCCAGCGACCAGCGGCAGCACGCCCCAGGAGACGTGGCGCAACAGCGGCAGCGGGCTGCGGCGCTGGCGGATCGCCACCACCGCTACGCTCAGCGCGCCCGCACAGAACGTTGTCAGGCCCAATGGGCCGTTCAGTGCGGAGGTCACCAGCAGCACGGTGCCGGTGAACAGCACGCCCAGCGCGCTCAGCCGGCCACCCTCGGTAAGCGGGCGATGCTCGGGCGACGCTGCCAACGGCTGTGCGATCTCGCGGCGATGCACCCAGCGCAGCACCAGATACGTGGCAGTGATCGCCGCCAGCGAAGGCAGCGCGAACTGCGCCAGCCATTGCAGCAGCGGTGGCATGTGGTTGCCGTACACCACCAGGTTGGCCGGGTTGGAAATGGGCAGCACGAAGCTCGCCGCATTGGCGATGAACGCACAGACAAACAGATAGGGCAGGGGGTTGGCGCGGGCCGCCTTGCACGCCGCATAGACCGCCGGCGTCAGCACCACCGCCGTGGCATCGTTGGACAGGAACACCGTCACCACCGTGCCGACCAGGAACACCAGATCGAACAACCGCCGCCCCGAGCCGCCCGCATGCCGCACCGCATATAAGGCCAGCCAGTCGAACAGGCCCTCGCGCCGCGCCAGCTCGGCCAGCACCATCATGCCGACCAGGAACAGGTAGACATCCCGCCCTTCGGCAACCGCGTGCCAAGTCGTGCCGAGCGACACCGCCCCAAGCAGCGGAAGCAGCGCGGCCGCGCCAAGCGCCCACACGTACTCCGGAATGCGGAACGGCCGGAACAGCAGGCCGACGGTGGCAACGGCCACGGCCGCCCAGATGATGAAGGGGGAAGAGGAAGCGAGCATGGAGTGGGTGGGGTCTCAGCTGCACCGGCGCGAGCCAACAGCAACGCGCGCTACAGCGATGGCAAGTGCGAGAAAGTCGGCATCATACCGTGCCGGCTGCAGCGCCGGCCCCGCCAGCAAAGGGCCGTATCAGAACCCGACGTGCGCCCGATTGAAGGCGCATGCCATTCACCGTGATGCGTCACGGTAATGCCGATTCCGGACATCCGCATCGCAAGGGTGGTGCCGGCCAGGCCGGCAAGACGCCATGTGGTGCAGCCTCGGCTGCGATTCGGTGAGCGGCACAACGCCGGTGGAGCAGGGGTGCAATCGACATGCGGACAGGAACCGAATTCGATTCATCCGTTCGCTGGTCACGCTGACACGATAGGACACGCGTACATCGCCGAGCGCCGCGCAGAGGGAAGGGTGCAGGCCGTATCGCTGACACCTGTCACTTGTCCGGGCAATGCGTACCGCCAATAGTGAGCGTCACCGCCGCCTGCATGGCCGGCACTCACCGAAAGGACCTCCCGTGAACCTGCTGCAGCAACTCCTCTGGCAGACCCCCATCTGGGTCTGGGTGCTTCTGGCGTTCCTGGTCTCGCGCGGCATCGCGGCCATGCGGCCGGGGCAGACCTCGCTGCGGAAGCTGGCCATCGTGCCGGCGCTGTTCAGCGCCTGGGGCATCTGGTCGATCAGCCACCGCTATGGCGGCTCGCCGTTGGCGTGGGGCGAATGGCTGGCCGGCATCTGCGCGGGCGCAGCAGTGGGCTGGCTGCTGCTGCGCCGGGCAACGCTGAGCGTGGACGCCTCCACGGGCACGCTGTGGCGTAGTGCCGACTACAGCCTGCTGCCACTGCTGCTGGTCACGTTCGTCATCAAGTACGGTTTTGAAACGGCGCTCGCCGTGGCGCCCGGCCTGAGCAGCAACGCAGGTTTCAGCGCCGCCTATCTCCTGCTGTCTGGCGGATTCACCGGCATCTTCATCGGCAAGTACTGCCGCTATCTGGCGGCGTCGCGCCGGGCAACGCCCAGCGGGATGCAGCCTGCTGGCTGAGTCCAGTCCAGGATGGGGGCGGTGCACGCGCCCTCACCCTGTTCACCCTGCAGCGGCAAGAATAGGCCACGGCTTGGGCGGGAGCCGTCCACACTGGACTATTCGCTTCGCGCTCAGTTCAAAGACGCCTCAAGGAGTGCCCATCCCCGGTTGGAAACCCGCGCCGCTTTGGCAGGGATTGGAGTGCGTTATCGAGGCTGTCCGTCGATTTCACTAGTAGGTCAGCTTCTGGAAACCAACCTGCGTCGAAACCTCGTCTTCGCATTCCACCACGAAGGCAACCGCGTCATGAGGAAGATGCAGGCGCTGCCGAAGCGCCTTCCCGCCGTAATCGAATGCCCTCACAGCGAGGAGATAGTTGGGGTGCGAGGCGTCCAACTCGACACAGGCAAGGCACGCCAGCCCATACCACGTTCCATCCACTCCCTTTCCGGCATAGCACTTGCTGGATGTGGACAGCGGATCAAGTATCACCAGGCGATTGGATCGTCCGCAGCCGCCAATCGTTGTCCAGGTATGGCAATGGCCCTTCGCGCTTCGACCAGATCGAGGCCTATGCCCAACGCACTCTGATTGGCTCCAAGCAGGTGCTTCAGCTCGGCGAGCTGTCGGTCAGCAATCCGTTGTTCTCGGGCGCTCCGATTACGGGCATGCAGCTGCTGCCCGAGGAAGCACTGCAACAAGGCTCTTCCAGCGTGGAGGTGCAGCGCATGCTGAAGCCCCGATGCAGGCCATTCCATCGGATCCGTACGAACGTGTCTAGGCGTAATGACGCAGGTGTGGCGATTCGAGCGGGTTGTGCGCCCACGACGTGCCGCAGCGGCTAACCGTCCCTGCTGGCCAGATAGCGTTCTCCCCACAACTTCATTGCTTCCAGTGTTGGCGCCAGTGTGGTGCCCAGCGGCGTCAACGTGTATTCAACACGCGGCGGAACTTCTGCAAACACTTCGCGCCGGACGATGCCGCTTGCCTCAAGCTCGCGCAGCTGCAAGGTAAGCGAGCGCTGGGTCACGCCGCCGATCAGCTTTCGCAGTTCCCCAAACCGTTTGGTGCCGCTCAGCAGGTAGTGAACGATCAACGGCTTCCACTTCCCGCCGGCGATCTCGACAGTCACTTCTACGGCACACCGGTAATCCGAAGGCAGGCCAGCGGGCATCATCACTCCAATAGGATACTTTGTATCCCTATATATACAAAGTGTGCCTGGTTGTAAATTTGCCACTGGCCTCTGATAGTGCTGGCCCGGAAGGGAGCCCCTTCGCAATCAGAGAGAAGACGCATGAGAGCTGCGTATTACGACCGCCAAGGCCCGGCTGATGAGGTGCTCTGCGTTGCAGAGCTGCCCACCCCACAACCGGGGCCAGGTGAAGTCCGGGTGCGGATGCACATGTCCGGGCTCAATCCCACAGACCTCAAGGCCCGCACAGGGTTCTCCGCGCCGATGCCCTTTCCACGAATCATTCCCCACCAGGACGGTGCCGGTGTCATCGATGCGGTGGGCGACCCGGAAGAGGCGGGCCGTATAGGGCAGCGCGTCTGGATCTATGAAGCCCAGTACGGCAGGGCGAGCGGAACGGCTGCAGCGTTCGTGGTCGTGCCCGCTGGGCACGCCGTGCCGCTGCCTGGCGATGTCTCTTTCGAGGTGGGTGCATCGCTGGGTATTCCGGCACTGACGGCGCATCGCTGTCTCTTCGCGGATGGCGACATCAACGGCCGAAGGGTGTTGGTGCAAGGCGGGGCAGGCGTGGTCGGCACCGCCGCCGTCCTGCTGGCAAAGTGGGCGGGCGCCTGGGTCGCGGCCACGGTCATGAATGCCGAGCAGGCAAGCATTGCCAGGGCGGCCGGAGCGGATCTGGTGCTGGACCGTCTGAATGACGATGTCGCCGGCGCGATCAACACCCATACCCGGAGGGCGGGCGTGGATCGCATCGTAGAGGTCAATGTGCAGGCAAATCTCGACCTTGACCTGGCATGTCTCGCCTCTGGCGGCGTCATCAGCGCTTATGCGGCCGCGCAGGCAACCGATGAGCTTTCCCTGCCACTGTTGCGTGCCATGGTGCACGGATGCGTGCTCCGCTTCGTGTACATCTATTCGGTCCCCCAGGAAGCGAAGATCCACGCGATCAGGGACATCACTGCGTGCCTTGCCAGTGGCGCCTATTCGCCCCATGTCGGTTTGAAGGTGGATCTGCAGAAGATCGCTGAAGCGCACCAGGCACTTGAAGCTGGAACCGTGATGGGGAAGGTTCTCATCGCCATCTGAGCGATACGTTCGCCGCCACGCGCCCCTTGCACTCGGCGGGTGAATGCGGCTTGCGGGTCATTTGCATGCCCGCAGGGCGGGGCTGCACGTCCCCTCACCACATTCACCTCGCAGCAGCGAAAATGCGTCCTTGGGCGCGCTCCAGGGCGCACCGCTCACTGCCTGCAGGAACGCAACGATGTCCAACAACCCTTTCGGTGAATCCTCATGCGCTGCCGCAGCCAGCGGTTGCGTGGAGGTGCGCGGCGCGCGCGAGCACAACCTCAAGAATGTCGATGTCTCCATTCCGCGCAATGCACTGGTGGTGTTCTCCGGGGTGTCGGGTTCGGGCAAGTCGTCGTTGGCCTTCGGTACGGTCTTTGCTGAGGCGCAGCGGCGCTACTTCGAGTCCGTAGCGCCATACGCGCGGCGCCTGATCGACCAGGCGGGCGTACCCGATGTGGATGCCATCGACGGGCTGCCGCCGGCGGTGGCGTTGCAGCAGCAGCGCGGCGCCAGCAATGCACGTTCCTCGGTGGGCAGCGTGACCACGCTGTCCAGCCTGGTGCGCATGATGTACTCGCGCGCCGGGGCCTACCCGGCCAACCAGCCCATGCTGTACGCCGAGGACTTCTCGCCCAACACGCCGCAGGGCGCCTGCAGCACCTGCCATGGTCTGGGGCATGTGTACGAGGTGACCGAAGCGCTGATGGTGCCGGACCCGTCGCTGAGCATCCGTGAACGCGCCATCGCCTCGTGGCCGCCGGCATGGCATGGCCAGAACCTGCGCGACATCCTGGTCACGCTGGGCTACGACATCGATGTGCCGTGGAAGAAGCTGCCGAAGAAGGACCGCGACTGGATCCTGTTCACCGAGGAAACGCCAACCGTGCCGGTCTATGCCGGTTTCACGCCCGCAGAGACCCGCGCCGCGCTGAAGCGCAAGCTGGAACCCAGCTACATGGGCACCTATACCGGTGCGCGCCGCTACGTGCTGCACACCTTTGCCAACACCCAGAGCGCGCTGATGCGCAAGCGCGTTTCGCGCTACATGGAAGGCAGGTTGTGCCCGGCCTGCCACGGAAAGCGCCTGAAGCCGGAAGCGCTTTCGGTCACCTTTGCCGGCGTGGATATCGGCGAGTTCATGCGGCTGCCGCTGGACCAGTTGGCGGACCTGCTGGGGCCCATCGCGCAGGGCGATTTCAGCGCGCACAGCCGCGGCGCGCGTACCAGCGGCAGCGCCACGAAACGCGATCGCACGCAGCGGGCTGCAAGCGGCCGCCCTGTCCACGCTGGGGCCCCCGACGTGCGGCTGACCTCGGCCCTGTCGGAAGAGAAGCGCTTGGCCGCGCAGCGGCTGGCAGGCGGCGTCATGGCGCGTGTACACCAGCTGCGAGGCCTGGGCCTGGGGTACCTCTCGCTGGATCGCGCCACGCCAACATTGTCGGCCGGCGAACTGCAGCGCCTGCGGCTGGCCACGCAGCTCAGCTCGTTGCTGTTTGGCGTGCTGTACGTGCTTGATGAACCCTCGGCCGGCCTGCACCCCGCCGACAGCCAGGCGCTGTACGACGCGCTGGACCGGTTGCGCGACGGCGGAAACTCGGTGTTCGTTGTCGAGCACGACCTGGAGCTGATGCGCCGCGCGCAGTGGCTGGTGGATGTTGGCCCGGAGGCAGGTGAGCACGGCGGGCGCGTTCTCTACAGTGGCGAGCCCGACGGCCTGCGCAAGGTCCAGGAATCGCGCACCGCCCGGTATCTGTTCGACCAGGTGCCTGCGGCCGCCAGCCGGCAGCGCACCCCCAGCAGCTGGCTGGAGCTGAAGGGCATCCACCGCCACAACCTGCAGGGTGTGGATGCGCAGGTGCCGCTGGGGTTGCTGACCGCAGTGACCGGCATTTCGGGGTCGGGCAAATCCAGCCTGATGGCGCAGGCACTGCCCGAGCTGGTGCTGCTGCACCTGGGGCATGAGCCCGAGGAGAACAGTGCCGAGAGTGCGCCCAACGACGCGCCGACCGTGATCGAAGCGACCCGAGGCCGGCTGGCTGGCGATGTGGACGCCATCCAGCGGGTAGTGCAGGTGGACCAGAAGCCCATCGGCCGCACCCCACGATCCAATCTGGCCACCTATACCGGCCTGTTCGACCACGTGCGCAAGCTGTTCGCCGCTACGCCCGCCGCGCGCCGTCGGCGTTTCGATGCCGGCCGTTTCTCGTTCAACGTGGCCAAGGGCCGATGCGAGACCTGCGAAGGCGAAGGTTTCGTCAGCGTCGAACTACTGTTCATGCCCAGCGTCTATGCGCCGTGCCCCACCTGCCACGGCGCGCGCTACAACGAGGCCACGCTGAAGGTGCTGTGGAATGACCGCAACATCGCCGAGGTCCTGCAGATGACGGTGGACCAGGCGCACGCGTTCTTCATCGAGGAAGAGGCCATTGCCCGTCCGCTTCAGCTGCTGCAGGAGATCGGCCTGGGCTATCTGAGGCTGGGCCAGCCGGCCACGGAGCTTTCAGGCGGTGAAGCCCAGCGCATCAAGCTGGCGACCGAGCTGCAGCGCAGCCAGCGCGGGCGCACGCTTTACGTACTGGACGAACCCACCACCGGCCTGCATGCATCGGACGCGGACAGGCTGCTGGTGCAGCTGCAGCGACTGGTGGACGCGGGCAATACGGTGGTGATGATCGAGCATGACATGCGCGCGGTTGTGCAGGCGGACTGGGTGATTGACGTCGGACCTGGCGCAGGCGCTGCGGGCGGCACCATCGTTGCGAAGGGAACTCCGCAGCAGGTGGCGCGCGCCAATGGCAGCAGGACGGCGCCCTTCCTTGCGCGGGAGCTGCGGCAGGGTGGGTGAGGCGGGGGCGTCGCCGGGGTGTACTGCTACTTCCGCACGCCACACCGCTCATCCTCAGGCACATCGCCAGCAAGCGTCAGTAGCAGCCGGTCCTGCAGCGTAGGCTCCTGCACGCCAGACAGGACCTGCTCCAGATAGGTCAACGGCACCAGTGACCACTGCAACGTGGCCTGCAGGGGGTAGATCGCAGGCGCCCGATGCTCGGCACCCAGCGCAACCCTGATCAGCAGAAGCGGCGGCTGCCTCTGCACGTGCAGCACCGGCACACCCTTGCACAGGATCTGGAAGGAAGCCGAAGCGGGCGTCCCCTCCAGGAACGCGAAGCCCTCCCGCGCCCGCGCCTCTGCGAATCGAAGCGCGTGGCGTCGCAGCGTCCAGAATGTCTCATCGGGTACATCACGGTAAGCGAGTACTTCCGGCTCAACAGGCTCTGGCGAGTGCATCTGTACGGCAACGACCAGCGCCAGAAAGAGCATCCACATCACCCCATGGCGCACCTTCATTTCAGGCCCCACCGAAGTGATCCTTCAGTCTGCCGGCTGCAGCCGTTCGCTTGCGTGCGCTGCCAGCCCCAGGCCGGCCATGATCAGCCCTTCCATCACCCGGTCGCCGACGTATTGCTCCGGCTCGCCGTTCTGGCGCGTGCGTTCTGCCGCCAGCAGCACTTCCAGCACCACGCGCAGGCCTGTCAGCGAGCAGTCGGCATCGGCCAGCGCCATCTGCCGGCCACGCAGCTGATGCCGCTCTGGCCAAGGCTGGCCGTTGGCGGCCACGCCCGAGCCGATGCTGTGCAGCAGCGCGATGAGGGTGTTGGGGTCCACGGCAGGCCCGGCCGAGGGTGCCTCGTGGATGGGCTGTGGGGCAGGGGAGTAGGGCGTGGTCATGGCAGGGCTCCTTGCGTGCAGGCAGAAGCCGCCACCGATAAAGGTGGCGGACGATGCGTGGCTCGAAAACCGGGTCTTTGTGCAAAACCGGCGGGCACAAGGCCCCCACGCACCGCCCGCCATAGCCGGCAGACGGATTGCCAGCCGGCACCACGCAACGGTGGTGCCGGCTGGCAAGCGTAATCAAGCACAAAGACACGGGTTTTCGACGCCCGGCCACCCGTTTTCGGTGGCATGGCAAGGAATACGCCCGGTTGCGCGCGATGCCAATACAGTAAGGGCAATGCCGTCACCGTTTTCGGCGTTTTCAGAATCGTTGTATGGCAGGAAAAGGCGCTAGAGGCTTGCCCTGCAAGGGCTGCCGGCGGTGCCGATTGGCCCGCATATTTCGTGCCGGTACCGACATGCTCTGACCGGGAGTAGGGCAGACGCGACAAATGGATGGACGGGGCGAACCCTCGATGCCCCCTTGAGGCCTGCTCCTATCTGCGGCAATCAGAGTGCACTGAGTGGCTGACGCCGCGCTCCACGCCATGGCACTATCCTGGATGCGTCAGGGGTGCTTGATAGGGGGGTACATGGAAAGTATGCAGAAAAGACTAACGATGGCCGATGTGGCTGGCTGGGGTTCGGCTGTCGTCACGTTTGGCTTGATTCAAGGCGCGCTCTATCTGAAGGCGTACTGGGGCCACTTTGGCCTTGATCCCTTTCAGTTTGTTGCGGTGAGCGAACTGGCCCTGGCCGGCCTGGCAGGCATCGGCATGGTGTTGTTTCTGATGCTGGTGGCCTTGCTGTTTAGCGGCTGGGTCGACGTGAAGCTGACGAGCGGAGCCTCCAAAAGCAAGCGGCTCGCCTGGCTGGGTCCAACGATCTTCTTCACTGGGCTAGGGGCGTTGCTTTGGTGGTCGAACGCGTGGCCTGTGCTGATAGGGCTTTTTCTGACCATCATCTGCGCGCTGGCCGTGCATCTCTCGCCAGTGATACCAACCGCCGTGAAAGAATCCCCTTGGCTGATCTATGCCTTGGTGATGCTGGTCTATGTCTCGATTGCTTCGAGCTGGCTTGGTTTCGAACGCGCCAGGACGATTTCCTCTGGGGGCGGCAAGTATGTGACAACGGTGACTGTTGATGAAATGGTGCAGAGTGGCCTGAGCCTGATTGGGATGCAGCAGATCCGAGCGTCGAGGCAACTCTAAGGTTGAAGCTTTGTTTAAGGTCAATAGCCTGGTGTGCGAAGCGTTCAGCCAGGATCGTGCTGCCGGCCTTGGCACAGCATCGCACCTTTGGGGCCGATGGATTAGAGGTGTTTATCGGGGGTAGGGCATGGCAGCTCCCGACCCAAAGCGGACATAGAGCGGATGTCCACTCCTTGGTGGTTATGGCGATAGCAGTCGGTCCAGTGGACTGATGATCTTCCCAATGGCTTGCTCCACATGGGTGTAGATCATGGTTGTCTTGATGTCGCGGTGCCCAAGAAGCAATTGGATGGTCCGGATATCCGTGCATGCCGCTAGTAGGTGTGTGCAAAGGATTGTCGTAACGTGTGGACGGATGCGTGCATTGGCAATGCCAGCCCGATGCAGGGCTGCCTTGAACGCCATCTGTACCCCAGATTCGGAAGCATGCCAACGCAGTCGGCGGCCGGACTGAGGGCAGCTCCGTACTACGCGGGAGGGGAAAAGGAACTGCCAAGCCAAGCTCTGGCTGGCTCCGGGATACTTACGCTCCAAGGCGTCGGGCAATGGAGCGAATCCGGCGCCTCGCGCGAGATCTTGCTTGTGCAAGATCGCCAACCTAAGCAATTGCCGCTGCAACGACTGCTGTAGTCGATCAGGCAGCACGGTGGATCGGTCCTTGCCACCTTTGCCCGCCCGGACGTGGATCAGGCAGGCTTCTAAATCTATATCTTTGACTCTGAGCGTCATGCACTCAGTCACCCGCAGTCCCGACCCATAGAGCAGGTGGGCCATTAGGGACACTATCCCGTCCATCTGCGCCAGGGCATCGGCCACTTCGTCCACGCTCAACACGACTGGCAGACGGTCCCTGCGCTGGATGCGCTGTAATCCGCTCAGGTGACCAACCTCTTCCTCTAAGACATCGCGGTAGAGAAACAACAGTGCGTTGAGGGCTTGATATTGTGTAGAAGCCGAAACAGCCGCCACTACAGCCAAGTGATTGATAAAAGCGACGATGCCAAGTGTCCCAACCACACGTGGATGCTGGCGGCTATGAAAAAAGATGTACTTGCGAATCCAGAATCGGTACGCTTTTTCGGTCCGGCGACTCAGATGTCGTCGCCGACACACCAGAGATGCCTGGTCCATGAGTCGCAAAGGCGGTGAGGGGTAGGGTTACCCCATGAGGGTCGCTGCGGTTGGGGTCAAATGCTGGCAGCATACCGCCGGCAGGAACTGCGTGGGTCCGGTTATACGTACACTTGTTAGCCGGACCCGGTCGTCCTAAGATCAAGTTGTTTCAAGGGAAATTCCCACCATACTGTGCTTTGCGGGTAAGTCGTATAACCGGACCCCGGGGTCCGTCTATTAGGTAGTTAGACCAACAAGGAGAGATTGCGCATGGCCACAAAGAAACCCGCAGGAGCACCTCGAAACAAGAAGAACTTGATTCCTATGGGGGGTACGAACGTTGCCGTATACGCTTCGCCGCGTGTGTCGAAGGCATTGGATGAGGTCACTGAGGATATGACGCTCTATCACGGCGTGCGCCTGGCTCAAGTAATTGAAGCTGTGTACAAGCAGGGCCAAAAAGACGGTGCGCGTAATGCTATTGAGCACTTGGATAAGCTTGTCGGTGACGTGAAAAAGGCCGTTCCACATCGCAATCCAGGCCAGCCAAAGAAGAACAAGAAATAGTTGGTCTAACAGCTCATTCAAGCCGACGCCGCATCGCGGCGCGGCTTAATTGGATGCATCTGTAGGGTGCAGTCCTGGAGCCACAGGCGAAAGTGCCGAAAGGGAGATCTCTAAGACCTTCTCCGGCGCTTGCTGTACTACACGCTTGAGAATACTGCTCTTGCCGACGCCATAATTGCCAGAAAGGGCAATGTTGCGCACCCTCGGGTTACCGAGCGCATGCTGAATCTCTCTAAAGTACACACCGTGGTCAGCTTCCTCGTACTCTGGGGTAAGAGGCAACAAGCCCAAAGGAGAGGGCTCGCCTGGATGCTCCTGCCGCTCCTTCCCTGCTGCGGCTTCTAGGAATACAGTATCTGAGCCGGGGGAGGGGAGCGGCGCATCCTGAAATCCGTCCTCAAGCGAGTTTTGACTGCTCATGACTTCCTGTCCAAGTGCATCATGCGAAATGCCAAGCGTAGCGCAGGCCGAGGTGTGGAAACAGTTGCCGGTCGGGGACGGGGACGTTTCGGTGTCGCACTCGCGTCGGTCCAGGGAAGGGCAGCCTTAGGCGCTTCAAAAAGGACTGGCCTAGCCTATTCCGCAATCCCTCTCGCAATGGTGCATTTAGTGTGGGTTCTAGAGCAGTCACGACGAGGTACGACCCGACGTGTTGCAGTGCATCGAGAGGGTCTATAGCCCCAGGCGGCGGCATAGTTCCAGCAAGGGCCTGTCCTCGTGGGGAGGGCGGCTGCGCGCACTAAACGGCTGGCGACTGTCTACAAGAGCCTGCGCGATTCATACCGGTAGTGTCGAGCGACCAACTGGCTCATTCGTATGCCGGCTTGGTGTCGTGTGGAACTTGAAACCAGGAACCTCGCTTCTTATCGACATACCGCTCAATAGTCATCGACTGCGCATCACCTGGGCTGAAGAATGGCGGAGCATCATTGTGTTCCTTAGCAGCCTCACTGAACGACCTCACTTTGGCCGCTAGCTCTCGCTCCATGCGAGCATCCTTAAGCGCTGGCCGCAGGGTGGCACCCCGGGCGAGCGCAAACCGGCTTTCGTAGACGGAAGCAATTAGCCCGCCCGCTAGGGGCCGAGGCGACATCGACAACAACCCGCGCTTCCTTTCTTCTTCTGGAATTCTCATTAGAGCTACGTGATTCGCATGAAGGTCGGCTTTGACATCCGCTCCCCACAAGAACTGCTGATTTGTGCTCATGAAGAGAGGGGCACAGCTACGATGGAGTCGATCAGTTGACAAGAAAACCATGCAGAATGGTAGATAGAACAGGTATGCGATGTCATTCAGGTTGGAGGGGCGATCAGCAGAAATTTTCCCAGTCGCCAGAGCGATCTCAAAGAAGATCTGGATCCTCAACACAAAGTGGGCATATGGTGCGAGCTCGGACAGTGTGGGCTCACCTGCGGCCTGCCACTTCTGCAGAATCGACTCTTGTAGCTGAGCAGGGACCTGAAGCTTTTCGATGGCAAACATGATCTGGAGTTGGGGGGATAAGTCTGAAATTACCAGATCTGCCACATCTCTCGCGCTCTCAATCGTCTTACATATCGTCAGATCAACGCCGTAGTTCTGTGCTTGGGCTGCAATGTCATGCAGGCTCAGCGTTTTTAGCTCTTGCCGCCATTTAGCCGCAAATTTGCGCTCGACTTCTTCAAACTCTCCCTGTTGCCAGCGGCTGAAGGCTTCCGCTTCCGGAGTCTTTCTGAACACCACACCGGTCTCACCTTCAACTTGAACAGGGATACCTCCCGCAACCATGATTTGACCCATCATGGGAACCTCTTGTCCCATTAGGTTTTGCAGAACCAGTGTCCGATGATGGACATTTGGTCCACCATGCATTTGTGGTGTCTTGAAGGCAACTGAGCCCACTACTTGTTCTGCAGTTCGTCCGCGGCTGGCTGGCTTCTCCAAGTCTGCCAGTGTCTCAACGTAGAAGATTGGGCTTGTTACGGAGTAGAAAAAGAAGTCGAACAGTACGGCCTCGTCGACGTTCAGCCCTTCCAAGAATGACTTGTCAAAAAGTGCTATAGGCCCCATTCCCTGCATCCATTCTCTTTAGTATCTAGCCATTCTAAGCACTACAGACCCCGGCGGGGGCAGATCGCGTGGCACCTTGATAGGCAGCTCGCCAAACTCACCCTTGAGGGTCTTACGACTGCGGCCGTTGCGGGTGTTGCCAGCACCGTTGGCCACCGGCTCGTGCTTCTCATGCCCCAAGTGCTCAGTCATCTGTGCGTCGAGCGCCTTCTCAACCAGCAGCTTGGTCAACTGCTTTAACATGCCGATCTCGCCGATCAGATCCTCAGGTCTCTTGTAGTTAGCCAACAAGCTGCTCGGCAATTCGTTGGGTACTTCATGTTTGTGTGAACTCATCGTTTCTCCAGGTCAGTTTCCCGCCGGTGACCCGTTCACACAAAACCTAGGTCAGGCCCATGCCCTCGCACGTCGCCAGGAGCCTCTGTGCAAAATGAGCATCCTCTTGAGTGGTCACCGTTGGGGCCTTTTATGATCGTCGGTATGAGGGCGATATATGGCTCATCAGTTCATTGATCTCGCCAGAAGTGGGAGTATAAGCAGGTTCAAATCGACCGCTTTCACCGGCGAAAACGTACTTTGAACAGAGGCATTCGTCATGCGACTGATCGCAGTTTATGCAGGGAGGATTGCAGATCTCGATCATTTGATCGATTGCCGTTGAAGGATCATCGGGATCGTAGATATCGGGATACCAGGAACTATCCGCAACAATGCACTCGCCTCTCGCGAATCTAACAACGTCATCAGTTCCTTCAAAATCCCAGCTCGACAGGGCCTTAAGGGCAGGCAAGAGAACAACACGACAGTAATCAAATCTATATTCATCAAGGTGGCAGAAAACGCGCCCTTCCTCCTCCATCAAACTCTGGAACGAGATCTGCCCATAGCGTTCGCCCAGCCCTTTGTACCGCGCTGGGTCAATTCGAATGTGCTTGAATGCGTTGTTGATTCCGTCGACCAGTTCCATTTTCCGATTTGCAAGATACGCCCCAGGAACCGAGAACTTTGCATCGAACGTTGTTACCAATTCTTTGCGTGACTCTTTTATCCCGTCTGCCGCTCGCACCGCCTGTAAGTAATCAACGCTGTGAGCCAAAATTAGGTTTGCACCGAAAGCTAGGTGGAGTGAGATCTCGTTTTTCCGGACCTTTGCCTCTAAATCTTTCTTTGCAGGCTCAAGGATGTACTTGATGAAGTGTTCGAAATCTTCACACGCCCGGTCAAGCGCTGATTTTTCTTGCGTCATAGGCTGAATCTCAACTCCTTGGGTGTGTTCTGAAGGGAGCCTGTGCAGACTCTTATGTAGACCGGTTTCAGTTTACAAGCAAGCGAAGTATTAACCAAGGCCTCTTAAGTGGGCGAGGCGGGCGTAGCATATCGGTTAATCGGCTGCGCAAGGCTGCTTGGACTACGGGACGACCGAGCGTGCCTTGTGCGCAAACAAGATGATCGACCAGCTCCGCAGGCCATCCGTGAGCTTCATCGTCCAGTGCAATCCATTCTCCTGTCAAGTCGTTGCCGTTATGGTCCAGCCAGAGTTTGATGCTGTGGCAGCGTGACACTGCTTCTGAGCGATATCGGGGGAGTTGATCGGGCAACCAGATGGAGCCAATGATGCGACTAGCTATAATCTAGGGAAGAAGTTCTGCGATATCCGAGACCGTGAGCGTATACGCCAACCAACTGGCGATCACTATATCGATACGTTAGGAATACGGTTCTATGATTGAAGCAAGGACTGGGACTTCGACAAAGCACGGGCGGGAGTGGGGGGGGGCGCAACCTAACGGTCGCCAGGTTGATGAAATGTCCAGTTGGGGTGGAGGGCGCCCTCAAAGTCCAGAAAAATGAGCATATTTGCGCTCGATTCGACTTACCTTGGCCCACCCCCAGAAAACTGGTGCAGGCTAAAGTAGAGACGTCGGCAGCATTGAGCCCCGTGACGAACGAGGATTCAGGCATGAAGAAGTCGCGTTTCACCGAGGAGCAAATTGCCTACGCGCTGAAGCATGCGGAGCTGGGAACGGCAGTGGGCGAGATCTGCAGGAGGCTGGGTATTGCCGAGGCCACCTTCTACGTATGGCGGAAGAAGTACGGCGGGCTTGGGCCTTCGGAGTTGAAATGTTTAAGGCTGCTGGAAGAGGAAAACCGCAAGCTCAAACAGTTGGTTGCCGATCTCAGTCTGGACAAGGCCATGTTGCAGGAGGTGGTCGCAAAAAAGCTCTGAGGCCTGCCCAGCGGCGCACCTGGGTTGGGCGGTTGCAAGAGCGCTTTGGGGTCAGCATGCGGCGGGCATTGCAGATGGTGACGATGTCGTATTCCAGCTATTCGTACAAGGGCAAAGCAAGGGACAGCTAGGCGTTACGAATGCGCATGCGTGAGATCGCCTCAACTCGGGTGCACTACGGTTGCGAGCGCGTGTTCGTGGTTCTGCGCCGAGAAGGCTGGCGTGACAACCACAAACGGATCCATCGGATTTACAAGGAGGAAGGCCCTTCTTTAAGGCATTGCCGGCCTCGGCGCAGCAGGAGTGCACGCCGGCGTCAGCCGATAAAAGTAGCTGTTGCCCCCAATGCACTTTGGGGGATGGACTTCGTCAGCGACGCACTGTTTGACGGTCGCCGCTTCCGGATGCTGACCGTGGTCGATCACTTCACTCATGAGTGCCTGGCCATCGTCGTGGATCAGTCGCTACGTGGCGAACATGTAGCCGAGGCAATGACAAGGCTCGCAGCCCAGCGAGGATCGCCAGGCGCTATAGTTGACGGACAGTACTTCTACTTTGCGGGCAGTTGCAGTGCGCGAAATGGCAACAGGTTAGCGGACGCCGCGCTTGCGTACTCTCCTCCGCCTACATGCATTACCGGCTGCAAAGTTCAGGGTGAGGCGTTCACCTCTTCCACGGGTGGCGTAAAGCTGTACGGCATGCGCGATCGCACCTATACCGGCGACACATGTGCAGCACAGAACATAAACGCCAACGAAATCAACCAGCCCGAAGAGCAGCAGAAAACAGAGGATGAGACAAAGCCCAAAGGGCCAGAGTGCACCGCTCTCGGCAATGGGCAGACTGGGTGTCAGAAGCCAAATGGCGACTACTGTGCAACTTCTTCAACCGGGAAGACGTTCTGCTGGAAGCCGAGCGAAAAGGGTAAGAAGACCGACGCCCAGGACGGACAGACACGCGATGAGAAAGGCAAGCCGGTCACCCCGCCGGATACGCCACCGGCTCCCGACAAAGACTGGCAGCGGAAGGAGGGGCATCAGCAGGAGGCATGCATCAACAACACGTGCGTCACTTACAACGTCACCAATTACGGTAGCACTGACAAAGGCAGTGCAAAGAACGGCAGCGGTGACAATAACGTCGACGGCACTGGAAATACTAGCGGCAACGGTGCGCCCGGAAAGGGGAGTGGCGGCGGGGACAAAGAAGGCGAGGGGGACTCTGCCACCGACAGCGGCAACTGCGAGGCTGCTCCGATGTGTACCGGTGACACTCTCAAATGCTTGCATCTGCGTTACACGTGGAAGAATCAATGCAATACGACTAAGGATGAGGTCGTCGGCGGTGACGATTGCAAGTCCGTACCGGTCTGCATCGGCAAGGGCTGCAAGGCGCAGGAATACGCGTCGGTATTGCAGCAGTGGCGAGGGCGATGCGCTGCGGAGGGTGATCGTGCGAAGTTGGCCGCAGATGCTGCCGCAGGCGCTGCGGATGCTGCCGGGGACGATCAATCTGCGGCGGTTTCCGATTTGTGGAAGAAGGGCCCGGGTCAGGACGGGCAGGGTCTTGACCGAAACAAGCTGACCTTGGGTGGCGGGGAGCTTTTCCCTGCGATTGACATCATGGGCACCGCCTGGGCGCCGCCAGCGCAACTGTACTCGGTGCTTCAGATGATCCGGCAATTGGTCATTGCGGCCGGTGCGCTGGCAGCGATGTACATCCTCTTTAGGAAGTGACTTCTATGGCTTGGTTGTCGTTCGATAGTCCGATGCTCGGCGGTTTGGCCGGGATGCTCAACAAGCTCATCAAGCTGCGTGCTGGGCTGTGGGTGGCGAAGATCCTTTCGACGCTTGGCTTAGGCTTTGCCGCGCAAGAATTCATCTATGAGCCGATCATTCAGCAGGCGATAACGGCGTGGAATTCCGTGCCGGGATACATCGCAAATTGGGTGCATGCGCTCGGCATCGATGTTTTCGTGTCGCTGTGCCTGAGCGCCTACGGAATTCAGGGCGCGTCACGCATCTTCCTTTCGCGGAAATATGAGAGCCCGACGTGATTGGTGATACCGCCTCAATTTCGTTGCTGACAGGCTTGCCGGGCTCCGGGAAGTCGCTGCGCATGGTGCAGCGTATCGCCGACTTGGTAGAGCAGGGGCAGCACGTCTTTACGACGAACATCAACGGTATCAACGTGCCGGGCATTACGCAGTGGACGGACCCTACGGATTGGCGTTCGTTGCCAGCCGGTGCGGTGCTGTTCGTTGATGAGGCTCAGCAGTATTTTCGTGCGCGCCGTGGTGGCGATCCGCCCGAGTACATCAGCGCTATGGAGACAATTCGGCATAGTGGTGTGCGGCTGGTGCTGGCTACCCAGCAGCCCAACTACCTGGACACGCATCTCCGCGGTTTGGTGGGCTTCCATGAGCATCTGTTGCGCCAGTCAGGCAAGGAAAAGACTTTTATCTTCCGCAACCATCAGGTGATGGATGAGGTTCGACAGGGCCTGAAGCGCATCAAGAGCCTGTACGACCATGAGATGTGGACGCTACCGGCGAAGTACTTCCAGTACTACAAAAGTGCGGAGATCCACACGGTCAAGTACCGGATGCCCGCGCTGTTGAAGAAGGCGCTCATCATCGCCCCAATCGCGCTGGTGCTATTCGCGCTGCCCTTCGGCTACATGGCCTACACAGGGCTGAAAAAGAAGGACGAAGCGGCCGGGTTGAAGGAGGCGGCGGCTTCGGCGCCGCCGACTGACCCGGCCGGTCGGCCGTCGCGCAATGCCGGTGGTAGGTCTGAAAGCCGGTCGGCAGAAGAATACGTCCAGGCGATCACGCCACAGGTGGCCGACGTTGCATGGTCAGCGCCGGGGTATTCCGGTCGCGAGTTCCGGAGTGATCCGCACATCTTCTGCATGTCCACGGAGAACAGCTGCCGGTGTGTCACAGAACAGAACACGCGACCGGTTGTGCCGGTGCGGGATGACATTTGCCGCGACATTGCACGCTGGGGTGAGTCGTACAACCCGTTCAAAGATCCGCAGATTGCGCGCCAAGGCGATGCGCCGCCAAGGCCGGATCAGCCGGAGGGCGAGGGTAGGCATGTTCCGGTTGCGCAACCGCAGGCCACGGCATCCGTGCAAGGGGTGGCAGTGCAGCGCGGCGACAGGGCGTTGGGCAGCTTCCCTGAGTCGCCGCAGCATCAGACGTCTTCGTACATGACGACACCCACAATTCCGACAAGGCTGTAGCCGGCCGATTCAAGGGCCGTGGCAGGAAATGGCGCGTCCGTCCTTGGTGAGCGATTCAATCCCTTGCTCTGTACGGATCAGATAGACGCCGCCTCGGCAGCTGACGTTGTCCGGTACCGGCATCCCGCCGAGTCGCACGGTCACGGGCTCGGTGTGTTCCCGAACTATCACAGTTTCCGGCTCGACCGTTGGGCACGCCTGACGGTCGTTCCTTTCTTGGGCCAGGACGCCGCGTGTCGCCATCAGGGCGAAGCCGCAGCCGATAAATCCCAGTGCCAGTACGCCGGCTGCGACCTGCCATCCACCCTTGCCCATAAGCCCCCCCCCAATGATCGTCCTGCGTGCATTCTAGCTAGCGCGAGTGAGGTGGGGCGCTCAGGCGCCGCCGTTGCGCTGGGCGGGAATGGGAGCGCTAGAATCGGCAAAATCTACGGAAAGGAGGGGGAGGGGCATGGATACAACGATGTGGGCAGGCCTTCTGGGCTTGGGCGGTGCGCTTGTTGGCGGCTTCGTAACGTTCCTCGTCGGGCAGCGCGCCGTCTCGGCTCAGAAGGCGAGAGATGCTGAGGCAGAGAGCGCTCAAGTCCGCGCAACGCTGCAGGCGATAAGGGATGAGGTGGATGTGCTTTCGGAGGTCCATATGGCCGCAGCAGGCACAAGGATCAGAGAGTCGTCCTCGGCCGCTCCGATAGGATTGTTTTACCCGGTCTCCGCCAATTATTTCACCGTTTTTGAGGCCAACGCAGACAGAATTGGACGTATTGAGAACGACGTGCTGCGGCGCCAGATCATCAGGACATATGTGCACTTCAAGGCACTTTTTGACACGATTCGCCTGAACAACCATTTCGTTGAACGCCTAGAGCACGCCGAAGCTGTCCATCGCGCAACGCCCGAGCCGCATGCGCCGATAGCGCTAAATGAAGCGGCGTTACACTGGCAGCAGACCGCGGATTACGCGCCTCTACTGAAGGAGTCAAATAACCGGGCAATGGAATCTGCTGCGACGTTGGCGTTGATGATCGATCAGTGGCTCGCGAAACCAGCGCGGGGTGTAGGGGCAAAGCCCCTACGGTAAACGCATCAGACGCGCTGGCGCGGCTTCGGCCCACGGCTCATGTAGACCACATTGGAAGGTTCGGCGTCGGGACCGGATACACCCACGCCCAACCGTCGCTCTCTGCGGATTCTGAGCGCTTCGGCAAGGTAAATGACGCTGGATTTCGTTGTGGTACAAGCCTTTCGGGGCGCTACCGATCTGGTGGCCACCTCGGCGCGGGCCTCGGCCATCATCAGCCGCCATTCGCGGGCGATGTTGCAGGTCAGCGACCACCAGGCCATGTCGATGGGTTCCAGCTGGTGGCCTTCGGGGGTAAACATATGGCCGCGCTGAAAGCCGAAACCAGCCCAAGGGCCGGTTAGATCTATTCGGTCATGGGGATCAATCTTGATCATGCTGCGAGCTCGTCCTTGTCGGGTGAACGAGAAGGCAGGCAAGAGCCAAGCCAGAGCCGCAGCCATTGCCACGCGGAGCCCACGAACGCCGTGGCGGACCGATACAGCATTTCGCATAATGTATATTATGTTCTTAAGATCCAGGCTGGACTGGCACGGCGCTTGCCTCAGCCATCCCAGGAACCACAATCGGAGAAGGAACAATGTCGGAGGTCCCCGCCGCAAACCTCGCCCACCTGGGCGCAGCAGTCGGCGCAATCGTCGCGAGCAACGCAATGCTGTTCAGCATGCTAGCTTCTCCAGAGCTTGTTGAAGCTGCTGCAAAGCTGTTTGACCAGCTTGCTGCCAGCCCGGCCCAAAGCCCGGGCGATGAGCTTCGCTTCGACATCTTTGGGCTGACGGCCCAGCAGCTGAGACAAATCGCGAAATCTGGCGTCCTGCCACGCCGTGGTGCTGCCGCAGGCCCTGAGCTGCACGAAGAAAGCTGAAACCGCTCGCGCTACCGGCGAGCCATGCCCGCAGGCGCGTCTCGCAGGACCAACGTTCAATTCTGAGAGAAACCCAAGCCCTCAGCCCTGCAGAATTCAACGCCGACAGACCTGCGGCCACCGTGACGCGTCACGTTAATGGCGCTCGCCAGCCCGTCAATCGCGCCGCCCTGAAACGTCTCGTGATTGGAACTGTCCTTGACCAAGGCGTGGACGCTGGCATTTCGCCAGCGGAGCCCGCACTCGACTTGCGCAGCGCACGCTGTCCGCGCGCCCCCTGTAAACGCGATTCAAAAATCATCAGACGCAACAGGCTACTTCGCTGCACCCGCGCTGCGCAGATCCCGACACAAACCTCCAACTTTTCCTACTTCCACTCTAGGAAAAGTCTCAAAAATCGAACGTTTTCGATGCTCGACGCGACAGCGGCGCCAGAATGAGCGCCACGCCACTGGGCGCTGACAACACTCCTGCGCATGAACGGATTCCCTGCACCGCGCCGGCTTCGCCTGGCCCTGCTTGATGACCATGACGTCGTCCGCCGCGGCACGGCCTTCCACCTGGGCAACGATAGCCGCTTCGAGATCGTCGCCAGCCACAGTGACAGCCAGGCGTTCGTGCAGGCGCTGCAGCAACGTCATGCCGATGTGGCCATCATCGACATCACTCTGGCGCCCGGCGATATCAGCGGCACCGAGCTCGTCGAGCACCTGCGGCAGGCATTGCCGCGGGTGACGCTGCTGGGTTTTGCCGGACAGACCTCGGTGGCGATCATCAACCACCTGTTGGATGCCGGAATCAGCGGCTTTGTCGGCAAATCCGAGCCGTTGATTGAACTGTCCGACGCGGTCGTACGCGTGTCCCAAGGGCTCTGCCGCATTCCGCCGTCGTGCAAGCTGCTGACGCCCTGCGATGCGCTGAGCCGCAACGAGCGCGAGGTGATCCGGCTGGTCCTGGATGGGCTGACCGTCTCGGAGATTGCCCTGCATCGGCACCGCAGCATCAAGACCGTCAGCACGCAGAAGATTGCCGCGCTGCGCAAGCTGGGGTTGCGCAATGACGCGGAGATCTTCGCGATACGGCAGCAGTTGGAGGCGCTGTGACCGCGCTGTTCAAGCGTGGTCGCAGGTTCATGCTGCTGGCGCTGTTTACCCTGCTTCCCTGTACGTCCGCGGGCGACATCCAGCACGGAAAGTGGACAGCGGGGCGCGTGGTCCGGGTGGCCGCGGCCCCCACGCTGCACCCTGTGCCCGAAGATGCTGCCGACCCCGAGGTGCTGCAGACGCTGGCGCATGGCTATGCCGCGCTCGTGGCCCGCCATTCCGGCCTGACCTTCGTCGAAGTCCCTTTTTCCAGCACCCTCGCCGCGATGGCCGCCGTCTGTGAGGGGCGGGCCGATCTTGTGCTGGCGATGGGTGCTGACGATGGGGCGCGCCTGCCCTGCCCCAGCCTGGCGCCCTCGCGCAGTTTTCCTGGCGGTGCCAGCGTGCTTGCCGGCCGCATTGGCGAGCGCTTGCCACGGCGGGTTGCCGATCTCGGCACGCTGCGCATCGCTGCGGTTGAAGGAGGCCCCTACCCTGTGTGGCTGGCACAGCACCACCCTGCAGTGCCTGTGCTGCCGCACCCCAGCATGCGGGCGGCATTGGCTGCCGTGGATGCCGGCATTGCCGACGCAGCGATCGGCCTGGAATCCACTGCAGGTGCGATAGCACGACGTCACTTCTCCCACAGCCTGCGGTTGCAGACAGTGGATGCCGATCTTTCGACCCAGCTGCATCTGCTTGCCCGACGCGAGGACCAGGCGCTGCTTGATCGTATCGAGGCGGCACTGGATGACATCACCATCGAAGAGCATGCCCAACTGCTGCAGCGCTGGGCGCGGCAGACGCTGCCGGCCGCGCTCGGCCAGAAGGTGCGCGAAGGCCTTGATGGCACCGTGCTCTGGCTGTTGCCAGCCGCAGCCCTGCTGCTGGCACTCCCGTTGCTGGCTGCACGCAGGCTGCGCCAGCAGCAGTGTCTTGATCAGAAGCAGGCGCAGATGACGGGCATGATCAGCCATGAGGTGCGTAATTCCGCCCAGGCCGTCATGGCGTCGATCGACCTGCTGGGCCAGGCGCCACTGCCAGCCGGGCAACGCGAACTGGTAGCCGCTGCGGCCACCGCCAGCCAGACATTGCGCGGATTGCTCAACCGCACGCTGGACTTCTCCCGCCTGGCCAGCGGCACGTTCCGGCCAAAGCGGGTGCCCTGCAACGTTCCTGCGATCTGCACGCAGGCGCTGCAGGCCATTAGGCCCCTCGCGCAGAAGAAGGCACTCAGCCTGCAGCTCTGCGCACCGCAGGCGCCGTTCCCGATGCTGGCAACGGACCCGGACTGCCTGCGCCAGCTGCTCGACAACCTGCTCGGCAATGCCGTCAAGTTCACCGACGTAGGCGGCGTTGAACTGCGCCTGCAGCTGGATGCGCCCACGAAGAACGCATCACTGTTGATAGAGGTCATCGACAGTGGCATCGGCATCGCGCCAGCGCAGATGAGCGCCCTGTTCGAGCCCTTCCGGCAGGCCGATGCAGGCAGGCAGCGCGGTGGCAGCGGCCTGGGCCTTTCCATCTGTCGCACGTTGGCCGAGGCCATGGGCGGCACCCTGGATGTCCATAGCGTGCATGGCCGTGGCAGCCGCTTCATTCTTCGCCTGCCCGTGCAGCAGGTGCAGGAAGATGCGCCGGCCACTGCCGCTGCGTCCGCCCCGCCCCGGCTGGCCGGCACGCGCATCCTGCTGGTGGAGGATCACGCGCTGACCCGGCAGGTCATTGCCGCCCAGTTGCGGCGCTGGGGCGCGACGGTGCAGGAGGCTGCCAATGCCGAAGATGCCTTGGCGGCCCAGATGCAGGCGCCACGCCCGCTGGTGATGCTGGACATCGGTCTGCCGGGAATGGATGGCTACGCGCTGGCCCGCCAATTGCGGCTGCATGAGGCAGAAGGCGCGCCGCGCGCCCGGCTGATCGCGCTTTCCGCCTTCACTGGCGACGATCACACGCGGCGCTGCCAGGTTGCCGGCATCGACGCGGTATTGCTCAAGCCGTTGCAGGCCGATGCGCTGCTGCAGGCGCTGGACCAGGCTGTGCCCGACCGTGCCTTCGAAAGCACTGCCCGCGAACTGGTGGCCGCCTACGAAGAAGATATCGATCGCGAGCTGCAATGCCTGCACGAAGCGATCGCTCGTTGCGATGCCGCGCAGCTGCGCCATCATGCGCATCGCCTGCAGGGCGTGCTGCAGATGCTCAACGCGGGCGACATGGATGCACGCGCCGGCGAACTATGGGAGCTGGGCGATCGCGTTCCGCCCGGCTGGGACGATGCGCGCCAGCTGCTGGCCGAGCTGCAGTCGTGGCGCGGCCCCCGGGGTGCGGGAGCCGCGCCGTCGCCCTGAATCAGGCGGCGTTGCGGCCTGCCTGGCGGCGGGTCAGGTCGTTGAAGCGACCCAGCGACATCAGGTGCTGGTGGATCAGCGCCAACCAGCCGTTGCGGTGCCATTCGATGACGGTCGCATCCGGCAGCGCAATGAACTTCTCGACGTCGACCACGAAGAAGCCATTGAGGTTGAACTCGCGACCATCGGGCAGGCGCACGGTTGCATTGCGCTCGACCAGCAGGCCGTTGTCGACCAGTGCCTTGGAGAAGGCCTGGGTCTGTTCGTGCTCGCGGGTGAACTGGCCGCAGAACTCAAGCGCCTGCTGCACCATCTCGGTGGCCTTGCCATCGACGAACAGCGGCTGGCCTTCTTCGCCGCCACGGACGATGCGCGGGCTGTCTTCGTCGATGCCGAGCAGGAAGTCATTGTCCGCGCCGGTGTCGATGAAAATGAAGGGGTGGCGGCGCAGGTAGGCCGGGATGTAGGTCTCGTCGTCCCACAGGCCATCGGTGATGAACAGGTTGTCGGTGGTCACACCCACCGCGGCCATCGGCACCGCGCTCGGGCCTGCGAACAGGATAGGAAAGTGATGCAGCGCCAGCGAGAATTCGCCCAGCACCAGCGGGATGGAGTTGCTGCTGGCAGCGAACTCGAGCTTGCCCGGCAGGATGCGCAGATCGGCGTGCAGGTCTGCCTGCAGCGGCACCGGGCGGGTGTAGAACAGGGGCGCGCTGCTCGGCGCAGCTTCGGTGGTGGTGTCGCTGGTGGTGGTCATCGTGGAAACCATGTCGATCATGCGCGCCTGCCATCCCGGGCGCGCCAGCGGGAACAACCTGAATCCCGCATTATCAACAAGGCAGGTGACAACGGCCACCCCGCGGCCGACTTATTTCAGCTGCAACGGGTAGCGCTGCCACAGTACGTGGACCAGGAAGCCGGCCAGTTCGGTGTCGCGCGCACTGACCGCTGCGCGGATCTTGTCCAGCAGGACCATGTCGCTGCAATGCCGCACATCGGCGTGGTTGGCCTGGCCAGCGCGCCGCGCCCGATAGCGTGCAGCCCGCTGTGCGTCGCTCATTGCGTACCCGAACTTGGGCGGCCGACCGCGTTTGCGCGGCAGGGTCAGCTCCAGGGTTCCGGGATCATTGTCATCACGCATGGGCAGGGTGCGGGCGGCGGCAAGCAACGGGGGGTGCGCAATTTATCGTGAGGCATCACTTTAATCCAGCTTTTTCTGCAGTTTTGTTGCAATGCAATGCAGGCACGTGGCGCACGGATGGCACCCATCCACGCATGGCGTGGGAAGTAGATCCACGCCATGCGTGGATAGACCCCCGCCAATGCAAAGGTCGGTAGATCCACGTCACGCGTGGATGACCCCCTCGCCAACACAAAAAAAGGGAGCCCGCGAACGGGCTCCCTGCATCCACCTTACGCTGCACGCACCGGCTCGTAGCCATGCAGGTGCGATTCGCTGCTGGCCCGTCCCTGGCTCAGCGAACGCAGCGAGGTCGTATACCCGACCAGCTGCGCCAGCGGCGCGAACCCGCTGACTTCGGCGCGACCGTCCTGGTCGTCGATGCGGGCAACGCGTCCATGGCGGCGATTCAGATCACCCACCACGTCCCCCACCGAGGCGGACGGCGAATGCACCGTCACCGCCATCACCGGCTCCAGCAGCTGCGTACCGCTGGCCGCCAACGCGGCCTTGATGCCCTCGCTGCCGGCCCGATGGAACGCAATCTCCGACGAATCCTTCGCGTGGGTCTGGCCATCCACCAGGCTGACTTCGATGCCGACTACCGGATGGCCCTGCGGGCCTTCCGACAGCGCGGCACGAACGCCCTTCTCCACCGCAGCGATGAAGTTGCGCGGCACCACGCCACCGACGATGCGGTCATTGAACACAACCTCGCCGTCGTCGCGCGGCACCACATCCAGCACCACGTGCGCGAACTGGCCCTGGCCACCGGTCTGCTTGACCAGACGGCCCACGACGCCCTCCACGGCACGCTGCGGCGTTTCCTGGTAAGCCACGCGCGGCGCGCCAATGCCGATGTCCAGCTTCCATTCGCTGCGCAGGCGCTCGACCATCACCTCCAGGTGCAGCTCGCCCATGCCCCAGGCCAGGGTTTCACCGGTCTCGCGATCGGTCTCCACCCGGAACGAGGGATCTTCCTGGGCCAGGCTTGCCAGGCCCTGCGCCAGCCGGATCAGGTCGGCCGCACGTGCCGGCTCCAACCGCCAGGCCAATACCGGGGCCTGTGCCTGGATGCTCTCCAGGCGCAGCGGCTGCCCTCGCCCGCTCAGCGTTTCACCGCTGACCGCATCCTTCCAGCCCAGCACCGCCACGATGTCGCCGGCCACGGCCTGCCCGATGTCCTGGGTCTGGTCAGCCTGCACGCGCACCAGCCGGCTGATGCGACGCCCTTGCGGGTGCTGCGAGCTGGCCACGTTGTCGCCTACCTTCAAGGTGCCCGAGTACAGCCGCACGAAGCTCAACGCACCGTGCTGCTGGTGGGTGATCTTGAACAGCAGGCCAGCCAGCGGACCGTCCGGGTCCGGCGGCAGCAGGACGTCGCCGCCCTCGCCTTCGGCAGTGACCGCAGGACGATCCAGCGGCGACGGCAGGTAATCGACCACCGCATCCAGCAGCGTTTCGATGCCCTTGTCCTTGAAGGCAGCACCCGCCAGCACCGGTACGCCGGCGCCCGCCAGCGTCGCGCGACGGATCGCTGCGCGCAGCGTCGCCGCGTCGATGTCACGACCTTCCAGCCATGCCGTTGCCAGCACATCATCATGGTCGGCCACGGCTTCGACCAGCGCATTGCGCTGCGGTTGCCACTGCGCGCGCTCGGCTTCGCTCCATGCCGTCACCGTCGCCGCGCCTGCGTCCTGCCACTGCAGTACGCGGCCATCGACCAGGTCGACCCAGCCGTGGAAGTCGCCCTCACTGCCCAGCGGCACGCCCAGCGCCCACGGTCGTGCCCGCAGCTTGTCCTGCAGCTGCTCCAGCACCCGCTCGAACGAGGCACCGATGCGATCCATCTTGTTGACGAACGCAATCAACGGCACGCCATGCCGGCGTGCCTGGCGCCACACGGTTTCCGATTGCGGCTGCACGCCGTCCACGGCCGAGAACACGGCCACGGCACCGTCGAGCACGCGCAGCGAGCGCTCGACCTCGATGGCGAAGTCGATGTGGCCGGGCGTGTCGATCAGGGTCAGCTGGTGCAGCGGCAGATCACGTGGCGCCCACTGTGCGTGCACGGCGGCCGCACCGATGGTGATGCCACGTTCGCGCTCGATCGCCGAGAAGTCGGTGGTCGCGTTGCCGTCATGCACTTCGCCGACGCGGTGGATCTCGCCGGTCTTCCACAGAAGGCGTTCGGTAAGGGTGGTTTTGCCAGCGTCGATGTGGGCAATGATGCCGAGGTTGCGAAGACGCGACAGAGTCTGGGTGTTGGTGTTCATGAGAGGGGTTCCTGCTGGGCCAACTTCGGGGGCCGCACACGCCGGTTGGCAACGGCGTGTGCGGCTAGCGTTCGGTCTCGGCGATCTGGTGCATGGCACGTTCTCCTTGCGGTGGAGCGGGTTGAGGGATGGGGACGGAAACGAAAAGAGCGCCCCGGAGGGCGCTCTGTGGATGGTCCAGCGAAAGCCGCGATCAGCGGCCTCGTAGGGCTCCAGGCAGACACGCCCGTTCCGCGCTTGCGCGGGTCAGGGTGAAAAACTTCAGGAGCGGCATCCGGCTCATGCGGCGCATTCTAGACCTGTCAATCTGGCGCGCAAGTGAATATTGCGCACATGGATGGAACGATGAAGCGCAACGGGGCAGCAATCACCCAGGAACGATCATTCGCACCCATTGATCCGCCGCGCCTCACCCACCGTCGCGGCGTGATCCCCCGTCACCGACACCCAGTCCTTCAGCGGAAAGGCGGCATTGATCTCGCCTCGACGGGGCGTGTCGTGGATGGTCACCTCAATCCAGGCGCCCACCGCACCCAGCTCGCTCAGGCGGGCAGCCTGGTCGTCATCGGTGCTGAAGGTGTCGCCCGGCTTGGACGGCTTTGCGTTGTTCACCGTGGCGGTCTTCAGTGCGCGCACGCGCAGCGCACCACTGGGCATGCGCTGGCTGATCACGTCGTAACGCTCAACGCCGTAGGCCCACGACCGCTCGGCCTGGCGGCGCACTTCACTGCCGTCATCGGCCACCTCGATCTTGCCATCCACCAGTCCACTGATCGAAGCGAGGCTGCCGTAGCCGGCCATCATCGCTTCGTAGCCGATCATCTGCCGCTTCTCCAGCGGCAGTTCGCTGGCCGCAGGCTTCATGCCCGGCAGCTTCAGATACGCCGACTTCTTGCAGAGCAGCAGCACGCTTTGATTGCCCCAGGCCATCAGCATCGCGCCACCGGTGTAGTAGTGCGTGGTGAAAAGATCGGAGGCGCCGCCGGCGCCCTTCGCATGGCGGATTTCGATCGAGGTCGCCTGGTCAGCCACCTTGTCCAGCACAACCGTGCGGACGGGAGCGGCGTGCGCCGTGCACGATGCAGCAATGATCGAAGCCAGCAGTGTCGCGCGCGGGAGGATGTAGTTCATGGGGGTCATTCCGTTGAGAAAAACGAACCGACAATGATACGTCGCGCTGCGCAAGGAAGCTTTACTGCATCAGGTCACCACAACCAATGGCACACCGCGTCGCGGATGCTGCAGCACCACCACGTCCTGCTGGTAGACACGCTGCAGGTTGCCCTCGGTCAGCACGTGCGAAGGCGTGCCGTCAGCGGCCACCCTGCCCTGCTCCAGCAATACGATGCGATCGGAGTATCCGGCCGCCAGGTTGAGGTCATGCAGCACCACGATCACGCACGCACCGGCTTCGGCGCAGGCCCGTACGCTGCGCAGGGTGCGCTCCTGGTGGCGCAGATCCAAGGCAGCCGTAGGCTCATCCAGCAGCAACAACGGCGTGTCCTGTGCCAGCACGCGCGCGAACGTGGTGCGCGCCGATTCGCCGCCGGACAACTGCTGCACTTCGCGCAGGCGCAGCGCCTGCAGTTCGGCAGCATTGATCGCCCGCTCCACCTGGGCCTCATCCACCTGCGGATCCGGCGGGTGCGGCAGGCGCCCCATCGCCACCACTTCTTCCACGCTGAAGGCGAAGCGCACGCCGTGCTCCTGCGGCATCACCGCACGTTCGCGCGCAAGCGGCCCAGCCCTGTAGTCGCGCAGCGGACGTCCATGCAGCTGCACATCGCCACCGTCGGCACGCAGATCGCCAGCCGCCACCCCCAGCAGGGTCGACTTGCCGGCACCGTTGGGCCCCACCAGCGCCGTTACCGTGCCCGGCTCGAATGCGAGGGTGATGCCATGCAGGATCTCGCGCTGCTGGCGACGCACCACCACGTCGCGCAGTTGCAGGAAGGCGCTCATGCGGCCGCCTTGCGGCGCTGCTGCAGCACCAGCCAGAGGAAGAACGGCGCGCCCAGCGCGGCGGAGAACAGGCCCAGCGGAATCTCGGCAGGCGGGTCCAGGGTGCGCGCCGCGGTGTCGGCCACCACGATCAGCAGTGCACCCAGCAGACCCGACAACGGCAGCAGCCAGCGGTGGCCAGGGCCAACCAGCAGGCGCGCCACGTGCGGCACCACCAGGCCGACGAAACTGATCGAGCCGGCGAACGCTACCGCCGCGCCGACCAGCAGCGCACTGAAGGCCACCAGCAGGCGTCGTGTACGCGCCACGTCCAGCCCCAGATGCTGTGCCTGGCGCTCGCCGAGCGCCAGCATGTCCAGCGGCGTGGCCAGGCGATGCAGTGCGAACGCGCCGATGGCGAACAGCGGCAGCACCGCCACCACGTCGGCCCAGTTCGCGCGCGCCAGCGAGCCCATCTGCCAGAACACCAGCGATTGCAGCTCGCTTTCGTTGGCGATGTAGGTCAGGAAGCCGATCAGTGCCGAACAGAACGCGGCCATCGCAATGCCCACCAGCAACAGCGTGGCATTGCCACTGCCCTTGCCCGGCCGCGCCAACGCGTAGGTCAGCCCGATCGCGGCGGCACCGCCGCCGAAGGCCGCCACCGGCACCAGCCAGCCGGCTGCACCCGCAGCGCCCAGCACGATCGCCGCCACGGCACCCAGCGCGGCGCCCTGGCTGACACCGACGATGCCCGGATCGGCCAGCGGATTGCCGAACAGTCCCTGCAGGCTGGCACCGGCCATCGCCAGCGCCGCGCCGACCATCGCCCCCAGCAATGCACGCGGAATGCGCAGCTGCCAGACCACGGCCAGGTCACGGCTGCTGACCGATTGCGGATCCAGCAGGCCCAGCTTCACCGCCAGCGCCTGCATCACTTCCAGCGGTGGCAAGCGCAGCGGCCCCACGGCGAACGACGCCAGCACCGCGCCCAGCAGCGCGAGCAGCGCAATCAACAACATCGTCCGCCCGCGACGGCGGCGTCGATCCGCAGGGCTCATGCCTTCGGCAGCGCTGCCAGCGCCTGCGCCAAGGCCAATGCACCCGCACCGGAACCGATGCTGGCGTACTTCAACTGCGCATCCGGCATCACCCAGACCCGGTTGGCCTGTCCGGCCGGGGTCTGCTTCAGCGTCGGGTACGCCTTCCACAGGCCTTCGGCGCCACCGAACAGTTGCAGGTCGTGCTCGGTCACCAGGATCACGTCCGGTGCCCCCGCGACCACGCCTTCGTTGCTCAGCTGCGAATAGTTGGCCACGCCCGCCTCGGTGCCGATGTTCAGGCCGCCGGCCAGGGCGATCAGCTTCGCCGATGCGCTGTCGGCACCGGCCACGGTGGGCGAGCCGCCCGCTCCCGTCGCCGACACATGGATCACCCGCGGCGCATGCGCCAGGCCCTTGCCGATCGCGGCGGCCTCATCCAGCTGGCGCTGCACCTGCGTGGCCAGGGTCTGCCCTGCGTCGGCCACGCCGAGCACGGCGGCGATCTTGCGCACCTTGTCCGGCGCCGGCTGCAGGTCATCGATCACCACTGCAGGCTCGCCCACTTCGCGCAGCTTCTTTGCCAGTTCGGTGTGGCGACGCAGGCTGTTGCCGATGAACAGCGACCCCTGCAGGCTGAGAACCCCCTCCACGCCGGTCGTGCGGTTGAACAGGAACTGGTGCGGTGCGGCCAGGCCTGCCTCGGTGGTGGTGTTGGTCGGCGCGGCGAACACCTGCTTGCCCAGGCCCAGCGCCTCGATCACCGCGATGATGTCGTCACCGCCGGCAATGATCCGGCTGCTGTCATCCACCTCCACATCGGCGCCATCGTCGGAGTGCACCTTGCTCGGCAGCACCGCCTGCTGCCCCGGCAGTGTCGGCACGTCGCTGCCTGCCACCCGCTGCCAACCTGCGGGAAGTGCTCCCGCCTTGGCGGTGGCGGCCGCCGGTGCTGCTGCGTCTGGGTTGCCGGCAGACGGCGGCGCTTTGTCGCCACAGGCGGCCAGCACCAATGAAACGGCAATCGGGAGCGCGCACTGGCGCAGGCGGGAAGCGATGTTCATGCAGATTCTCCTTGCTGGCAGGGCGACGGGGTGCCGCCCTGCCCTGTGGCTTACGGCTGACGCAGGCTGATGCGGGTGATGCGGTCACCCTTCGGATCTTCAGCGCCACGCGACTTGTTCACGGCGAAGACATTGCCCTTGCCATCGGCGCGGACGTGATTGGGGAAGGTGCCGCCATCGAGGTTGCCGACCACCTTGCCATCACGGTCAACGGCAGTGACGGTGCCGGCACCGCGATTGGTGACGTAGGCCAGGCCACTCTTCGCATCGAAGGCCACGTTCAGTGCGCCGGCGCCGACCGGCACGTCGTGCACGACCTTGCCGCTGGCCACGTCGACGATCAGCAGGTTGTCGGTGCCCTGCGAGGCCACGTAGAGGCGGTTGCGCTCGGCATCGAAGGCAACGCCCGAAGCGCTGATCGAATTGCCCAGGTCGATGACCTTGTCGACCTTGCCGCTGGCCACATCGATCACCGCCGCTTCCGGCGTACCGATGCTGACCGTGAACAGCTTGCCGCTGGGCTCATCCAGCACCAGGCTCATCGGCACGAACTTCTCGTCGTCCACGCCGGAGGCCAGGGTGATCGGCTCCAGTGCCTTCAGCGTCTTCGCATCGAACACCGACAAATGGTCCTCACCGGCGGCCGAGGCGAACACCTTGCCGTGCGTGCTGTCGACCACCACGTCGCGGGCGTGCGGCACGGCGCCGACCGGGAACTGGTGGACCAGCGACAAGTCCGCTTGGCGATAGACAGCCACGGTGTCCTGGCGGGTGTTGCTGACCCAGACATTGCCATTGGCATCATCGACGCCCACGCCATACACCGCGAACACCGCACCGTTGGTGCTGCCCGGCACCTGCGCCGGGTTGATGGCCTTGGTCACCTTCAGCGACTTCGGGTCCAGTTTCAGCAACTGCGACTGGGTGACCGGCGGGCGGCCGACGGCCGAGGTCACGAACACGGCATTGCTGGCAGCACTGTAGGCCGACTGGTACAGGCCCGGCACCAGCTTGTTGGACTGGGTGGCGAACTTCGCCTGGCCCGACAGTGGCAGCTGCGGCGACACACGCAGCTTCAGCACGGCTGCGGCGGCCGGCTGGCTGGCGCGCACCACCACCGGATGGGTACCCGGCACGGCGTCGGCCGGAATGGCCAGCTGGGTCTTGAAGTTGCCATCGGCATCGACCACCACCGGCTGGCTGTTGAGCACGGTATCGCCACGCAGCAGGCTGACCTGCTGGCCCGGCACGAAGCCGCGGCCGGTGACATCGGCGGTGCTGCCGGGAACCACGTTCTCACCGCGTGAGACAACCTGGCCCTTGAAGGTAGCGCTGGCCGGCTGGTCGAACACCGGCTGTGCGCTGGCGGTCACTGCCAGCAGCAGGCCGGCGGCCAGGGAAGTGAGGCGGAAAGACGGACGGAATGACATGGAAGGCTCCTTGCACACGTAGGCCGCGCCTGGTGGCGCGGGATTCATCGGTTGCCTTGGCCGCTGCACATCGACAGTCCGCCTGGGTAGTGGGGTCGCACGGCACTGCCGTGCGAGGGGGTCATTCGGCGGCATTGTCTCCACCGGCCGGCGGGCCGTCGGCGGCGCTGCGGTCGGTCACGCCATAAAGCTCGTGCAGCGCCGCGTGGAAGGACGCCGGCAGCATCGGGCCATGGCCCAGGCCCGGGAACTCGCGGTACTGCACGCTCAGCCCCGGCACCTTGCCCAGGCGCTCGGACAGCTGCATCGCCGCATCCGGGGTGGCGCCACCAATGCGGCGCAGATGCGCGACCACGCGCGGATTGCTCATGTCGCGCTTGCCACGGTCGCCGACGCGCTCGGCACCGCCCAGCATCAGCCACACCTTTGCTGGCTGGCCATGCACGTTCTGCACGAACTGCTGCTCGATGTCACCCAGCGGCGCACCCTGGCTCCACCACAACGACGGGCTGGCACTGAGGTAGTACTGGAAGGCAGCCGGACGGGTGTACAGGCTGCTGAGCACGAACAGGCCGCCCAGCGAATGGCCCCACAGGGCCTGCTGCTGGCGATCGATGTTGGCGCGGCGTTCCACTTCGGGCTTGATGCGGCGCTCGATCATGTCCAGGAAGGCCGCTGCGCCGCCGCCGACAGCCTGCGTCCTGCCGCTTTCATCATCGGCGCGATCGATCCATGCGGTGTAGTCGCGGGTGCGCGACGCCGAATCGATGCGCAGGTCGTTGTCGTAGCCGATCAGCACCAGCACCGGCGGCGCCTTGCGTGCGGCCAGCTCGGCCAGCAGCGGCTGGTCCAGCACCATCGCCACGGCGTTGCCGTCCAGTGCGTACAGCACCGGCGATGGTGCCTTGGGGGCCTTGGCCGGAATCGCCACATTCACCCGCCAACGACGCTGCTGGTCGGGGCTGTCGATCACGAAACGCTCGAAGCGATAGCTGGCCGCCGGTGCATCGAGCACGGTCTGGCCCATCTTCTGCAGCGGATTGCGTTGCTGCGCGTATGCGTACGGGGTAGCCAGGAGCAGGCCCATCATCAAGGCGGCCAGGCCGGACAGCAGCGGGCCGCGGCGCGGAGGCAGGACGGAAGACTTCATCAGTGACGGCGAAAGCGGCACACGGCCACCGGTTCACAAGGGACCGCAGTCTACCTTAAACGCGAATGATTATCACATCGATCAAACGTCACGCTATGTATCACGCGCGCGACAGAGCGTACGCCAGCGCTTGCACCGGAAGTCCGGGTTCATCTACTTTGCCTGCCATCGGGGCGCAGGAATCGCCCCGCCCTTGCGGGTGCCTGCCTGGCCCCTGCCCATCAGCTCCACAACCGCCATGGGATCGGATCCCATGATTGTGAGAACCCCTTGAAGCACAAAGTACTGATCGCACTCGTCGCCGGCCTTCTCGCCCCGCTGGCCGGCCATGCCGCGCCGAGCCTGGCCGGGCTGTATTCGGCCTATGAAGAGGCCGGCTATTCCTCCCTCGGGCTGGAACAGCTCAACCAGACCGTGCAGTTCACGGCGGTGAGCCTGGGCGCTTCCAGCAACCTGCAGGGCGAGCCGGTCCTTGAGGCGGGCGATGAGGATGGCCAGGTACTGGCCCGCCTGACCGCCTCCGACGACGAGCAGAACGCCAAGCTTGCAGCGATGGAGGAAGGCGTCAGCTTCACCGCCAGCTGCACACTGCAGTTCAGTTCGGGATCGGATTACCTGGCGCTGGGCGACTGCGTTCTGCAGTAATCAGCTTGGCACTGCTGACAGCAGCGCAGAAACGACGAAGCCGGCCCTGGGCCGGCTTCGTTGCATCGGGCCGAAACCCGTTGACTCAGGGGCCGGCGGGCACCGGACCGTACGGGTTGTCCTGCGGCGTACCCGGCAGCAGCGCAAAGATCAGGATCACCACACCACCGCCCGGCACCAGCGCCAGCAGGTACAGCCACCCTGACTGGTTGCAGTCATGCAGGCGGCGCACGGTCACCGCGATCAGCGGCACGATCGTGGCCAGCCAGAGCGCACCCACCAGTGCCACCGCGCCGATCGTGATCCCGGCCATCCAGCTGGAATCGGCGTCCAGCACGAGGCCGGCAACGAGCGCCACTGTCAGCGCAATCACGCATACCGCGGCTCCCGCAAGCAGCAGGAACAGCTGGAACATCCAGTACTCGCGGCGGTTGGCGCGGCCTTCGAACTGGGCGTAGCGCTTCAACGGCAGAATCATTTCCTGCACGGCATCGTTCCTTGAAAAACAAGCCGCGCAGTCTGCCAAATGCATGCGGGCGGGGCAATGCGCCGCCTTGCCACACGCAGACGACTACGCGCCCTTGGCCGCCCTCGCCGCCTCGCGCTCGGCACGCAGGCGATCCAGTTTTTCCTTCAGCTTGATCTCCAGCCCGCGCGGCACCGGGTTGTAGTACACCCGCTCACCCATTGCATCGGGGAAACCGGTCTGGTCCAGCGCGATGCCGCCCTCCGCATCGTGGTCGTACTGGTACTCGGCGCCGTAGCCCAGCTCCTTCATCAGCTTGGTCGGTGCATTGCGCAGGTGCAGCGGCACTTCTTCGGTACCACTGTCGCGCACATCGGCCTTGGCCTGGTTGAAGGCGGCATAGCCGGCATTCGACTTGGCGGTGCTGGCCAGGTACAGCACCAGCTGCGCGAAAGCGAGCTCACCTTCCGGGCTGCCCAGCCGCTCATAGATGTCCCACGCCTCCAGCGCCATGCTCTGCGCGCGAGGATCGGCCAGGCCGATATCCTCGATGGCCATGCGGGTGAGCCGGCGCGCCAGATACGAGGGATCACAGCCGCCGTCGAGCATGCGCGTGAGCCAGTACAACGCGGCATCGGGATTGGAGCTGCGCACGGATTTGTGCAGCGCCGAGATCTGGTCGTAGAACTGCTCGCCGCCCTTGTCGAAGCGGCGGGTGCGGTCGGCCAGCACCTGGGTCAGCGTCTGCGGGGTGATGCGCCCGCCCTCCCCGCCCGCCAGCTCGGCGGCGATTTCCAGCAGGGTCAGCGCACGGCGGACGTCGCCATCAGCGGCGGTGGCGATTTCCAGCAGCAGCTCGGGCGCGACTTCGATGCGTTCCTCGCCCAGCCCGCGCTCGCGATCACCCAGCGCACGTTCCAGCGCTTCGACGATGTCGGTCGGCGAGACACCTTCCAGCACGTGCACGCGGCAACGCGACAGCAGCGCCGAGTTCAACTCGAACGACGGGTTCTCGGTGGTTGCGCCAACAAACAGGATGGTGCCGCGCTCGATGTGCGGCAGGAACGCATCCTGCTGCGCTTTGTTGAAGCGGTGCACTTCATCGACGAACAGCACGGTGCGACGACCTTCGGCGAAGCGCTGCGCGGCCTCTGCCAGCACCTGGCGCACCTCCGGCAGGCCGGACAGCACGGCGGAAATGGCACGGAATTCGGCGTCGGAGTATTCAGCCAGCAACAGCGCCAGCGTGGTCTTGCCGCAGCCGGGCGGTCCCCACAGGATCATCGAATGCACGCGACCGGATTCGACGGCGCGCCGCAGCGCGCTCTCTGGTGCGAGCAGACGCTTCTGCCCGACCATCTCATCCAGGGTGCGGGGGCGCATGCGCTCGGCCAGCGGGCGCATGTGTTCCCGATCGACACTCAGCAGATCGGGGCCGGGGAATGAAGTGGAGCGATGTCTTGGCACGCGGTCATTGTACCGCGAGAGCGTGCCAACCAAGGTTGGCACCTACCAAGGGCGGTAGCGCCGGGCCATGCCCGACTGACCGGAGATCTGCGGCAATCGGTAGTGCCGGCCGCTGGCCGGCAGATCAAAGCGTGTCAACCAAGGTTGACACCCACCAAGGCGGTGCCAGTTGACACCCACCAAGGGCGAAGGTTGACACCCACCAGGGCCGGTAGCGCCGGGCCATGCCCGGCGACCGCGATCAGTTGCCGATGACGTCGGTACCGGCCGGCGGGGTGAAGCGGAACGTGTTGGCGGCGAAGCTGGGGTTGCGCTTCCAGCCGCTGAAGCTGATCACGGTGCGCTGGCCCACGGCGTCGGTGATTTCCATCTTCGCCAGGCCCTGCGCGTTGAAGCCCAGCGCGGCGTACTGGAAGCTGGCTTCGGTCTCGCGCTTCGGCGACAGCGACAGCCACTGCAGGCCATCGCGGGTGGCGGCCTCTTCGCTCACGTCGTACTGCTGTTCCAGCAGCGCCGGGTTGATCAGCGCGGTCAGCGGGCTGTTCTGCTCTTCCTTGCCCTGCTCGCGCACGGTCGCCTGCTCCAGGTCCGGCTCGAACATCCACACCTTCTTGCCGTCAGCCACGATCAGCTGCTCGTGCGGGCGCACGTATTCCCAACGGAACAGGCGCGGTGCCGACAAAGCGACGCGACCACTGGTGGATTCCTTGACCTTGCCACGGCTGTCGAACACCTGCTGGCTGAACTGCCCATCCAGGCCCTTCAGGCCGGTGGTGAAGGTTTTCAGGTCATCACGGGCGCCGGCCCAAGCGCTGCCGGCAGCGGCGCAGGCCACGGCCAGGGTGGTGGTGGCAAGGAAACGGCGGAGGCGAAGGTTCATGCAGGGATCCTGTGGGCGCGCGGCCAGGAAAGTTGGGTGCCAGTGTGCCCGGCGAAAGATGAATGGGCGATCAGGACGCCATTATGACGCCCTGATCGCTGATCGGCGATTCAGCTGCCAGCGGCCGGCAGCTTGCCGTACAGCACCTGGCCACGGAAGCCGCGGCGTACCTCGCGGAACAGCGCGCGGAACGCGGCATAGTCCTGCGGCTGGCACAGCGCCTCGGCGCCGCGCACCGCGTTCTGCTGCAGGCGGTGATGCACGGTCACTTCCTGGCCCTGCCGACTCCAGTCGACCCGGTACTCGCCGGCCGCATTGGCAAACCGCTGGCTGCGCGGAATCGCGATGATCGGGGCATTGGCCGGGAACTGCAGGCGATAGGTTTCCTCGCGCAGGCTGGCATTGCAGTAGAACGGCGTCTCGTTGTCCGGCGCCGAGGCGCTGGCATACAGCCCGCGTACCGATTCACCACCGGGCGGATCGGGCACGGCCATGCCGCCGGCCACATCGAAGTCCACGTAGTCCTCGGCCTGGAAGGCCATGCGATAGCCAAACGGCCGGGTCAGGTCGACCGGCACACCCTGCAGCTGCAGCTGGCCGCGGCCATCGAAACCGGACGCGGCCATGATCGATTCTTCAGCGCGCGCCCGGTTCTGTGCATTGAGCTGGGCGAACTGCGCGCGCATGCCGATCTCGGCGTTGTCGCTCAGCTGCGGCACCGTCTCGCCACGCAGGTTGCCCTGCGCGTCGAAGGTGAAACGCACCTCCATCACCGTGGCGTTGCGCTGCGGATCATTGGCCGGCGTGCGTGCCAGGGTGGCATCGCGGGTGTGCAGCACCGGTGCACCGAGGTCGCCATCGGGCAGCTGGCCGAAGCGCGCCCAGGCACTGGTCGAATCCAGGTACAGGTCGAACTCGGGCACGTAGGTGATGGCGTGGTTGAAGCGGCCCAGCAACGGAATCTTCGGCAGCGTCGGGCCGCCACCGGCACCGATCAGCACCGGCGAACTGGTGATGCCCTTGGCCGCCAACAGCGCCTCGAGGATCGTTACGTGGTCCTTGCAGTCGCCATAGTGGTTGTCGAGGATGCTCTGCGCACTGTTCGGCTCCAGGCCGCCATTGCCCAGGTACACCGCCACGTAGCGGATGTTCTGCGCCACCCAGCGGTACAGCGCATCGGCCTGCGCGCGACGGTCGCTGATGCCGGCGGTGACTTCATCGGCCAGCGCCTGGATCTCCGGGGTGACCTGTGCGGCCGGCCCTGCTTTCAATTGGTAGGCGCGGCCCATCTGCGCCCAGTCGCGATAGGTGCTGGCCATGATGTTCGGCCCGAACTCCCACACCGCCGCCGACCAGTTCTGCGCCTGCATCGGCTCGCGGCGCTGGTAGCGCCAGCGCCATTGCGCCTGGCCGTTCTTCACCACCGGCCGGTCACTGCCCTGCACGCCACGGCTGTCCACGAACATGGGCAGATTGGCCGGCGCGCTGAGGGTCACTTCGGCATCGTCGTACTGGGTGAACACATTGAAGGTTTCCCACAGGCCGAAGTAGCCCGGGAAATACGGCGTCAGCTGGGTCCGGCGCACCTGGTAGAACAGCCGCGTGCCCGGCGCCAGGTTCGGGAACACGATCACCCGCACCTTGCGGTCGGCATACATCGCCGCCGAGGCACTGGAATAGCTTTCCTGGGTGTAGATGCGGTCGGCCGGCACTTCGCGACGCTGGCCGTCGGCGGTCAGCGTATAGGCGTTGACCACATCCAGCGTTTCCATCTTCTCGCTGTAACTCAGCCGCACCTGGCTGAACTGCTCCACCGCTGCCTTGGTCTTGAGCAGGATTTCGTAGGTTTCAGTCTGCACGTTGCCGGCATCGGCGCGCACCTGGTAGTCGGCGCGATAACGTACGAAGCTGAAGTTGTTGCTGGCCTCGGCATCGCTGCCGGTGGACGGTGGCGCGACTGCGGGTACAGCCGTCGCGGCGGCGTCGGCCAGCGCCGGGCCGGCTGCCAGCAGGCAGGCCAGCGCCAGCGCGCAGGAAACGGGTTGAAGCATGCGTCGGTTCCTTGGACGTCGGGAGTGCGGCAGGGCTTGGCTTACTTCGGCGGCGGCGGTGCCAGCACCGTGCGGTCGCCGTTGTGCTCGGGCGGACTGACCACACCGGCCGCTTCCATGGCCTCGATCAGTCGCGCCGCGCGGTTGTAGCCGATCTTCAGGCGACGCTGCACACCGGAAATCGACGCGCGGCGGGTCTCGGTGACCACGCGCAGCGCTTCGTCGTACAGCGGGTCGGACTCATCGCCGCCGCCGGAACTGGTCTCCGGCAGGCCGGTCGCACCGACCACCACGCCATCGCCCATCGTCTGTACTTCGTCCAGCACGCCGTCGACATAGTCGGCCGGCCCCATTGCCTTGAGGTGTTCGACCACGCGATGCACTTCCTCATCGGACACGAAGGCGCCGTGCACACGCTCGGGCATCGCCGTGCCCGGCGGCAGGTACAGCATGTCGCCGTGACCGAGCAGCGTCTCGGCGCCGGACTGGTCGAGGATGGTGCGCGAATCGATCTTCGAGCTGACCTGGAAGGCGATGCGGGTGGGAATGTTGGCCTTGATCAGGCCGGTGATGACGTCAACCGACGGGCGCTGGGTGGCCAGGATCAGGTGGATGCCGGCCGCACGTGCCTTCTGCGCCAGTCGCGCGATCAGCTCTTCGACCTTCTTGCCGACGATCATCATCATGTCGGCGAATTCGTCGATGAAGATGACGATGAACGGCAGCGTCTCCAGCGGGCGCGGCGCCTCGCCCAGCTCCGGGTTCGGCTTGAACAGCGGGTCCATCATCGGCTGGCCGGCGTCCTGGGCGTCCTTCACCTTCTTGTTGAAGCCGGCCAGGTTGCGCACGCCCACCGCGCTCATCAGCTTGTAGCGGCGCTCCATCTCGGCCACGCACCAGCGCAGGCCGTTGGCGGCCTCCTTCATGTCGGTGACCACCGGCGCCAGCAGATGCGGGATGCCCTGGTAGACGCTCAGTTCGAGCATCTTCGGGTCGATCATCAGCATCCGCAGGTCTTTCGGCGACGCCTTGAACAGCAGGCTCAGCACCATCGCGTTGACCGCCACCGACTTGCCCGAACCGGTGGTACCGGCCACCAGCAGGTGCGGCATGCGCGCCAGGTCGGCCACGGTCGAGCGACCGGCGATGTCCTTGCCCAGCGCGAGGGTCAGCGAACTGGCCGACTTGTCGTACTCCTTCGAGCGCAGCAGCTCGGACAGGTAGATCATCTCGCGGGTGACGTTGGGGATTTCCAGGCCGATCACCGACTTGCCCGGAATCACATCGACCACACGCACCGACTTGACCGACAGGCCACGGGCGATGTCCTTGTCCAGCGAGCTGATCTGGCTGACCTTGATGCCCGGCGCCGGCTCGATCTCGAAGCGGGTGATGACCGGGCCGGGGTTGGCGCCGACCACCTGTGCATCGATGCGGAAATCCTTGAGCTTGAACTCGATCTGCCGCGACAACGCGTCGAGGGTGTCCTTGTCGTAGCCGATCGGCTGCGGCTTGGGATCATCTAGCAGGGCCAGCGGCGGCAGGTCCGAGCCGTCGCCATTGACGCCACGGAACATCGGGATCTGGTTGTCGCGCTTGGCCCGGTCGCTCTTTTCGATCACCGGCTCCGGGCGCGGCTCGATCTTCACCGGCTCGCGCTTGGCACGCACTTCGGCATCGGCCTTGCGCACTTCCTGGCGCTCCTCGCGCAGCGCGCGGGTCTGCTGCCACTCGGTGGCCTGCTCCTTCTTGCGCTCCAGCAACGGTGCCAGCGACATCACGCCGCGACCGATCTTCTCCATCACCACGAACCAGGACAGGCCCGTGGCCAGGGTGATCGAGGCCAGCAGCAGCACCAGCACGAACAGGTTTGCCCCCAGCGCACCAAAGCCCACGCTGAGCGAATTGCCGACCAGCTTGCCGAGGATGCCGCCTGCATGGGAGACATCGCCACTGAACAGGCGCACGTGCAGGAACCCGGTGCCGGCGATCAGGAAGCCGACCAGGCCAACCAGCCGCAACGCGGGGTCCAGATCGTTCTCGCCCTTGCTCTCACGCTTGAGGCCGAACATTGCGATCCAGGCCAGCGCGCCCAGCACCACCGGCAGCAGGAAGGCGATGTAGCCGAACAGCTGCAGCAGCACATCGGCGATCCACGCGCCCGCGCGGCCGCCCATGTTGTGTACCGGCGCAACCACGCTGCCGGTGTGTGACCAGCCCGGGTCCGTCGCTGAATAGGTGAAAAGGCTGGCAGCCAGATACAGCAGCGCCGGCGCGATGGCGATCAGACCCAGGTCGCGCCACAGGCGCTGACGGCGTGGGTTGTCGGTCGTGGCCGCTGCCGCCGAGCGACGCGATGCCTTTTTGTCGTCGGACTTGGAGCGTTCGGGGACCTGCTTCGCCACCTTAGACCATACCTTTGGAATGCGCTGTTAGTGTTTGATAATAAACGAGACGGCGTCAGTTTTCAGTTATCCGTTGCCGCACAAGCGAGGACGGGGCCTGAAACCGCCCGTGGATGGCGCTGTTCTGTCCATCGGCTTGAATCGCCCTGCCCCAGCCGCCACTCTATGACCAGCCAAGGATGCTGTGCAAACATCGCCGCGCCTTGTCCCATCTACCTTTTCGCGAGTCTACATGAGCACCAGCCTGCCCTCACGCCACCAGCGTCTTGTCATCCTCGGTTCCGGCCCGGCCGGTTGGACCGCTGCCGTCTACGCTGCCCGCGCCAACCTGAAGCCGGTCGTCGTCACCGGCCTGCAGCAGGGTGGCCAGCTGATGACCACCACCGAAGTGGACAACTGGCCGGGTGACGCCCATGGCCTGATGGGCCCGGACCTGATGGCGCGCATGCAGGCGCACGCAGAGCGCTTCGAGACCGAGGTCATCTTCGACCACATCCATACCGCGGACCTGTCGCAGCGCCCGTTCAAGCTGATCGGCGACAGCCACGAGTACACCTGTGACGCCCTGATCATCTCCACCGGCGCGACCGCCAAGTACCTGGGCATCCCGACCGAAGACGAGTTCAAGGGCCGCGGCGTCTCCGCCTGCGCCACCTGCGACGGCTTCTTCTACCGTGACCAGGACGTGGTCGTGG
>Ga0153974_1000008_pt1 | contig 53092 bp, 48 predicted proteins | sample TSGA058MetaG_FD_104741 | JGI IMG/M metagenome (GOLD analysis project Ga0153974, IMG submission 104741) | Attine ant fungus gardens microbial communities from Georgia, USA - TSGA058 MetaG | ecosystem: Host-associated > Fungi > Mycelium > Unclassified | place: USA: Georgia, Yuchi Wildlife... | reverse complement strand
TATGATGACGGATAAGGTCCGTATTGAAACTTTAGATGCCACCTCTTTCAAGGGGAACAACGATCAATTCTTGGCGCGTCAAGCAGAGTTTGAATCGAATGTCAGAAGTTATCCACGCAAGTTACCTTTAGCGATTGCGAAGGCCAACGGCGTCTGGATTACCGACGTTGAGAACAAAGATTATCTTGACTGTCTGGCTGGAGCAGGGACCTTAGCATTAGGCCATAATCATCCTGATGTCCTGCAAAGCATCCAAAATGTTATAAGCAGCGGCTTACCGTTACACACTCTTGATCTGACAACTCCTTTAAAAGATCAATTCTCAGAATATCTGCTCTCTTTGCTCCCTCACCAGGGTAAAGATTATTGTCTGCAATTCACGGGTCCAACCGGTGCAGATGCTGTCGAAGCTGCCCTCAAACTGGCGAAAAAGACCACGGGCAGAAACAGTGTTATCAGCTTCTCTGGCGGCTACCATGGAATGACCCACGGCGCGCTATCGGTCACCGGCAACTTGGGACCGAAAGAAGCGACCAGTGGCATGATGACTGAAGTTCAGTTTATGCCTTACCCACACCTTTACCGTTGCCCATTAGGGATTGGCGGTCAAGCCGGTATTGACGCATTAGGCTACTACTTCGAGAATCTTATCAACGATGTCGAAAGTGGTGTCCGTAAGCCAGCCGCGGTGATCTTGGAAGCCGTCCAAGGCGAAGGCGGGGTCAACCCCGCGCCCGTTGAGTGGTTGCAACGTATTCGTAAAGTTACTCAAGAACACGGCATTTTATTGATTATCGATGAAGTCCAAGCAGGCTTCGCGCGTACCGGTCGCTTCTTCGCTTTCGAGCATGCAGGAATCGAACCGGATATCATCGTAATGTCTAAAGCGGTGGGAGGTGGTTTACCTCTCGCGGTCCTAGGGATTAAGAAAGAGTTCGATGCTTGGTCACCAGGTCATCACAGCGGTACCTTCCGGGGTAACCAACTGGCGATGGCCACCGGTCTGACTACGCTTAAAATTTTGAAAGAGCAAGATATTGCCGGTCAAGTTGCGGTCAAAGGCGAGTGGTTAAAGGCGCAGTTAACCCAACTACAAAAACGCTTCCCGCAAATCGGTCATATTCGTGGCTTAGGCTTAATGATCGGTATGGAAATCGTTAAACCACAAGAACCGACCGATCACTTAGGCTGCTACCCTGCTGACCCAGATTTAGCGGTATTGTTGCAGAAGAAATGCTTCGAAGCGGGTCTGATCTTAGAACGTGGTGGACGCCATGGTTGCGTCTTACGCTTGCTGCCATCACTGCTGATCAGCCAAGTTGAATTGACCTTGTTCCTCGAAAAATTCGAGCAAGCACTGTTAAGCGCTGGCCTCCAGCCTCAGGGATAAGACAACGATGTCAACCACTAACACGATTCTGACGGGTACGACTGAGAGCCTTCAGGCCTACCAAGAAGTGATGACCCAGAGTCAGCAAGCGGTCGCCGCTTGGCTGCAACAGCCTGACATGTACCAGGGTAAATCCGTCGCGGAGCTACGTGAGCGGATCGCCTTACAGTTCACGGCTGAAGGATTAGGTAATAAAGAAGCGATCGATCGTGCTGTCGAATATTTCTTAAAAGATAGCCTAGCGGTCCACCATCCTCAGTGTGTGGCGCATTTACACTGCCCAAGTTTGGTGATTAGCCAGGCGGCGGAAGTGTTTATCAACGCCACTAACCAGAGTATGGACTCTTGGGATCAAAGTCCGTCTGCTACCATCATGGAAGTGAAACTGGTCGAATGGCTACGCAGCCAGATCGGCTACCCGGCAGGTGACGCCGGGGTTTTCACCAGTGGTGGAACCCAGAGCAACATGATGGGGTTGATGTTGGCCCGTGATGCGTTTTTCGCTCGCCGTGGTCACTCTATCCAACAAGACGGCTTACCAAATAACCTGCGTAACTATAAAGTTTTCTGCTCTGAGCACGCGCATTTCTCGGTACAGAAAAATATGGCGCTAATGGGCCATGGTTACCAGTCGGTCGTGCAGATTAAAACCGATGACTGTTCGCGTATTGATCTTAATGATCTGTTGGAGAAGCTCGCGACAGCGAAAAGCCAAGGCGAAGAAGTCATGGCTATCGTTGCAACGGCTGGAACAACCGATGCGGGCGCTATCGATAATCTTACGGCCATCACCACCTTAGCGGCTGAACAGAATATCTGGGTACACGTCGATGCAGCGTGGGGCGGAGCCTTGCTCCTTTCGGAAAAATATCGTCACTGGTTAGCCGGTTTAGAGCAGGCTGACTCCGTGACTTTAGATTTCCATAAGCAATATTTCCAAACCATCAGTTGCGGCGCGTTCTTACTGAAAGATCCGCAGCACTACGAGTTAATGCGCTATCAAGCGGCATACCTCAATTCAGAGTTCGATGAAGAACAAGGCGTACCTAACCTGGTGTCGAAATCGTTGCAGACCACTCGTCGTTTCGATGCATTGAAACTGTGGATGGGACTCGAAGCGTTAGGACAAAAACAGTATGCTGAGATCATTGATAACGGCGTCACCTTAGCGCAAGACGTTGCCGCCTATGTTGAGAGCATGACCGACGTTGAATTGGTGATGAAACCTCAGCTGGCGAGTGTCCTGTTCCGTGTACGTCGCGAAGGCTTAGATGATCAGCAGATCGCACTGTTTAATCAGAAGATTGGCGATGCACTGCTTGATTCTGGACGAGCGAATGTCGGTGTGACCGAACATAACGGCGTAACCTGTCTGAAATTGACCTTACTCAATCCAACCGTGACCTTAGACGATATCAAAACGCTGTTAGCGTTAGTCTTAAAAACGGCAGAAACATTATAGTCATACCGTAAGGCCCCTTTCAGGGGCCTTTTTTTATTCTACGATAAAACACCCTAAGCAGTGCCTTACCTGAAAAAGGAGGCTACTTGTGCTCATTAAGCGCTCCCGCTTTCACTCATTTTGCTTTCAAGTAAATTCAATAATTCTACTCGCCTATTTCCCACCCTCACGGGAGTTACTATCACTTAAACGTGGTGATGCTGAGTAAAGAGATTAAAAAGCGTTAGACGCTCAATGCGTCGGCATACTTTACCAAGCATTAGCGCTAATTTACGGAACAAGATGATTAAAACGGGAGTTGGATAGATATCGCTTAAGCCGGTGAGATAGGGTGTGAAGTCACCCTATCTCATTTATTCCTCTAAGCGGCTAGGCAGCAATTGACATTAAAATTCAACACTTGCACTGAGCACCACATTACGTGTTTGTCCCTCTGAAACACGCAAGCTTCCGCCGCTCGAAGTGTAATAATGCTTATTGAAGAGGTTATTCAAATTAAGCTGAAGATGCGTTTTCTTACCTATTAATTGATTATCCCAACCAATAAATGTGTCGGCAACCGTATAGGCCGGCAGAGTAAAGCTATTATCCGGATCGCCTGCACGCGTGCCCATATAACGCACTCCTCCCCCAAGGCGGAAACTTCCTGATAACGGATGAATAGTAATATTATGACTTAAATAGATCCCACCTGAATTTTTTGGCGCGTTCTGTAAAAGATTCCCATTGTTATCAGAATTAATTTTATCGTTAACGATTTTTGCTTTGCTATGACTGTAATTCGCACTGAAATCCCATCCCGGGTAAATTTCGCCGTTCAGTTCAAACTCAACGCCCGTAGAACGAGCCTTATCAACGGCATAAGTATCTCCGTTTAAAGATAAAGAAAGATTGTGCTCATCAATACGGTAGAGAGCAACCGTCGCCATCAACGATGGTGTCAGCTGCCATTTACTTCCTACTTCGTAGGACGTTCCTTCCTCGGGTGCAGCAACATTTCCGTTATCATCAGGGGATGTCGAGGGTGTAAAGGATTTACTCATACTCCCGTAGAAAGAGACATCTGGAGTCAGTTTGTAGACGAGACCGGTTTGAGGGAGAAACTTGTTACCCTCATCGTCGTAGCTAACGGTCGTTGGGATCCCTTTGGTTTCTTTCTGTTCATAGTGCTGATAACGAGCACCTGTAACCAGAATCCACTTATCTGTTAACTCAATATTATCTTTAAGATAAACAGATCGGTTATGGATCCTATTCAGTAAATGCTTATCCGCTGTCTTCTCGGTTGTACTATCCGTAACGGTTTGCAAGCCATAGACGGGGTTACTGAGTGTAAAATCGGTATTCTTTTTGCCATTATAAGCGTGTGCACGATAGGTTTGGTCCATTTCATAATCTGTCCCGACCACCAGATTATGGGTCATCCCAAATATTTTCGGCGTACCGATTACATCCCAAGAGAGATATTTTGTTTGATGATTAAAACCGCGGAAAGCATCTGCACGACGGGTCACAACTCCTGTTGTTGTATTGACCGCAGTGGTCGTCACAGTATCACTATTGTACTTGCGTTGGTTAAAGCCACCGGTAAGGCGGGTCGACCAGGTATCGTTAAACTGATAATCCCAATGTGAACTAAGGGTTTGCGTACGTCCCCATGCACGGTTTGAATAATCATCAAGACGTGTTTTATAACCAATATTGATAGGTTTACCCTTAACAAAAGCTGTGCCGCGGTCGTAAGGAATATCGTATTGAAAATTTTCGTAGGTAATATTAAAGCTTGCTTTCTCTCCGTACCACTGTAAAGAAGGCGCCAACAGGGTATGCTTATTATTGCCGTAATTGCGCCAATAATTCTGATCTTGCTTTTCGGCAATTAAGCGAAAGGCAAAGCCATTACCCAATGGCCCGGTGATATCGATATTCCCTGCCCCGCCACCGGTACCGTTATAGTGTCCTCCCACAATTGTCCGCCATTGATATTCTGGTTTTTTACTGACAACGTTAATCATCCCACCGGGATTTAAAATCCCGTAGAGTAATGAGGAAGAACCTTTTAGTACCTCGACGTGATCCGTGGTCTGATCAAAATTGAGTCCTTCGCTACTCCGAATCCCATCGCGAAAGACAGAGCCGTCAGAATTAAGCCCAAAACCTCGACGAATAATGCCATCTTCGGTCTGTCCTAACGTATTCGATTCTGAAGTTCCGCTGACAAAGCGCATGGCTTCAGAGACGGATGTGGTTTGAAAATCTTGAAGTTGTTTCTGAGTGACAACACTGACTGACTGAGCTTCATTCAACGTAGAGGTAGGCGTCTTGCTAGCTAAAGATGTCGTGGAACTTGAGTAACCCTCACCTTCATCCGCCCGTTTAGCCGTAACAGTAAGCGTATTATCGGTAGTTTTAGTCGTGCTATCCGCAGCATAACTTCCTGCTGAAGTGACCAATGCCCCGCCATAGATCGCAAGCCACACCTTACTCGATGGACGTTTGCAATAAGGCAATTTTTTTCCGTACTTCATATCTACTCTTTCCCAGGCGAATAACGTCTTTTTATAATTAGGATCGTCCCCTCTCCCCTAAAATACATTCAGGATGAAGGGAATAGCGTTTCACAGATGGGCCTTTAGAGAGGATAAAAAGCACATCATAATGTAATTGAGAATCATTCAACCATGAAGTAATGTAGTAGTATAGTTATTTATAAATAAATTCACTACATCCTACCATTAGCCAGAAATGCTGATTAAAAAACCGATTCCATGAATTTTTAGCAGGGAAAGAGCGATATTTAAGTTATAGCCGTCTATCGACGAGTAGTTAAGCATTAATTAGATCTTGACTACTACAGCCATTATTATCAGAATCACTACAAAGAGAATGAGAGTCATTCTTAGTTAACAGAGTCAATAGAGTCATGTTATTTCCCCTTGCCACCGAAAATCTCTGCGCAGGTTACGATAAACATCAAGTCATTCATGATGTTACCTTCACTATTCCCGCACAAAAAACTACCATCATCATCGGTGCCAATGGCTGTGGGAAATCGACGTTACTCCATACTCTCGCACGCCTTAATCCGGCGCTAAGCGGTAAGGTATTGCTTGCAGGCGAGGATCTCTCGCAGCTTAAGCGTCGGGATATCGCTAAACGGATGAGCTTCTTAGCACAATCCTCACCTATTCCGGACGGGATTAAGGTCTCAACCTTAGTTTCTCGCGGACGTTATCCTTGGCAAGGCCTGCTCCATCAATGGTCGCACCAAGATGAACAGGCTGTTGATGAGGCCCTACAACTTACTGGGCTGTCCGCCTTTAAGGATCATCCGGTAGAGGCACTCTCTGGTGGTCAACGCCAGCGCTGTTGGATAGCGATGACCTTGGCACAGCAAACGCCCCTCTTGCTATTAGATGAGCCAACCACCTATCTCGATTTGCGTTATCAGGTCGATGTGCTGGCCCTACTCCGTAAGCTCACCCAGCAGCATAATAAAACCGTGGTCATGGTACTGCACGACCTCAATTTCGCCCTACATTTTGCGGATAAGCTCTTGTTCGTAAAAGCCGGAAAAGTAATTGCCGAACTCGATGACGCCAACGACTGTACTGCCGAGCTGATTGAAGAGACCTTTGGCGTACGCACCCACTTGGTGACCGATCCGCGCTCTCAGAAGCCGATCGTCGTTCCGCTTTGGTGAGCCAATGAAACCTCGATTATTTCCCTTATTCTGGGTGGGTACCGCCTTATTACTCACGCTGGCCTTGTTAGCTTTTGCGGAGCTAAGCATAGGAGCGATGCACTTCTCTTTGCAGACGCTTCTGCACGCTTTCTTCGACTATCAGCCCACGGTGTTTAGCGATCGTATTATTATTGATATTCGTCTCTTACATTTGGTTGTTGCCGCCGTAGTCGGTGCATGCTTAGCGATGGCCGGGCAGTTACTGCAAACTATTATCGGAAATCCCTTAGGCGAACCGCATATTTTTGGTCTCAATGCTGGGGCATCCTTAGCGGTAGTCGCCTGCAGTGCCCTCGGTAATGCACTATTACTCTCGCCATTTCTACGTCCGTTGATTGCGGCTATCGGCGGTGGCCTTCTATTCAGTGCAATACTCTTCGCCGCTTATCTCAGTCGACAAGGATTAGCGGTTGTCACTACCACACTCTGTGGCATTACGCTCTCAGCCTTTGCTGCCTCTTTAACTTCACTACTCTTGTTATTTAATGAGCAGACGCTGCAGTCGACCCTGTTGTGGTTGAATGGTGATATTGCGGGCTTAAGCTGGTCGGCGTTATATGCCATTTTGCCGCCTTTTCTGCTCGCCATCGTTGTTGCCTTCTTAGTCTCTCCTGCGCTCTGCGTACTGAGTCTTGGCGAACAGGTTGCCGAGGGGCTTGGGGTGAGTGTATTGCGTTCACGGATCCTTGGACTTTGCGCCATCGCGCTGTTTTGTGGGATTGCTGTCTCATTAGCCGGTCCGATTGGCTTCGTCGGCTTGATCGTTCCCAATATCGTCCGCCAGCTTATTACCGTGCAGCCTCGTAGTGCCTTATGGATCAACGCCTTGATGGGAGCAGTACTGTTACTGGCGGCAGATCTCTGCGCGCAACATCTTTTTGGTAGCCAGTCTTTGGCTACCGGTACAGTCACCGCACTGCTTGGCGCCCCGGTCTTCGTCATACTAGCGGTAAGGTACTTTCGATGAGGCCTTCTTTGCTCCGATCGACAGATAAACCGTTACGCATAGGAGGCAAGAGTATTCTACTCTCTCCGCCGGCCCTGTTAGCGGGATGCTTAATGGCGCTGCTAATCGCACTGCTGTTTCTTTTCTCTCTAACTCAGGGAGCGATTCCGCTTACCTTACGCGAAGTTTATTACCAACTCACTCACCCGCAGGCCGCCGCCTCACTCAACCAAACGCTTTTTTGGCAAATGCGCTTACCACGTAGTGTCGTAGCCATTATTGCTGGCGGAGTATTAGGCGCCGCCGGTGCGGTAATGCAATCGACTACCCGTAACGGTCTTGCCGACCCCTCATTACTCGGGATCAAGGAAGCCACCTGCTTAGTGGTATGGATCGAATTATTATTTTTCCCAACGCTTTCCCCGTTATGGCGGCCGATTTCCGCTATCTTCGCCGGTTTACTGATAACGGCAGTCGTCATGTTGCTGGCTAGGGCGACCTCTAGCTCAAAATTTATTTTGATCGGTATTGGGATAAGTTGGGGACTGAATGCACTACTCGGCGTTATTCTGACGACAGTCGATCCGAAACAGGCGCAACAGTTGATGCTTTGGATGGCGGGTAGCCTGCAACAAGCCACTCTTAATAAGGCGAAGTTAACCTTACTTATCGCGCTACCTATTTTTGTGCTCCTGCTCTACAGCTGCCGTGCCAGCACGATTCTGCAGCTAGGGGATGCGACAGCTACCTCGCTCGGTATCACGCCGCTGCCGCTAAATAGGTTACGGATAATCGGCGCAGTGATCTTGACGGCAGTGACAGTATCAACCGTCGGGAGCATAGGCTTTATTGGTTTGATGGCTCCCCATCTAACGCGACGAATCGTTAGCGGCGGGCAGAGCTACCTACTGTGTGGCAGCACACTCGTTGGGGCACTGTTATTACTGCTTGCTGATTGCGTCGGCCGTTTAGCCTTCGCGCCAACCCAACTCCCTGCGGGGATCATCGTCTCCCTACTCGGCGGGCCTTTTTTATTCATCTTATTATGGAAACGCGCTACGCAGCGTTAAGGATCAGGAGTTAAGATGCGCTCAGTTATTTTACTTTTAGGGCTTTGTGTCAGTATTGTCTGTTCGGCAACCTCTGCGCCTACCCGCCATTTTCTGGATGATGCCCAACGGGATGTTGTGATCCCTCAGCAACCGTTACGTATTGTCTCATTGCATGACTTGGATATTACCATCCCACTGTTGGAACTTGGCGTTATGCCTATTGCTAGTCATGGTCGACTATCGGCGCAGGGAAAACCCTATTTGCGTTCAGCGAGACGGCTAACCGGACTCGATTTCGACAATACTTCTATTCAGTATGTGGGAACAGCAGACATTAATCTTGAGAAGATTGCCGCGTTACATCCAGACCTGATCATTACTGAGCCAAGCCGCACTACCGATCTTCAGCAGCTACAGAGTATAGCGCCAACAGTAAGTATCGATAACCGTCAGGGGGGGCCGGTAAGACTCTACCAACGTTTAGCCGACCTCACCCATACTCAGGCAAGATATCAACAATTAGCTAATCGTTACCAGACCGAAATCGCTGAGTTGCAGCGCTTGCGTGGTGGGCACAAGGTGACGGTATCCGTGTTACAAGCCAATAATGGTAAAGTAAATATTCTGCATACTTATCATGCATTAGGCCAAGTATTACGCGATGCAGGATTTAGTTTCCCGACACTTATCGACCAACTTCCTGAAGAGGGACGCGCCAACCTTAATGCTGAGCAGTTACCCGCATTAGATGCCGATATTGTCTTCGATACTTGGCGCGGGGACGGTGACTTGACCGCACAGGACGAGCGTAAAGCAATGGACGCCGTATTACCCGGTTGGTGTCAGTTTATGCAAGCTTGTCAACGCGGCCATTGGGTAATGGTTAATCGTGAAGATGCCATCGTTAATAGCTTTGCGTCACTATCGAAAATGGTTGCTGTAGTAGAGACGAGTTTATCAGCGATAAACTTAGCTTCGGTCAATCATTAAGGGAACACTATGTCCATGCGCCACGACGTATTTTCTGAGCGCTTACGCGCACGCATCAATAGTCTCTCGTTCGGGCTACAGCAAGTCCTGCTCTATATCGATCAACACCGTGCGTTAGTCATAGAGAGCACGGCGTTAGAGATTGCCGCCGCCACGCAGACCTCGGATGCAACCGTGGTCCGCGCTATTCAAGCCCTCGGTTTTAGCGGATTACGGGAGCTAAAATCGGTGCTTGAGCAGTGGTTCGATCCACCGCTAAATTCTGCCGATAAAATGGATACTACCCTAAGTCATCTGGCTGAAGATGTGAACCAATCGATCGATTATGTAGTAGAGGGCCATCTCGCTGCTTCTCAAGCACTTCGTAGCGATGAAAATCGTCAAGCCATCGCCCAAGCGGTTTCCTTACTGGTTAATGCTCGACAGTTAGCAGTCTTCGGTATTAATGCCTCTGGGATCTTGGCCGACTATGCGGCCCGCCTCTTTCATCGTAACGGCCTACCCGCGCTTGCACTCAATCGCTCGGGTATCGGACTGGCTGAGCAACTGCTCTCGCTACAACGGGGCGATGTGCTGATCATGATGGCGCAGAAATCGGCACACCGTGAGGGGATGACAACACTGCGCGAAGCTCAGCGCCTTGGCGTTCCGGTGATATTACTGACCGGTGCAAAGGAGTCGACATTTTGCCAACGGGCCGATGTTGTTATTCACGTTCCGCGCGGTGCTGAACAGAATAATATGCCGCTACATGGGCCGGTGCTAGCATGCCTCGAAATCCTCGTGGTCGCTACCGCCGCCTCCATGTCGCAACGGGCGATGAAGTCTATGAAAAGATTACAAGAATTACATCGTGGGCTAAAAAATACGGCATCAAAGAAATAGGGCGATTCCGATCAAAAAAAACAGAGGGTTTTGGCGGCTGAACTATACTTAAGCTTTCTCTAATAATAACAATGCTTCATCAGGGATAAGCGATGCCTAAACCATCCACGTCTAGCGACGAAAAAATCGTTTCTTCGGATACGATCAAACAACGATTATTTTTTATTGTTCTGGTTGCCACCATGGGTGCCCTCGCCTTTGGTTATGATACCGGCATTATTTCCGGCGCATTACCTTTTATGACCCAACCGCTGGATAAAGGCGGACTGAATCTTACCCCCTTCACTGAGGGCTTAGTAACTTCAGCACTGATCTTCGGTGCCGCAATCGGTGCCTTCGCCAGCGGATTTCTTTCCGACCGCTTTGGTCGCCGAATGACCTTAAGAACCTTGGCGCTTATTTTCGTACTCGGCGCACTGGGTACGACACTTGCACCAAACGTCCATATCATGGTTGTGATGCGATTCTTACTAGGGATCGCCGTTGGCGGAGGCTCCTCAACCGTCCCAGTATTCATTGCTGAGATCGCAGGACCGCGTCACCGCGCTCCTTTGGTAAGCCGCAATGAGCTTATGATTGTCTCCGGGCAGTTAACTGCCTATATCGTCAGCGCCCTAATGAGCGTGCTGTTACATGACAACCATCTCTGGCGTTATATGCTGGCATTAGCCACAATCCCAGGCCTATTACTGTTTGTTGGAACCTTCTTTGTCCCGGGTTCACCGCACTGGTTAGTGGCCGAAGGTCGACTGCGCGAAGCGGTACGTATCATGCGTCGACTACGTCGCTCACACAAAGAGGTTCGTAAAGAGATTAACCAGATGCGTGAACAAGCCAAAGCCTCACGCGAGGGACCAACGACTAAAGAGCTATTGAAGGAACGCTGGGTCGTCCGTCTATTGTTATTGGGTATTGGCATGGGTGCTGTCGCACAATTTACCGGCGTTAATGCTTTTATGTACTATACCCCGATCATCCTGAAGACTACGGGAATGGGGACCAACGCCTCACTCACCGCCACTATCGGTAACGGTGTGGTCGCCGTGATCGCTGCGTTAATTGCGATAAAAGCGGTCTCCCATGTTAAGCGTCGTTCAATGCTTATTTTCGGCCTGATTGCGGTAATCTTAATGCAGTTAGCCCTAGGCTCGGTATTGATATTTCTACCCAAAGATCTTACGCAAAGCTACTTAGCATTAACCTGTATCCTGCTATTTTTATTCTTTATGCAGATGTGCGTTGCGCCAATCTATTGGTTATTGATGTCTGAACTTTTCCCGATGAAATTACGGGGTGCCCTGACCGGTATGGCCGTGGCATGTCAATGGATTTGTAACGCTGCTGTTGCTTTTATTTTCCCACCGATGCTATCGGCGATCGGCAATCAGACCTTCTATGTCTTCGCCGCGGTGAATATCGTTTCACTTGTTTTTGTGTATTTTTGTCTGCCCGAAACCAAAGATAAATCTCTGGAAGAGATCGAGATCATGATGCGCAAGCGTTACAGTAAGGAAGATGCTGTCCCCTCCACGATTGAAAGTGCTTAACGCAGCAAAACGCCCAATTTTGGGCGTTTTATTGCCATATTTCTGACATCTCTATCTGTTGTACTCTCTCTGACCCCTAACTAGTGAGGTGTACCATGCAACGTCTCTGTGCTTACCTACTCTCTGCGAACTACCCAAAATATATAAAACGTGTGGCCTTTCGTCTTGCGCTATGGCACGCACATGTTAGACATTAAAGAGGGAACTTTCTCCCTCTTTAAGATGTGTGAAGTCGCGCGGAACGCCGCCAGTGATAGAACGAAATGCAGCCGTAAAGGACGCGGGTGAAGCAAATCCAAGCTGATAAGCGACTTGTTTAATCGAGACCTCCTTTGCTAGGAGGTCTAACGCCAAATAGATCCTCGCCCTCTGCTTCCAGACTCGAAAACTAATCCCCGTATCGGCTTTAAACAAGCGTGTAAAACTTCTTTCTGAAAGCGAGGCAATATCGGCCAAGTCGCTCATCGGTAAATTCCAGCGTTGTTCAAAAATTAACGGCCTGACAGCGAGCGATAAACGTGTCATCTCTGGCATCGGCAGTTCCGCGGCGAGAGGTTGTGCCTCATGAAATAGGTTGAGTAACAGCGCAGCCATTTTTTGCTGATTCTGATTACTATAATGCTGCTCAAACAGCGATGCGATAAGGATTTTTAGTAGTGAAGTCATCGTAATTACGTGAACAGCGTCTCTATGAACGAAAGTGTCACACTGTTCAATAAATTGTCGGCTAAAGTAAACCGACCGGAGATGGGTTTGCGAAAGGATCTGATAACTATGCTGATGTAAAGGTGGGATCCACAATGCTCTTTGCGGCGGGATCACCCAACTTTTCCCTGACGTTTTAACCAACATCACCCCACGAGTCGCATAAAGAAGCTGCCCCTCTAGGTGGTAATGTTTAGGATCTTCCTCACCTTGCTGGTAATCGATGGCAGTACAAGACCAGCCCACTGCTTCACTGTGTCTTGGCGCTTTATCTATATTCGATGGCATTTAAAAAATGTCTTCCCCCGTTAAGATGACCTCACTGAACGCTAAGAGCCTACACACTTATCTCCGCGTTGAGCCAACCCTATCACTTCAGCCATTAAAAAGAAGATTAATTATGAAAGTACATTTTATTGTTCATGAGGCTTTTGAAGCACCTGGGGCTTATCAACTCTGGGCTCAGGCAAGACAACACATTATCAGTTACTCTCGAGTCTATCTTGGCGATACGCTACCGGATAATGCGCGGAATATCGATCTGTTAATCGTTATGGGGGGCCCGCAGAATCCAAATACTACGCTCTCTGAATGTTCTCACTTCGACTCAATAGCCGAACAGCGGCTCATTCGTTCAGCGATTGATCAACAAAAATTAGTGATCGGGATATGTTTGGGCGCTCAATTAGTGGGGGAAGCATTAGGCGCCGCATTTAGCGCGAGTCCTCATCCTGAAATCGGTAAATTTCCGCTAACGCTAACGGCTGCTGGTAAAGAAAATCCCCTGTTCTCCCATTTTGGTACCAGCTTGGAGGTAGGCCATTGGCATAATGATATGCCTGGTTTGACTTCAGATTCGAAAATAATCGCCATCAGTGAGGGCTGCCCTCGACAGATCGTCGCCTATTCTGATCTCGTCTATGGCTTTCAATGCCATATGGAATTTACTCCCGACGTTATTGAGGGGCTTATCAGTTATGCCGAAAATGATCTGCATGCGACTGACGACCTACCCTTTATCGACTCAATAACTACGCTGCGCGCGCATCACTACGGAGAAATGAATGAGAAGTTATCGATTTTTCTCGATAAGCTTACGCAGAAATATCAGCTAAATTGTTCTACGTAACCTTTGTTCAAATTTTTTTTCCAGTCCTGTTAGTCCTTTGTTTCACATGGCACTTCAATATTTTCAAGGATGATTTTGGCACTACGTCACTCCTCTGACGAGAGTGCTTTTTTTGCGCTTACCTTGACAGAATAGCGATCTAGGTCACATATTTTAAGGGGTAAACCTTCTTATCTTACACAGGAGCGCACGATGAAGATGACCTCACCTTCGCAGTTTTCTCGACGCAACTTCTGCCAACTCTTGCTCGCCGCTTCGGCTATGCCGTTGAGTGGTTATGCTAACTCTCAGCTCGCTTCTCCGCATGTAGCCATCCAACCTCTCTCTCTGACTAAAGTAGTGAATGGCGTACCAAACGATGAACTGCCGTTACTGATTTATCAGCAGGCGGTACCTGCGTCGACTTCAAATACGGATAAGTATCTGAGCGATCTCTTCGCGAAAAATGGTTGGCCGGTACAGTGGCGCTACCAAATATTCCCCTTTACCCATTATCACTCTAATACCCATGAGCTGTTAGGCGTTAGCCAAGGCAGTGCCAAAGTGCAGTTAGGGGGTGAAACGGGGCCTACGGTAACAGTCAAACAAGGCGATGTTATCCTAATTCCCGCAGGGGTCGGTCATAAGCAGCTTTCAGCCAGTGAAGATTTTCAAGTATTAGGAGCCTATCCCGAAGGCTTAAGCCCCGATCTCTATCATGATGATCCCAGCAAGTTGGCCGAAGCTCAGCGTCATATCGCCAATATTGCTATGCCAACGACCGACCCGGTGACTGGTAAACAAGGCGGTATTTTAACCCTGTGGAAAGCCTAAGCTTTTACTCATAATTGGAACCGATACCATTACAACGAGGATACTATGTTTGTTAAAAAATTTACCGCTGTTACGTCCTTCCTACTCGCTGCCGCCTTAGGGGGGCATCAGGCCCTCGCGGCAACGCCCCCCTCTGCACCTGAGATCCATAATATCGGGATTATTGGGGCAGGAAATATGGGTGAAACCCTCGGAAAGCTTTGGGCCGATGCGGGATACCACGTAATGCTCGCCTCACGCCACCCCGACAGTTTGCAGTCTACCGCCAATGATATCGGTCATGGCACTCGGGTAGGAACCGCCGAGCAGGCCAGCCAATTTGGCGATGTGGTCGTGATGGCGGTCCCCTATGGCGTGCTACCACAACTGGGAAAATCCCTTCACCAGCAGCTTGCAGGGAAAACCGTGATCGATGTCAGTAACCCCTATCCAGGTCGTGACGGGGCCACCGCGGCAAAAGCCCTCAGTCTGGGTAGCGGTAAGGCATCGGCGCAATATTTATCAGGCGCACAGGTAGTACGAGCATTTAACTCATTGGCAGCGACGGCCATCGCCTCGAATGCTCATCACTCACCACTGATTGCTATGCCTTATGCGGGCGATAACCCGAAAGCCTTGGCACAAGCCAAAATCTTGATCCAGCAAGCCGGTTTTGCACCGGTGAAGACAGGCGATCTCGCGACGGCGATCCGCTTTCAGCCAGGTTCTTCACTCTTCTTGCAGGTATTAGATGAGAAATCGCTGCGCGCGCAATTAGCCGATGCGCGGTAATCGCTAATGAACAAGCCCTCTACGTCGCCGCTAATCGGATGCTTTCAGCGTCTAGTAGCGGTTAAGCAAGAAGAGCTAGCCCCACTCTGTTGGGGCTGGTTATATATTTTCTCGCTACTCTGCGCCTACTATATCCTGCGCCCGATTCGTGACACGGTCAGCACGCTTACTGGTGCACATTCGCTACCCTGGTTATTTACGGCAGTGTTAGTCACCATGTTACTGCTGCAGTGGCCTTATAACAGGCTCTCACAGCGGTTACCCCGAGAACGCTTTATTAGCTACAGTTATCAAACCTGTGCCGTAATCCTCTGTGCCTTTGCGTTAGGTTTTGCGCGCCATGGTGGACTGCACGATATTTTCTTGGGCCGGGCATTTTTTATCTGGGTATCGGTATTTAATCTGTTTGCGGTATCCGTCTTTTGGGCGCTAATCGTCGATATTTTTGATAGCGAGCGGGGCAAAAGGCTGTTTGGGTTACTCGCGGCGGCGGCAACGGTTGGCGCAATTGGCGGTTCTGGCTTAACCAGCTTGGTCGCCAATCATCTTTCGACCCCCGTGTTACTGACAATTGCCGTTGGGCTTATCCAAGTATCCGTCTTTAGCGCGAGACGTTTATCGCGTTGCGGCCGTCGATTATCACCGACCTCAACAGAAGAACCGTCTCGTCAAACGTCTTCAGAAGGCGGGCTGACGCCTCTGTTAATCGGTATCCGTCAGACGCTCGCGTCGCCCTATTTATTGGGGATTTGCGGGTATATTTTATTTTATTCGATCACCTCAACCCTGCTCTATTTTCAGCAGGCGGCTATCGTACAACACGCCTTCGCCCAGCCCGCGCAGCGGACGACTTTTTTTGCTAACGTCGATCTGGTTATCAACCTATTAACCTTAATTTGCCAACTAACGGCAAGTGGCAAGATAATCTCGCGCTGGGGCGTTGCAGTAAGCTTGGCCCTGCTACCGTTAGTTAGTATCGTCGGCTTTGCCTTGCTAGGGGCGGCCCCGAGCTTATCGGTTCTAGTCGGCTTTACTATTGCGCGGCGGGCAATCAACTTTGCATTGGCCCGCCCTAGCCGTGAGATATTATTCACTGTGGTACCAACCTCAGAGAAATATCACGCCAAGGTATTTATCGATACCCTCGTTTATCGGATGGGTGACCAAGTTGGGGCATGGAGCTACCAAGTCGTTAACCTACTCGGGGTTGCAGCCCTACCCTTGACACTACTTAGCATGATCTTAGCAACCGGCTGGGCAGGCTTAAGCTTAGCCTTGGGGCGAGCACAGCGGCGTAAGGTCCAGCAATTACCCCAAGAGCCGCCCTCGTCGCAGAAATAAATTATCCTAGATGAGGATATACGCCAGGTCCTATGGGTAGACCGCAGACATACCAGAGGCTGAGCAGCACGATCCAGCTAATAAAGAAAACCAGTGGATACGGCATAATCAGTCGGTAATAGGTGCCGAGTTCAGCCTCTTTAACGTATTTCTGTAAAAATCCCAAGAATAGTGGGAGAAACGGTGATAAAGGAGATAGCGGCAGAACGCATGAGTCACCAATACGGAAGACGATTTGTGCAAAAGCGGGATGAAAACCGAGTACCATAAACATCGGTACGAACACCGGGGCTAAGATCGACCAAATCGCCGAACCGCTAGCGATAAACATACATAACAACGCGGACAGGAGCAGCAGCCCGATAAAGGCCGGTGCCCCATGGATATCGGCGCTCTGCATTAGGTTAGTTAGGCCCATCGCCATAAATTTCCCCATATTACTCCACGTAAAGAGCGCGACGAACTGCGCAAGGGGAAAGACCATCACGATAAAGCCGGCCATATTTTTCATCGACTCGGTGAGTAAGGCGGGGATGTCCCCTGCTTGGCGGATCTGCCCAGTACACTTACCATAAACTACCGATGTTATTAGGAAAAACATAATAATAATAGGGACAATCCCTTGCATCAGTGGCGAGGGTACAAGGCCGCCTGTCTGGGGATTGCGTAAAATACCTTGCGCGGGGGCGGCCAACGCCACCACTCCTGCCAGCATAATCAGCGCTGTCACTGCCACAGCTTTCAGGCCTTGATTCTCAACGGGTGTTAAACTTGGCAATGCCTGCTCAGCGTTCGTCTTCCAAACCGGTAATCTCGGTTCGACCCACTTATCGGTCAGCAAGGCACCCACTAGTGTTAATACCCCTACCGATGCCGCCATAAAAAACCAGTTATCGACGACCGAAACTTGCAAGGTAGGATTAACTGACTTCGCCGCTTCGGTACTGATCCCAGAAAGTAGAACATCGGTACTGACAATGAGTAAATTAGCGGTAAAACCCGACGCCACACCAGCGATCGCGGCCAATAACCCCGCCACTGGGTGTCGCCCCACGGCTAGGAAGATCAACGCCCCAAGCGGGGGCATAACGACCAACGCAGCATCTGACGAGAGGTGGCTGAAAAAAGCGATAAATAACACCATATAACTGGCATAACGGCGATGGATCAGTGACGACATCTTGATCATCAGCGCTTGCAGTAGCCCAACTTTTTCTGCCAATCCTGCCCCGAGCACTAACGCTAAAATAGAGCCTAGCGGTGCAAAGCCACTAAAATTTTTGATAATATTTGGCAGAAACCACTGGATGCCCGACGGACTAAGAATGTTGTTAACCGTTATCCTCTCACCATTGATAGGGCTGATAACACCCCAGTTGAAGTGGCTGATCACCGCGCTGGCCACCATTAATATCAGGATTAAATAGAGAAATAGCAGGAATGGATGCGGCAGTTTATTACCGGCTCTTTCTATCCAGTGAAAGAGTTTGTTAGGCTGTCTGATTGGCGTTATAACACTCATTAACACTCCTGCATGACTATGGGTTGCTGCGATATAGCGCGCGCACGTGCTCAAATTTTCTCAAGCGCACCGCTAAGAGTAATCAGGCAATTTCTATGCCAATAATATTCAGCGAGGATGTTGAAATTCAGCCTGATTGAAGGCCAGTGCTGCCAAGGTTTTTACCGCCTGACTCATAACAGCCTCATCAAAATCGAAACGAGCATTGTGATGGCCGGCCGCGAGTTGACAGCCAAAAATAACGTAAGAGGCTTGCCCACCCCTTTCCTTAACCCGCTCCATCATGTAGGTGGCATCTTCGGAGCCTGCCGCATGGGCTTGCTGGTCGATAACCGAGGTAAAGATCCCTAGTTTTTTTGCTTGCTGGTGGATAAAGGCAACCCACTGCGGGCTGGGTGAACAGCTTCGTGCACCTCCCACCAAGGTGACGTGATAATCCACCTGAAACATCGCGGCAGCGCCAGCAATGATCTGTTGGCAACGTTGATAAATATCGTCGTTAATCCGGTTGTTCTCACCGCGCGTTTCAACTTTCATCACCGCAATATCGGGTACTACATTCCGGCCACTTCCCGCCTGTAATACACCGACGTTGACCCGCCCCACTCCGCCACTGTGCTGCGTTAAACTATGCAGACCTAATGTCGCATGTGCGGCGGCCAATAACGCATTATTTCCTTGCTCCGGGTTACCGCCAGCATGCGCGCCCACTCCGGTAAACCTTAGATCGAATTTAGTGGTGGAGAGAAAGCTATCATTACCGCAAACAATTTCTCCCTCAGGCACCCCAGTCCCTAAATGAATGGCCGTAAACAGATCCACATCGTCCACAACACCTGCTGCGACCATGGCTTTCGCCCCGCGAACGCCCTCTTCGGCGGGTTGGAAAATCAATTTTATTTTACCGCTGAGCCGTTCTTTATTGCGCATCAGTATCTTGGCCAGCGCTAAGCCAATAGTGGTATGCCCGTCATGGGCGCAGGCGTGCATCATACCGGGATTAACCGAGGCAAAACCCTGCTGTTGAGGGAAGTGCTCGCTATCGTTAGCTTCCGTCTGATCAAGCGCATCCATATCGACGCGAAAGGCCATCACGGGACCAGGTCTACCGGTATCCAACGTCGCCACCACCCCACAGAATCCCCCAGAAAATGAGGAGATCCATGGCTCTACTGCCCCTTGCGCCCTCGCTCGTGCTTCGTGCTCGGCGAGAAATTCGGCGCTCGGTAGCCCCATTCTTGAGTCCGCATCGATCACTGCCTTACCTACTGCGAGGTGATAACCCAATTGATGCAATTGTTGTGCAACGTGCGAGGCGGTTCGGAACTCTACCCATCCGGTCTCCGCGAAATGGTGTAAGTCTCGCCGTTGGGTACGCATTTCATCCTGCAAATCATCCACGGCCTGCATAAAAAAGGTCATAAGCCACTCTCATATTGAACGGGTAAAATTCGAATCTAGCGAATGGATTAGGGCGATGTAAGATGCTAATTTGTTAAACCTGATAACCAATAGCTATCACTTACTATGTCAAGCAGCCTAAAACTCCATCATCTTCGTGCCTTAGTCAATGTCGTTAGCCAGAGGAGTATTCGAGCAGCAAGCCGTACTTCTGGGCTCTCTCAACCTGCACTCACTAAGGCTATTCAAGAGCTTGAACAGATCCTTGGCACACGTATTCTGGAAAGGCATCCGCAAGGTATTCAGCTTAATAATGTCGGCGAGCATTTCTACCGCCATGCACGGTTGGTATTAGAGGAAATTCGTATAGCTCAGGAGGAGGTATCGCAGCACCTTGGCGATATTACCGGACAAATTCGCTTGGGTATTGGCGGCAGTATGGCCTGCACCTTAATGCCCAAGGTGATTGACTCCTTTCAACAGCGTTACCCACGAGTGAATGTACATATCGTGGAGGGACAACTTTCTGCGATGCTTCCGGCTTTACGCCAAGGCACCTTAGACTTCACTATTAATACGGTGACCCAACTGCCTTTCGAACGCGAGCTAAGCTTCGAACCTCTGGCAGTGGTCGACTATCGCGTAGTGGTTAGACAAAGCCATCCGCTCCGTCACGCTAAGCATCTTGCCGAACTTAGCGAAGCCAAGTGGACAATGCCCCCGTCCACCAGTAGCTACTATTCCTTGCTTGAACAGCTTTATAGCGGCCATTCGCTGCCGCAAATCAGAGTGACCTGCGAAAGCCTGATCGCTTGCGCGAGTTTGGTCACACAAAGTGACTTCTTAAGTATTATCTCGAGTAGTCTCGTGAACACTCCCATTCTTAGCGATCAATTGCTGGCACTCGACCTTAACACCCCCGCTCCGCGGGCGACCTTTTATTTAGTCCAGCGTAAAGATCATCAACTAGGGCCGATTAGCGCTTATTTAGCGCAGCTATTTCGTGACTTTAGTCAGACAGCGTGAACCTTTTACCTATCAATTCCTTAACTAGACCTAAATGACGAAGCTAACATTATATATATGGTGCATATCACTTCGTCATAAATTATCGGTGTGATCAGATGCTTTTTTTTCGCAAGGTAATTTACTGTAGAGCGATATAATAGTGACCTATAAAGAGATTAATGCATTCATGACTTTCCCAATAATCGGCCGTCGTTAAATCATAATCCGAGTAATTTCTATTGACTGGGTCAAACCTACTCTCGGCGTTGGATACTAGCTGAAATACCGCTAATCCCAAAAGCCCCCAACCTTATAGCAGTTTATTTTTGCCGTATAATCATTACGCCGTGTCATAAACGGCGTAACAAATTTTTAGACAAAAAAGGCCTCGTATCTTAAGGGAGGAAGGAAAGTAAAATAGCTGCGGTAATCTGACTAGCTTCGAGTAACTTTACCACTTGCTACTCATACCCAAACGTACTGCGATGCTTTTCCAGATAAAAATAGTGCTTTGGTGTTAAACCTATTATCTTTGTTTTTTCACTAATACCTAGAGCAATTAATGTATCAGTTGATAAATTAGGGCTAACTAAAATTGAACCGTCACAGGAAAAAGAGATTAATCCTTTATCGAAAAGCTTATCAGCGTTTGGCGACAGTAGTAAGCCGTTAAACCCGTCTATCTTTTCATCACTATCGCTTAAAAACCAGGAGTGAATATGTGATGCTATTAGTAGATTAGGAGAATTCACACCAGTCACTGGGCAAGTGTTATTCCAGTGAGAAAGAACATCCTTTCTGAACTGACCTTGGCCTACCCTCGCTTTTATTCGAGCTTCCCTCTCCCGTTCCTGAGAATTATTTATCTTTTTTTCTGTGAAACTTGACGTTTCAAAAAAACCACTAAAATCACCACCCAGATTATCAAGTATCAAAGTAGCCATACTTTTAGGAATCGATATCAGATAACTTTGCGATACTTCATTCTTTGTGCCAAACAGTTTTGGGCTACATTGTTCATTGAACCTATCAATGATGTCGTATTTAAACTCAGCAATATTTAACGGTACATCGAGAATAGTTAGCTCCACATCAATCCTATAGCCTTCTGTTTTCCAACTTCTGAAAGCACGGGTTTCTGGTCTATCTGCTTCGTGAGCATTACTTATAGCACGAGCCAAATAAATAATCTGTTTGCCTTTGTAGCAAAAAAAGATATCCCCTTTTTTTACGTCAGGGACATGTTTCCAGCCAGCATTGACGGTTTTATTTCCATTTTGGTTAAGAGTATATGAGGGGGCCCACAGAAAGCTATGCTCTTTAACTTCGTCAAAAGAGCCACCAATATTTACCCAGTAAAAGTCCATGCAACCGCCTATTAAATAAAAATATTTTAATTAAATATTGACTATTCTTCTCATAGCGCATTACTTTTTTTGTAAATGCAGATTAATTAATCATGAGAAGAGTCATTAAGTTTGAGGTGTAGTATTAAAAAATAAAAAAGTTCCTTCATACTGTATTAATCACACCTCTAGCCTGCTAATTGAATACTAAAATAATTTCATTTACAAGCCCCTATCAGCCAATACAAAGTTAAATAATCTCATTATCGATTGCTTTCTACTATAAGGAACTAGTTGAACTATTTGATGGCTATTAGTTGATTAGGAATTTTTTGATATCACATCCTGTAACCTAGAGTAGAATGGGATTCTTAACCAGAAAAATCATTAGTACAATATTTAATCTAATATTTTTTTCCCAGCAGTGGAAATCACTAATTCTAGTAAAATAAGTTAGGGATAAAAGATCCCCCTATCTAAACCCGTACGAATTTTATCCTTTTCTAAGAATAAAGAACAAAGCCATACACTACATGTATAGAGAGGTATCATACTCTAGGGTTAGAATAAACCATCCGCTCCGTCACGCTAAGCATCTTGCCGAACTTAGCGAAGCCAAGTGGACAATGCCCCCTTCTACCAGTAGCTATTATTCCTTATTTGAACAGCTTTATAGCGGCCATTCGCTGCCGCAAATCAGAGTAACCTGCGAAAGCCTGATCGCTTGCGCGAGTTTGGTCACACAAAGTGACTTCTTAAGTATTATCTCGAGTAGCCTCGTGAAAACTCCCATTCTTAGCGATCAATTGCTGGCACTCGACCTTAACACCCCCGCTCCGCGGGCGACCTTTTATTTAGTCCAGCATAAAGATCATCAACTAGGGCCGATTAGCGCTTATTTAGCGCAGCTATTTCGTGACTTTAGTCAGACATTATCCTAAACCTGCAATGCACTAACTGCTTGAATTAACCCGGTAAGTATCGTAGAAATAATCTTCTACTATTGATTAGGGTTGGAGTCGTTATGGTGCCGCGTTTAGAAACTACTCGTCTTATCCTTGCCCCGTTAGTCATTGACGATGCTCCACGGATCCAACAGGCTTTCCCGCGTTGGGAAATTGTAAAGTACCTGACGCGTAAGGTTCCTTGGCCCTATCCTGCTAATGGCGCAGAGATCTTTTGCGGCATGACCTTACAAGCGATGCAGCAACAAACGGAGTGGGTATGGACATTACGTCCTCGCGCTTCGCCTACGCAATTTATCGGTCTAATCCGTCTTGCCTTGGAAGTGGATAACAATCGGGGGTTTTGGTTAGTACCAGAATGGCAAGGTCAAGGTTATATGCGTGAAGCCTGCCACGCTGCCACAGATTTTTGGTTTAATCAATTACAGCAACCCGTTCTGCGCGCCCCCAAAGCGAAAGAGAACCATCGCTCACTCAAGCTTTCACAGCAGAGCGGAATGCGAATGATCCGTGAAGGGATCGGTGAATATCATATCGGCGATATCCCCTCAACATTATGGGAAATCACTCGCGAAGAGTGGAATGGGCGTAAAACTCACCATAAGTAAATTCTCTTAGGCAGAAGGCTTTTAAGGCTACGATCAGATGTAGCCTTAGAAGATTTTATTTCCTGATATGAATTGCTGGCCCTGCAACGCCTGTCATAATCCTCTCATCGAGCGTGTGATGATCTGGATAATCACCACCGTTTTGACTTCTAAAAGGAATAGGAGGTTCGACAAACAGGCTCTCGAGACGACCAAGCCACTGTGAGGTAGCATCACATAATTCTTCCTCAGAAATATTCACACTATTATAAATGGCAAATGTTGGCAAAACAGCCATACCGGTATAGAACAAAGTGCCATGAGTAATGGGAAACAAAATATCTTCAAGGTATCCATTTATTCCGCTCTGCGAATATTCTCGTCCTGGCCCGCCAATATTGACAGCGAGTAACGCTCGTTTACCAAGAAAAGCACCTTCCCCGTACCGATAGCGGTTTCCAGCATTCTTATAACCATAAGCCAGCCCATATGCCCACACTCGTTCGACCCACCCCTTCATAATCGCTGGCATGCTGTACCACCAGAGGGGAAAAATTAAAATCAAGACGTCGGCCTTATGTAACTTTTCATGTTCAGCTTGAATATCTTCGGCTAATGTACTGGTAAAATATGCGTGACCGGATTCTTCAATAAACGATAATCGATCATGATTTTTTCTATTATTGAAGTCAGACTCATCCATAACCGCCTTCCAATTCATCGCATAAAGGTCAGAGTGACTAACAGTGTACTTTTTTTGTAAGAGAAATTTTTCAGCCTCTCTAACCAAATGGTGTGTTAACGAACTAGGCTCAGGTTGGGCATAAACAAGTAGTATATTCATGATAAGCTCCCTTAAAGAAAAACCACAAGCTACAAGTTTGCGACCAGAAAATGAAATGGGAATAATTAATAGTGACTATGTTGAAAATAGATACCTTACATAAGTTGGATTTAAATCTTCTCGTAACGTTAAATGTTCTCTTAGAAGAAAAAAATGTCACACGTGCTGCTATGCGTCTTAATCTCTCTCAATCGACTGTCAGTCATCAACTGGCAAAACTTCGAGAAGCTTTTAGCGATCCCCTACTTATCCCGACCTATAGGGGGATGCTCATGACAAGTAGAGCCGATGATATTTTGAATAAGCTTACAACAGGCCTTTCATTTTTGGAGCAGATCATTCAACCGCCAGGAGAATTTACTCCACAAACTGCCTCGCACAGTTGGAAAATTTCCGCATCGGATTACGTGGGAAACATTTCAATCTACCCCAAAATAGCGAATATCCGGATCAGTGCTCCCCTTTCCCGAATATCTGTTATCGATATTCAGCCACAGCATATTTTCGAACAGCTTGAGAGCCGAGAAATAGATCTCGCTTTCCATATCGCCTCTGAAGCTCCTCAAGGGGTACGGGCGCGTCGTGTTTTTTCCGAACACTATGTGCTTGTAGGAAGAGCTAATCATCCCAAATTAACAAAATCAGTAAGCATTGAAACCTTCTGTCATTTGGAGCATATCATTGTTTCAAAGTCTCAGGGAGGATTTTGGGGCGCAGCCGATGAAGCACTAAAAAAATTAAATAAAGAAAGAAATGTTGTGGTATCAATTCCGGACTTTTCCTCATTAATACCAGTAATTCAACAAACAGATCTAGTGGCTTTAATTCCCTCGCGCTTAGCGGCTAACTATCCCACTTTAACAACAATTATCCCACCCTTCGACGTACCCAGTTTTGATATCAGTATGCTTTGGTCTGAGCAACGACATCGGGATCCAGCTCATATCTGGCTACGGAATAACTTTATTGAAGAAGGTAACTATGAGTAAGGGATATTACTAATAAGTTTGTTACTCATCCAATTACAACCAGCTATCACCTAACCTTCAACAAAGAAATAGGACATTAGGTACCTCTGACCACTAATATATTTAACTTATACTTACCTACATTTTAAATGTGTAGCCCAAAAATATATTAAATAAAATTTTAAGCCATTAATAAAAAAGATAATTTTCTGAATGATACTCTCCAAAAAATAAATCACCAATTTTTTAAAGGTTCTCATTTCACTTTATAAAATTAATTATCAATCTAGGCAACTTCGGTGAATATCATATCGGTGATGTCCCATCAACATTATGGGAGATCACTCGCGAAGAGTGGAATGGGCGTTATCGTCATCAAGACGCAGCCCTTTTATGAGGGGAATAACAAGTTATTACCCTCTAATGTATTAGGTCAGCTTGCTGACGCTGCGTTGAGCACGGAGAGCTGGTATTGACACCCAGGCATCATCTCGTCAAGCCCTTCGGTTAACATTTTAGCGGCAGACTGCAGGGCATCGAAAGGCATTGCGGGCAAGCTTTCCAAGATAAACCACATCTGCTGATCCTCTACGCTAAGGCGCGTTCGGGTACCTTGTCGCCAGTTCCAGCGTCTACAGGTCACCCCGCAATCGTCGGCCCAGATGACTTCACCGGGATCGGGATATTCGACGATAGCATCGCCGGATTGTACGGTATCGAAGGGTTCGCTACCTGTCGCGCGCAATAATCTAGGGGCCCCTTGATAAGCACTAAGATTCTCTCCACCTACCGGAACGGCGAAATACAGGCTGACCGCATTATATAAATCCACGATGGGATCAATACTCGCCATCGTTCCCTCTCGCAGCACTCGTTTATGCAGGGCTTCTGCAGAACAGGGGGTTCGCTTCGGCTTCGCTCCGAAGGCACGGAATACCTCACTCCATTGAGCAAAATGCTCCAATGCCCAAGTAGGCTGACCATCGAGTACTGCAGTAACAGCTTGGCTAAGTCGACGGCACCCTACCGACGCATCAATAACGGGGGATGCGGTGACGGCAATACTAATTGCGGTAAAACCAGGCGCGAGACTTATTACAGACGGAGAGATTGACGGCGAGACAACTGACATAGCACAATCCTTAATCGATAAATTTTTGCCATAATAATAACCCCCACTGGAATAGTCAATATAATGACCGATTTAGTCAGCCACTCTTCATCAATCAGTGAAGCGATAGCGCTAAAGCTCAAGCATCATCGCAAAGCTAGAAAATATTCGTTGGATGACTTCTCACGGCTGTCAGGCGTCAGCAAAGGCATGTTGGTTGAGATCGAGGCGTGTCGTGCCAATCCAAGCATCGCTATTTTGTGTAAAGTTGCCAACGTCTTAAATATCTCCGTAGCGGATTTAGTCGAGGTTGCCGATACCCCTAATGTCTATCAGATTTCAGCCGAGACTATGCCACTGCTATGGGAGGGCGAAAGAGGTGGAAGTGCCCGATTACTTGCAGGAACACCTGGTCCCGGTATGCTTGAACTTTGGCAATGGCAGATTTTCCCTAACGAAGGCTATAACTCGCCCGCACATTCATCGGGTACTAAAGAGTTAATTTATGTTCAGCAAGGAACCCTCACCCTGACTGTCGACGGTCAAGATTATCTTATTGAACGCGGTAATGCTGTGGTCGCTAATACCGATTATGCGCACCGTTATGCCAACCAACATCCCGAGCCACTTATCTTTACCATGACAGTACAGGAGCCAGCCAACTGAACAATATATTGACCATTAATTAAAAAAATATGACTCTGTATGACTACGTTCACCTTAATAAGGATAAGAAATGTTTTCTGGTCTAAGTGCCTTCCCCCTCACCCCTTGTAAAGCGGGAGAGGTCGACGAAGTTTCTTTTGAAAAGCTTATTATTCGCCTGCTTAAGGCTAAGGTAGATTCAATCGGGGTAATGGGGTCAACGGGGTGTTATGCCTATTTTGGCTCTCAGCAACGTGAACGTATTATTCAACAGGCGAAATCCTTAGCAGGAGACACGCCCGTTATCGTCGGGGTGGGAGCAATCAGTACAGAAGAAGTTCTCCAGCGCGTCGAGCAAGCGCAGCGACTCGGCGTCGATGCGTTACTACTCGCCCCGGTGTCTTACCATGGTTTGACCCACGAGGAAGTCTTTAAGCTTTATGAGACGGTTAACGGTAACAGCTCTATTCCTCTATGTGTCTACGATAATCCTGGCACGACTCACTTTCAGTTTACCCCAGAGCTTTATGCCGAGTTAGCCAATCTATCGCACGTCCGATCCATAAAAATCCCCGGTACCTCTGCGCAACTAGTCGATGCTAAGTGTGAAATCAGCGGATTACGCCAGCAGTTACCCTCTGACATAGCTTTGGGGATAAGTGGCGATGCCTTTGCAAAAAATGGTTTATTGGGCGGGTGCACTGTCTGGTATTCCGTCTGTGCTGGTCTATTCCCTGTGATGGCTAAGCGCCTTACCCAAGCCGCTTTGTCCGGCGATAGTGAAGCTGCAGAAGCGATCAACCGACAATTATCCCCACTTTGGCAATTATTCAGTCAACATGGCGGTAGTTTGCGAGTTATCGCGGCTGCAGCAACTATTTTGGGGCTTGCCGAGAGGGATTGCCTACCACGCCCTATTCTGCCGCTCCCCGGTTCAGCGATGAATGAGATAGCTAAGGTGGTTGATCGACTTGAATAGGCTGGGTTCACTAGGATTTATAGTCTAACTTCTGCTTAAGCGATAGCTTATATTTTTAAGTTATCGCCTATCGTTACTAAGAAGAAAACCTCAATTAATCATAGATTTATCACATGGCTACTATCGCCCTGAAAATACCTAATAACATTATTAATTGCTATATTGAAATATGATTCATAGCTATTTTTCTCAACGTAGCCAATATGGGGAGTACACAGAACGTTGGGCATGGTTAACAAAGGAAAGTTTGAATCATAAATAGGCTCTTCTTCATAAACATCTAACGCCGCATACCCAGGACGCCCTCTCAATAAAGCTTTATAAAGTGCGTTCTCGCAGACAAGTTCTGCCCGACTAGTATTAACAAATAAGGCATCGGTTTTCATCAACGATAAATCTTCCAGTGAAATGTTCCCCTGAGTCTTGGCGACTAGACGTTGATGAACAGTTATTACATCAGATGTAGAAAAAAATGCCTGCCTATCTTTCGGGACCGCTAGTCCGTCGTTACGGGCCGCTTCTTTAGCTCGGTCACTCCCCCATACTTGAACGGTCATCCCAAAGACTTTGGCATATTGGGCTATTATTTTGCCAATTTTTCCATAGCCAAGTATGCCTATTGTTTGGTTATTCAATACAGAACCCATTTCAGTTTGCCAAAATCCGAGCTTCATAGCGTTGACAGAAGTTACTAATTTTCTCCGTGATGCTTGGATCAAGAGCCAAGTTAGTTCAGCTGGCGCAGTAGGGGATCCGCTCCCCTCGACTATCGCTACGCCTGCCTGAGTACAGGCATCAATATCAATGTTCCGCGCTAACTTCCCAGTTTGACTGATAATTTTAAGGTTTGGAGTGCGTTTTAAAAATGCACTATCAACAATAGTTCTTTCCCTTATCAATATTAACGCTTGGGCTTCATTGAAATAGTTTTCGACTAGAGAACTCTTTTTTATATCGCCTAAGACAGTAAATTCAAAACCTTCACGATTTTTTAATGCCTGTAACGATTTCGCTGCAAGCTGATAATCATCTGGAATAACAATATGGATAGGCATTTTGATCTAAGGCTCGTCGTATTATTAATATTTAAAAAGAGGTGAGGCTAATACAGATGATGAACTTCATCGCCTCACCCGAGACAATCCAGCGTGTATTGCACACTATTATTTCAACTGGTCCGCTACTTTTTTCGAGTCATAATAATCGCCCTGATAAGTAATTTTACCTTGTGATACCTTAATAAAACTTACCCCATCAAAACTAATCTTATGATGCGTGGCCAGAGTACCAGCCCAAGCACCATCGTTAGTCCCGCTAAAGCGCCATTGAAACGCGATAGTGTCGCCGTTATAGACCGGTTTACTGGTCATTACCCAGTGTAAATCCGGGACTGCATCGACAAAGGTTTTGACCACCTGTTCTGTGTCTTGTTGCTTACCGACGACGGGCTCGCCGACCGAAGCATCGTAATAACTAACGTTATTAGCGAAATACGTCCCAGCCTTATTACTGTCGTGCTGGTTCCACGCCTGCATATACTGTGTGACTATCGTCAGCGGCGAAGTCTCTGCATAGCTTAGCCCGCTCGTCAGGCAGAGTGTTAAAAGAGTGTACGCTCCGAATTTACGCATTGTCACCTCGTTCAGTCTTGCTCAAGATCGATCATCACATGTTTCACTCGGGTATATTCCTCCAGCGCATAGGCCGAGAGATCTTTGCCGTAACCTGACTTCTTAAAGCCACCGTGGGGCATCTCCGCACATAACGGAATATGGTTATTAACCCATACGGTACCAAAATCCAGATCGCGCGTCAGGCGGTGTGCCTTCGCCACCGATCCCGTCCAAACGCTGGCAGCAAGCCCGTAGTCAACATCATTGGCCTTAGCCAGAGCATCAGCCTCATCATCGAAGGGTTGTAGGGTCATCACCGGGCCAAACACTTCCTGTTGAATCGCTTCATCGTCTTGCTTTAAGCCCGAGATAATGGTTGCTGGGAAATAGAACCCCTCTCCTGGCGCCGCACTCCCGCCAATTTCTACCTTGGCATGAGCGGGTAAGCGTTGGATAAAGCCTTCGACTTGCGCTAACTGATTCGCGCTATTGAGCGCCCCAAACAAGGCGTCGGTGTCATCGGGCTTACCGAAACGGATCTGTTGCGTCTTGGCGACCAACTGCTGTAAGAACGTCGAATAAATTGAGGACTCGACTAAAATACGTGTTGCTGCCGTACAGTCCTGCCCTGCATTGAAGAAGCCCGCGGTGGTAATACCCTCAATCGCCTTCTCGATATTGGCATCAGCGAAAACGATAGCGGGCGCTTTACCGCCCAACTCTAAATGAGCTTTAGTCAGATTTGCCGCCGCCGAGGTAGCGACTTGGACACCGGCACGTACCGATCCGGTAATGGAGACCAGTGAGGCGTTAGGGTTAGACACTACCAGCGAACCGGTTTCCGCTTGCCCCAAGATCACATTAAAGGCGCCTTTCGGGAAAAATTCTGCCGCCAGTTCGGCCAGCAATAGGGTACTCATCGGCGTGGTATCACTGGGCTTAAGCACCACTGTGTTGCCGGCGGCTAAGGCCGGCGCGATCTTCCAAATTGCCATCATAAAGGGATAGTTCCATGGGGTAACTTGCCCAACAATCCCCAAGGGCTCGCGGCGGATACTTGACGTAAAACCGTCCAGATATTCGTAGCTGGCACGCCCTTCTAAATGACGGGCTGCTCCGGCAAAGAAGCGTAGCGCATCGCAAGAGGCCGCGACCTCTTCTTTCTCTATAAAGTGCTTCAACTGTCCAGTTTCTCGGCATTGTAGCTCGACAAAGCGCTGCGTATTGGCCTCAACCGCCTCAGCCAGCTGAAGCAGGGCTTTTTGCCTCTCGGAGGGCGTGGAGCGGCGCCATTGCTTAAAGGCGCGCGTCGCTGCCTGATACGCCAACGTGACCTCGGCGGCTCCTCCTTTCGGACTTTGTGCGTAACAGCTGCCATCCACCGGGCTAATCAAGTCAAAGTAGGCCGCTGATGCCGTATCAACGTATTGTCCATCAATAAAATGTTTCAGTCGTTGCATCGTTTTTATCCTTGATAAGTTCACTTCAAACCGAAGAAAATGCACTCGCCGGGGATTCTTGCTCTGTAGCGTGGCGCAGCGCTTTGAAAACTACTCTTGCTGTGTTAAGACTGTTTACCTCGTGGACAACCGGTGAAAGCATAACGATGATGACGCATGCGATAATATTCGCGCCAATCGGACAGGCAAGTCGGGCGGAACAGATTGTGACTCGCCTCGCCAATGCCATCATGACTGGGTTATTGCAAGCCCATGAACAGCTACCCAATGAGGCAGAGCTGGCCAAGCTGCTGGGGGTTTCCCATATCACGGTACGCGAGGCGCTAAATACGTTGCGTGCCAAGGATCTGATCTACACCAGCCGAGGACGCCACGGCGGTAGCTTTGTCTGTGATAATATCGAAAGTCGTGTCCATAACTATCATCCTCTCAATTTATTGAGCAGTGATTACTTACTGGATCTTGGCGAGATGCACTGCGCCATCTTGGCACACAGTGCGCGGCTCGCCGCCAAACGAATGAGCCGAACGGAACAACTCACCTTCTCATCCTTTGTTGATGAGTTTCAGCGTGCCACTGCCGCAGAATCCCGTGCTCAGGCCGATATGCGCTGCTTACTTTTTCTAGCTGCCAGCTCACAATCCGCCCGTCTAGCGAATAGCGAGTTGACCTTACAAACGGAGTGGGCCACGTTTATTGCCCTACTCTATGGTGATAACGCCTTGCATCAGCAATGTGTACAACACTATCGAAAATTAATGGAAGCCTTATCTCAACAATGTACTGAATCTGCTGCAGAAGCGGTCAGTGAGCTTATTCTATTTTTAGCCGAACACCTTGTTGAGTGTAAGCTCAACACCACTGTCTCTACGTCTGGGAGAATGTCATAAGTGAACTCATCCGCCTCGCTCCACGCCGTTATTACGCCACTTGAACATCTCTTCACCCTGTGTTCTCACTCAAGCCAGCAATTAGCGCAGCAACTGACTCAATTACTTACCCCTTTTGTTAGTACTGTCGCGCCTACAGAAATTTCGGCACCAGCATTTCCGAAAACGGCAATAGAGGACCTCATTAATCGTACACTTTCTGATAACCGCTTCTGTTCCGGTGCAGGTTTTGCTTACCATGCGGATGCACCGCTAAATCCTCAGGCGAAATGGTCGCTCTATTGGATGTATAAAGATGCCAGTCACGACACCACACTCGAGCTCACACCGCTAACCCATCAACACCTCGATTTTCGGACTTTCGAGTGGTTTCTAAAAACCAAATCGCTGCAAGGTCCCTACTTTCATGGCCCTTACGTCGACTATATCTGTAACACTTCGTACACTATGACCTCTGCCGCCCCAATCTTTGTCCAAGAGTGTTTCTATGGGGTCGCGGCCGTCGATATTCTGGTCAGCCGTATCGAGGAGGAAATCTTAAATGTACTGCCTCAACCTCGTCCCAAAATGGTGTTAACCAATACCTTTGGTAGAGTGATTTTCTCCACGCTCACAGGTTATCGTGTCGGCGATATTCTACAAAGTGAAGCGCTGGCCGTTATCCACCAGCACCCTCTCTTTTCGCTCTACTCACCGGCGTAGTTCTTCTTACTTACGCAGTGATCTTAATGCTTCAGCGTGCTCAATCGCATCGTTTTCCGGTGCGTTTGATTTACCGTAAGGCCGCTGGATCAGCATATAGGTTAAGCCGATGATTAATACCACTGCCAAGCCAATCAGTACGGTCCACTTGTCAATAAAGTTAGGACTGTCTGCAGGTTGGGCCAGTAAATAAATCCCTACGATACCGTACGCCAACGCGAGTATATTAGTCAGTAAACCGAACGCCCCGATATGCCATTCGCCGGCTGGTTTCCACCCTTTAAGTCGCTGACGGAGCGCCGCTAATACCACCATTTGAAACGAAAGATAGATACCGATTACCGCAAATGCAGTGATCCGTGCCAGATTATCCGGTTGGAAATAGACCCAGACACAGACGATCACCGGCAGCAGACAACTGATGATCATCGCGTTATCCGGCACATTATGCGTGGAGATTTTCGCCATCCAGCGGCTACCTGGTAACATCTGATCACGAGAGAAAGAGAAGATAAGGCGGCTTAGCGCAGCTTGTAGCGACAAGATACAAGAGAGCATGGCGATTATCGCAATCACGATAAACACTTTCGCGCCGAGGGGCCCCAACGCCTCGTCAAGAATGGCTGGAATGGGATCGCTCACTTTACCGCTCACGATATTACGTAAATTGGGTGAGGAAAGAAGATAGCCTAATACCGAGATAATCGCCGAAATTGCGCCAAAGACGATACTTAATATCATCGCGATCGGAATTTTGCGACTGGCATCTTGTACCTCTTCCGCAACGTTACCGCAGGCTTCGAAACCGAAGAACATAAAGAGGCCCATCAGCGAGGCTGCCATAAAGGCCCCTACGTAACTGCCGCTACTCGATAAGATCCCCATCGAGTCGAAGATAACCGAGAAAGGTTGCGAACGGTGAAAGAGTAATAGATAAATACCTAATGCAATCACGCTGACGATTTCACACCAAAAACCAATTCTTGCGACCCGAGCGAGGTTTTTAGTCCCAGAGAGGTTCACCCCCATCATCACTGCCAACAAGATAACCGAAGTCATTAAAAGATGTAGCGGCGTAGCACTAAACGGGACGAGGCTTGCGACAAAGGTTGAGGTATATTCAGCGATAGAGGTGATGGTCACCACCAAGGCCCATAAATAGACCCACGCCGCAATCCAAGCATATTTTTTTCCCCACAGCCGGCGTGCCCAAGGATACAAGCCACCGGTGATCGGATATTGTGAGGCGATTTCGCCGAAGACGAGTGCCACTAAGAGTTGCCCTACCGCAGCAATCACGATCCACCAGATAGCAGGCGGCCCGGCGAGGGTAATGGCGAGTGCAAACAGAGAATAGACGGCGGTAAGCGGTGAAAGATAGGTGAAGCCCAACGAGAAGTTGGAGATAAGCCCTATAGAACGTTGGAACTGCTCTTTACCCGCTTGCGGTGTATCTTGTACAGGGGGAGATGTTGATTTTTCCATTGTCGTGTTTCTCGCTGGCACAAATCATTCGAAAAAGTGAACTTATTTATAAAACATAAAGGATTATATTTATAATGTTTCAGCTCACAGTTTCTGAAAATAATTTTAAAGCCCTTTAAAAACAATTAGTTAGTAGCTATATGTTTTTCTTATTACTTCCCCGAGTTAAAATTTACGATTCAAAAGGTCGCAAAAAACTAATTAATTGTTGTTCTATTCTTGAAGAGTAAGAAACGATATAGTGCTCGTAAGACAGTAACCCTACTCCCTTCGTTACACTGAGATATCGCCATGTTCTCCGTACCCTTTCCTGTGATTAGTGTACTAATATTATTTTTTTTACTGTTCATTCCGTTCTTATCCGGGAAAAAATATCATCCGGGTACCCTCTGCTTTCTTATCTTCTATCTAGTCATGCTTTCTCTAGGCACCCTACGCTGGACGTACCATTCCGACCTACTGAGAAACCTACAATCAGGCTTAGCCATGTTGTTACCCCCTACCGCATGGTATTGTTTGGTTTCCATGACTCAGGGGAGTAGATCCTATGATAGAGCGTTATTATTTTTACCCTGTAGCGTTCTGTTGTTCATAGCTACTCTTTGGCCTTTTTTAACCGATGCTCTCCTCATTCTATTATTCCTTGGCTACGGTTGTGGCCTATTAGCTATTGCTTACCAGACTACATATCGCTCAACCCTCAGTCGGCTAGGTTATCGCTCACAGACCACCAACCTGGCTTTTATGGCAGGGTGTTTTCTCTCTATTTCGGCGCTAACAGACTTGTTGGTTGCTATCAGTTTCAATAATCATCATGAACAGCTAGCTCCAGGCATAATCATTATTGGTCAAATAATCCTCTATCCTGTCGTTATTTTAATGGTTATTTTTTCAGAACGACTCGCGCCACTTCCGCCACTCGAAGTGAGGGAGACCGGAGTACCAGCAGGCCCTAAGGAGTGTGATGAAAACCTATCTCTTCTTTACGAGAGGATCGAGAAACAGGTCAGGGAGAGCCAACTTTACCTTAATCCCAACCTTACTCTCATTATCCTTGCGAGAAAAACCGGAATACCCGCAAGGCAATTATCAAAGGCGGTCAATACAGTGATTGGCTGTAACGTGTCGCAGTGGATTAATGGATTTAGAATTGAATGGGCAAAGGGGTTATTAACGACCACCCCCTTGCCGATAACGGAAGTAATGCTCGATTCCGGATTTATCACCAAATCAAATTTTAATCGGGAGTTCCAGCGGATTGTTGGAATATCTCCGACGTTATTTCGCCAGCAGGTACAGGGTAGTTAAGCGATGAGTTTAAAAATTTGCTGATTTGACGAATAAGTCTTTGATGGATCTCTGCGCGATTCATACCACCTCCATCGTGGCACACTATTCCATCGCCGGGTGATCCTTCCTCGATCAGCGCCTCAGCGCCAGCTTTACACAGTTGCATAAAGCTAAAGTGCGTCGCCCCTTCGATAACCTTAAACTGTACCCGTCGTGGATCCATATACTCAGCGATATATCCCGACTCCTGGTTTGAGGGTAGCCGCGCCAGTCGGTCATTGCCGGCCGCAAGCAATAAGACGGGGATAGGGATGGCTCGCAAACTCTGAATGCTAAAACCGGGTGCTAGGCCGAGATCGAGAGAGACCACAGCCTTAATCCTCGGATCGCGGCGGTAGGCAAATGGCTTTTGTTGCCAGTGATCGTCCTTTACCCCCAGCCGTTCCTGCAACGTACAATCGCCACGGTCCAGATGCTGTCGACAATTATGCAAAAATAACGCAGGGTGAAACTGGGCACCTGCCAACGACAGGACAGTCCATCCGCCTAGAGAATGACCCAGTGCGGCTATCCTAGCTTGGTCAGCTTTGCCAATTAACCGCGGAGAATTGATAACGAAATCGATGACTCGAGTCATATCCTGAGGGCGCCGCCATAGTTTTTTGGCCTCAACAGGATTCTGATCAAAGGTCGTAGTGCCAGGGTGGTCAGGAGCGGCCACGATATAGCCTTGTTGCGCCATGGCTTCAGCTATCCACGATAGGTTTCGCCAGTTACCATTGTAACCATGGGAAATGACTAAAACAGGGTGCTCCCCTGATATCGGGGGCGCATTGCGATCGACTCGAACGCCAATAAATGCTGCATTATCTGCGATCACTTCGGATACACCGCCGTCTAAAGCTGGATACCATATCGCTACGTTAAGGGGGCTTTCGTTCTGCTGCGATAACGTTAATTGTCGAAAGCCGACCGAGGCCTGAACCTGTAGACAAAACATGAAAGATGAGAGTAGAAGTAATCCTTTTTTTATCATTGCTGGTACCTGTAGTGAGATAAACAGCAATACTTATAATAGGTTACGCCTACCGTTAGCGTCCTAAAACAGGATCGAGGTCGTTATTCCCGTTAGAACATTACGACGCGATTAGTAGATTTTTGAGAGGAGCTATCGATGTGAGTCATAAGGCTCGTTTTGTAATCGTGCACTGTCGCACCACCCCAGCAGCCTTCATCGTAACTGACTATCTTTACTCCCTCGACGGTTAATTCCGTTCCTGGCAGACAGCCGCTTATCTTGTGCCTCTTGGCAATTAATACAATAAATTACCCCAGGCAGCGCTTGGCGGCGAGCGAGTGGAATAGGTTCACCACAGGCCTCACAAAACTCCGCACTTTCGCCATGATGGAGCTGGCTTCTCGCTTGCGCGATGGCGTCGTCGACCGTATCATCGATCTGCTTTTGTACCGCGCCGTCTTCGGCCCATCCCCCTGCCATAGTCTCTCCTCGATTATTGACGAAATAGTAAGTATAGATGAGGCGTTATAAATGTGCGGGTAGCAGTCCCATTAACAACAGGGTTATCGACGATAATTTGCCATCAGGTAAACAGGATGATCAGTGATGAAAGTAATACTCGTTCGACATGCGCAAACCGAATGGAATATGAGAGGGGTTATTCAAGGACAGGGTGACAGTGAACTCACTCACCGAGGAGAATTACAAACCTCCGCGTTATTGGCAGTCTTTTCAGCGAGCGATTATCGAGTGGAGTGTGTCTATACTTCGCCACTTGGCCGTACCCACCGCATGGGAACTATCTTAGCCAAATACTTTTGTTGCTCGCTGGTAACTGAACCGGCCCTTAAAGAACAGGCATTGGGTGAGTTTGAAGGCATGTCAGTTGCATGGCTAATGCAGCATCATCCTGACACGGCCAATAGGTTATTTGGTAGCGATGCCGAATACTGCCCTGCAAACGGCGAATCTCTCGTACAAGCATGTGATCGATTTATACACTTTTTGTATAATTTGGAACAAGTCGCTCCTCATAAAACAATCTGTATTGTCTCCCATGGGCAAGTCATCCAAGGAGTTATTGCGCTGTTGAAAGAAGGAACCATCAATCACTTCTCTAGATATGCACACCCCAACGCGAGCTACTCAATTTTCGACCTGAACCACAAAGAATGCAAAGCGCTTAAGTGGGGGATTGCTACCCATCTACGTCATATACCCTAGCCATCGATATTAAGGGTGCTAATCCCACTCTCTATTAAGCGTGCGGTACCTTTTCCAGTTAAAATAGATTGTTCTAACGGTAATGATTAGGTTTCTCTACTTCTGGGCAGATCCCACTTCTTTGTAAGTAATTACTATCCCAAACAATAAGAAGACATGATGACCTTCGAGTAATTAGAAAACTCTTGGCTTACTGTTTATGAAGCAATTTAGCAGTCATATGCACACCATTATTGAAGTGTGATTCAGTAATCTTATACGAAGCCCCTGCTTGTTTAGCTTGCGCGGCGACGATTGCTTCCGCTTCATCAATGGTTGAGGCACATGCCGTAACACTTTGCGCCGCAGCACCAAACGAAACGAGAGCTAAGGTGAAAGAAGCAACAATAATTTTGATGTTTTTCATAATGAAATTCCTCGTATTTAATAAAATTGAACCAGGCTTAATTGCTATGTCGTCTATAATATTCGCCAACGTAGTAATTGAATATCGAAAACAATTGCCAATCTTATTCAAATAATTAGATTAAAAAATAGAGTATTCGGCAAGGGTGGCGATAAGGCGTTGCCCTCAATCAGACTTCACCTATACGGTGAAATCACTTATCCTTATTGCTTTAGTCCGTAACCGCTGAGGCCATCATGGCGAGTATTATCGATACTTTTATCGCCCCACCTTGCGACACTCCAATCGAAATCCTTTACCAAGATGAGGCGCTACTTGTCATTAATAAGCCCAGCGGCTTATTGAGTCTTTCTGGAAAAAACCCGCAAAATTGGGATTCGGTTCACTACCGCCTACGTCAGCAGTTTGCGGAGTGCGCGCTGGTTCATCGTCTCGATTTTGGTACTTCCGGCCTGATACTGGTTGGCTTAACTAAGGCGACAACTGCGGCAATTAGCCAACAGTTCAGTGAGCGTTCGGTTGAAAAAACCTACCATGCGTTACTTTGCGGCCATCTTGCCAACGATAGCGGGATTATCGATGCGCCCATTGCCAAAGATTTGGATAACTTCCCGCTGATGCGAATCGACGCAACCGCAGGTAAACCGGCGCAATCGTATTTTGAGGTAGAGCGGCGCACCGAATATTCGTTGATGACCGGCCATAGACTACCGGTCACTCAGGTCAAATTATCCCCGCTAACGGGACGCACACATCAATTACGGATTCACTGCCAGCATCTGGGATATCCGATACTGGGCTGTGATCTCTATGGTGGCCGAGAGTATTCAGTGACAGGACGCCATCCGCGCTTGATGTTACATGCCAGTGCGATACGCTTTCAGCACCCTCTTTCTGGCATGACCCTAGCGCTAGAGAGCCTACCTCCCTTTCAACCCTGCTGATACAAATGGAAAAGATAATGAATCGTTATTTTCAAGAAGTTATTGATGCCCACCACCTCATCGGCGATGTTCTGCGTGAACGGGATGCTAGCGGGGATAAGCGTTTGCAGCTGCTCTCTCGATTCGGCCCCACCTTTACCATGGTGGCCCCTAACGGCACGATATTTGACCATCGACAGCTCGTCGATTTTTTCGAGCAACAACAGGGCTCTCGTCCAGGGCTCACTATTACGCTATCTGACTTTATATTGATCGCTGAAGACGAAAATAATGTGGTTGTCGCTTATAAAGAGCGGCAAGACTTCCCAGATAAGCCTAGCACCCTACGTTATTCCACCTTGGTCTTCATACTTGAACAAGGCAGATTACAGTGGCGACATTTGCATGAGACATTTTTGCCTTTATAGCGCTCGCGTTTTTCGAACTCACTACATCTGTTTTATCAATGAAGACGTCGATGAAGTCTTCATACCTTATGCTAGAGCATGAGAAGCAGATTGTGATAGCGTTATATCGATAACGCCACCCATTAGAGTCTCTACCTCTCCACTTCTTTCCCTGACCTCTCCCAGTTATAGCTAATAGTTAAGGGTATCAGTAAAGCTATAACGGGATTAGGTGTGAGTTTCAAAGCGGCCAACAGCCTTCTAAAGCGTAAGATCTTGATAAACGAATCCATTTATCGACATAAAATGGGACAGAGGTCATAGAAATTAATTATGGATAACTTAAAAGCGTGATCGGATTAATCTTACTAAAGATATTTTTATGGTATTTTTCTTCCAGACGACAACGATAAAAGTTTAGTTGATTAAATAATGAGTGAGGTAATGTATGACTACAAATATGAAAACTTATAGTGCGATGGGTGCAGGATTAGCTTTATTCTGGTTCATCATTTTATCAATCGCTATAGGGTCATACTTTCTGCTCATCAAATAATTATTTTCTTCAAGAACTAACCGTTAACCCGCTCACAATGCGGGTTTCTTATTGCTTTAATTACTATATGAACACTACTTGCCTTTACATAGAAAGGTCAAAATAAAAAATGAATTGATGATTGATTAGACAGACTTCATTAGATAATACCTCGCCCTCTTAGGGCTATTCCGTAGAGGGGCTTTTTAATCAACGGTGGCTAATGAAAAAATAGATAAACTACTTAAATCGCTATAATAGTCACTTGTCTCAACAGGCTATTAATCGGTAGAGCTTAGTTATTGCTCCCTACCGTAATTATTGATCCCAACAGTTCCTCTGAAAAACAGCATCCAAAAAGCCAATACTAAAGAGGAAATACCACCAATGGCCACTATTATAAGGGCGATAATCAAACCAAGGTCTGCATGAAAAGCGATTGATAGTATAAAACCAATAATCATAATTCCGCATGGGAAGAGGAGTAGCCAACCTGACGTATTAAGATCATGAAGTCTACGTACAGAAACACTGAAACTTGGAATAATCGTAACCAATGCTAGTAAGCTACTGGCAATAGGCATTTGACTTACAAGAATCGATAGTACAAGACTTACCAATGTGAAAACGACATACTCCTGACGAGATGAACGACCGCTAAAGTTGAAATATTTTTTATAACAGTTTTTATAGCATTCAAAATATTCTTGCATATATGTATTCCTGATAATAGATATACCAAATAATAATATTACCACAGCAAAAAAAAATTTATCACCAAAAATATTATTTTGACTTTATAGAAGAAACCAATTAAATAATTTAAACACTGGTAGCCTTTCAAATTTTTTTAGAAAATAGCTACAGCGATAGTTAGGGAACAAAGAATTAAACAGAATTTAACTAAGGACAGTAATAATATTTAAAAAACCCTGAGATTACCAGACCTCAGCGATTCTTATTACTTTTACGTTCCAGCCATTGCTAGAAGCGGAATAATTCCCACTCAATCTTAAATGGTGAAAGATATCTTTATATTACAACTTATTGTTACATAATTAGATATTAACACTATCATTAATACCATATACATTTTTAATATCTAATTTTTAATAAAGCTTTAGTTCGCTTGAAAAGCTTTGGAAAGAAAGAAAATAATTCAAGTGGGCGTTATGAAGTCTAACCTCGAAAAGGCATTGATTTTACATCATAATCTATTATCTGCTCTTGCTTACACTTAGCTGATTGGTGAGTAATTTATGATTATTGTTTACCAATCATTAAAATATTACTATACCAGTAAAGTCGTTTGGCATTGACAGACGTCACCCCCTAGTTCCACAGTCTCTTTGAGGATCTCAACTTCCATCGTTTTCTTCTCCAGAAGGCGTTGCAGCTCCCTGACCTGTTTTAGTGCCGCGATGAGCTCAGAGGCATGAACAACTTCCTCTCCGGCCGCAACGGCAGTGAGGCTGCCTTCGAGATATTGTTTCTTCCACTTAAACAGCAGGCTGGGCTAAATACCATGCAGGCAGGCAACATGGGAAACATTCATACACGGCTCCATTGTCTGCTGAATAATGGTGATTTTCTCCTGGGGAGTCCTACTTTTTACGAGCTTATTGCCCTAATAGTATCCCAGTCATCTCAAAATTGGCGTTGGTGTTAGACATATATTTAAGCCTATCTCTTATTTGGAGAGATATCTACTGACTGATGTTTCAGGGGGCTACATCAGCCAGTAATTCAGACTCTTGTTTAGTCTTAACTAATCTATGAAGAGGCCCATCTTTTAATTTTATCAGCTTGCTTCGACAACCCAGAAAATATGGCTTTGCTAATGTGTTCAGGAAAATCTTCAGGTAGCTGGGGGATTATGTCAGCTATAACAGCATCTGTTTTTTCGGCCATATCGAGCATCAGTTGCATTGCCCTTTTCGGCGAAAACCCAACTTGTGTAGCGGTACTAATAAAATGACGCGGTTGGATCATGGAAAAATGATATTGTTTGTTTTTCCCTTGGAATGCCATAGCCATTTTTGCCTTTTTGGTCTCTATGCCTCTGGACTCAAAGATAGGGAAAGCAGACAGTACATCATACAACGGGGTTAAACGAAAAGACGTTCCTGATTCAATGAAAATAGAAAAGTTTTTCCCATGCCCATCTATCGCGGCCAGCATCCAGAACAGGATTTGTGATTTAAAGAACAATTCTCTATCGTCGATGGCTTTTTGTGAACCCAAAAGTAACGTCATGATAGATTCAATACCGGGCCCCCCACTAGCTTCATATTTTAATGCAGGGGCAATACCTAAAGCCTGACAGCAATCTTCCTGAGGAAGGCGCAATAGCCAGTCTCCAGATGAAGACCATTTTCGGTCGAAACGCTCTACGATCAGTACCTTCTTCTGGCCGAAGATTGCCAACTCAGCGTTGGTGACTGGAAATCCAAACTCTCTTGCTATACACAAGCATAGCCATTCGTTTTCACAGCTCTCTCGCAGATCAATGTTATGGTGTTCAATCAGGCCTATGGGTAATTTGAAAATATGACTTGTCGGGGTACTGCCTTGTGGCCGCTGCCAACAGCCTCGATACCAAAGTAATGCTGTTTTCTCTTGAGCCCCTGCGAGGGAGATCCGAAAGTCCACATCCTCGTCCATTCCAAGGGGTGCCGTTTGATAGCCATCTAAAAGTTCTTCGATTTGGTTTTCATTTAGAGGTTCAGCATGGGTTTCCATCACCGATGGAATTTGCGTATCAGGAGAATATAACTGGATTGCGCCGACGCAGTCACGACCCACCGCGGCGAGCAGATCAAAAGGATGGTCTGTTTTTACCTTAAAACGAACCTGCATTCTATCAATAATTGCCTCGGAGTCAGGCAACAGGTTGCTGAAGAAATTATAGACCGCGCTACCGATTATGCGTCCGTGTTGCAAAGGAAGTGATAATGAGATTGCCCGCGCCCCTGGTTCTGCCAACCATTTTTCTACATAGTGGAATGCCATCCCACCGTCTGCATTTTTAGTTAGTTTACCAACCAACTCACCATTCATGGCGACAGAAAGCACCTGAGTCCTCGTCACGTCACTACCACTCCTTGTTCCAAACCTTACCTTCATTTAGTGTGGAGCCTCGCTTTACTACGTGTACTTCCAGATCCAAAGAGGCAAGAATTTTGAATAATGTTTCGAGTTTCGTTGATTCAGGTGTGTTCTCAAACTCAGAAACTGTCGCTTGTCGGAGACCGACTTGATCTGCGGCTTGCGCTTGAGTTAATTTGTTTTTTTTGCGTTGCTCACGCATTGTAACAGCAAGCATCTTTGGTGTTGTGATCTTCATCGCCTCCCCCCCATCGATAATTACCCTGTGAAAAATATACGCCATAACGAATAAAATAAATGTATACGCTATGGCGTATAATGTCAACATATACGGCTTGGCGTATAATAAGCGTATATACGCTAAAGCGTATAAATAATTCGTATACGGATTAGCGTATAATATGAGGGGGTTTTTTAGATATAAACAAGTCCGACATAAGCCTTAATGCCAGTCAGTCGAGCCTGGCTGGTATTTTTTATCCGGTCTCGGGATATTCTATGTAAGGATATTCTGTTTGAGGAAATGCCGTAAAAACTCCGCATACCCCTGATGCCGTAGCGAGTGGCAATAACCATGAATCGTTATGTTCAACCGGGGTATTTGATTTATCTGTCACGTTATCAAAACGAGATGGTACCTGACCTTGTCACAGCAACATACCGACTATCTCGGCCGCTGATTTAGTAAATTTATCAGCTAGCTTAAGGGCTTTAATCTCGATACCCGTCCGTAGTCCGTTACTCAAAATTTTTTAATGCCGTCAAGGTTTGACGTCTAAGTCTCGGCTTTTTTCAAAAGCACAGTATCTTCAAAATCTGATACCGTCAAAGATTACGTGGTTTATTTAATATTGGATTGATGACGAAGTAAAAAGAAAGCCCCGACGAATCGAGGCTTGTAGGTAGGTTGTGATGAGTATTGGTTAGGCTAGATTAGCCTAAAAATCATTCCCACTTAATTATAAATTGAGAAAAATATCCTTACATTAAAATTTGTTACTACACAACTAGATATCAATACCATCATTAATACCATATAAAATTTTTAATATATCTACTTTTTAATAAAGTTTTAGTTCGCTTGAAATTTTTTGGAAAGAGAGAAAATAATTCAAGTGGGAGTTATGAAGTCTAACCTCGAAAAGCTATTGATTTTACATCATAATCTATTATCTGCTCTAGCTTACACTTAGCTGATTGGTGAGTAATTTATGATTATTGTTTACCAATCAGTAAAATATTGCTATACCAGTAGTATATTGAATAACGAAAGACAATATTTATGAGTGGAAGACCCCCAAAATTTGATTCTGATTTTGTTATTGAAGCTGCAATGAAAGCGTTCTGGGATGAGGGTTTCGAGGCGACTTCTACGCAAGTACTTTGTGATAAAACAGGTATGGGCCGAGGAAGCCTTTATCATTGTTTTGGGAGCAAAAGTCATCTTTATGAGCAAGCACTATGCCGCTATCACGAATTGGGGATAAAGGAGCAGGCTCGAATACTTTTAGCACCTGATACTGCAAAGAATCGTCTACAGGCATTACTTGAGTGGGGGATTGACTGCGATACAAACCAAGAGAGTCGTAGATGTTGTATGGCTATCTATTCTGCGATAGAACGAAGTGGGAAAGATACTAGAATAGATAAAATTAATCGTCGGTATCTCGACAAGTTAGAATCTTTGCTTTTAACTGTAATAAAACAAGGAATGACCAACAACGAATTCAAAAGCGACCGATCTGCACTGGAGGTAACTCGTGGGTTTATTGCTAGTTATTATGGCTTACGTATTTTAGGTGCTTTTAATCCGAATAAAGAATTTCTCTCTACCGTATTATACTCGACTATTGAAAGTATATAGCTAGCTTACATTAGCTACGGCGAATTTTTTTATTAATTTTTTACTGACTGGTAAAAAAGAGGGTTCTATGCCTATCGTTGTATATATATTAGGAATAACGATTTTTTCTCTTACTACATCTGAATTTATGGTTGCAGGAATAATGCAATCACTGACCAACCACTTTGGGGTAACCGTTACACAGGTGGGTTACCTCATTACTCTTTATGCCGGTGGAATGGTAATTGGCGGACCGATTCTCACTATGATTGTCTTAAGGATGAGAATCCCCAACAAAATAGCTTTAATCGGCACATTGATTGCCTATGGGCTGATACAAGCAATTGCTGCATCATCGACTAGCTATGAGACGATGGCTTTGTCTCGTTTAATGAGCGGTGTTGCTGGATCTACTTGCTTTGGAATTGCTCTTTCTATTTGTGCTGAATGTGTAGGTGTTGAACTTAGAGGGAAGGCATCCTCTATTGTCATTGGTGGTCTGATGTTAGCAGCTGTACTTGGCGTACCAATTGCGACGATTATTGACCAAAATTTTGGTTGGAGAGCGAGCTTTTGGAGTATATTTATCTTAACAATACTCTGCATAATAGTTGTTTCTATAAAGGTCCCCAAGTCCGAACATCGAAACACAATTGATCTTAAGAAGGAAATATATGAATTTAAGAATAAAAATCTATGGGCTGCATATCTAACGAGTAGTCTAATTATTGGCTCGACCTTCTCTGCATTTAGTTACTTTTCACATATTTTATCTGATGTCTCAGGGGTACCTATCTCCTATATACCTTGGATATTTGGCATGTATGGAGTATCAAACGTAATAGGTAACGTCATTGTTGGTCGGTATGCTGATAAGTATGCTATTCCTATCATGCTTTTGGGATTGGTAATACTCACATTTACAATGACAGCTTTATACCTTTTTGCTAATAATACTTACATCGCCATCTTTTTAATTGCCATTATTGGATTAGTTGGTGTTCCAATGAATCCTGCCATGATCTCTCGCGTGATGAGCTATGCGTATCCAGGAGCTCTTGTTAACACGGTACACACTTCATTTATTAATATAGGGTTAGCTGTCGGTACTTGGTTAGGGGGTTGGGCTATAGCATCAGGATATGGGGTATTATCTCCGCTTTGGGTAGGATGTATTTTGGCTATTTTAGGGATAGTCACATTATTACCCTTCGTCAAAAGATGACATCTCGAGTCAGAGTATGTTTGTACTACCCCTTAATTTAACTATCTTAACTTTTTCGATTTCAATGTATGCAATACAATCGCTACAGCACAGATCACTGAGGCAATTACTGGCATCCAATGTGTAGAAAGATGATAGCTTAATGATACCCCTACTCCAAGAGTACCTACCGCACCACCTAAATAGTTTAAGGATGAATTCCAAGCGATTAGCGCTGTAGAGTGACTTTTATCTGAGCGCGTGATTAAAGTATGCTGTTGTGGGGCGATGCTTGCCCATCCCGATATCCCCCATATAAAACAACCAATACAGATCGAAACCATACTTCCTTCAAAGATTAGTAAAAAGGATATTGCTAGTGAAGATAGGATGATAAGTGTGGCTCGATGAGGACTTAGTTTTTTGTCAATAAATCTCCCGATATAAAGGGATCCAATCATCCCACCTATACCCCATAGCCATATGAACATATTCAGGTATGCACCATTACCACTGGACCCAACAATTGTCGCTATGTACGTATACAGGCCGAGCGATGTGATAGCGGTTAACGTGGTTACACCTAAAGTGGCTATCGTAAAGGGCGTTCGTAACGACAATACCCTGTCCTTCCAAGTCAGCTTCTTCGCTTTCGGAAATTGATTACTTGGGCATCTTACTATACCAATGATGGCAGTCACGGCTAAAAGTGTAATGATGACAATTGTTGCTCTCCATCCCCAAAATTTAGCAACCACCAAGCCAATGGGAACACCGATAGCGGTACCAATGCTTAATCCAGCAAGGATTAGAGACAACGCTCTTCCGCGTTGCTCATCAGCTACCATCCCCGTAGCGCTAGATGCCGCGAGAGGGGAATAGATCCCAGCCCCCATTCCGGCAACTATCCTTGAGATTAAAAAAAGGTATGTAGACGATGTGAAAATGGTCATCAGATTACCGAGTATAAAAATACTTAGCCCAAGTAATAACGTTGTCCTTGTCCTATATATGCTCGATAAGAACGATAGTGTAGGGGCTGTCACAGCATAAACGGCAGTGAAGAGGGCAATACCTATACCTATCACTGACTGCGTCGTTGACAAATCAAGCGCTATATCTGGCAATATACCGGCGAGAACATAAGCATCCAAACCTAATGCACAAGCTCCAATCATCAAGGGCCAAAGACGGTAAATCATATAGTGTCCTTGTTTTCTACAATGACAGTGAGTAGCCCAGGATATTTTTTCTCTAGGTCATCACTGCGTAGACTTATCCAGCAGTTGCGTCCCTCAGGGCGAGTATATGTGACACCAGACTCCCGTAATATACGAGTATGATGAGTGATTGTTGATTTAGGCATGCCTTGGCCTAAGTCAAGGCTATTAGATGTTCCGTCTTTTGCTAAAATTCTGACCATTTCGAGGCGAATCGGATCGCTTAAGGCAAAAAGCACCCGAGAAAGTGAAATTTCTTCCAATGAAGGATGTTCATAGATACGAGACATAAGCACCAACTGTTCAACTATTTTCGAACATTATTGTTCGAAAATAGTTGAACAGTCAATATGTATAAACTCAACTAAAACATTAATTAAAAGTCGGTCAATTAAATATAAGAGCGCTTTTGCATACCGTCTACATACAACTCTTTTCCAAAGCTTTCCTAATCATCCAAAAACGAAGCTTTACTTGGTCAGCAAGAAATCCTCAGTAAGTTATGTTTCTAAGTCCCGCTACAGAAGCTATTCTCTAGGTATCCATCAACCCTTGCTCAATATTCCAGAAAGGCGTGGAAATTAATTAGATTAGGCCTTGCATCCAAAAATGACTGAGCTCTTTAGCAGAGATATGCGTTGCAGGTAATAGGGGTTCTGGTTGTCCAGAAAAAAACTTATTTGCTAATTGTCTTCCAACCATTTGTGCTGCTGAAGTCTTAGTGCACCGTTGACGGTAAAATCTTTGTAGAGCACTCGCCATGTCATCCTCTTCCCTTAGCATAAGCGAAAGATGCCATGCGTCTTCCAGCGCCTGACATGCGCCCTGTCCGGACGTTGGTAAAGAAGCATGAGCGGCATCTCCAATAAGTAAAATATTCCCTTGATGCCAAAAAGGAAGAGGATCAATGTCATGAACAAAAATATGCCTCATCGATGCACTATCGCTGTTATGTAAAACATCCTTAACTTGATTAGGCCAGTCCCTAAAACGCTGATGCAACTCGTCAAACCAAGCGTTCTGAGATCTCTGCTTATCGATAGGAGCGTTCCAAGCCCCAGCCCAATAACACCTACCGTCATTAACCGGCACAATACCAAAACGTTGCCCTGTGCCGCGAAAATCAGAAATAGCGTTATCTAAGAAAGACTCTTGTTGATGGCTCACTCCTATTACGTTGACAAAGCCATGATAACGGGGCATGACTTTATCCGGATAAAGTGTCTGACGTACGACGGAATTCATACGTCCATCGGCCCCCACGACCAAATCAAACTCTCGACCTAGTTTCATTACATCCGCGACTGTGATGGATAAATTAAACCTAATATTAACGTCCAGACTCGCCACGGTATCCATGAGTAAATCCATTAGATCACGTCGTAAAATAGTGACACTAGGTAAACCGCAAAGGGCGTTAACGGCTAAAATATCGAACTCAGTTTGCAGAACACCTTGTGGGTCAAATTGGCGCATCATGCTTGGTAAGCCCCCCATACCTCTCAACGCGTTGTCGAGTCCTATCTGCTGCATTACAAACATGGCATTAGGCCACAGGGTTACACCGGCACCCAGCGTGGACACCGTATCACCACGCTCAAATAGGCTTACCTTATGCCCCTGTTTTGTAGCGATTATCGCCAACGCCAGTCCTGCAACTCCAGCCCCCACGATAGCGATCTTCTTACTGCTAGCCATTGTGTCTTGCTCCAATTAACGATTTGAGGAGATTGTAATGATTAGGGTATTAGTGATAAATATGGCGTTATTGTTTTATTAATCTCAATTTTTGGCATAATCAATGCTCGAAAAAATCGAAATTCAATGGCTGATCTGCTTTCAGGCCGTTTATGACAAGCTAAGTTTTAAGCTCGCTGCAGAACAACTCCAGTTACCGATGTCCAACGTGAGCCGACATATCGCGTTGCTCGAACGACAACTTGATGTTCGTTTACTGGAGCGTACGACCCGTAGAGTGACCCCAACCGCTGCAGGTAAACAGCTTTATCAATCCATTACGCCGCTCACACAATCCATGGGGCACGTATTAGAGGAGGTATCTCTGTTTGGGGATTCACTGTCAGGTCACCTTAGAATTATTACACCAGACCTGCCCTTCATGGCAGACATCCTCGCAGACTTCTGCATAAAATATCCGCAAATACAGCTCAGTTGCGATACTCAATTGGCGCCGACAGAGGGACTATTAGACGGGTTCGATCTGATCTTGCGCTTTGGACGGGGGCCACTAGAGGATTCAAGCTGGGTCGCTAAGGAGATCCTACGCTGGCGGAGCTGTATAGTGGTTGCACCAGAACTTCTAGAACGTCACCCACCACCACAATCGATTCATGATCTAAGCAAAATACCCTGTATCACCAGTCTGTCAGTCCTCCAAGGAATACCGTGGCGCTTTAAACAAAATCAAACCGTCGCTGTGCAGTCCAGCTATAAAGTGAATAGTGGACAGATGGCCAAGGCTGCTGCACTAAAAGGGTTAGGGTTTGCTATTTTGCCACTTCATGCCTGCGAATCAGAAATTGAAAACGGATTTTTAGTTAAAATTGATTGTCACGTCGAACCTGAGGATCTGGTGCTTCATGCCATGTATTCAGGAGGAAAATATTCGCAGGTAAAAGTGAAGGCCTTTCTTGAACACTTACAATTGACTATTAAGCAGTTGAATCTTAATGAAGATAAAATAACTAAGTAGATAGGTTTTCAGGCACTCTGAAATAATATGACTTTTGGTCGTTACGTGAAGCATAAAGAAAAATGAAGTGGATTGTTTGGTACCAAGTAAGAAGAAAATCAATATTAGTTAATATTGTTTAGAACGCTATTCTCCTCACCAGTGCAGTCAATTTAAGCTTAGACCATTGAAAAAAAGCCCCATCAGGGGCTTTATTAATCACTAATCTCTATGAGTAAAACCTACTCCCACTCGATCGTCGCAGGCGGTTTACCGCTAATATCATAAACGACACGGGAAATACCGTTAACTTCGTTGATGATACGGTTAGAGACACGGCCTAAGAAATCGTATGGCAGATGTGCCCAGTGCGCGGTCATAAAGTCGATGGTTTCTACCGCACGTAACGAGACAACCCAATCGTATTTACGGCCATCGCCCATTACGCCGACTGAACGTACTGGTAAGAATACGGTGAAGGCTTGGCTGACTTTATCGTACAGTTTGGCTTTATGCAGCTCTTCGATAAAGATAGCGTCGGCACGACGTAGCAGATCACAGTACTCTTTCTTCACTTCACCCAATACACGCACACCAAGGCCTGGACCTGGGAACGGATGACGATAAAGCATCTCGAACGGTAGGCCTAACTCTAAACCGATTTTACGGACTTCGTCTTTGAACAGCTCTTTTAACGGCTCAACCAGTCCCATCTTCATCTCTTTCGGTAAGCCGCCCACATTGTGGTGTGATTTAATCACGTGCGCTTTGCCGGTCGCTGATGCAGCGGATTCGATAACGTCTGGGTAGATAGTCCCTTGCGCTAACCACTTCACATCCTCGAGTTTTAAGGCTTCTTCATCGAAGACTTCAACGAAGACACGGCCAATGGTTTTACGCTTCGCTTCAGGTTCGTCGATTCCGGCGAGGGCATCGAGGAAACGTTTTTCCGCTTCGACATGGATGATATTTAGACCGAAACGGTCGCCAAACATCTCCATCACTTGTTCTGCTTCGTTCAAACGCAGCAGCCCATTGTCAACGAAGACGCAGGTTAAGCGCTCGCCGATGGCACGGTGCAGTAACAATGCCGTTACCGAGGAGTCAACCCCACCGGAAAGGCCGAGGATAACTTTATCGTTACCCACTTGCTGACGCAGGCGCTCGACGGCATCGTCGATAATCTTAGCAGGCGTCCACAGGGCTTCACATTGGCAGATATCGCGTACGAAACGCTCAAGCAGCTGCTGGCCTTGGCGGGTATGGGTCACTTCTGGGTGGAACTGCACGCCGTAGAAACGCTTCTCTTCGTTCGCCATAATCGCAAACGGACAGGTTTCGGTGCTGGCTACCGTTGTGAAGTCAGCCGGGATAGCTGTGACTTTATCGCCATGGCTCATCCAAACATCAAGAATCGGTGCGCCCTGCTCGGTCAGGCTGTCCTTGATATCACGGACCAATGCACTGTCGGCAACGACTTCGACTTGTGCATAACCAAACTCACGCTCGTTGGAGCCTTGAACTTGGCCACCCAGTTGCATCGCCATGGTTTGCATACCATAGCAGACACCTAGTACTGGAACTCCCGCGGTGAACACATATTCTGGTGCACGTGGGCTGTTGTTTTCCGTCGTACTCTCCGGACCACCCGATAAAATAATACCGTTCGGGTTAAATTCGCGGATCTGCGCTTCGGTCACATCCCAGGCCCATAATTCACAGTACACGCCCAACTCACGCACACGACGTGCGACCAGCTGCGTATACTGGGAACCAAAGTCGAGGATCAGAATACGGTGTTTATGGATATTTTCTGTCGTCATTAAAATTTTCCAGGCGATAGCGTTATGAAATGACGCGCCCGGCAATCGCCGGGCGCAAAATCAGTCGGGATTATGACCCCATACGATAGTTAGGTGCTTCTTTGGTAATAGTAACATCGTGGACGTGACTTTCCGAGATACCTGCACCACTGATACGGACAAATTCAGCTTTGGTCCGTAGATCGTCAATGGTCGCGCAACCCGTCAAGCCCATGCATGAACGTAGGCCACCCATCTGCTGATGGATAATCTCTTTTAAGTGACCTTTGTAGGCGACGCGACCTTCGATACCCTCAGGCACTAATTTGTCTGCGGCATTGTCGGTTTGGAAGTAACGGTCAGAAGAGCCTTTAGACATCGCGCCGAGCGAGCCCATACCACGGTAAGATTTATAAGAGCGGCCTTGGAACAGTTCGATCTCGCCTGGAGACTCATCAGTACCCGCTAACATCGAACCGACCATCACAGCAGCTGCGCCCGCAGCAATTGCTTTAGCGATATCACCGGAGAAACGGATGCCGCCATCTGCGACAACTGGAATTCCAGTCCCTTCAAGTGCTGCAACAGCATCGGATACCGCGGTGATTTGTGGGACACCCACGCCAGTGACGATACGCGTCGTACAGATTGAGCCAGGACCAATACCTACTTTAACCGCGCTGACACCAGCGTCTGCTAAAGCTTTAGCCCCTGCTGCGGTTGCAACGTTACCACCAATGATTTCTAGATCAGGATATTTCGCGCGGGTCTCACGAATACGTTGTAAAACACCTTCGGAGTGGCCATGTGAAGAGTCGATCAGTAACACATCAACCCCTGCAGCAACTAATGCATCGACACGCTCTTCATTGCCTGCACCGGCACCTACTGCTGCACCGACGCGTAAACGGCCTTGAGAGTCTTTACAGGCGTTAGGCTTACGCTCAGCCTTTTGGAAGTCCTTAACAGTAATCATGCCACGAAGGTGGAAGGCGTCATCGACAACTAAGGCTTTTTCGACACGGTTTTCGTGCATTTTTTGCAAGACGATTTCACGCGCGTCGCCTTCTTTCACCGTGACTAAACGCTCTTTTGGCGTCATAAAGTTGCTAATCGCT
>Ga0153974_1000007_pt1 | contig 54152 bp, 42 predicted proteins | sample TSGA058MetaG_FD_104741 | JGI IMG/M metagenome (GOLD analysis project Ga0153974, IMG submission 104741) | Attine ant fungus gardens microbial communities from Georgia, USA - TSGA058 MetaG | ecosystem: Host-associated > Fungi > Mycelium > Unclassified | place: USA: Georgia, Yuchi Wildlife... | reverse complement strand
AACCAATACAATATGAAAGTCGTTCTCGGACGCGGGGTGGAGCAGCCTGGTAGCTCGTCGGGCTCATAACCCGAAGGTCGTCGGTTCAAATCCGGCCCCCGCAACCAATATAATACGACAGTCGTTCTCGGACGCGGGGTGGAGCAGCCTGGTAGCTCGTCGGGCTCATAACCCGAAGGTCGTCGGTTCAAATCCGGCCCCCGCAACCAACTTATACGACAATACTCGGACGCGGGGTGGAGCAGCCTGGTAGCTCGTCGGGCTCATAACCCGAAGGTCGTCGGTTCAAATCCGGCCCCCGCAACCAATACAAGAAAGCTTATCAATTTATATTGATAAGCTTTTTTTTTACATCCTACTCGGCACGCGGATCCCCAAGGTCGATAGCCCCAAGGCTAAGGCTTGCCCGGTCAGCTGGGTAAGATAGAGTCGAGTCGCCCTCTTCGCTGTATCGGCCTCGCTTAAAATTGGCGTATTGGCATAGAAGCGTGAGAATAACGAAGCCAACTCAAAAAGATACTGACAGGTTATATTCGGCAGCCCTTCTCTCGCCACTAGGTTTAAGCGCTCCTCTAGCTGTAAAATAGCCAAGGCAATCGCCCGTTCCTCATCCGTCGTCAAGCTTAAGTTTTGTGTGTCCTGCCAAGTTAAGCCCTGTTGCCGAGCCTTTTCGAGTAAAGAGTGAATACGCGCACCGGCATACTGAATATAAGGTGCTGTATTACCTTCAAAGCTCAACATACTGTCCCAGTCAAAAATATAGTCGGTGGTTCTATTTTTCGAGAGATCCGCATATTTCACCGCACCGATCCCAATAATAGTCGCCAACTCCTCTAAATCAGCGCCGGTGATATGCGGCGATTTTTGTTCGATAAGCCGTTTCGCTCGACTGACAGCTTCCGCCAGCAGTTCGGAGAGTTTTATCGTCCCTCCTTCGCGCGTTTTAAATGGCTGCCCCTGCTTGTCCAACATCATGCCAAACTTATGATGTTCCAATGACACCTGTGTCGGGACATAACCGGCCTGACGCACAATGGCCCAAGCCATCATAAGATGTTGATGTTGCCGGGCGTCAATGTAATACAGGATGCGGTCTGCTTTGAGGGTTTCGTAACGATATTTGGCACAAGCAATATCTGTTGTCGTGTAGAGGTAGCCACCATCTTGCTTACGGATCACTACCCCCATCGGTTCTCCCTGCTTATTTTTATAGGCATCGAGGTAGACCACCACCGTTCCCCGTTCCTCTTGGGCAATATTACGCGCTAACAGATCGTCAATGATCTCTGGGAGCATCTCGTTATAAGCGCTCTCCCCTCGAATATCGGCAGGCGTCAACGAGACGTTGAGAAGATCGTAGTTTTGCTGGTTCTGCTGCATCGAGATCTCAACCAACTGCTGCCACATTTTGCGGCAATACTCATCACCCTGCTGTAGCTTCACCACATACTGCCTAGCACGTTGAGAAAACGCGCTATCCTGATCGTAGCGTTTTTTCGCCTCACGATAGAATTCTTCTAGATCGGAGAGCGTAAGGTGATCACGACTCTTCTCCTCTTCGAGATGCGCAATCAACATACCAAATTGCGTTCCCCAATCGCCAATATGATTAACTTTCGTCACCTTATGTCCGAGAAAGCGTAAAGTGCGGACACTGGCATCACCGATGATCGTCGAGCGTAAATGTCCGACGTGCATCTCTTTCGCAACATTGGGTGAAGAGTAATCGATAACCACATGCGTCGGGGCTTGCTGGGCAACGCCTAACCGTTCATCGTCGGCCAATCCCACCATTGCCTGCGCTAACCAACGATTACCTAAGCGAATGTTAATAAAGCCTGCACCCGCCACCTCTATGCTCTGAATCATCCTAGTGAAAGCGGTCTCTTTCTTCATCTGTTCAATGACTTGCTCGGCCAATTGACGAGGCTGTTTCTGTAGTCGTTTCGCGAGCGGGATCATTGAGTCAATTTGATAATCAGCTAAATCAGGCCGTAATGATACTTTAGCTATTATTGGCACGACGGGGTTGATCCCTAATTGGGATAAGGCCTCTTGGGCGTAACGTGAGAGTATCGCTGGTAGATTCATATTTCCCTCTGTACTAGATTTATTTAATTACGCATTAATGATCATCAGAATTTAAAATTTGCATGACCGATCGGTAAATCTCATTAATTTCGGTATCCATAACAGGAACGGTAAATATTGTGTCATCACCCGCGACGGTGCCGAGTATTCCATCATTTCTGCCACAGGAATCGAGTAGTCGGGCGATAAGTGGTGCGGCGCCCGGAACGGTATGAATAACCACCATCCATTGATTATATTCAACACTTAACACGGAGCTTTTAAGGGTAGTTTTCGCCGTCGGCACTCCCCGTTCTGCGGGTAAGCTATAGACCATTTCCATGCGAGCATTGCGCTTACGGACGGCACCAAAACGGGTAAGCATTCTAGAGATTTTGGATTGATTGATATGCTCGAACCCTTGCTGTGTTAAATGTTCAACAAAATCTGATTGTGAACCGATACATTCATCTTCTAATAATTTTTTAAATACACGATCTAGGTCAAGACATTTATTTTTCTTTAACATAAAACCATTACCTTTCTTCAATAGGCGAGAATAAACACCGTCCATTTATTATTAATGACTCTCGTTATTAAAAGAAGTATTAGCAACTGATTATATTGACTTTAATCATAATGCGATAAATTAAAAAAATAATTTAAATTATCTAGCGTATTTAAAATAAATTTTTGATCTCAATTAAAGCACTGCTATTTAATCAATAAAAAAGGGTAACAATTTACGTATTGCTACCCTTAATAATTTATTTTATCGCAGTAGAGAGACTATTGCTTTACACACATAACATGGTAAATACCTTCTTCTTTTTCCGCCCCTTCCGTTTCGTGTTCAAATCCAGGGAAAGCATCATCCCAGGCCTGTAGCGCTTGTAGGTAAGCGATTTGCGGGCTGTGCTGATCACCGAAGTTTTCCCCTGACATGAGCATTGGAATACCAGGTGGGTAAGGAATAACCGAGTTGGCGGCGGTACGACCGGCGAGATCATAAATTGAGACAAGCTCAACATTATCTTTAACCAGTTGCGTGTAAGCATCGCGCGGTAACCTATCCATTTGCGGTAAACTTGAATAAGCCTTATTTAACTGATCGCTTGGATTGTGTTTCTTCAGGAAGGCTATCATCCGACGACCCAATTGTTGCATAGTCATCGCGCCATACAGCGCTGGATCGGTCTCAACCAGTCCCGGTAGCACTTCGCTTAATGGTGAATCCGCATCGTAATGTTTTTTGAAAGACAATAAGCTGTTCATCAAGGTGACCCATTTCCCCTTAGTCACCCCCATCGAGAAGAGAAACATCACCTGAAAATCGGTGGTACGCGTTGGCACGATGCCGAGACTTGAAAGATAGGCGGTAACGAGCGCTGCCGGTACGCCTTCCTCTTGTAACGTTCCATCGTCGTTTAAGCCTGGGGTTAACAGACTGACTTTAACCGGATCTAACATTACCCAGTTCTCATCTAACCCATCAAAACCGTGCCAGCGATCGGCTGGATTTAACATCCAACAGCTTTGCTCTTTGACTAATAAGTCGCGTGGCGCTTCTGCAAAGTCATAGCTTTGCTGGGTACGCGGATCGACCACAACATCGGGGTTCCAAGGTTTGAAGAACCAGCTGTTCTCAGCGTTCGCTTGCTGGTGAGCACGCGCGACCGCTTGCCGGAATTCAACCGCTTCCTCAATCACCTCAGTGGTCAGGTTAACCCCCTGATTGCCTTCCATCATCGCCGCCGCAACATCGTTCGATGCAGCGATAGAGTAAAGAGGGGAAGTCGTCGCATGCATCATATACGCTTGGCTAAATTGTGCCGACTTTATCGTCCCCCGCCCCTCACGCATATGAATATAAGAGGCCTGTGATAACGCATTCAATAATTTATGGGTCGAATGGGTCGCGAAAATTGTCGGTTGATCCGCCCCATGGGCCGCTTTATCACCGCGCATTGCATGGAAGTGCTGGTAGATCGGGTTGAAACGCGAGTAGCCGAACCAGGCTTCATCGTAATGGATACGGTCACAGCTTTCCCCGAGCAGTTGCTGAATAGCATCGCCATTATAGATAAGACCATCATAGGTACAGTTGGTCACTACGCTATACACGGGACGACTGTTCAACGCCTTACTGGCAAAAGGGTTGTCGTTAATCCGCTGCTGTATTGCTTGGCGGGTCATCTGTGCTTTTGGAATCGGCCCGATGATCCCATAAGCATTACGGGTTGGCGTCATATAAACCGGCGCAACGCCCGTTAGCATCAAGCCCTGTTCGATAGATTTATGGCTATTGCGATCACAGATAGCAATATCGTTGTCGGTACAGCAGGCCTGCATAATAGTACGATTTGCCCCCGATGTGCCGACCACTAGCGAGTAAGAACGATGTGCGCCGAACACCTCGGCGATATATTTTTCGCTATCACCAAAGGCACCAGTGTGGTCGAGCATAGAGCCAAGACAAGCGCGCTCGATCCCCATATCGGTTCGAAAGATATTCTCACCGTAGAAGTCGAAAAATTTACGACCGACTGGCGTCTTACAAAAACCAATCCCCCCCTGGTGACCTGGTGCTGACCACGAATACTCTTTTTCTTTCGCGTATTTCATCATTGCGGACATCAGCGGTGGCATAATAATTTTTTCATAACGCGCCACCGCCGCCTGTAACCGGCCAACAATAAAGTCGGTCGTGTCATCAAGCACTAAAAATGTCTCAACAACCGTACTCATCACCTCTGCAGGGATCGATTTCCCTTCATCGTGGGTGCTGACTAAGAGAAAGGCGGGGACCTTTTCGTGGCGGACCCGTAGCTGTTTGAGCAGATGGCAGATAACCTCTTTTTGCGACGGCTCCCACTCAATGATAATGCAGTCGATAGGCGCCATAGAGCTGACATAAGTTGTCGCTTCTTGATAATGGTGGGTAAATTTAACCAGCTCACCTTTACTACGCAGCGAATGGCTAATCGCTTCAATTGTCTCTGCAAGCGGAGAGAGACTAGTTGGTTGTGTTTTCGCCTGGTGTAAGGCGACTAAATAATTTTTGTCACACATAGAGACCTCGTTATTATTTTAAATAATTGACTCCCGGATATTACCTATGGATAACTTTTTCTTTAAAAGGAAACCGGGAAGATGGTAGAAAGCTACCGCTAATTTAAAATAAATTCCAGCCTATATTTTATCGAAAATTTATTTTTAGATACTTATTAATTCTCCATGATTTTCTATATAAGAAGGTAACGACAAAAAATATATAAAAACCAATAAAAACATGAAATTACCAACAAAAATAGTAGAAACTTAGTAAGTGAATAATTATCTAAAAATATTTTCATTGCTATTTTAATTGATATTAGTCAATTACAAAAACAGTTAATAACCTTAATTTAAAAAATATCAAACCCTTTTGATTAATAATGAATAAATATTTATATGCGCTATAAATAATATAAATATTCAAAATAAAAGGGGCGTATTTTTAACATTAGGAGAGCGTTAATGACGACTAAATCAAAAAAAATGGGGGTAATGGACCTAACCGTGTTAGTTGCTGTGAACATGATGGGCTCAGGCATTATTATGCTTCCCGCCAGTTTAGCAGAAACCGGGGCGATTTCGGTCTTGTCTTGGATGGTCACAGTGGTAGGGGCAATGTGTATTGCGTATACCTTCGCACGCTGTGGCGCTTTGTGTAAGCGGTCGGGAGGCATGTCTGCTTATGCCTCCGAAGCACACGGTAAGTCAGCCTTCTTCATTGCATCTTATACCTACTATATCTGCTTAGTGATCAGCTGTGTAGCAATCGCGGTTTCCGCTACCGGCTATATGGCGCCGTTTGCTCCATGGATTAACGAAACGCCGGTCCATACCTTCCTGACTGTTGTAGCTATTCTGGTGGTAACGATGGTCGCAAATTTCAAAGGCCCTAAGATTACCGGACGTATCTCCAACATTACCGTATGGGGAATAATTATTCCGGTGGCGGGTTTATCGATTATTGGTTGGTTTTGGTTTGATCCCGCTATTTTCAGCTCTGCATGGAATCCCCATGGTTTAACCACTGGCGGTGCGATTTCCTCCGGTATTTCCCTGACCTTGTGGGCGTTCTTAGGGGTAGAGTCCGCCGGAGCGAACTCTGATGCCGTGGAAAATCCAGAACGTAATGTCCCACTAGCCTGTCTATTTGGTACGGGGTTTGCCGCAGTCGTCTACATTGCTTCCACCACCGTTATCCAAGGGATTATTCCCAACGCTGAGCTTGCGGTAAGCAATGCGCCGTTTGGCCTGGTTTTTACCAAGATGTTTAACCCAACCATCGGGATGGTGGTGACAGGTTTGGCCGTTATCGCCTGTATCGGTTCATTACTCGGCTGGCAGTTTACTAACGCACAAGTGTCCAAGTCTGCTGCAGATGACCGATTATTCCCTAGTGTCTTCAGCAAGCTTAGCAAGGATGACGCGCCAATAGCGGGTATGCTGATTATGTTGGTGCTAGAGCTATTGTTGGCTTCGATGACCATCTCACCTAACCTACTTAAACAGTTCAATATGCTGCTTAATCTTGCGGTATTCATCAATATGGTGCCTTACGTGCTATCGATGACAGGTCTACAAGTCATGCTACAAAGAAGCCAAGTCAGCGCAAGCGAATATCGAATTGCCTCTATCGTCAGTACGTTGGCCGTACTCTATAGTATTTATGGTGTCTACTCTTGCGGGGTGGAAGCGGTATTCGGCGGGACTATCATCACACTGGTGGGTTATATCTTTTACGGCTTCATTGCCGGACGGGAAAAAGCACAGCAATTTTCCCAACGCTAGCGCTTTCTCTTCCTTCCCCCGCCTTCAGTCCTGAAGGCGGTTTTTCTTCTCACTGATAGTGCTTTGCCTTATAGCGTCGGATCCCGACCAATATCGCCTCTGCCACCTGTTGTTGATACCGCGCAGTCCTCAATTTCCGCTCTTCCTCGGGATGGCTGATAAAGGCAGTCTCGACCAGTATTGATGGGATATCCGGCGCTTTTAATACCGCAAACCCCGCCCGTTCCACTCGAGACTTGTGCAGTGGATTGATCTTGTGTAGCTGCTTCAGCACCGCACTACCCAGTATTGCACTATCATGTAAGGTTTGGTGCTGCATAAGTTCCAGTAACGTGCTGTCGACATAACTGTCCCCGCTACGACTCACCCCGCCGATGAGATCCGATTGGTTTTGCGAATTAGCGAGGAAACGTGCCGCCGCAGAGCTGGCTCCACGTGTCGACAGGGTGAAAACCGATGCGCCACGCGCCTGCCGATTGGCGACGGCATCGGCATGAATGGAGACGAAAATCGTGGCCTTATGTTGCTGAGCTTTTACTACCCTCATCGCTAATGGTACAAAATGGTCATCGCTGCGCGTCATCACGGCGACCATATCCGGCTGTTGATCGATCAACTTTTTCAAACGGTGTGCGATTTGCAAAACAACATTTTTCTCCAAGGTTTTATGTAATCCATGCGCACCCGGATCCTCTCCGCCATGCCCAGGATCGATCATCACGATGAACGGCACGGGCCCCGCGGAAGAAGTCAGCGGTTTAAAGGGACTTTGCACCGAGGGGGTATTAGCCAGAAATAGCGTAAGGGGATCCCTATCGCTAGCTAACTTCGGATAGAGATCGACCACGAGTCGGTACTGAAAGTTGGCCACCGGCTTAAGATTAAAAATATCCGCTCTAACTGCCTGTTTAAGATCAACCACTATTCGTAATGTTTTAGTATCGAACTTTGCTACACGGATCCGACTAATGAAGGGATCTGTTGCCTTAATTTGTTGGCTTAATTTATGCAGTACAGGACTCAGCTTGAAATCATCAATATCGATCACCAACCGACGGGGTGACTCCAATATAAAATAGCGATAGCTGGGTAGCGTTGACGACTCAAACGTCAGACGGGTATAGAGCGTAGAGGGCCATACTCGGGTTGCCGTAAACTGCAGCCCTTCTTGCCCTTGCACGGGTGACATAAAGGTGAGGAGACAAGCAAGCAGCGCAAAGCGAGATAACCAGTATGGGTATCCGGCTGATCCTTTTTGAAACAACATATCCTTTTCCCTAAAGATAAGTTTGTGATTTATCACAATCACGACTTGCAATTTACGCTCATTAAGCATAAAAATACATTTATAACGAATAAAAATTCACTTGGAGTTTCTGTGACTGAACGTAGCACCGAACTGGTTAGAGGTTTCCGGCATACCGCCCCCTATATCAATACTCATCGTAACAAGACCTTCGTCATCATGCTCGGTGGTGAAGCGATCTGCCATGAAAACTTCCTTAGTATTGTGAGCGATATCGGTTTATTGCACAGTTTAGGTATTCGTCTCGTCGTAGTATACGGTGCGCGTCCGCAAATCGATGCGAATCTACTCGAACATAATATTGAGCCGACTTATCATAAATATACTCGAGTTACCGATGCGCAATCTTTGGAATTAGTCAAACAAGCGGCAGGTAGATTGCAATTAGATATTACTGCACGACTTTCCATGAGCCTGGGTAACACTCCACTGCAAAACGCACATATTAATGTAGTCAGCGGTAACTTTATTATCGCCCAACCTCTGGGTGTCGATGACGGGGTCGATTATTGCCACTCAGGCCGTATTCGTCGTATCGATTATCAAGCGATTAATCAGCAGTTGGATACCGGTGCTATCGTTCTGATTGGCCCCGTTGCGGTCTCGGTGACTGGAGAAAGTTTTAACCTAACGTCTGAAGAGATCGCCACACAAGTCGCCATCAAGCTCAATGCGGCAAAAATGATTGGCTTCTGCTCAGAACAGGGCGTCGCCGACGAACAGGGGAAAATTATTTCGGAGATGTTCCCCGATCAAGCGCAACAGCGGATTGAGCAATTTGAATCTGCTGGCGACTATCTATCCGGTACGGTACGTTTCTTACGCGGGGCGATGCAAGCCTGCAAAAGCGGCGTGCCGGGTAGCCATCTGATTAGCTATTTAGAAGATGGTGCGTTACTGCAAGAACTTTTTTCCCGTGAAGGTATCGGCACCCAAGTGGTGATGGCCTCCGCTGAACAAGTTCGTAAGGCGACGATTGACGATATTGGTGGCATTTTAGAACTGATACGCCCTCTCGAACAGCAAGGCATCCTCGTCAGGCGTTCTCGCGAACAGCTGGAGATGGAGATCGATAAGTTTACGGTTGTCGTGCGCGATCAATTAACTATTGCCTGTGCAGCCCTCTATCCTTTCGAGGAAGAGAAAATTGGTGAGATGGCCTGTGTCGCGGTACACCCTGATTACCGCAGCTCTTCACGAGGGGATGTATTACTCCAACAAGTTAGCCAACAGGCGAGGCTGGCTGGCTTAGAAAAACTTTTCGTGCTGACTACTCGCAGTATTCATTGGTTCCAAGAACGCGGCTTCCAGCCGGTCGATATAGCGTTCCTGCCAGAAAGTAAGCAGAAACTCTATAACTATCAACGTCGTTCTAAAATCTTAATGCTTAACTTGAATCAGTAAGGGGCCTCCCGCCGCTTTAGCGTAAAGCGGCGGTAAGGCCACTGCGGCGCGAGGTCTGATTTAAGATAGCGCGATTAAGGATAGCGCCCTCGCCATAGAGGGTTAACTGTGATTTCGCCCGGGTGATGGCGGTATAAATCAATTCCCGTGACAGGACTGGGCTAAACTGGCGCGGTAATACGAGTGCGGTGTGAGTAAATTCAGAGCCCTGCGATTTATGCACGGTCATCACCCAAGCTGTTTCGTGTGCGGGGAGCCGCGAAGGCTGTACCGCCCGCAGTTCGCCGTCCGGCAGTTGGAAGTACACTTTTAGCTGCTGCTCGCTATCCAATAGCGTAATACCGACATCACCATTGAACAGACCCAAGCCGCTATCATTACGGGTAATCATGATCGGTCTTCCCACATAATCTTGCTGCGTAGAGGAAGACGATGCGAGTAATCCACGCTGACGCAGAGCAGTCTCGATACTCTGATTGAGTCCCTTAACCCCGAAAGCGCCCTCACGCAGCGCACATAGCAACTGATAATGGGCAAAATTCGCAACAATTTGTCGCGGGGTATCTCCCCGCGTAATCGAGGCTAAAAAGGGTTGATATCCCTCACAGACTTCGTGCAGCAACGTCCGCCAGTCGGCTTCCTCTGCTAATCCACGCCAATGAATATCGGGAAGATCCGCGGTGAGCAATGCCAGTGCCTGTGAGGTATGTCCCTGATTGACCGCTCGTGCAAGCTGACCAATTCCGGACGTGGCATCGAACCGATAGCTGTGTTTCAGCAGGCAGATATTGTCCCGGAGTTGGGGAGCCTGCGGGGAGTCTCTCCCCTCAACATGGCAACCAGTAAGACGCGTTAATTGTGCGGCGCGTGCCACACTATAACCATATTCCGCACTGCGGCAGATATCGCCCAGAACCGCCCCCGCCTCGACGGAGGCTAGTTGGTCACGATCACCTAGAAAAATCACCCGTGCGTGCTCAGGCAGGGCGGCAATCACGTTAGCCATCATAGTCAGGTCGACCATCGAGGCCTCATCGACGATCAAAATATCGAGATGCAGAGGATTATGCGCATGATAACGTAGCTGACGTGTTGTCGCTTGTGCCCCAAGTAAACGGTGCAGGGTCGTGGCTTCTCGAGGGAAACGTTGACGAACCTTATCATCGACCTCCAAGGCTAATAACGCTTTTCCTAGGGATTCGGTTAAACGCGCCGCCGCTTTACCGGTCGGTGCGGCCATTTGGATCCTAAGCTTCGTCGAGCTTAGCTCGATCATTGCCGCCAGCAATTTAGCGACCGTTGTCGTTTTCCCTGTTCCGGGCCCGCCAGAGATGATCGCATGACGCGCCGTCAAGGCTACCGCAGCCGCCACTTTCTGATCGTTGGAGATCGACTCACCAAACAGGTGATCGAGGATCTGTCGCGCTTGGGACTCATCCTTTAGCGACTGTTCTGGAAAGGCGTTAAAGAAGGATGCCACCTGTTGCTCTTGCTGCCACGCACGCTGTAGATAAAGCTGCTGATCCACTAAACATAATGGCCCTACTTGGCTGGCTGAGGAGAGGGCTGACCACTCGGCGAGCCGACGTTGCCAAGTCAGCTCGTCCTGCGGCGCGTCGCATAGTTGCCATAGTTGCTCGGCGGCTATCCGCTGCGATCCTGACCAAAGGGCTTCGGGGGTCAATGCTGCCAGGGCTAAGCATACATGCCCTTCACCGGCGCTGGCGCTGGCGCAGGCCGCCGCCAAGAAATAGTCTGCCCGCTCACCTTCGCAGAGTAAGCGAGCAAATTGCAGATCTACCGGTCGAAACAGCTGTGTGCTATGCGCGTAAGCAATCACCTCATTAATAAGCTTCATGACTTTTCATCCTCTGAGCTGAAGAAACGGTCCAACTGTTCGATCAAGGCAACAGGTGGTCGCGTGTAATAGATACCATTTCCAGCAAGATCATCAGCCATTCCCCGTAAGAAGAGGTAATAAACGCCACCAAAATGCTGTTCGTAATCGTAATCGGCTAGACGGTGGCGCAAGTAACGATGTAACGCTAGGGTATATAACTGATATTGAAAATCGTAACGATGCTCGACCATCGCCCCCTCCATGGCCGCCTGCGTATAGGCCTGACTGTCAGCGCCCAGCCAATTCGATTTATAGTCGGCAATGTAATATTTTCCCTGCCATCGAAAAACAAGATCGATAAAGCCCTTTAACATCCCCTGTACCTCGGAGAAGATCAGGTTCGCCGCTTGCGCGGATAACGGATCAAAGCGCTTAATGCACTGATCAAGTCGACTGGCGTTAAGTGGGCGTTCAATCGGGATCCAGAATTCCATTTCGATCAAGCGATCGCTGCGACGAATAGTCGAGAGTGAGGTTTCGACGCCAGGGAGAGGTTGCGAGAGAACCCGCGCGATCCACTCCTGAACCACTGGCGTCCAGGCTTCTTCATAGCCCCAAGCGAGTAACTGCTCAGCTATCCACTGTGCCTCGGGTGGCTCGGTAAAATCCAGGCTTTCGAAGAGGTGGTGTAAAAAAGTGCCGGGCGCGGCGCCTTTCGGGAATTGATGGACTGTCGAGAGTGACGCAACCTCGTCAGTACGTTCTGTAATGACCTCGCTATCAAATCCTGGTACGTACAGCTGACGGTTACTCGCATGATGGGTGAGCGACGAGTAACTGGTGACACGCCAATTATCTTGCAGGGATCGTTGTAGTACCTTCGCCGAAACCGCTGTCGATGCCGATAATTCGGTTTGATAGCCTATAGCAGGCAACTCGTTGGCGAGCATGACTTCACACTCACTATCCGCCATTTTTGCTAACGCTTCCGCCAACTGTTCTGCCGTTGCCGGATTACCCTGTTGTACCAAATACCCCACTGCACTATGTTCCAGTTCACTCGGCCCTTGGTATTTTCGTTTACGATAAAACAACGGGGCAATACCAATACTGCAGTGCCAAATCGCCCGGGTTAAAGCCACATAGAGTAAACGTAAATCCTCAGCAAGCCGTTCTTCTTCCGCTAAGGTTAGGCTCTCTTCATCCCCCTGCAAATCGAGTATGGCCGAGAAGTCCTGGCGGTCATGATAGAGCGGTTGTTTAGTTTCTCGGTAGCTGGCGATAAAAGGCAACCAGACGAGTGGATACTCCAAGCCTTTCGATTTATGGATCGTGACGATTTGAACGAGGTCGCGGTCACTCTCTAAGCGTAATTGTTGATTACGGGCATTATCATCGGGTTGATCCACTTGCTGCGCAAAGAAGCGAAGTAAGGCGTGTGGCGTATCATGTTCTGAGGAGGCGGTTTGTAATAGCTCACTAACATGCATTAAATCAGTCAACCGCCGCTCGCCTCGTGGGCTCGATAACACATTCTCCGCCAACCCGTAATCATGCATTAGCTGACGAAACATCGGTAGGAAACCAAATTTCCGCCATTGTTGCTGCCATTCAGTGAATTGATCGGTCAGTGCATCCCATTGACCACTATCGTGGTTTAGGAGGTCGATTTGGGTCGCTGAATAACCGAGTAGCTGAGTCGCTAACGCGGTCCGCAATAATGACTCCTGCTGAGGGTGTAAAATGGCATCCAACACCCAGAGCAATTCTTGCGCCTCGACGGTCTGGTAGACACTATCGCGACTTGAAAGATAGACCGATGCAATCCCAAGTTGTTGCAACGCATCGCGGATTAGGCTCGCTTCACGGCGACTACGTACCAGTACCGTAATATCCGCAGCGCTAACCGTTCGGCGAGTGTCCCCTCTAACCAGCCAAGCCTGCTGCTGCTGCCCGGCTGTCAACCATTGTGCGATATCATTGGCACAATACTCTGCCATCGTCTGTTGGTAGTCCGATACGTTGCACCCTTCCCCCTCTTTTAACCACCAACGCATCGCTGGCTGCTGTTTTCCCTCTCGCCAGACACTAAGCGACTGATTATTCGGGGCCGAGGCAACGGGTAAAAAAGGGATATCGGCAAAAAGAAATGGATGCTCGACTTGCTGAAAGAGTCGATTAACGGTCTCGACCATTCCGGGTGAGGATCGCCAGTTAGTATGCAGTGAATAGTGTTCCGTCACTTCGTCGCGGGCTTTAAGGTAGGTAAAAATATCTGCGCCACGAAACGCATAGATTGCCTGCTTCGGATCGCCGATAAGTAGCAAGGCCGTATCCGAGGGTTGCGCGTAAATACGGCTAAAAATTCGATATTGCGTCGGATCGGTATCTTGGAATTCATCGACCATCGCCACTGGATAACGCTGACGGATCGCCTCGGCTAACGCCTCACCCTGTGGGGTCTGCAAGCCACGGTCGAGCTTCGTTAAAAGATCGTCGAAACTGAGTAGCGCATGGCGTTCTTTCTCTTGACGTAAGTTCGCACGGATATCGTGTAGCGCTAAGTTTACCAACGGCTCGTAGAGCGAAATGGGGGTAGCAAGAAAGTGATCAATAGCCTCGAAGATTGGCTGTTGGGGCGCCTGCCCCTTTTTCGTTTTGGCCAGCAGCAGTGCTTGACCAAATTTTTCCAGCTCTTTTTGCGGAAGCTGATAACCCGTATCCTCGTTTTCGGCCCAGAGCGTTATCGCATTAATCCAATTAGGGACGTGTAACGTAGAATAACTGCGTTTATCGACGTCAGAATCCATCACCCACCGATAGACATCACCAGAAACCTCGCGCCATTGCTGTTTCATCGCCACGATCCGGCGGCTATTCTCACGGTGGCAAGCAGTGAGATCTTGCCCACTCAGCGGATGTTTAAGCTGCGGCGCATCGCCCTGTAGCCACCCCTTGACTGAGTGTAGAAGATGCTCAGGGCCGCTGAACAGCGCCATAACCTCTTGTGCTATCGCCTCTTCTAAGGGGTAGCAATAGCGTCGCCAAAAATCTTCTGTCGCTTGCTGTAAGAGTTGTTGCTCATCTTCTAACAGCTGTTGTTGAAACAACATTCCGGATTCGAAAGCATTAAGGTTTAGCATTCGCTGACAAAAGCCGTGGATCGTATAGATGGCGGATTCATCCATCTGCCTTTCGGCCAGCAACAGAATCATCGCCGCTTGAGCTTTATCGTCAATTTCGGCCAATAATTGCCTTAACACCGGATGATCGGCGTGGCCACGAATACACGCAATGCGTAACTGATGGATATTATCGCGGATACGTCCCCGTAACTCTTCCGTTGCCGCCTCGGTAAAGGTCACTACTAAAATTTCTTCCACCGACAACAGCCGCGGCCAAGCATTTTCTTTGCCTAACCCGAGTAGTAAGCGCAAGTAAAGAATGGCTAGGGTAAAGGTTTTACCCGTTCCAGCAGAGGCTTCAATCAGTCGCTGTCCCTGAAGCGGCAGCGTAAAGGGATCAAGGATCGTCGATGACGAGGTAGGGGTCATGCTTCTGTCTCCGAGGTCTCTGGGCTATGTGCTTGTAACACCGGTAAATACCAACACTCTGCTTGCTGACAAATGGCTGTCACCTGTTCAGCGGTTAATTGTGGGGCGAGACGTTGGAGATAGGGATCGGCTCCCTCTCCGTCCATTAAATAGCCTTCCTGCCATGCGCTATGCAACCGTTGCAAAGCCCGCGTTTGCGTAGTTTCCTGCCAGTCTATAGCGGGAGGCTGACTATTTTTAAGTAGTGATGCCTGTAACCAAGCGCTACCGCTCTCTTTTAGTAACCAGAGCGGCTCAACCATCCCTTGATAAAAACCTTGCATCATTCTTTCCAACTGCCCTTTCGCTTCATCGCTAGCGACGGGTAAAAAACGCCAGCATGTTTCGTCCCGTCCATAGGCTCGGCTGATCCCTTCTCCCCCCATCGCACAATAGAGCAGATGTTCAATCCACAACAATAATCCATCTGTCAGGTTAAGTTTTCCGGCTCGCCAACGCAGTAGCCCATCGGCCTGAACCTGCGGTAACCAGCCGACGAGGCGAGTTTCCCCTAACACCAGATCCACTTCTAGACTCTGTGTTACCTGACGTTGCTCCACAACCGCTTGGGCAATTTTCTCCATCTCCACACATTGACGCTGCCAAAGCAGCCGACCGTACGCCCCGTAAGGTAATTGCCCTGATAAGCGATAATGTCGATAGAGCCGCTCGGCCGGTTGTTTGTCGATCAACGCATTTAACAATCGCTGATTGAGCTGGTAACGAGTGAGATTATCGTGGATAAAAGGTTCGCTCTGTGGCAGCCCGACCTCTTCACGTTGGAAATAGACACCTAAGCGACGAGTAAACCACGCACGAATCGGATGTCGCCAGAAACTGGCGAAGGTATTAATAGAGAGTTCTTCAGGAATAGCAGGTGCTAGGGGGTGAGCAAAGAGCGGTTGCGGCGCCCCTTCACGATTCGCGGCCGCTATCCATTGTCGAGCATAGGAGTGCCAAGGATTCTGCGCACTGAAATTTTCAACCGCAAACGGAGTACGCGCTTGTTCTACAACGAGATGTTGTTGAACACGTCGCGCGCTCTCGTCCACATCGCATTGCGCATCCCCTTCGAGATAAAAACTTTGCCCAATATATTCCAGTAGCTCGGTGACGAGCACCGAGGCAAGGCGGGGCTGATTATCTTGTATCGAACGCCCGACGTAACTGACATAAAAATAGTGCTGCGCCGAAGTTAATGCTTCTAAGAACAAGTAGCGATCATCATCGCGGCGATTCCTATCGCCTTTTCGCGGCTGCTTGGGCATAAGATCAAAGCCCGAAGGCAGTAAAGTACGCGGATACACACCATCATTCATCCCTAATAGACAAACGACTTTGAAAGGGATCGAACGCATCGGCATTAATGTACAGAAGTTAACCTGCCCGGCTAAGAATCGCTGGCTGATACGCTGTTGTTCAAGCCTACCGCGAAGTTCATCACGTAGTAGCGTCATCGGTATCAGTTGCTGATAGTGCGCCGCAATCCCCTCTTGAATCACCTTACGCCACTGTTCGTGGATCACTTCCAAGGCGGCTTGGCTCTCCGCATCGCCAATAAAAAAGCGCTCGGTTAATTGGCGACAATAGGGTAACCACTCCTCAAGTGTATAAGACTGGGTCAGCCGTTCCCGCCATTCACTGAGCGCGGCAAGAAATTCAGCTAATTGGCCTGCCAACTCCCCCATTAAGCCAGCGCTTTCATCGAAGGGTAATATGCCCTGCCAATCGCCCACTGTGCTGTCCATCGCTACGCCGAGTAGCATACGTTGGATCCCGAATTGCCAGGTGTGTTGGCCGGTAACGGGTAGCGCAAGATCGGCCACGCTGTCATCATCCAGTCCCCAACGAATCCCCGACTCTTCGACCCAATGACGTAAGCGCTGTAACTGCTCTTCGGTGATAGCAAAACGCTCGGCCAGCGCTGGGACTTCAAGTAGCGCCAAGACCTGCTCGGAGGTAAAGCGGCTATCGGGTAGCATAAGTAACTGGATAAAAGCGTGGATCACCGGATGTGCGAAGCTAGCGCTGCGGTCCGAGATCGAAAAAGGTAAGTAAGCCTCGTTATTCGCTCTGGAGAAAGCCGCCTGAATATAGGGCGTATAATTATCGATATCGGCCACCATCACGATAATATCTCGTGGACTGAGATTAGGATCCCTCTCAAGTAGCGTCAGAAGATAGTCCCGCAGTACCTCAACCTCGCGTTGCGCATTATGACAACTGCTGACCGTAATGGAACGATCATCCCGCGCCAAGGGCCGCTTAGCCTGACTCGTCATAAACTGTTCAGCCGTTAGCCCGACGACCGAGTGATCTTCTAGCAGTAAAATATCCTGCTGCAACTGCGAGAGCAGATGGGTAGGCTCACTCTCGACAAAGGCATGAATTTCATCGTTCACACTCTCCATCTGCGCAAGCAGATAGAGATTATCGCGTCCTTGTCTTCCCCACGAGGCGAGCAGCGGGTTAGGCAGCGCTTGTTCGCCGGCTTCACTAAAAAGCTGCGGCGCACTTTCCGGCGCTTTGAATAGTGCACGATCCTCCCCCGTCTCCTGCCACTGTTGTTGCTTCAGTGCATAAACCTTACGCCGCCGCGTGAGCAGCCGTGCAAGGAAGGCTCGGTCTTGAATATCCCCCCAATAGTGTTGGCAGGGATTGGTAAACAGGAGGTGGATCTCACTGTGTTGACCCAAGGCTTCAAGTGCCTGTAAATAGATCGGGGGTAAGGAAGATATTCCACAGATAAATACGCGTTTAGGTAACACCGCATCAAGTTCACCCTGCGCTAGACGCTGGATAAAGCGTTGATAGAGGTTGGCACGATGCCATTCAGGTTGACCAATCTGCGCCGTATAGTCGACTAAGGCTTGCCAGAGCGGTGCTTGCCATTCTTGCGCGCTGCCTAATTCAGCAACACGCTCCCCTTGCTGCCATAACGCCAGCCAGTCGGGGCGATAGACAAGGTAGTGGTCGAAGAGGTCGGCGACTTGGGCGCAAAGTTGGTATAGCTTGCGCGGATCACCGTCTTCGGCAAGATAGTCACTTAGCACCTGAAAGGCTTGCTCCTCGCGTAAGGCAGGCAGGAGATGCATGAGTTTCCAGCTCATGGCACTTTTGGTGAAAGCACTTTCAGCAGGAATATTGGGTAATACCGCAACGAACATCTGCCAGATAAAGGTCGCTGGCAACGGAAAACTAATGTTTGCCGCAATACGCGATTGGAAGCCTAGGGCTAACTCCATCTGTAGCCATTGCGCCATGCCCGGGCTTTGCACCAAAACCACTTCCTGTTCCAAGGGATCGGGGAGTGGGTCATTCTCCATGATAGAGGTGACCAGATCTTTTAATAAATCAAGACGATTTGAATGCCAAACACGAAACATAATGACCTCTTCTCCTACAACTTAGGCCAGCAGTATACCTTGCCTCGCCCTTAATCACGACTTACTGATATAAATGCTATGGACAACGTAAACGCTGCAAAGACTGTGGCGAAATAGTTGATGCTTGCCAAGTGACGCGTTGCCAATAACAGCCGTTGGTTGCCGGAATCTGTTGTTCATCGAGGGTGCTGGTAGCCTGTTCGCCCCCCTCAAGTCGTTGTGCCAGCTGTTGCCAAACCTCTTGGCGTTGCCAATGAGTCTGTTCACTACGCTGTAAGCTCCCTAGGTACTGTAAAAGCAGCAAACTGCTGATCGACAAGAGTGTTAGGGCAACTAATACTTCAATCAGGCTTATTCCTTGGCAATGTTGCGCCACACTGTTCGGCTGACAGTGGGCAGTCGTCGATCCAACCGCGAGGATGTCGCCGTAGACGTAGGGGCGATTCATCGCTAAAAATAACTCGCTGCCATAGTAACCACTCACTTTTTTCAGAAGCCCCTCGTAACCAACCCTCTGTTTTCGACGCTCGCCAGAAACAGACAGAGAAAGTGCTGGAGGGTGATAAGGGACATTGCCATCCCTGCGCCGTCGACCATAAATAGGTACGGCCCCAAGCGAGAGCAGACTGCGCTTGATAGAACGCACGAAGATAGACTTTCTCGTCATTGACCTGCTGGGCTCCATAGCGAAGTGAATCACTGGTCAAACGCAGAGCGCCACTGGCTAAGGCCATAGTGAATAACACCGTTAATAAGGTGACGTTGCCCTGCGATGATGAATAACTGGATGAACTATTCATCTAGTTGTTTTCTCGATTAACCCTGTATAGCCGACTAAGTGTGTACTTACCCGCTTGCATAGTCAGCTGGATATCAACCTGTTTGGCCAGCGCCTTGACGTGAAAAGCGAGCACCTGAACTTGGGCAGGCTGATTTAGGCGCGACCACTGACCCGCCGTGCAATCGACCACCCCCCTAGCCCCCTCCAGGGCGAGTCCACGATGTCGATACCCAAAGTATTCACTGTACTGATGCTTAGGCCCTTCCCATTGACCATTAGCATTATCGTCCCAGCGTAAAAGTAAACACTTACCTTCATCCCTAATCTCCATACTGACCCCTCCACATTTATCCCCCTGACAAAATCCCGCGCGGCGGATAGCTTTCTCGAATAACAATAGAAGACGCTGCATTTCGGCGCGGACCCAGTATCGCTGCTCCATGGCCGTTGATTGTTGCCATAACAGCGGTAGTAATCGTTCAGCACTCAGTAGCAGTATCGCACCAAGGGTTAGCGCGATAAGGACTTCAATAAGGCTAAAGCCTGCTTGCTGATAAGTTATCGACTTCAATGACACCTCTTATCAAGACTCTCGCAGTAGCGTACTCGGCCATAAGTAGAAATGATGACTCGCCAGCGCGTAACGTGATTCCCAACCTCAAAGCTCCCTGGCCATGCGGTGCCATGTTTGCCAAAAAAACGCGGTTCACCGACCATGGCCAAAAGTGCAACCTTAGGTTCGCTGGGTTGCCAACCCCACTGCTCTGTTCTCCCTGCCCGTGGCTCGCTGGTCGCTTTCACTATCGATCTTTCATCGTTCAACGATGCGTTAAAGGAAATCGTTAAGTGATAGCGATTAGCCTGCTGACGTAGGCGATTTAAAAAGTGGGTTAAATCACTCGCCGTCGCCTTAACCTGTTGACGGTACTGCCACTGCGTGAGTGCCTGGCTGCCCAAACTCGTCAATATTGTGGTGATGACAAGTACGACCAGCACTTCTAATAAGGTGAACCCAGCGTGTGGGGAGTAAGAGAATAATCGCATTGGTAGAGCTTAAGGGGATGACTTGAATCAGGCAGGTGCCAATCTATTTTTTTGCGAGGAGGGCTAGAGTATTTTTTATCTCTCTTCATTATATCCATTAGTAATGAGTAGATGATTAGAAAAATAAATTATATCGATGTCTTCACTGAAAATTACAGGTTAAATAAGAGGGTAAGGCGCACTAAAAAACAAATAGCGGGAATCAGTAACGAAATCGAAATAATATTAATTTTTCCTATTTGATTCAAAAAGAGGGGTGATAAGTAAATGGGGTAAAGCTAATGCAGTCAGTAAGGTAAAAAGCGTTCTCACTGTATTTTGCGCGGCAGGTAAAAAAAATATAACGGTCAAAAAGGAGAACAGTAATGCTCCCCCCAATATAGGCCAAGTTGAACCTAAGTAATCATAATAGTTTTTACACCCCAACGCACAACGACGTTCGTCGGTTTGCGGAAAAGCATGGAGGATCAAAAAGCCGATTGAAAAACCGATTAGCGGTGGAAAAAACAGTAGTGACAGCGCGCCAGCAACAGTTTGGTACTCTTTTTTGGGCAAAGCAGCCACTAATAACAGCGCTACGCAGAGTAGACCGATGCCCTGCATTGCATGCATAAACCCCTCTAAAAAGTGCGGTGAGAATCCGGCATAGCTGAGTAAAACTGCCGTATCCTGTCGGTAGAAGACGGCTGGAATCGTGATTAACCCGACTCCTAGCGCCAGTCGTTTAAGCCAGCCACCTTCCGGCGGTTCCTCAATCGTAAAGTGGATGGCTGAGGCAAGCAGGAAAATAGGTAGCGCGCTGGCGGGAAAGACTTGCCAACCAAATAGGCAGACAGCCATCAGGGCAACATAGCAACAGAGGAAAAGCGCTTTTTTACCCGGACGAACCACGGCTAAATCGCTTGCCCCGTGGGCCATGCCGAGTATACCGATTGCTACCGTGGCAAATAACAGCTGCAACGTGATGGGACAAAAAGAGGCAGCTATCGCTGCCCCGTATAATACTGTCCAACCACTCTTTCGTCCAAGAGTTGGGATCATACTACAGTAGTGTCTAGCGTTGAGGTTTGGAAAGACTTCGACAACACTCTGGCGGCATAAAAGGCGTAGAAGACCTTAGCAATAACATCTAAGACTAGGAAACTCCAGACTGAGGCTGAATCGCTAATAATATGTAATCCTTCGGGTCCGACCAAGAAGACGATTGGGTAGATTAACCACACTAGGGTCAATAGGGTGATATTTTTATAGTATCCCCCTGCAGTAGTCAGTGCACGAGTAGCGGCAATCTTACGTAAAGGACGCCATAACAAGAACAGCACGCCAAGGAAGGCCACACATGACCATACAAACCAAATAGTTTTAACTAGGGGAGTATCGGCGAGCGACGATAATAAGCCGGTAACAACCATAATCACATCAAGTCCAATAATGGCTGTTAAGTAGCCGTTCATTTGACTTGAAGGACCATACTCGTGGAAAGCGATCATGACCAATCCAGCAAGGAGGATTGGCGTGGTAACCGACCAATCGATATATCTAGCGAAATAAACAATAGTGCCATCAGTAGAGAGGTAATTCCCTACACCTAATGCCATCGCTAAATAAGCCGTTGCGGCAATAAAAGTGACCATCGCATGCATCATAACGTGATTTTTAATTGGGGTTTTCTTTCTTCCTGAAATATAAATTAATAATGTCGACAGCGACATTATTGTAAAACCTGCAATGAGTGGAACATTATCCATCAAAACCCCCTCCAGACAGAGTTATAATAAAAAATAATTAATTAGATTATAAATAATAAGCATGGTCATTACTTAACGATAAGTATATGAGGGGATCTGTTTTCTGCAAATAAGTACAGTCATTTTCGTAAAAATAAATACTCTGTCTTTGGCTTGATTTAATGGAGGTTGTAGAGTAACAATCGACGCTAAAATAGCCGAATATCGTTAAGAAATAGTAAAAAAAACCGTAACCTTAATCAGGTTACGGTGTAGACAGTTAACTAGGTGCGGATTAAATCGCGACCGGAGCCTTAATCGCAGGATGTGGATCGTAACCCTCAATCTCGAAATCATCAAAGCAGTAGTCAAAGATTGTGTCGGGCTTGCGCTTAATCTTTAACTTAGGTAGCGCACGCGGGTCGCGACTTAGTTGCAGCTGTGCTTGCTCTAGGTGATTGGAATAGAGGTGAGTATCGCCCCCCGTCCAGACAAAATCGCCGACCTCTAGGTCGCACTGCTGAGCGACCATATGCACTAATAGCGCGTAGCTGGCAATGTTGAAGGGTAATCCCAAGAAGACATCACACGAGCGTTGATAGAGCTGACAGCTTAGTTTGCCATTCACCACATAAAATTGGAAAAAAGCGTGGCAAGGTGCCAGCGCCATTTTATCCAGCTCGCCGACGTTCCACGCCGAGACGATGATGCGGCGTGAATCAGGATCTTGTTTAATCTGGCGGATCACTTCACTAATTTGGTCGATATGGCGTCCATCGGCAGCAGGCCAACTGCGCCATTGTTGACCATAGACAGGTCCTAAATTCCCCTGTTCATCAGCCCACTCATCCCAAATCGTGACCTTATTCTCTTTCAGGTACGCGATATTGGTATCCCCTTTTAAAAACCACAGTAGCTCGTGAATAATCGAGCGTAGATGGCATTTTTTCGTCGTGACTAAGGGGAAACCCTGTTGCAGGTCGAAGCGCATTTGGTGACCGAAAATAGATAAGGTTCCGGTACCGGTACGGTCATCTTTCACCGCGCCTTCAGAGAGGACTTTCTGCATCAGTTGCAAATATTGATTCATTTCACTTCACTCGTTACGGTCTTTGGCTGGCGTTTGTAAGCCCAGATCATCATTATCGTTCCCGCGACAATCATTGGGATAGATAAGATCTGTCCCATACTGATCACCCCACCGAACAACCCAAGTTGGGCATCAGGCTGGCGGAAGAATTCGACGATAATACGGAAAGCGCCATAGCCTATCAGAAATAGCCCCGAAACACTGCCCATCGGGCGCGGTTTACGAATAAATAGATTCAGGATAATAAAGAGTACTACACCTTCTAACGCCAACTCGTAAAGCTGGGAGGGATGGCGAGGTAGCACGCCATAAGTGTCTAGTAGTGATTGCCATTGCGGGTGGCTGGGGATCAAGGCGATGTCTTCATCGCGCGAACCGGGGAAGAGCATTGCTAGAGAGGAGTTTGGGTCGACACGTCCCCATAACTCGCCGTTAATAAAATTACCTAAGCGGCCTGCCCCCAAGCCAAAAGGAATCAACGGGGCGATAAAATCGGCAACTTGGAAGAAGTTTCTTTTGGTTTTGCGGGCAAAAACCAACATCACGACAATGACGCCAATCAAGCCACCATGGAACGACATACCACCGTCCCATACTTTGAAGAGGTAAAGCGGGTTTTCTAAGAACAGCGGTAAGTTATAGAACAAGACATAACCGATACGACCGCCTAAAAAAACACCTAAGAAACCGGCATAGAGCAGATTTTCAACTTCAGCTTTTGTCCAGCCGCTACCTGGCTTATTCGCCCGCCGAGTGGCCAACCACATAGCAAAAATAAAGCCGACCAAATACATCAACCCATACCAGTGAAGGGAGATTGGACCGATAGAAAAAATTACCGGATCAAATTGTGGAAACTTAAGATAGCTCGCAGTCATCTTGCACCATTGGTTGTTAAATCAATCACTCGCGCCTCATCATTGAGGGGGTGAATAAATAGGTTGGGCGAAATCATAGCATAAGCCCGCAAGATTGCGGGCCTGTTAATGTAGCTGAGTATTACCGACCGCCGCGGATCAATCCGCCTAAACCACGGCGTTCCATAAACACCGATATTTGGTAGCGGACTTCGCTGGTTGTACTGGACTGTAAGACTTGCGCCGCCAGTTGTTCAGTTTCGTTACATTGCAAATGTCGTAGCAGGTATTTAACCCGAGGAATATTTTTACCATTCATACTGAGGTGGCGATACCCCATGCCGACGAGTAAGGGAACACAGGTCGGATCCCCCGCCATCTCGCCACACAAACAAACAGGAAGATTGACCCGCTTCGCTAAGGTCATAATGCGATAAAGCGCCTGGAGAACGGCTGGATGAAGAGCGCTATAGAGATTAGCGACACGCGTGTTGTTGCGGTCCACCGCTAAGAGATATTGCGTTAAATCATTGGTTCCCACCGAGATAAAATCGACCTTTAGCGCCAATTGCGGGATCAAAAAGATCATCGAGGGGACTTCCAGCATAATTCCGACTTGCGGCACGGGGATCTCATATCCCAGCAGTTCCTCGACCTCATAAATCGCACGATCGATCAGGTGGCGCGCATCGTCGATCTCTTCAATGCTGGTGATCATCGGCAACAAGATCCGTAAATTACCCGATGCGGCATTGGCCCGTAACATCGCGCGGATCTGGACTAAAAAGATTTCGGGTTGATCTAAGGTGAGACGAATGCCGCGCCAGCCCAAGGCCGGATTCTCTTCGCTGATCGGCATATACGGTAGTTGCTTATCCGCACCGATATCAAGCGTTCTTAAGGTAACCGGTTTTTGATGGAATAACTGTAACATTCCCTGATACTGCGCCACCTGTTCCTCTTCGGAGGGAAAGCCACTCTGCAGCATGAAGGGCACTTCGGTGCGGTAAAGGCCTATTCCCTCGACCCATTTATCCTGATCAAGCTCCAGTTCAGCGCTTAATCCGGCGTTAAGCATAATGGAGATGTGCTCGCCACTCTTCAGTTCGCCAGGCAACTCGGCCGCCGTTTCAGCTGTCTTGCTAAGGGCATTCTCCTCTTTAAGCAACCGTTGATATTCTTTGATCAGTATCGGCTCAGGTTCAATGAGGACTTCCCCACGGTAACCGTCGACAATAAGCTGGCGTTTATCGAGCTGTTCAGGTCGGATATCCACACCCATCACGGTCGGGATACCCATCGCCCGGGTTAAAATTGCCGCGTGCGAGTTCGCCGCACCATCCCGTACGACGATCCCTGCCAGACGATCCTGTGGGATCTCCGCAAGTGAGGTCGCCGTTAGTTCATCCGCGACCAAGACAAAACGTTCGGGCCAGCTGTTGCTGCCCTGCAAGGAGTCATCGAGATGAAAGAGCAAGCGTTGGCCTAGTTCGCGTAAGTCGTTGGCTCGGTCGCGTAGATAGTTATCTTTTAGCTCTGAAAATTGTGCGGCGAATTTCTCAATAACGACTTTAACCGCCCACTCTGCCACGATGCCTTGTTCAATCTCGGCTAGCAGGCTTTTTTTCAATCGTGGCTCGCTCAGTAAATGCGAGTAAAGATTAAAGATCTCTGCACTCTCTTTCTGTGCGCTGCCTGAGAAGCGTTTACTGTAACGACGAAACTCCTCGCCGGCCTCAGACATCGCCAGTAGCAGGCGCTCTTGCTCTTGCTCGATATCGAGCGCAGAAGCGCGCGTCACCTGTTCTAGGAGTGGTTGTACCTGATCGACCCAGCCAGGGGCAATGGCCACCCCGGGTGAGGCAGCAATGCCCTGTAGACGACTTTGGCGGTATAAGCCGAATAATTGACGAAGTTGTGAAGGCGAGAGAAGCGTGGCGACTTGCGTAGCCAGTGTTACCAGAAAGGACTCTTCGCTTTCATCATACTGGCGTGTTTCGCGTTGCTGCACGACCAGCACGCCTAATACGGTACGGCGCGAGACGATGGGCGCGCCGAGAAAAGCCCGGTAGTGCTCCTCATTAACGGAGGGGATATATTTAAAGCTAGGGTGCGAGGGGGCATCGGCTAAGTTGATCGGCTCAGCGAGCCGTCCCACTAAGCCAACGATCCCTTCATCCAGCGCTAAGGTAATATTTTTACCGCGCGGCTTTTTCAAGCCACGCGTTGCCATCAGGTAATAGCAACCGCGCTCATGATCTGCCAAATAGATCGAACAGACTTCTGTTTCCATCGTGTGGCAAATCTCATTTACGAGAATTTCCATTGCATCGTTGAGTCGCGGCGCACTCGCGACCTTTTCAACAATATCCCGTAACTGTGTGAGCTTCAGTGCCATCGATCATCCCCTTTTACGCCGTCCTGAGTAATTCGAACGCTGCCCTCCCCCTTCAGGTTGGGCCATTAACGATGCTGCAAATTCTTTCATCACCCGCCGGTAGACGTCTCGTTTAAATGAGACCACTTGACGGACCGGATACCAAAAACTTACCCAACGCCAACCATCAAATTCAGGGGTACTGCTCCGCTGAACATTAACAGCAGTATCTTGACCTTGGAGTTGCAGTAGAAACCATTTCTGCTTCTGGCCAATACAGACTGGCCGTGTATCCCATCGCACTAAACGTTTAGGTAATTTGTAGCGCAACCAATTACGCGTAGAAGCCAGGATACGCACATCTTTACGATGTAGCCCCACTTCTTCAAATAATTCACGGTACATCGCCTGCTCTGCCGTTTCTCCTGCATTGATCCCGCCTTGCGGAAATTGCCAAGAGTGCTGACCAAATCGTCGTGCCCAGAGCACCTGCCCCTGACGATTACAAATTACGATACCCACGTTAGGGCGGTAGCCATCATCATCGATCACTGGACTACCTCGATATTCTTTTTAGATAACCTGATTGTTTCACACTCCACTCGGGCGGTAAACCATTGACTTACGCCTCTCATCCTCAGTGCTGGTGGGATAACTCAGGGGTAAAAGTAAAGTTATAAACAAATCCTCACGAAGTTAGCCTTTTTTATTCACCTTTTCTGTGGATAGCTTTGTGAAAAAGATGGGATTCGGCTGAATAAGCACTTTTAACCCCTCTTTTTAGTTAGCGAAATTAATTTTATAAAGACCTTAAATTACATGAAGTTATCAGGTTTATAAACAACATTTTATCAGGCTTTTCTACTGATAACCGGCAAACACTTAACTCGCTGGTTAAATTTTAGTCATTTTATAAATTATCCACAGAACATGCCTGATTGTTACGCATAAGTCGAAAAAAAACTGAACAAACCTTGCTGTCAAGGCTGTAAATAGAAACAGTACTCTCAAATTAGCAGAGTTATCCCATTTTTCTGTGGATAACTAGGGTGACAAACCTGTTTATGAATCATTTATAACTGGGATAAACCAAGATTGCTTCTCGGATTCTTCTCCCCCTGACCTTAAAAAACCATGGTTTTTCATGCTATTATTCGCGTTCTACCTATTTAGTCGATCCGTTCTGGTAACCCGGTCGATTACTGGTTATTTTTTATACAAAGAGTAAACCATGCCTATTGCTTACCTTGCGCCACCAGAATCCGAAGCCGAGTTGATGCGACGAGCCCAACAGATTGCGGGAAAAACCTTTGCCGAGGTCGCCCTTGACCTGCAGATTAAGGTGCCTGCAAACCTACAGCGTAACAAAGGGTGGGTGGGTAATCTTATTGAATTGGCCTTGGGTGCACAGGCGGGCAGTAAAGCTGAGCAAGACTTTGCCCATCTTGGTATCGAGTTAAAAACTATTCCGATAAATGCTCGGGGTGAGCCACTCGAAACAACCTTTGTGTGTGTTGCCCCCCTAACCGGCAATATCGGCGTGATGTGGCAGCATAGCCATGTTCGCCAGAAGCTTGCTAAAGTCTTGTGGATCCCTATTGAAGGCGAGCGGCAAATCCCGCTTGCCGAGCGTCGAATCGGCGCACCGCTCCTTTGGCATCCCTCCGAGCAAGAAGATCAGCAGTTACAAGCGGATTGGGAAGAGTTAATGGAGATGATTGCATTAGGCCGTGTTGAAGCCATTACCGCTCGCCAAGGTGAATATCTGCAAATTCGGCCTAAAGCCGCGAATAACCGTGCCTTGACCGAAGCGATTGGCCCCTCTGGCGAGCGAATACTCACGCTACCGCGTGGTTTCTATTTAAAAAAATGCTTCACAGCGCCCTTGCTTGCCCGCCATTTTGGCTAATATGTCAGCGCAATATCGTTTTTCTCATCGCAGTATCCTGTGCCACCAAGACATATCTCTTTACGTTTTATACTCGTGTGCTCCCTCTTAGCACTCGATTTTTTTTTAGTTATATTTCAATTTAATAAGTCATCATGTTACAAAGAACATTGACCGAAATTATTGGTTAATGAGGCCTCACTCCTTCGGTTCGAAGGAATACAGATAATTCTGGTTTATGCTAACCGTTATCATCGCTTAACTGTTGCGCTAACGAAAAGAGGACGAAAAGAGATGATCAAAGTTGTTTTATTATTAGTCGGCGTAACCGGTAGCTTATTATTGAGTGGTTGTTCAAGCGATTACGTGATGGCAACTAAGGACGGAAAAATGCTACTGACCGAGGGAAAACCGATTATCGATAAAGAGACCGGGCTTATCGAATATACCGACCAACAAGGCCATACCACCCAAATTAATAGCGACGATATTTCCAGTATTATTAAAAAATAATAAGGACTGACCATGCATTATCACCGTATCCCCCATAGTAGTCTCGAGATCAGTCAATTAGGCTTGGGTACCATGACCTTCGGTGAGCAGAACAGCGAAGCGGACGCCCATCAACAACTCGATTATGCCCGTGAACGGGGTATCAATCTGATCGATACTGCCGAAATGTACCCTGTGCCTCCCCGCCCAGAGACCCAAGGATTAACTGAAAGCTATATCGGTAGCTGGATAAAGAAAAGTGGTCAGCGTGACAAGATTGTACTCGCTAGCAAAGTGGCAGGCCCGGTGCGCGGTAACGATGCCTCGATTCGCCCACAACAAGCCTTAGATCGGAAAAATATTCGTCAGGCCTTGGAAGCCAGCCTTAAGCGCTTAAATACCGACTATCTCGACCTCTACCAATTACACTGGCCACAGCGTCCGACCAACTGTTTCGGTAAGCTGGGTTATCAGTACAGTGATGAAAATGTGCCCGTAACCCTCTTAGATACGCTAGAGGCCTTATCTGAACATGTTCGTGCGGGCAAGATCCGTTATATCGGTGTTTCGAATGAAACGCCGTGGGGAGTAATGCGTTATCTTCATCTCGCCGAAAAGCATGACCTGCCGCGTATCGTATCGATCCAAAATCCCTACAGCCTGGTCAACCGTAGTTTCGAGATCGGCTTAGCCGAGATCAGCCAGTTCGAAGGCGTTGAGCTACTGGCTTACTCCTCGTTGGCCTTTGGGACATTGAGCGGCAAATATCTAGAGGGTAAGCGTCCTGAGAAGGCGCGCAACACCCTGTTTAGCCGCTTTACCCGTTATAACGGCGAATATACCGAACAAGCCATTGCGCAGTATGTTGCCCTCGCCCAGGCACATCAGTTAGACCCTTCACAGATGGCGTTAGCTTACGTTCGCCAGCAGCCTTTCGTTGCCAGCACGCTGCTAGGTGCGACGACCTTAACGCAGCTTAAGCAAGATATTGATAGTGTTGAGGTGAGGTTAAGCGAAGAGGTGTTAGCGGGTATTGAGGCGATCCATCGCCGTTTTCCTAATCTTGCGCCCTGATAACTAAGGTTACGCTTTTCTTTTTAACTGCCATAACCATAGGCAGGTGATCGCTAACGCAAATAAAATGCCGAAAGCGACACCTGTTACCACCGCCGAAGCGCCCAGCCAGATTGCCGCGCTATACAGGACTAACATCGCCAACATCACGCCGTTTTCCCCTAAGTTCTGTACGGCGATGGCGCTACCTGTCCCGACCGTTTGTTGTCCACGCTCTTGCAGCAGTGCATTAAGCGGTACAACGAAGAAGCCACCAAAAATCCCGACTAAAACTAATAAGCCGTAAGCAGGTAACAGGTGGGTTTCGAGTGCGAAAACCACCACTAGTAGCCCCACCGCGATACCCGCCGGTAAGGCTTTCCCCGCATGCTGTAAAGAGACCCATTTCGCCGCTACGAAGGCACCGACCACAATCCCTATCGCCACCATCGCGTTCAAGGTCGTCGGCGTGGTGTTGTCTTGAATACCCAGCGCTACCGGTACCCAGATAACTAATAGGAAACGCAAGGTAACGCCCGCGCCCCAAAACATGCTGGTGCCGATTAACGAAAAACGGCAGGTTTTATCTTGCCATAAGGTACGACATGCCTGAAAAAACTGATCGAGTAAGCGTTTCGGGTGGTAATTCCCCTGAGGGCGCGCCGCATCCAGCTTGGGGATCAGCACATTGGCCATCACCGCTAACGCATAGATAATGGCACAGACGAGAAGTGCGGTAGAGACATGCCAGTCCGCCAATATCCCCCCGCTGACCGAACCGAGCAGGATGGCGGCGATGGTCGACCCTTCCATAAGACCATTTCCCTTGACGAGTTGCTTGGTAGGAAGAAGTTCGCCCAAGATACCATATTTCGCGGGGGAGTAGGCCGCAGCGCCAATGCCGACTAGGCTATAGCCAAGGAAGGGGCTGAAGTTAACGCCAATGGCAATCACACCAATTAATTTAATACTGTTGGCGACCATCATCACGCGACCTTTAGAGAAGCGATCGGCAATGTGACCGACAAAAGGCGCCAGCACTATATAGGCGACAACGAACACCATTTGCAGGATCGGCTGACTCCAATCGGGGTATTCGGCATTTTTCAGTAGGGCTAAAGTCGCAAAGAGCAGCGTATTATCCGCGAAAGCAGAGAAAAATTGCGCCAGTAAAACCGGGCGGATCCCCGGTACGTTAAGGGGTGATTCTGCAGATAATTTCATTGTTACCCATTGTAAGAAGGTGAAGGCGCTGGCTCTGCTGCCATCGCTTTAAGAGAGACATAATCGGGTTTACCACTGCCAAGTACCGGTAAGCTATCGACCACGCGGAGGTCTCGCGGCACCAAGAGTTCGCTGTATCCTTTCGCCTTGGCTGCCCGTAATAGCGCATCACGTTGTAGTTGCGTATCGGTGGTGAATAGCACTAGTGCCTCCCCTTTCTGCGCGTCCTCTTTTACAGACACAGCATGTTGTTTATCGGGAGAGACCGCCATAACCAAGGATTCGACACTTTCCAGTGAAACCATCTCGCCGGCTAATTTGGCAAAACGTTTCATCCGCCCCTGGATCTGGCAGAAGCCCTCTTCGTCGAAGCTCACGATATCACCGGTATCGTACCAGCCAGGGTCCAGCTGTCCTTCGCCATTATCCGCAGCAGGCGACTCGATATGCCCCGGATTAGTAACACGCAAATAGCCTTTCATAATATTCGGGCCACGTACCTGTAGACGCCCGCCTAGTTCAATCCCGGGCACGGAGATCAGACGGAAATCCATGGCGGGCAGTAGGCGGCCGACGGTATTAATCTTAGCCGCCATCGGTAGATTTATCGATAGGACTGGGGCGCATTCTGTTGCGCCATACCCTTCTAGAATACGAATCCCGAACTTCTCGGCGTAAAGCTGGCGAACATTTTCTTGTAGCTTCTCTGCTCCAGCGACGACATAACGTAAGCGTGCGAAGTCGTAACCGTCCGCAAAGCGCCCGTAATAGTTTAAGAATGTCGAGGTGCCGAACAACACCGTGCAGTCTTGGTCGTACACCAATTCCGGAATGACCCGATAATGGAGAGGGCTGGGATAGAGAAAGGCTTTGGCACCAGTCGAGAGTGGCAGCAGTAAGCCAACCGTCAGACCGAAGGCATGAAAGAGCGGCATTGCAGAGAGGAAGCAATCTCGCGGTAAGAAGTCGGCGACCGTGCGGATCTGCTCGACATTGGCTAATAGACTTTTATGGCTATGTACCACGCCCTTCGGTACACCCTCTGAACCTGAGGTAAAGAGGATCACCGCGGCATCTTCCGGCTGCTGAGCCACTTGTGCGGCACGAGGAAAGAGCAGATGTCTCGCCACCCACCATTTATCTTCACCCGTCAGTGTCTCTTTTAGGTCTTCGAGATAGAGCCAACGAACCTGCGGCGCATTCTCGACCAGATAGTGCAGTTTCCCTTTATCGAGAAACTGGCGGGAGGTAAAGATGGTGGTGATTTGCGCAGCCTTGATTGCCGCATCCAGGCCACTGTTTCCAGCCGAGTAGTTAAGCATGGCAGGGATTCGACCCCGTGCCGATGCTGCCAATACTGTGGCGACAGTGACCACGCTATTAGGCAGCAGTAGCCCAATGTTTTGTCCCGGCTGGGTGTGCTTTTCAAGAATACAGGCTACACCTAATATTTTTTTAAGCAGTTGCCGGTAGCTATTAACGGAAAAATTAATATCGTCGACGCAACCATGGGACCAGCCAAAACGCTGGGCGGCATGAATAAAGGCTTCGTACAAGGTTTCACGGGGACGCACCGCCATCCGCGCTTCTTGCATGATATGCGCCAGATGCTCGCCGGCTAGGACGCGCCGCTCGCGGGCCTTGGCGGCTTGCGGCATCGGAATAGAGGTTGCGGGTAAGATAAACAGACGGATCTTCGGAAAGAGGCGACGTTTAGCGGGTAAGCGGCTAAACGGCGTATACTCTGCGCCCTCGATACGGATCGGGATGACCGTTGCCTCGGTTTTCGCGGCGATAAATCCGGCCCCACTATAGACTTTCATTAGCGACCCGGTAACAGAAATACGGCCCTCAGGGAAAATAATCACCGGTCGCCCGCTGTTCACTTCTTTAATCAAGCGCTTCATGGTCATGGGCCGCGCTGGATCTAACGCGACGACATCGGCCCAGCGTCTTACCGCCCGCAAGGCCCAATGATTGGCATAGGTCGCGGTGATGGCGAACACCGGTTTAACCGGTAAAAAAAGGGCGAGGAGGATACCATCAAGAAAAGAGACGTGATTGGGAGTAATAATCACTTTTCGGGCAGCGAAAGGCGAAGTCTCTCCCTGTACTTCAACCCGCCACAAGAGTTGGCATACCCACCGCAGAAATTTGAGCAACATATTTTACCTGTAAGAATCAAAGGTGTCAGAGTCTGATACCTTTGATTAAACACGTTTAACGCTCTGCTGACAAATGTTGTGGTGAAATATAATTTAATTCATTTAATAAGTTACCGTAATAGTCACGGCGCTGGCGTATGCCAGCCACCGCCTAGGGCAACGATTAAATCAACGCTACTCACCCACTGTTGGCTTTGTAACTGCAGTAACGATTGTTGTTCACTCAGACTACTATTCTCGGTCGTCGCGACATCGAGGTAATCGATCATGCCTGCATCGTATTGATTACGCGTGACTTGGGCAGAGGTCATCGCTGCCTGTGCCGAGGCTTGCTGCGCGATAATCTCTTCACCGAGCGTGTTTAACTCGACTAAGTTGTCCTCCACATCCTGCATCGCGGTTAAGACGGTTTGCCGATAATTAGCGACCTGAGCATCGTAGGCAGCTTGCGCTTGGGCTACAGAGGCCTTGGTCGCTCCGAAGTCCAAGATGGTGCCACTGAGTTCAGGACCGAGTGACCAGACGCGATAAGGGAGCGAAAACAGATTGTGCAAGGCACTGGCACTGGTTCCGCCGGAGGCACTTAGCGTCAGATCAGGGAAATACCCAGCAATAGCGACACCAATCGCTTCGTTTGCCGCCGCCATCGAGCGTTCGGCCACCGCAATATCCGGTCGGCGCTGTAAGAGCTTAGAAGGTACCATGACTGGGATGTTGGGTAGTGTCGCGGTGAGCGGCGCGGCGGCTAAGGAGAACTCTGCCGGAGTTTTGCCTAATAGCACGGCAATGGCGTGTTCATATTGCGCCCGCTGCCAAGTAATACCGAGCATGGTTGACCGTGCGCTCTGTAATTGCATCTGGGCTTGAGCGACCGTCGCTCGGTTTTCACTGCCCGCCTGGTATTTATTATTGATAATCCGTAAGTAGCCTTGGTAGGCATCGATACTTTTCTGATACAGCGCGATGCGCTGGTCGAGGATGCGTAACTGGAAATAATCCTGTGCTAGCGTACTTTGCGCGCTAAGGGTGGCGTTAGCGAGATCGGCTTGGCTCGACTGTGCACTCGCTTTATCTTCCGCAACCTGACGGCGTAGTTTACCCCATAAGTCTAGCTCCCAGCTGGCGCTAAGCTGTGCCGAGTGGCTATTACTGGTGGTGCGTTGGCCCGAGGTAGTGCTGCCGCTGCGCGTCGATTTCACGTCACCGGTGACCGTAGGATAAAGACCCGCCGAGGCTTGATCGGTAAGCGCTAACGCTTGCCGATACTGTGCCGCATACATCGCGACGTTCTGGTTAGAGACCGCAACTTGCGAGAGTAGCTGATTCAATTGCGGATCTTGGTAGACCTGCCACCACTCCCCTTTCTGCACGCTATCCTGCGGCTGCGCTTGCTGCCACCCTTTTGCCTCTTTAAATGCCAACGGCATAGATTGCTTGGGACGATGATAATCTGGGCCGACCATACAGCCGGTAAGCATCAACACGATACTCAGGGTAGAGAGTTTAAAAGCTACTTTCATGACGCATTTCCTGAATGACGAAAACGGTGCCAGCGTTGTCGAGTCACGCGACTCAATTTATCTAGCCATAGATAGACGACGGGCGTCGTAAACAGCGTTAAGAGCTGGCTAAGTGCCAGCCCACCAGCAATCGCGATACCCAGCGGGCTACGAAGATCCGCGTCGCCGCCACTCCCTAGGGCCATGGGCAATGCACCGAAAAATGCCGCTAAGGTGGTCATCATAATCGGGCGAAAGCGCTTTAAGCAGGCTTCGGTGATCGCCTGTTGTGAGGTCATACCGCGTCGTTCCGCCTCTAACGCGAAGTCGATCAACATAATGGCATTCTTTTTCACAATACCAATCAGCAAGATAATGCCGATCAGCGCAATAACGGTCAGCTGGGTATTGGTTAAGATCAGCAACAACAATGCCCCGACACCGGCAGAGGGCAAGGTCGACAAGATAGTGAGCGGGTGAATATAGCTCTCATACAACATCCCAAGAACGATATAGACCGCCGCCAAGGCCGCAAGGATCAACCAAGGTAAGGTCGCCGTAAATTGGCTGAAGGCTTGCGCGGTCCCGGCGAAACTGGCGGCGATGGTGTCGGGTACGCCAATCTTCGCCATCGTCTGCTTAACCACCGCCTGCGCCTGTTCGAGCGAGACACCATCGGCTAAGTTAAAGGCGATGGTGCTCGTTGCCGACTGCCCTTGGTGCGCCACCGATAACGGTGCGTTCGCTCCACTAAACTTGGCGATGGCGGAAAGCGGGATACGGTCGCCATCGTCGTTGAGGACGTAAATTTTCGACAACTCGTCGGCATCCTGCGTGTTACTGCTTTGCAACATCATCACCACCTTATATTGATTTAAGGTTTTATAGATGGTCGCAATTTGCCGCTGACTGAAGGCATTGTTCAACATAGTATCCAGCATGTTGACGTCCACGCCGAGACGCATTGCTGCGTCACGATCGATGGTAATCATCACCTCTTGACCCCCGGTTTGCGAATCGGAATCAACACTGGTCAATTGTGGCAAGGCGCTGAACGCTTTCTGCACCTTTGGCGTCCATTCGCGTAATAGCGCCAGATCATCGGCCTGAAGGCTGTATTGGTAGGAAGCGTTCGCGCTACGTCCCCCCACCCGTAAATCTTGCGCCGCCATTAAGAACATCTGCGCGCCGGCGATCTGACTGCCTTGCATACTGAGCCGATTGGCAATTTCTGTGGCGGAGGCCTTACGCTGATCGAGCGCTTTAAGTTTCACAAAGAAGGTCGCTGAGCTGCGCGAGCCGAACATACCACCGCCGCGTGAGGACATTACTGCGTCGACATCGGGATCATGCAAGATTAGCTGCGTAAACTGATTAACCTTCGGCGTCATGGCCTCGAACGAGACACTTTGATCAGCCCTGACCATCCCCATCAACATGCCGGTATCTTGGTCGGGGAAGAAGCCCTTTTGTACCACAGTAAAGAGATAGAAGTTCAATAACACTGTCGCTAAAAGGCCAAGCATGGTTATTTTCTGGTGGGCAAGTACCCACTTTAATCCACGGCTATAGAGAGTTAATAGCGCAGTTAAGCGCCCTTCAATCCATTGGAAAACCGGATGGGGGCGATGTGTCACCGGCGGGCGACGTTTGAGTAAACGTGCACAGAGCATAGGGGTAAGGCTGAGCGAGACAAACATCGAGATCACTAAGGAGATCGATAAGGTAACTGCGAATTCCCTAAAGAGCCGCCCAATAATACTGCCCATCATCAGGAGAGGAATAAAGACCGCAATCAACGAGGCAGTCATAGAAAGTACCGTGAAGCTGACCTCCTTTGCTCCGCGGATCGCGGCCCGCACCGGACTTAACCCCTCTTCAATATGCCGGATGATATTTTCCAACACCACTATCGCATCATCGACCACAAAGCCGGTGGCGATAATCAAGGCCATCAGCGATAAGTTATCGAGACTATAGCCGAGCAGATACATAAAAATACAGGTACCGATCAGCGATACCGGCAGCGCTAACGCTGGGATTAAGACCGAACGCCAATCTCGTAGGAAGATAAACACGACGGCGACCACCAGCATTACGGCCACCAGCAAGGTCTCTTCGGTTTCATATAAGGAGGAGCGGACATTGGGCGAACGGTCTAACACCAGCTGTAAGGAGGTATCCGCCGGTAATTGTTCACGTAACTGGGGCAGCTTGGCTTTGATCTCATCGATAGTCACCAACATATTTGCCCCCGCTTGGCGGGTGACGCCAAGCATCACAGCGGGATTACCGTTTAGCGCACCGGAGACATATTTATCCTGCACCCCATCATAGATGGTCGCGACGTCTTTCAAACGTAACGCCTTACCGTCTTGGTAACGGATAATCAGATCTTGATAGAGCGCAGCTTTGTCTAACTGACTGTTGCCGTCGATCGCCCAAGAGAGATGTGGGCCTTGGATGATCCCCTTTGGTAAATTCGAGGTACTGTTAGCGACCGCTTTACGCACTTCGTCCAGCGAGACGCCGTACTGCGTCAGCTTATTGGGTTGTAAGTCGATCCGCACTGCCGGTAAGGCACTGCCCATCAGCGAGACTTCACCTACCCCACTCACCTGTGCCAGGACTTGCTCGATTTTACTCTCCGCAATATCGTACAGTTGGCCTGCGGTACGGGTTTTAGAGGTTAGCGCTAATAAGACAATCGGCGCATCAGAGGGGTTAGCCTTACGATAGGTCGGCAACGACGGCATACTGCTCGGCAGTAGGCTACGCGAAGCGTTAATCGCTGCCTGCACATCTCGCGCGGCACCATTAATATCTCGGTCAAGGTCGAATTGTAATATCACTCGGGTCGAGCTTTGCGAGCTGCTGGAGGTCATCTCTGACACCCCAGCGATCTGTCCCAACGCTCTTTCTAACGGCGTCGCGACCGTGGCCGCCATGGTTTCCGGGCTGGCCCCCGGTAAGCTTGCCGAGACGACAATGATCGGGAAGTCGATCTGGGGTAAGGGGGCCACCGGCAAGAGTCGATAGCCTAAAAAGCCCAGCAGCACCAATGCCGCGGTCAGCAATAGTGTCGCGACCGGGCGGAAAATAAATAAGCGCGTAATATTCATCGTTCATCCCGACGACGTTGTTGTTTCCTTGCAATGAAACGGCGTCCACGTTCAGACCAGTGATCGAACCATAAGTAGATAACTGGCGTCGAGAAAAGCGTTAAAACTTGGCTGACAATCAACCCGCCAACAATCACTAAACCTAAAGGCTGGCGCAGCTCGGCTCCCGAACCACTGGCTAACATCAAGGGTAAGGCCCCCAGCAATGCCGCCATCGTGGTCATCAAGATGGGACGAAAACGCAGTAAGCACGCCTGATGGATCGCCTCTCGTGGCGACAGATGCTGTTCATGCTCAGCCTGTAGGGCGAAGTCGATCATCATAATCGCATTCTTCTTCACGATACCAATCAGCAGAATCACCCCGATCAGCGCAATCAGACTAAATTCGCTGCCGCTAAGCAGCAAGGCGAGTAGCGCGCCGATCGCCGCCGAAGGCAGGGTTGAGAGAATGGTGACCGGATGAATAAAACTTTCATAGAGGATCCCCAATACCAGATACATAGTCAGTAGCGCCGCGAGAATTAACCATAGCGTATTACTGGTGGCGCTCTGGAACGAGGACGCTTCACCTTGATACTGCAAGGAGATGCTGTCCGGTAGCGAGAGCTGTTGGCTTACCTCTTTAATGGCTTGCTGCGCGGCTTCAATGGAGTAGCCATCCGCAAGGTTAAAGGAGACCATCACCGCCGGATATTGATTAAGGCGCATATTCATTAACGACCCGAGGCGTTGATGAACCGTCGCTACCGCGGTCAATTTAACCATACCGCTATCACTCGTGGTGGAGCTGGAGGTGCTGCTGGAACTGGAGCTGGAACTCGAGCTACTCGACGTACTGCTACTCGATGTACTCGTAGAGGTCACTGAGCTTTTCAGCCAAATATCATCCAGCGATGCGGGTGTCTGTTGGTATTTTGGGGCCACCTCTAATACAACTCGATACTGGTTAGCCTGAGTAAATATTGTCGAAATCAAGCGCTGACCGAAGGCGTTGTACAGCGCCGTATCGACATCTGACGCGGTGATCCCTAAACGCGAGGCTTTATCGCGGTCCAGGTCGACGTAGGCAATTCGGCCTTGGTCCTGCAGATTACTCACCACATCGCTAAACTCTGGCCGTTTAGCCATCGCGGCGATGAGCTGCGGCGTCCACTTCACCAAGTTCTCGCTGCTAAGATCCGTTAACGTGAATTGGTATTGGTTTGGCGTGACTTGATCGTTGACGGTTAAATCTTGCGACGACTGCAAGTACAGCTGAATACCCGGTACTTGTTTCGCCGCCTGCCTTAATTCGGTGATCACCTCATCGGCCCGTTCACTGCGGTCCTCAAAAGATTTCAGGGTGATTTGTAAGTGCCCGCTATTAAGACTGGTGTTAGTGCCATCGATACCGATGGTCGAGGTCAAGGCATCAACATTTTCGTTCTTTAGGATGATCGCCGCGAGTTGCTTTTGGCGTTTCGCCATCTCTTGGAACGACACGTCTTGAGAGGCGATAGTAATGCCTTGGATCATGCCGGTATCTTGTTGCGGGAAGAAACCTTTAGGTACGACCACATAGAGCAACGCCGTCAGCACAAAGGTGCCGACTGCCACTAGCAGCGTTAACTTCTGGTGGTTAAGGACAACCGTCAGTAATCTGTCATAACCCCGAACAATCTTCTCGAACCACTGCTCGCCTTTGCGCGCGAAGCGTGACTGCTGCTCGAGAGGCGTGTGTTTCAGTAAGTAAGCACACAGCATGGGTGTCAGGGTTAAAGAGACAAACATCGATACTAAGATCGATACCGCAAGTGTAATCGCAAATTCACGGAATAAACGTCCCACCACATCGCCCATAAATAGCAGTGGGATCAGCACGGCAATTAACGAGAAGGTTAACGAGATAATGGTGAAGCCGATCTGTTGCGAGCCTTTTAGCGCCGCCTGCATTGGCGACTCGCCTTCTTCCAGACGACGAGAAATATTCTCCACCACCACGATCGCATCATCAATAACGAAACCGGTGGCGATAGTTAACGCCATCAGAGAGAGGTTATTAAGGCTAAAGCCCAGGAGGTACATCACTCCGAAGGTACCAATCAGCGAGAGAGGCACTGCAACACTTGGGATAAGCGTTGCGGCAATATTACGTAAAAAGAGGAAAGTGACCATCACCACTAATGCAATGGAGAGCACCATCTCGAATTGGACATCGCTGATCGAGGCACGGATGGTTTGAGTACGGTCCGCAACGATTTGAAGCTTTACGCCATCGGGTAAGGTTTGCTGAAGTTTTGGGAGCTGTGCCTTAATATCATCCACTACCTGAATGACGTTAGCGCCGGGCTGCCGTTGCACGTTCATGATAATCGCGGCGTGATTATCCGCCCACGCCGATTGGAAAGTATTCTCCGCACCTTGCGTAACAGTGGCGATATCTTTTAAGCGCAGCGCCGCGCCATTCTGCCAAGTAATAATGAGGTTGGCGTACTCTTCAGGGGTACGTAGCTGGTCGTTCGCATCGATGGTAACCGAGTGATATTTACCGTCAAAGCCACCCTTCGATCCATTGACGTTGCTGTTACCGACAACAGTGTTGACCTCTTCGAGGGTAAGATTGTGGGCGGCAAGCGCCGTTGGGTTCAATTGAATACGGATTGCCGGTTTATTGCCGCCGTCTAAGCTTACTAGTCCAACACCCGAAATCTGCGAAAGCTTTAAGGCGATACGGGTATTGAGTAGGTCTTGCACGCGGGTTAAGGAGAGGTTATCCGAGGTCGCGGCAATGGTGACTACCGGCGTATCCGCGGGGTTAACCTTCTTATAAGTCGGGGGATTGGGTAGATCACTAGGCAGTAAACTATTCGCCGAGTTAATCGCCGCTTGGACTTCTTGCTCCGCCACATCGAGCGAGGTGCTTAGGCCAAAGCGCAGCGTGATCAGAGAGGAACCGGAAGAGGAACTAGAGGTCATGGCGCTTAAGCCGCTCATCTCGCCGAGTTCACGCTCTAAGGGAGCCGTCACCGAGGTGGACATGACTTCCGGGCTGGCCCCCGGATAGAGGGTTGTCACCTGAATAGTGGGATAATCGACTTGGGGTAATGCCGAGACCGACAAGAATCGATAGGCGAAGATCCCTGATAGCAGTACGGCCACCATTAAGAGAACGGTGGCGACCGGGCGTTGGATAAAGAGACGAGATGGATTCATTACTCAGCCTTGTTTTCTGCAGACTGGGTCGCTTTTGCATCAGCCACCGTCACCTTACTACCGCTCGTGAGTCGATCGATACCATCGGAGACTAATTTATCGCCAGGCTTGACCCCTGACAGGATAACTTGCTGATCATTGCCAAAGAGCGGACCAGTTTTCACCGCTTGACGTACCACGGTATTGTCCGGTTTGATAATAAACACAAAGCTGCCATCGCTACTCAGCTGAATCGCTTGCGTTGAGACCACCGTCGCCTGCTTTAAGAGATCGATCTGTAGGCGTAGGTTGACGAACTGGTTGGCAAATAGCGCCTCGTTTTCATTAGCGAACATCGCTTTTAGCGCGACGCTGCCGGTCGTGGTATCGATAGTATTACTGATAAAGCGCACATCGCCCTGTGCCAATACCGTCGTACCATCTTGGTCGAATGCGGTGGCAGGCAGTGCCTGCCCCTGATGAAGCTTACCGGCCAGTTGCCCCACATAACTTTGCGGCACACTGAAGGTGACCGCCGCGGGCTGCATCTGGGTAATAGTCACAATACCGGTGGAATCACCACTCTGCACTAAGTTCCCGGCATCGACCAGCCGTAAGCCGACCCGCCCAGTGACTGGAGCAGTGATGCGCGCATAGCTAATACTGACTTTAGCATTATTAATTTGCGCAATATCTTGTTGTACCGTACCGCGATACTGACCCACTGTCGCGATCTGGCTTTCGAGATCTTGCTTAGCGAGGGAGTCCTGAGCATAAAGTTTACGGTAGCGGGCCAAGGTAAGCTCGGCGTTCTTCAGCAGCGCTTGGTTTTCCGCTAATGCTCCTTGGTACTGGGCTAAGGTTGCTTGGTAATCGCGATCATCGATCTGCGCCAGTAACTGCCCGGCTGTCACCTTTTGCCCTTCGGTAAAGAGCACTTTATCGAGCTGCCCGGTGATCCGGCTGGTCACCGTTACGCTGGCATTAGGAATGACCGTACCGGGTGCCGAAACGTAGACCGGAACATCCGCCTGCTGAGCGTTCACTGCATGAACGATAGTCGCACTGCCTGCCGCCATGCCGCGCCCCATCGCATGTCTTCCCGATGGTGCCCCCTCGGTGGAAGATGACGAGTGCGTAAAGAACAGACGCCAAGCAATCACTGCCAGCACAATGATAATAAGTATAAAGGCCAGTTTTTTGAGCCAAGCACGACGCGCCGGTCGCTGAGAAGTATTGGTCATGGTTCTTCTTAATCATCAGGAGACACAAACAACCTTCTGTCGCGCAGTGGCTAACAGTGAGGTCAAAGTAGCCTTTATTATTAGCAAGCTGGCGTCGAGTTGCCAGAATAAATTAGTAAGCAAGGCGTTAAATTATTTCTGCCAGCGTAAACATGATAGGGAGAAGAGAAAAGGACGGTCAATTGACCGCCCTGAGTATTCCGAGAGACTTAGTGTGCTGCTTGGGGATCTTGCGGGGTATAGATGGCATCCGGTGCAATATTCATATGCTTTAAGACTGGGCCGACGATATTACCAAATACCGGTGCCGCAACGCTGCCACCGAAGTGGTCGCCTGCGGTAGGGTGGTTAATCATGATGACCAAGGCCACTACTGGATGGCTGGCAGGGGCAACCCCCGCGGTATAGTTGATATAACCGCCATCATATTTACCGTTACTGCCCATTTTCTCGGCCGTACCGGTCTTGATGGCGAGACGATAGCCGGGTACTGCTGCGCGTACTCCAGAACCACCGGGTAAGGCATCACTCTCCATCATATGGACGACACTGCGCACAACGTCTTCGTCGGCTACGCGGGTCCCGACAACGGGCGGCGTCACCTTAGTAATAGAGAGCGGACGGTAAAGTCCGAACGAGCCAAGCGTCGCGTATTCGCGGGCAATCTGTAAGGGGGTAACCCGTAAACCATAGCCGAACGAGAAGGTGGCTCGTTCAATATCCGCCCAGCGTTGACGATGCAGCGGGAAGTAACCAACACTTTCACCCGTCAAGCCTAAACCTGTCGGGCGCCCGAGTCCGAAAGAGCGGTAAGTGTTTACTAATACGTCGGCAGGCATCGCCAACGCAATATGAGAAACCCCGATATCACTCGATTTCTGCAATATCCCGGTCATGGTGAGGCGTGGCCAGTGACCGACATCGCGAATTAAATGGCCGTTAACGCTGTAAGGTGTAGTATCCAATACCGAATCAGGACGGACCAAATGACGCTGCAACCCTTCCATCACCACCAGTGGTTTAACGGTCGAACCCGGTTCGAAACTGTCGTTAATCGCCACGTTACGCATCTGCGCCGCGTTCGCGCCTTCATAATTGTTCGGGTTATAAGAGGGATAAGACGCCATCCCCAAGACTTCGCCCGTATCCACTCGTACCATCACTGCCGCACCCGAATCGGCCTTATTGAGTAAGACACCGTCACGCAACTTCGTAAACATCGTGTATTGGATAAATTTATCAATACTCAGTTGCACCGTTGGCGGCTGAGTCGGCGGCTGATAGCTCAGCATCGAAATAATATTACCGTGACGATCTTGACGATATTTCTCTTTGCCCGGTACGCCCTGTAATAATGTGTCGAAGCTATGCTCTAAGCCGTTCAGTCCCTTATTATCCGCACCGACAATACCGATCAGTGGGGCTGCCGCTTCCGCCATCGGATAGTAACGGCTGTCGTCGTAGACCGAGGTTAAGCCTTGCAAATGTAAGCTGGAGATATCTTTAGCGATACCCAATTCAACCTTACGCCCCAGATAGAGGAAACGTTTTTTAGCATTCGCCATGATTAAATTAGCCAGCTGCTCTGGACGCATATTCAGAGCATTGGCCAGATAGGCCCACTTAGGGCTGTAGAAATTGGGATTCGCTTCGAGGATTTTTAAGGGGTCGGCGATAATATCGCGTGATGGGACGCTTAAGGCAACGGTTTCGCCATTACGATCTAACAGCGTGCCGCGATTAGTCGGTAAAGTCACCGTTCGCAAGGAGCGCTGGTCAGCCTCGTGTTCCAACATCGGTTGGTCGACCAGCTGCAGATCACCGACACGTAAGAGTAATAACCCTAGGCAGGCCACGACCCCGAGGCAGACCAGACGAAATCGAAATGAGTTAAATGGCGATTTGGCTGAATCTTTTCCTGTTTTCTTCTTTATCCGGGGCATAGCAGTCCGATAGGTTTAAAGTAAAGATAAATTTATCGATAGTTTACCTTAAAAAGGCGTTATTCGGTCCGAAAACTGTGTTTCAGTTCGTAATTAGTCAGCTAACATTAGCCTAATGCTATGAAATTTAAAAATTAATTCTATTTTAGGCAAAAAAAAACCTGCGCGACTGCGCAGGCTGGTGTAATCCATGGATAGATGTTCACCGATTAATACCTCTGGGAGAATTACTTTACTGAAAACAAACAGGTCGCAGCCAGCGTTAAAACGCAACAGAACTCGGCAAAATGTAACCAACAATAAGTGTGGTAACTTTTTTGGGCGATTTATGGTGACTTTAGGCTGAAACTGGGATCTGACCAGCATTTATCGGGGGTTACATCGCCTGAGGATTGACGTAACATACTTTGGTGTAAACGTTTACCCTGGAAGTTTTACTATGGCTACTATTAAGGATGTCGCCCGATTGGCAGGGGTTTCCGTCGCAACGGTCTCACGTGTCCTCAACCAATCCCCTAAAGCTAGTGCTCACTCACAACAGGTCGTTGCTGAGGCGATGACACAGCTAAACTATATTCCTAATGCCAACGCTCGTGCCCTCGCCCAGCAATCGACAGCGACGCTTGGCTTGCTGGTGAACGATGTGTCAGATCCTTTCTTTGGCGTAATGGTGAAAGCTGTCGACCAAGTGGCTATCCAAACGGGTAACTTTTTACTGATCGGTAACGGCTACCATCGCGCCTCGCAAGAAAAGCTAGCCATCGAACAACTGATCCGCCATCAATGCCAAAGCCTAGTGGTACATGCCAAAATGATCAGCGACGAAGAGCTCCAAGCGCTGATGCGCCAGGTGCCTGGCATGGTGCTTAATAACCGCGTGGTGAAGGGATTTGAATCACGTTGCATCGCCCTCGATAATCGCTATGGTAGCTGGCTGGCGACGCGTCATTTAATCAGTCAGGGCCACCAGAAAATCGCCTATATCTGCTCTACTCACGCCATTTCCGATGCGAAAGAGCGCCTCGGCGGGTACCACGATGCGCTGCGCGATCACGGGATCGCCGCACAGAGCGAGTTTATCGCTTATGGCGAACCGGATGAGAATGGTGGCGAGCAAGCGATGGTCTCCTTGCTGGCTCAGGGTCGAGACTTTACGGCGATAGCCTGTTACAACGACTCGATGGCAGCGGGCGCGCTAGCAGCCTTAACCGATAATGGTTTACAGGTTCCAGAACAGATCTCAATTATCGGCTTCGATGATGTCCATGTTTCCCGCTATGTACGCCCCCGTCTGACCACCGTTCGCTACCCCGTCGTCGCGATGGCACAGCAGGCGGCGCATTTAGCCTTGGCCTTGGGCAATGGATTAGCGCCACCCTCGGTGACGCATCTTTTCCAACCGACTTTAGTCATCCGCCACTCCGTGGCACGCCTCGAAGAGCATTAATCTATCGCACCTAGCAAGGGAGCGTCTGGGTCGCCTCGAGGGCAAGTAACTCATCAAGCGTTTGTCGGCGACGGATCTCGATAGCGCGCCCTTGGTCGAGTAAGACTTCCGGGATAAGTGGGCGGCTATTGTAGTTCGACGACATGGCAGCGCCATAAGCCCCCGTGTCGTGAAAGACCAGATAGTCACCAACCTGAGCTTGCGGGAGGTCACGCGGTTCAACCTCTCCACCCGCCAGCTGGGTAAAGACGTCCCCTGACTCGCATAGAGGTCCGGCAACCAGCGTCTGTTGATAAGGCCTTAGGCTGGCATCACTGCCGTTGGCGGGCATCACTGAAATATGATGATAACTGCCATACATCGCCGGGCGCATCAGATCACTGAACCCTGCATCGACCAGGGTAAAGTGACGGTTGCCCATCCATTTGCTGCCACGCACTTCGCTGACCAGTACGCCGGATTGCGCGACGAGGAAGCGTCCAGGTTCGATCTCCAGAGTCACTGGATGACCAAGGTGGGCGGCAATACGCTGCCGCGCCTCGTCCCACAAAGAGAAGTAGTGAGCAGGATCGATCTCTTGGTCCTCGAAAGTGTAAGGCGTCGATAAGCCGCCACCGGCCGAGATGGAATACAGATCACAACCGCTGCTTAGTACTTGCTCGACCATCGCATCGCAGACCTGTTGTAGATGATGATAATCCACCCCGGAACCAATATGCATATGTAGGCCTTCCAGCTGTAAACCTGCTTGCTGAATAACGGCCAGCGCCTCCGGCAGTTGCTGATACCAAATACCGTGCTTACTGTTCTCGCCGCCAGTGTTGGTTTTCTGACTGTGTCCATGCCCGAATCCAGGGTTGATCCGCAACCAGACGCGATGTCCCGGCGAGCAGGCAGCCAGTTGTTTGAGCATATCAATAGAGCCAGTATTGACCGCTACCTTGAGGTCGACCACCCGAGCCAAGCCTTCTCGATCAAGCAGGTCAGCGGTAAAGACGATATCGTTCCCTTGCGGTTGATAGCCCGCCTGTAAGGCGCGAGTCAGTTCCCCTACCGATACCGAATCCACCTTAACTCCCTCCTCTCGCATCAGACGCAAAATATGGGTGTTTGAGCATGACTTCTGCGCGAAGCGGATCACATCAAACTGGCGCAGTTTGGCGATTTGTTGGCGAATAATTTGCGCGTCATAGGCCCAAAAGGGTCCTTGATAATGCTGAGCTAAAGCCAGAAGTTGCGTCTGGTGTAAGGCGGTAGTCGGGTCAGTGATCGGGGTAGGCATAATGTTCTCCTTGAGCAAGGTCCCTAGTAAGCCACACTCTTTATATATTGAAAAATATCATTTAATCGATACTCTATTCATTTTTGATATACCCATAATGAGAAGCGTGATGACTCCGTTAAGCTGGCGACAAATCGAGATCTTTCATGCGGTGATGACCCAAGGCACCCTGACCAGTGCCGCCGCGCTACTACGTACCTCGCAACCGACATTAAGCCGAGAATTAGCGCGGCTTGAGCAGCAATTAACCGTGCCATTGTTTCGCCGTAGTCAGGGACGCTTGCACCCGACTCAGCAAGGATTGCGGTTATTTGAGGAGGTCCAGCGTAGTTGGTATGGTCGTCAGCGCATCCAAGAGACCGCCGACGGATTGGCACAGTTCGACCAATCAGAAATAACCATCGCCTGCTTACCGGCATTTTCACAATCTCTGCTCCCCCACGCCTGTGCGGAGTATTTACGCGACTACCCCGCCGCAAGTATGACGATTACGCCGCAAGAATCCCCCTTACTCGAAGAGTGGTTGACGGCACAGCGCTTCGATCTCGGCATCACCGAGACACAATCTGTCCCCGAGGGCTGTAAGATTGATAATTTACTGACCGTCGATGAAGTCTGCGTACTGCCCGGCGACCACCCCTTAGCCTCGCGTAACCTGCTGACTCCCCAAGACTTTAGCGAATTGCCTTTTATTAGCCTGTCGCGCACCGACAGCTATCGACAGCTGCTCGACCAACTGTTCCAAGCAGAAGGCGTTTCTCGCCGTCTAGCCCTCGAGACCCATAGCGCGGCCTCGGTGTGTGCGATGGTTGGACAAGGCTGTGGAGTGTCAATTATCAATCCACTGACTGCTGTCGATTACTTAGCCCATAACGTAGTGATGCGCCGATTCAGTGTTTCGGTACCTTTTACCGTTAGCGTCGTGACGCCACGGCATCGTCCCGATTCCGCCGCCCGTACTATGTTTAGTCACTATCTAAGAATAGCGAGCACTAACTTACAAAAACGTATTGAGCAAGCGCTAACCTGAGAATCAGCTAAATTTTGCCGAGGGGGCTTGCATCAAGATTAACGATCCTTTATTGTTATATTATAACATTACACTTAGGAGCGATGATGAAACCCTCGATTCACCCTACCTATCGTCAGGTGGTATTCCACGATTTGGGGGCCGATCACTATATGGTTATCGGCTCGACGATTAAGACCGACCGCACAATCGACTACCAAGGCGAAATCTATCCCTACGTCACCTTGGATGTCTCTGCTCACTCCCACCCTTTCTATACCGGTAAGCAGAAAGAATTCGCTAAAGAAGGCAGCGCCGCACGCTTCGCCCAACGCTTTGGCCGTTTTTTCGAACACACTAAAAAGGATAAAGAATGAAAGTCCTCAGCTCATTGAAATCGGCAAAACAGCGTCATCCCGATTGCAAAATCGTTCGTCGCCACGGCCGGGTCTTTGTCATTTGTAAGAGCAACCCGCGTTTTAAAGCCGTGCAGGGAACAAAGAAAAAACGTTAAGGTTTTTAATGATAAAAGCCAGAGAGATTCTGGCTTTAGTTCGACATTAGAAGTATTGGGGAATAATTAACCGTAAGGGTGGTGGGACCGTACCTAGTTACCGCTATTCGTTACTTAAGCAGAGTCGTACAATAGTTTTATATTAGCTACTTGAATTGTCGCCAGTCCTAGAGCCATTATTGGTGAAGGTCTTACTATAGAAAGTAAAGTAAGCCATTCCTTTAATATTCTAGAGGAATGATTTTCCGAAAACTCAATTCCCGCCTAGCAGCTTTATCCCTTCTCATACGGTAGATTAAATTATTTAAAAATACTTTTAGAAGCCTTATCACTATATTCTAAAGAGGATAAAATACCCATCTCATCAAACTTTAAGGATAAATACTGGTCTTTATCATTAATAAAGGGAATGAAGAGGTACATCCCTCTGTGTACTTGGACGGATCTGTACACCCATTCGTTGCCATTATTATAATTTTTAGGTGAATTCGGCGCACCTAATAATATTAACGCATCCTTTTTAGTTGTACTACCTATGATTAATTTTCGTTTTATAGATGATTCAGAATAGTTACTCAGTTCCGTGGCACGTGTTTTGTCGACATTCACTAGGCAAGCTGAAAGTAAAAATGGGAGTATTAATACCGCGATTTTTCTTATCTTAAACATTAGTTCCTGCCCTCTATATAGATCGCGTTGATCTCATCGAATACAATTGGACGCATATAGAGCACACAATGTCCTGTCCAGTCAGAATCACTGTAATGTACCTCATAGATAGCATCTTTTTTAGGGGTAACGCTAAGAGTGACGCTACAGTTGGGATCACGATAATTTATTTCTGTCTTCCGCTCTGCGACAACGTAAGTTTCAAAGTACTTCCCGTTATAATTCTTTCCCTGTATTTTTGGAAACCCTCTATCGACAGTGCTAGCGAAGCCAAGATTAACGAATCTGTTGCGCTCGACAACAACTCCCCCCACCAGAGCGTCCGAATCATTTTTTTGTTTGATTGAGTAAAAGAATGGATTACCCATTAACCTTACTTTTGCAATATCGTTAGTATTTTTCGGTGGTTCATACTTCGTTAATACCGGAAAAAGTTGACTACACCCTGATAATAAGATAATTGAACAAAATATAGTTATATTCTTAAGCATCCTTAACTCCTTATTTATATCCATAATAATTTTTTATCTTTTCCTGTCTTGCACTTGATACTACCTAAAATATTTATAAAGACTGATAATATATCCATCAATAGGCGTTTTATTCCCCCCGTTATACTTTACCCAAAAAACTTTAAAAAAATTTAAAATATAACCTCTGAATAAAAAATAAAATTATTTTTGCACTGGGATTGCTGGAGCAGGCACCGCTAGCCAATTATTCTCAATAACAATCCCGTCAGCTAATGGCGGGATTTCTTGATGATTAATAGGTGTCTGGTACTATCCTTCCCTCTGCTTTTAGGATCTCAAGGAAGCGTTTATATGCCACTCCATCACCTTCAAGTAAATCATCAAGTAATTCTTCTTTGATAAGTGCCGAATAATAAATTCCACAGCCGTTGTTAGCAAAATAGGTGAAGTCTCCGGATAAATCAGAATCCACGACTTCTATATCTTTAGCTTTTTACGCAAGCAGGCCAGCATATCCTTTTGGGTGGCCAAGAAAATAAGTCTCCGCAGCTATGCAATACATTGCAAAAACCTCAATGATTGTTTCAGAGCGTTTAGTTTTTATTTTCATTATTTGTCCCTTATTGATGGACCTGGCTGTAATGGATTCGCTTGTGGAGACGTAACTTTCATGTCATAAGCCTATAGCATCCCGTCCATTCATCGCTTTCTGACACGCATTCCCACTGGGATTATCCGGACAGCTCGCTATATCGGCACCATGCTGGCGTATTCACCCAGCTTGAGCATCTTCACTTCCATCCAATAAATTATTCTCAACTATTGTCTTCCCTATCTGCACCCCTGCGATGGCATCAGCACTGCTACCATCAATCAAGCCACCAGCCAGTCCTGCTGCCAGCATCGCCAGTACCGATACCCTCTGCTTCTCCGTTTCGCTCAGTTCACTCACCGGTTTCCCGTAAGTATTCGCAGTCAGGGTAGTTGTTTATTCGGCTAGTTGGAGAATAAACGATAAGTAAAAAGACCCCGGTTCACATAAGCCGGGATTCTCTATTTATAAAGGGTGTTTCATCGATATGTATCTCAACAAAACTGAGATGTTTTTTAAGTTATGACCCACTAGAATATTTTTTTGGCTAGATTGCTTAAGAACATCATAATCCTCTTCCAATTGACCGATGTTCAACTCTTTAGGCTCATTGTAAGGATCATAAAGTAATTCCGTGGGAATATCCCAGTAAAAATCACTATCCAAAGTTATCTCTCTGATTCCACGAGAACGAATATTTGAGAAGACCGTTTTAACTATATTTTCTAAAGTGTCAAGGTCAAGAACCATTATTTACCCCTTACCAGCTCTGATTTCATTTATATTTTTTTGGAATGTTCGTATTTCTTGTTCAAGATGTTTAATACGACCATTAATTACTTTTTGTCCTACTATATCATTCGGAGTATTTTGTAAATGACCTTTATTATCAAAGGAGTCAGGATTTTTCTTATAAGCTTCTAATTTTTCTTCGTGTACCTTAATCTGTTCTTCTAGCGATTTAATAGAACGTTGGTCTGACGAGCTAAGATTTTTATCTCTGGCATTTCATTCATCCCCCGGCCCCAGTCACCCGGTATTCCAGAACCCGTACCGCCCAGATCCAATTTCTCTTTTTCCGTTAGCTCTTTTCCAATATTAGGCTGATTCTGCTTTTCATCGCCGTTCGACGAACAGGCCCACCCAAATGAACAATCCGTCGCTTTATCGAGCCAGTCAGCAACATCATTTATCGCCCCCCTGAAGTTTGGATGCAATATTTTTATCTGCTTCCTGCTTCACTTGATCACCAGGACCAACCGGGACACCTGGCACCGGAACTACGGGAGCAGGCACCGCCAGGAAGTTATTCTCAACCATAGCTCAGGTAAAAAGGCTACGATTAAGTCCTCAAGGATCTGAAGGAGGCAAAAGAACTTTCTTTACTTTCATCTTAGCAAAAAACCATGAACCTATCCCCAGAGGTAGACCGCCTGCAATACCGGTTTTAATAGCATATACAACATCAGCAATACCAAAATCCACCAGACCAAATTGGTAATATCCAACAATAGCAACACATAATCGTATAAAAAATATCGTCAAAAATAACGACGTAATTGTGCCAACTGTAATAACGAATAATAAATAAACGTTAATGGTTGTAGGCCTCATTTCCTACTCCCATTTCTATCTAATTTATCATGGAGCGTGCTACCGGTGACCTCAGAACTGATTGAACCAAAGCCTGTACCGATAAGTTCTGCCATAGGCCCTGAGATAGTTGGCTGTATTTTATCAATAATAACTTTACTCGTCCCCACACCTACCGCCGTACCAAAACCGGCTCCAATAACAGATGGAAGTACATCATTCCCCTGCAACTTAGCCCCAACATAGGCTCCACCCACACTTGCAGCTTCAGTAAACCAGAAACCTTTACCTTGCGTGATTCCGCTGATGCCTGTAGCAATAAGTGCATCGGTGGCACTGAAAGGTCCGCCACTATTCAATTGATGAAACACATTTGCCGCGCCCCCAATTGCACCGGCACCGATAATACTTCCAGCTGTGGCTGTAGCTGGGAGAAGAACCGGTGCAACAACTGTTGACATTCCTGCCCCCCAAGCAGTGATTAACCCTGTAGCTGCATTCTGTCCGGGAGGTAATTGCCCCGTCACAAGCTTGTCCGAAGCATACTTAATTTGCTCTGGTGTTGCCGGATTAAGTACTTTGCCATTCTCATCAATTAGATTGGTATTATTTACCAGCGATCCCTGGGCCTGGAGATTATTCTGGAAGCCAGTACCGAAGCCTTCCAGACCACTCAGCCAGTTATTCTCAACCTTATTTTCATCAAACTATCTCCCCGCAGGCAATATAGATAGCTACGTTATCGTCACCATCATTACGGCGCAGAAACGACCATGGCATAACAGTAAAATAGAGTGAAGGACTATGTGATAGAGTAAGAAAATCCCGGTAAATTAACCGGGACTTCATTCTACTTTAAGTAATTATTTTATCCTGTTCTTATTTACAGCATCTAATAACTCTTCGAGCTCTTTTCCATAATCGTTTGGTTCAAAATCTTCATTAATACCATTTAACATAAATTCATTGGATATCAAGCTACACAATACCTCAGCCTCGTTTGATGTAAGTTTTCCAACAATTGCTTTTTGAGCGAGTGATTGTATAGAAGCATCACTACCATTACATAAAATGACGATTAAACTCTGCTGGTAATGATTTAGAATATTGCTCATTTTACTGTTCCCGATGACGATTTAGCCCAACCTGTAATTACTTTTCCATCCTGATTTACAACTATAACTGCAGCTTTTCCTGTATATCTGAACGTTGGCCCATATTTTGACGGAACATATTCTATTTTCAGCGGACTCGACCAGGCGTTATCTAATGCACTTTCACTTACACCTATACCTCCATCTCTCCCAGCTATTTGCTCTAATGCATGTTGAGAATAACTGGTTATTTTAGTTGGAGCTCTAGATCCCGCAACCTGTTCAGCTGCAAGTTGCATTTGCAATCGAGCACCGTTAGCTGCGCTTTCTGCACCATTCATAGCTTTAGTGGTCGCCACAACCTTTGCTTTCACCGCCGTTGCTTCAGCCGCTGTCTTACCTATACCTATCGCACCACCGGCTCCGACTCCACCTGGAACGATAATCTCTGAAGCCTGAAGACCAAGGTTGTTAATACACAAGGCTAGCGCACTGGCACAGGATTCAACTCCGGCCTTCAAAATAGCGGCTATTTCTGGCGTTGCTGCAATCAGCACTCCGCCACCAAGCCCTGATGGCAATGCTATCGTCAACGCATCCTGCATCGCTAGACCTTTCTGACAGGACGCTGAACCCGGATTATCCGCACAAGAAGCAATATTCTTACCATGTTCCCTAGCAAACTTCTCCTGACCGTCCTCAGTACCACCTAATAAGTTATTCTCAACAACAATCCCGGCCGATTGGCTGAGATTGACGAAGCTACTTAGGTTCGGAAGGAGGTTTTTTGCGGAGGTTAAATTTATCTATGAGGTTAAAGACTATCGTCGCCGATGTAATTGCTATTCCTGCAATGCCACCAAAAATAATAGCTCTTTTTATCTGCCCATCAGGAATCAAAAAATATCCATTCTTAATGTATATAACGAACGACGCGCCAGTACCTAAAATAAAGCAAAGCAGTATACAAAAAACACAAGAATAAATTAGCAATTTGATATATGCGCTCATTTTTTACCCTCCTTTGTTTTTTCAGGAGGATTTTGCGGTACCGGTGCGTTTAAGAGGTCTTTTGTATATCCCCCCAAAAATTCTGTGCCTAACGAGCCCATAGCATCAAATACAAATCCAGGTACTTCTTTACCAGTTAATGAATTTACAATACCTGGTACATATTGCCCAAAAATTCCACCGGCCCATGCTCCAGCAGCAGCCCCACTAATAGATCCAGTATCAAGCCCATCCGTAAACACAGCACTGCCTACCGCTATTCCAACATTCTGCTGGATACCACGCCCAGGTGCCAGTGCCCCAGTAATTCCTGATGCTATACTACCTTTATAGTCCCAACTCTTATTT